>Ga0164243_10005672_pt1 | contig 19035 bp, 21 predicted proteins | sample OricompcompostOP_FD_108781 | JGI IMG/M metagenome (GOLD analysis project Ga0164243, IMG submission 108781) | Organic Plus compost microbial communities from Emeryville, California, USA - Original compost - Organic plus compost (OP) | ecosystem: Engineered > Solid waste > Mixed feedstock >... | reverse complement strand
GGGGTGGGCTCAGCGTGATCCGCCGGGCGCGGTGCATTGCTAAGCCGGAACGTAGGTCAGTCTGATCGCGCTCTCGCCAATTCGATCGTTGGCCACGAGGCGGAGCGGCGGCCGCGGGCCAGCGAAGAATGGCCTGCCGCGCCCGAGCACGACGGGGTGGAGATAGAGGTGATACTCATCGACGAGACCAAGCTCGGTCAGGCATTGCGCCAGCTCAGGTCCGCCAACGTCGATCTCGCCTGCGAGCTCATCCTTCAACCCGCGTATCACCGCCTCGATGTCATCCTCGACAAGTGTGGCGTTGGGGCCCACCGACTTCAACGAGCGCGACACGACCCACTTCGGTTGGCGACGCCACGCCACCGCAAAGTCGCATTCCGCCGCGGTCCACTCGGGATGATCTTCGTCCCAGTAGCGCATGACCTCGTATAGGCCGCGACCATACACACTGCCTGTCAGGCCGCGCACTCCCTCGACAAAGTGACGAAAGAGCGTGGCATCAGGGCCAAATTTCTCATGGTCGACGTATCCGTCCAGAGACTGATTCATTCCGAAGACGAGCTTCGCCATGCTGCCCAATCTCCTAGCGCGCTTCCGCGATGGCTTTGAGGTTGGCGAGGCCTTCATCGAAGTCGCGCGCCATCATGCACTCGCAATCGATGAACAGTGAGAAGATGCGGCCCGGCAAGGAGCTTTTTCCGCTCATCGCCCACGTGACCTCCGTGGCGTCGCCATCCGGCTTCAGCGCGAACTCAACGCGGTTGTCGCCGGCTATAGGCTTCGTCATGACGAGACGCATGCCGATCTTCGACGGCGTGCTGTCGACGACGCTGATCGAGCCGGTTCCCGACTTCGGGCCGGCAAACTCAAACCTCGCACCTGGGCCGGCATCGGGGCCGCTATAGCTGCTCGAGCCCCCTGTTTCACGCAGCGCGTAGGGGTTCCACGTGTTCATCTTGCGCAAGTCGTTGATCAAGCCGTGCAGCCTCTCTTGCGGTGCGGCAATGCGCAGCGAGCGCGCAAAGTGGAACGACGACGGCTGTCTCGCGGCGAGGAAGAGGACAGCGCCCACCAACACGACGACGCCCAGTAGCAGGTAGATCAATACATCCGGCATCAGCGCCTCCTACGGCTTCATTGACATTATGTTGATATCAACCTAATAACGCTCATGTCAATGCGCGCCGATCTCCCGCTCGAGGTTACCCACGAAGTTCGCGACCGCTGCCTTTGCCTTCACGTGCAGCGGGCTGCGCGCGCCCTGGCACGTCGCTTCGACGACGCCTTGCGCCCGTTCGGGCTGACGAGCGGTCAGTTCTCCTTGCTGATGTCGCTCAACCGTCCTTCGTCGCCGACGATCGGCGAGGTGGCGGATCTCTTGGCGATGGACCGCACGACGCTCACCGCCAATCTGAAGCCGCTCGAGCGGCGCAGATTTCTCGACATCGTCGTTGACGAGAAGGACCGGCGCAGCCGCCGATTGAGGCTCACGAGCGCGGGACGCGACGCGCTCGCTGCCGCGGTGCCGGTCTGGCGTCAGACCCATGACGAGGTGGACAAGCTGCTCGATAGCGCGCCAGGCCGGCTTCGTTCTGATCTCGTGGCGCTGGCGCGGGAGGCGTGAGCAGGTTTGCCAGCCGGCCTTAGAGAGAGCTTCCTTCGGCCCACGATGATCTTGCGCACCTGCTCAGCGGGAGTGGCAGCCCATAGCCCTATGGCGCGCGCGCATGGGACGCCGGCGCGCTCGCGCGTCCGAGAATGCGCAGTGCCCATCCCGGCAGGCGCCTCATGCCGCTGCTTTCGACGAAGACGAACGTAACCGTAGAGATCGCGAGCGTGAGGAGCACATACTCGGCAAATATATGCAGCTCTCCGCTCCCGCCATCAGGAACGCGAAAGATTGGATATAGCGCTGCATGGACGAAATAGGCCGAATAGCAGATGCTGCCCGCAAAGGCGATGGGAGTCCAAATTACCGCATTCCATATGCGTGCGTCGCGAAGCGTCAGGATCAATACGAAGACTGACAGCGAGAACGTGACGTGCATGAGCGAAGCGAGCACAGACGTGAGATATGTGCGCTCATGCATCCACACGAAGTTCCATTCGCGGCCGGTGGCGAGTAGGACCACCACCGCGATGGGCAGCAGACTTGGCGGCATATGCCGCTTCTCAAAGGTGAACCGTGCTATCGCCATACCCACGACGAAGTCATCGATGCGCCCCGCGATGTTGTCTGCAAGCGGGTTGATGAACCTGTTGGTGTGCGCGGGATGGTAGGCGAACCACACGGCATCTGCGCCGATACGGTACACGAAGCAAAATGCGATGCAGCCCCAGAAGAAGCGCCAAAAGCCGACGCGTGGCGTGATGAGGAGAATGACGGGCAGGAGGATGGAGAACAGGATTTCGACGCCCAGGGACCAGCACACCCAGAGCGTGTCGTTCGGCATCCACTGCGAGGGAATGATGTCGTGAAGGCCCGAGAGCAGAAGCAGGCACAACTTCACGAAATGGACGACGTCGCGCCCGGAGATCAGCGCAGCGAAGAAAATGAAGATGAAATACAGCGGCAGCAGCCGGCGCGCGCGCGAGGTAATAGCCGGTGACGCCACGCCAGCCGAGCGTTGCCGCCGGATCATAGAGGAGCAATCCGCTGAGAATGAAAAAGAGGTTCACGCCCAGCCAGCCGTTGTTCAGAGCCAAGAGGCTCGCCGTAACGGGATCGTTGGGGGAGGCCTGAAATCTGACGATGGTGGTGAAGTAGTAGTGATGGAAGATGACCGCGAGGATCGCGACGCCACGGCACAAGTCGATGAAGCGGCTCCTCGTAGACGCCTGCGAGGAGGGCTCGTCGGGCAATGGCTTGGTATCCATGCTCACTACAATGGCGACGGAAAAGTGATCCGCCCGTCGGACGCCTCTCCACGGGCAGGGGAAGAGCCAGCCCGGTCCTTGCCGCGAGCAACGACCGGATCGGCGTTCGCTAGAAGTTGACGTGCTGGATCACATAGCCGGCCGCAAAGGCGATGAGCCCGGCGATGACGATCTGCGGCAGCACGGCGACGAACTTGCTCAGCAGCTCGACGAAAGCCTGGAACAGCGCCACCACACCCGACCACAACGCCATGAAGGCTCGGTACAGGATGTAGGCGATGGCCACCAGCGCCACGATGAGGATGACGATCTTCCAGATCGGCAGCGACTGCCAGTCCGAGGAGAACACGGTGACGATCTGGCCGAAGGACCATGTCCAGATCAGCTGCAGGAACTTGAAGATTGCAGCAATGCCTTGCTGCAAGAACTGGACGATGGAGTTGATGATGCCGTTCACGTGCCCCTCCCTCTGTCACCGCGCGGGTGTCGCCCCCCGGCGACCCGCCACCACAGTGGCCCGGTGGCGTTTCTGAGGCAAGGGCGGTTACCACACCAGCTCAAGCTTTGAGCCGGTACCCAGTGCTGAAAATGCGCCAGACGACCGCCAGGCAGACGAGCAGGAACACCAGCGTCATGCCGAGGCTGACGAGGACGCTGACGTCGGATATCTCATAGAAGCTCCAGCGAAAGCCGCTGATCAGATAGACGACCGGGTTGAACAGCGTGACCTTCTGCCAGAACGGCGGAAGCATGCTGATCGAATAGAACGTGCCGCCGAGGAACGTCAGCGGCGTTATGACGAGCAGCGGAATAAATTGCAGCTTCTCGAACCCGTCGGCCCAGACGCCGATAATGAAGCCCAGCAGCGAGAAGGTCACCGCCGTCAGCACCAGGAAGGCGAGCATCCACACCGGATGCGCAATATGCAGGTCGACGAAGAGCGACGCCGTGGCGAGGATGATGAGCCCGAGCGCGATCGATTTCGTCGCCGCCGCCCCAACGTAGCCGAGCACGATCTCCAGCGGCGATATGGGTGCCGACAACAGCTCGTAGATGGTTCCGGTGAAGCGCGGGAAATAGATGCCGAAGGCGGCATTGGAGATCGACTGCGTCAGGAGCTGCAGCATGATGAGGCCCGGCACGATGAAGGCGCCGTAGCTGATGCCGTCGATGTCGGCGATGCGCGATCCGATCGCGGAGCCGAAGACGATGAAATAGAGCGACGTCGACAGCACCGGCGAGATGATGCTCTGCATCAGCGTGCGCAGCGCGCGCGACATCTCGAAATAGTAGATGGCCCGGACCGCCTGCAGGTTCATTTCCGGCTCCTGACGAGATCGACGAAGATCTCCTCGAGCGAGGATTGCGTCGTGTCGAGGTCGGAGAATCCGACGCCAGCGGAGCGCATATCGTCGAGAAGCGTGGTGATGCCGGTACGGCCGGCGCGCGTGTCGTAGGTGTAGGTCAGCGCGCGGCCTTCGCCCGTTAGCTCGAGCGCGTGCCCTGCCAGAGCCGCTGGAATGGCTTCCAGCGGCGTGCTCAAGTGCAGCGTGAGCTGCTTCTTGCCGAGCTTGCGCATCAGCTCGGCTTTTTCCTCGACGATGATCAGCTCGCCTCCGGTGATGACGCCGACGCGGTCGGCCATCTCCTCGGCTTCCTCGATATAGTGCGTCGTCAGGATGATGGTGACGCCGGTTGCGCGCAGGTCGCGCACCACCTGCCACATGTCCTTGCGCAACTCGACGTCGACGCCGGCCGTCGGCTCATCGAGGAAGAGGATGGCTGGCTCGTGCGACAGCGCCTTGGCGATGAGCAGGCGCCGCTTCATGCCGCCGGACAGCTCCATGATGCGGTTGTCCCTCTTGTCCCATAGCGACAGCGCCTTGAGAATTTTCTCGATGTAGGCAGGGTTGGCGGATTTGCCGAACAATCCGCGGCTGAACGAGACGGCGTTGAATACCGGCTCGAAGTGATCGGTGGTCAGCTCTTGCGGCACCAGCCCGATCATGGCGCGCACGCGCCGGTAGTCGCGCTTGATATCGCTGCCGTCGACCGTGACGCTGCCCGACGTGGGATTGACGAGCCCGCACACGATGGAGATCAGCGTTGTCTTGCCGGCGCCGTTCGGGCCGAGCAGGGCGAATATCTCACCGCGGCGGATGTCGAGATTGACATGCTTCAGCGCCTGAAAGCCGCCAGCGTACGTCTTCGACAGATCTTTGATCGATATGATGGCGCTCATGGCGAGCGGGAATAAGCAATCCAGCGGCGCGCTTCAAGCGGGCCGGGGCATCATTCTTTGTCGCCGCGTCCGGCGAGCCACTTCTTGAGATTGTCGGCCAGCGCACTCGCCCGCTTGGCTTGCCGCTCTCCGGCGGGATGAGGGCCGCGTGGCGCGCGCGCAGCTTTCTTCGGCGACGCAGGTGGCGGCGCTTCGTCTGCCTCGTCCTCTGCGCGGGTTTTGAGTGCAACCTGCGATAGGAAGCGCGCGCTATCGCCTTTGGCGAGATAAGGCGCGGCCTCGGCCATGGCGTCGAGCAGCGGGTCGAGCCAGGAATACTCCGCCTTGGCGAAATCGTGCAGCACGTAGTGCGCGACCGCATCCTTGCTGCCTGGATGCCCGACGCCGATGCGCACGCGGTGGTAGTCGTTGCCCATATGGGCCGAGATCGACCGCAAACCGTTGTGGCCGGCATTGCCGCCGCCGGTCTTGACCTTCAGCTTGGCCGGCGCGAGATCGATTTCGTCGTGGAAGACGTAGATGTCTTCCAGCGGGATCTTCAGGAAGCGCGCCGCTTCGCCAACGGAGCGGCCACTCTCGTTCATGTACGTTGTCGGCTTCAGGAGCACGACGCGCGCCCCGCCGAGCGTGCCCTCGGAGGTCTCGCCTTGGAACCGCTTGCGCCAGGCACCGAAGCCATGCGCGTCGGCGATCCTGTCGAGGGCCATGAAGCCCACATTGTGGCGATGGCGGGCGTATTCCGTGCCCGGGTTCCCCAGTCCGACGAGCAGCTTCATGGGCGGACCCCGGCGAGAAGGGCGGGCACGCTGCCAGAGCTGCGCCCGCCCGCCGAACTACTTCTTCTTGGCAGCAGGCGCCGCGGCCTTGGCCGGCGCTGCGCCACCCTTGGCGGCTGCAGGAGCTGCGGCCTTGGCGCCACCGGCTCCGCCTGCCTTGGCAGCGTCTCCACCTGCCGGTGCCGCGCCTTCGGCGGCTGCAGCAGCCCCAGCCGACTCCTCTTCCTTCACCGCGCCGGCGATCGTGGCGATGGTGAAGTCACGCTCCTTGATCGTCAGCTCGGCATCCTTCGGCAGGGCAATCGCCGAGACGTGGATCGAGCGGCCGATCTCGAGGCCCGTGAGGTCGATCTCGAAATAGGGCGGGATATGATCCCAGGGGCAGATGACGCCGATGTCGTGGCGCACGATGTTGAGCACGCCGCCGCGCTTCAGGCCCGGCGAGAGTGCGTCGTTGACGAAGCGGACGGGCACCTCGACGCGAATGCGGCCGTCCTTGCCGATGCGCAGGAAGTCGACATGGACCGGAAGATCCTTGACCGGGTCGACCTGCAGGTCGCGCGGGATGACGCGCTCCTTCTTGCCTTCGATATCGATGTCGATGACGGTGGACGTGAAGTGGCCCTTGAGGACCTGCCTCCACAGATCGTTGTAGTCGAGGACGATGGTCTCGGGAGTTTCGCCGTTTCCGTAGATGACGGCCGGTACTTTTCCTTCACGGCGAGCTTGGCGTGCGGCCCCCTTGCCGGCACGTGGGCGCGCCGTGGCTTTCAGCTCGACTGGCTGTAGAGCCATGGCAGTTCTCCAACAAATAGAGGGCCTTGCGGCCCGTTAACCGACGCGGCCTCCAAGGGTGCCGGGCGCCGTCTCACGCTGTTCTGCTTGAGATGGCGCGGTTTATAGCCCCCACCCTGAGGATTGGCAATCGCGTCCTTGGAGCGGAGGCAGGCTCAAAGCTGCCTAGCCACTGCTGCCAATGATGGCGCTCTTGTCCACGTCGCGCACGCCGCTGAACGCCAGCGCTTGGCTGCGATCGCACGAACGCCTTGTACGGCAACCCGGCGCTCACCCCGGTTGTTCAGCGCACGGTTAAGCAACGTCGTCTTGCCTGCACAGAGAAAACCCGACAGTACTGTTACGGGAAGCCTTGGTTTCCCTGGCAAACTTTGCGGTTGAGCTCCGTCGGCAAACGCCTCGTTGGTGGCTCGACCGCCCGTGATGTTATAATATCCGGAATGGAGATGCTTGTCTCCCAACCCTGGATGGACCGATGACGCGCAAAGTGACGAAGCGCCGTGCCGCGCCCGAGCAGGACAAGATGATCGTTGACGCCCTGCGCGACGTCGGACGGCCGGTCAGCGCCTACGAGTTGATCGAGGAGCTGCGCGACAAGGCCAGCCTCGCGCCACAGACCGTCTATCGCTCGCTTGATCGCCTCATCGCCGAAGGCCAGGCGCATCGCCTGGAATCGATCAACGCCTTCGTCGCCTGCCGGCATCCCAGCCACGAGGGTGCGGCAGTGTTCGCCATCTGCAACGACTGCGGCACCGTCACCGAGTTCGACGAGCCCGACGCCATCGATCGTCTCGCCGCATGGGCGAAGAAGGCAAAGTTCGCCGTCGAGCGCATGACGCTCGAGCTGCGCGGCCGCTGCCGCTCATGCAGCACCCACCCCGCGCGCTAGGACCGCTTTGCGAGTTCGCCACGGTCTATCATGCGCGCCACGTGCACTGACGACGTCGTGGGCGCGCCAGCGGCCGGCCTCAAGCGTGATCCGGCTCCACGCTGACGATCTATCTTGTCACTTGTTTCCGGCGTTCACATCACGGGCACCGACACGCGATATTGCTGTGATCCGTGTCCTCTGAACGCGCTCAAGGACCACAGCGCGAGCTTCGAGCTGATGCCCGGCGCACATCCACCTTGACGAAGGTTAATATACGGATATTATAACATCCGTACAGCGTACCAAGGGGGCGTAAAGTGAGAGTATGCGTAGCGTACAGCGTCGCAGCAGCGGCGCTGATGATGAGTGCCGCACCCGTGGCGGCACAGTCTGCGACAACGGCACAATCCAATGCCGGGGCGGGCACGGAGACGGTCCAGCTCCCTGCCGTTACGGTGACGACGGCTAGCCCCGTCGCGAAACCGCGCAAGGTGGCAAGGAAGGCGAAGTCGTCGCCTTCGCCCGCAGCACCGGCATCCGATGAAAGCGCTGATACGTCGGCGGCGCCATCGTTGCTGCCGCTGCCCGGCACCGTCGTTGCCGACGAGGCGTTCGTGCCGGTGACCGTTGCCACCTCGCGTGAGATCGAGGCCAACGGCGGCCAGACGCTCACCGACACACTGATGACGAAGCCCGGCATCTCGGGCTCGACCTTCGCTGCCGGCGCCAACCGTCCCATCATACGCGGCCTCGACAACTATCGCGTCCGCGTGCAGGAGGACGGCATCGCGACGCACGACGTCTCGGCGCTGTCGGAAGACCACGCCATTCCCATCGATCCGTTCTCCGCCGATCAGGTCGAGGTAGTGCGCGGCCCGGCGACGCTACGCTACGGCAGCCAGGCAATCGGCGGCGTCGTCAGCGCCACCAATCAGCGCATTCCTGATTTCGTTCCGCCAGGGGGCATCAGTGCCGAGGTGCGGGGCGGCATTACATCGGTCGATCAGGGCCGCGACGGCGGCTTTCAGGTCACTGGCGGCGGCAACGGCGTCGTCGTGCACGTCGATGGCTTCAAGCGCCGCGCCGATGACTACGACACGCCGCACGGAGTTCAGGAGAACACCTTCGTCGATAGCCAGGGTGGCGCCGTCGGCGGATCGCTCGTCGGCTCGGACGGCTTCATCGGCCTCTCATACGTCCACTACGAGAGCCTCTATGGCATTCCCGGCGAGGAGGCCGTCGAGGAGCGCTCACGCATCGACATGAACCAGGACAAGATCTTGTCGAAGGGCGAGTGGCGCCCGCACGCCGGCGGCATCGACGCCATCCGCTATTGGTTCGGCTGGAGCGATTATGCGCATAACGAGCTGGTCGACGAAGGCGACGTCGGCTCGCGCTTCACCAACCGCGAGACCGAGGCGCGCGTCGAGGTACAGCACACGCCGGTGATGACCGGTCTGGGCGAGCTGACGGGCGCCGTCGGCATCCAGCTCGGCCACCGCAACATGGCGGGCGAGAGCTTCGAGGGCGGTGACAACCTGCTCGATCCGACGACCACTGACTACGTCGCCGGCTTCATCTTCGAGGAGCTTCAAGCGACCAAGTACCTGCGCCTGCAGGCTGCCGCGCGCTATGAGCAGAACGACGTCGAAGGCACCGGGCTCGACATCGTCACGGGTGACTCCATGCACGGCGACTCGTCCTTCCGGCCCGTGTCGGCAAGCCTTGGCGCCCTTTACGACCTCGGTTGGAACGTCACCGCACGCGCCAGCGCACAATATGTGGAGCGCGCCCCGGACGCCGCCGAGCTGTTCTCCCACGGCCCGCACGAGGCAACCGAGACCTTCGAGATCGGCAATCCAAACCTCACCAAGGAGGTCGCCAAGACCGTCGAGTTTGGATTGAAGAAGGCCACCGGTCCGCTGCGCTTCGACGGCTCGGTCTACTACACCAAGTTCGACGGCTTCATCTCCAAGTTCCTCACCGGTGGCGAGTGCGGAGAATCGTTCGCCGATTGCACGCTCGCGGGCGGCGCGCCGGACCCCGACGGTGAGGCGTTCAAGGAGCTGCTCTTCACGCAGCGCGACGCGACGTTCTATGGCGCCGAGCTCATCGCCCAGTACGACGTGGCACCGATTTGGGCCGGCGTGTGGGGTGTCGAAGGCCAGTATGATTTCGTGCACGCCAAGTTCGACGATGGCGATTACGTGCCGCGCATGCCGGCGCACCGTCTTGGCGGTGGCCTCTACTACCGCGACGCGGCATGGATCGCGCGCGTCAACGCGTTGCACGCCTTCAAGCAGGATGAGCTTGGCTTCGAGGAGACGGAGACGAGCAGCTACACGCTCGTCAACGCCGAGTTGAGCTACACCTACCGGGGAGAGACTTCGGGTGGCATCACGCCGGTGACCACCATCGGCATCCGCGGCGAGAACCTGCTCGACGACGACGTACGCAACTCGGCCTCCTTCAAGAAGGACGAGGTGTTGCTCCCGGGTGCGAGCGTGCGCCTGTTCGGTTCGGTAAAGCTGAACTGAAGCACGTGCAGCGCTGGCCGGCCGATCCCCCGCCTCGGCTGGCCAGCGCAGCCCCTCTGCCGTATCATCGCTGCGTTGTTGTCCGGCGACTCGCATCGGGAGGGAGGCACCCATGACGACGTGCTCGAAACCGCATCACGCCCGCCACACGCACAAGCACGGAAAGGACTGCGGCCACACCGCGGTTCGCCACGGCAAGCATGTCGACTATCTGCACAACGGACATCTGCATCATCCGCACGGCGATCATGTCGACGAGCACGTGATCGAGGTCTCGGACACGAACCCGGACCGGTGCACGCCCAAGCACAAGTGCAAGGGGCATGAAAAAGGTCACAAGCACGGCCCCGGCTGCGGTCACGAGGCGGTGCCGCATGGCGACCACGTCGACTATCTCGTCGACGGCCATCTGCACCATCCGCACGGCGATCACTGCGACGATCACGGTCCGCTCGAGACCAAATGATCCGGCCGCCATCCCGGCGCAGCGCGCGGCCGGCTCCTCGCAGGGGAGTCGCGCGCTGCCAGTAAAAACTAGTAAAAGAGGCTGGAGACGCTTTCCTCGCGCGCGGTGCGCAGGATGGCCTCGCCGATCAGCGGCGCGACCGACAGCACGCGTATGTTCTTTGCCGCCAGCACCGCCGCCGTCGGCTGGATCGAGTCGGTGATCACCAGCGACTTGAGCTTTGACGCCTGGATGCGGCTCACCGCGCCGCCCGACAACACCCCGTGCGTGATGTACGCCATCACCTCGACGGCGCCGTGCTTCAGAAGCGCCTCGGCCGCGTTCACCAGCGTGCCGCCGGAATCGACGATGTCGTCGATGAGGATGCAGCGCATCCCCTTCACGTTGCCGATGACGTGCATGACCTCCGACTCGCCCGGCCGGTCGCGGCGCTTGTCGCAGATGGCGATCGGCGCCTCGATGCGTTTCGCCAGCGCGCGCGCGCGCACCACGCCGCCGACGTCGGGCGAGACGACCATCAGGTTGTTGCCCTTGTAGTGCTCCTGGATGTCGCGCACCATCACTGGCGCCGCGAAGAGGTTGTCGGTCGGGATATCGAAGAAGCCCTGGATCTGCCCGGCGTGCAAATCGAGCGTCATCACGCGGTCGGCGCCGGCGCGCTCGATGAGGTTGGCGACGAGCTTCGCCGTGATCGGCGTGCGTGGACCTGGCTTCCGGTCCTGGCGGGCATATCCGTAGTACGGGATGACGGCGGTGATGCGGGAGGCCGACGCGCGCTTCAGGGTGTCGATGAGGATCAGCAACTCCATCAGGTTGTCGTTGGCCGGAAACGAGTTCGACTGGATGACGAACACGTCCTGGCCGCGGACATTCTCCTGAATCTCGACGAAGATCTCCATGTCGGCGAAGCGCTTCACCTGGCCCTTGGTGAGGGGCAGCTTCAGGTGCGCGCTGATCGCTTCAGCGAGTGGTCGGTTGGAGTTTCCAGCGACGATCTTCATCGTCGGGGTCGTCCGGCCCTCGGGGCGGGGATCGAAGGGCATATACGCCTCCACAGCCGTTCGTCGGGCGCTTCCAAGAAAGGGCGCTTCTAGCAAGCGGGCCCACGCCTGTAAACGGCGGGGCCCGTGCTTTGCCGTCGGAACGCTGTCCGGACTGGCCGGCTAGTTGGAGCTGGTCTTCTGCATCGACTGCGGCAGGAGCTTAACGATGCCCTGCGCCGCGGCGGCTGCGGCCGCATCGGCCGTCTTGCCCCACGAGCCGTCGAGCGAGCCCTGCGGAACCTCGTTTTTCTGCGACACTGTGCCGAGCCGCTTGCCGCTCGGGTCAGAGACGCTCCAGTCGATGGTGATCGGCTGCTTGCCGTCCTTGCCGGGGCCAAGGGCGACCTTGCCCTCGACGACGTAGGTGTCGGGTGACTGGCCCTCGGCGAGCGTCACGCCGCTGCGCGATAGCTCACGCTGCAGTGCCGCACGCAGCGAGCTCGAGCCGTCGCCCGGCGCACCGACAACCGACGGTACGAGTGCCTTCACCGGACCGCGACCGACGCTGCCGGTGACCATCGGTGATTTGGCGGGTGCCGCGTAAGCCGCTGATGGCTGGGTTGCTGCGGCGGTCTGTACCATGCCGCCCTGCGAGCCCGCAGCGACGACCGGCCCCGCGCCTGCGCCAGGCATCCAGCCGGCGACGGACGTGACCGTCTTCGACGCAATCGAGTTCACGACGTCTGGTGTCACCGCCGTCCAGGGATCCTTGCTCTTGCCGGACGCGGCCGTCTCCTCGCCGCTCACGCGGTGCACGCCCTTGCCGCTCGCGTCGGTGACGTCCCAGATGTAGGAAATCTTCGACTTGTTGCCCTTCTTCTCCTGCGAGGAGACGACGTAGCCGCGCAGCGTGTACTCGGCCTTCTCGTCGGGCGACTTGGCAACGCGGATGTTCTGCCGCTCGAGACTGGCAACGAGCTGATTGCGCAGATCGCTGGAGACGTTCTCCGGCGGCCCGATGACCGGAGCCACTGCGAACTGTGCGCCGCGTGGCGCGGCCGTCATCGGCGGCGGAGATGCGACGGACGCCGTCGGCGCGTCACTGCCCGATGAGCTGAATAGCGATGACGTCAACGAATTGGCGGTCTCGCAACCTGCCAGTCCGAAGGCCATCCAGCTTGCCATTACTGCGAATGCTATTGGCGTTTTCTTTTGCCAAGCCGCAGCAGCATCAAAGGTCGTCACGGCGACGCTCCCCCGTTGAGTACCCGCTGTTTCTTCCGGCGGCCGGCGTACAAACCTTGCGGCCTTACTCTCCCTAATGACCGGTACCTCGCTAAGAATCGTCTAACCAGTCATCTCCGCCGCGTCCAGATCGAATCCGGGCACCCTGGCGTCCGAGCTTATTTCCCCGAACAAAACGCGGAACGCCATTGTGGATTGTGCAATTAGGCCACGACAATGGCGGAGATTTGACGGCCGTAATCCCCCTCCGAGCGGTGCTGGGAGCGCCGGTAGCTGAAGAAAAGCGATTCGTTCGCGTACGTGCAGGCGGACTGCCTCTCAACCTCGGCGATGCCGCTCTCCTTGAGGCGCATCTCGACAAACCCAGGCAGGTCGAAATGCGCCTTTTCGTGAGCATTTTTACGCGACAGAAATATTACGTTGTTCGCGCAACTTTTCGCCAGGGCCTCTTCGAAGTCTGGCCCCACCTCATATGAAACTTGGTTAATGGCCGGCCCAATTGCCGCGATAATGCGATTTCGCCGCGCCCCGAGCTTCTCCATTTCCTTAACGGTGGCCTCGAGCACCCCGCCGACTGCCCCGCGCCAGCCGGCGTGGGCGGCGCCGACCACCCCAGCATCCGGATCGGCGAACAGCACCGGCGCGCAGTCGGCTGTGAGAACGCCGATCACGAGCCCCGGCGTACGCGTGACGACGCCGTCGGCCTTGGGCCGCTGATCGGCAGCGATGGGGGCGTCTATGGCCACCGCGTCGCCGCTGTGAATCTGATAGAGGGTGGCAACGTCGGGATGGCTGCCGCCGAGATGGCGCGCCACGCGGGCACGGTTCTCCGCAACATTGGCCGGCATGTCCGCCGATCCAGGACCGCAGTTGAGGCCGGCGTAGAGCCCCTCGGACACGCCGCCGGCGCGGGTGAAGAACCCGTGGCGGATGCGCTGTGAGCGCTCGAATGCTTTGGCTTTGATCGGTTGCAGCATGATGCAGACCTAAGCTGCGGACCCGCCGCTGTCCATCGCGGCAAGCGCGGGCAGCGGGGTGAGGTCAACACTTCGTATGCCGATGGCCTGAAAGCGGCTGCCCATCCCCGCCGAAGCCATCAGACGCGCGATGCCGGCCTCGATCTCACCCGCCCGCTGTGGATTGGCAGCCATGAGGCGCGAAGCGCGCTCGATGGCGCCGAGCTGTCCTAGAAACTCGGCTTGCGGCACCGGGCCATCGCAGGCGAGGCCGGCACGGCGCATCGCCTTGGCTAGATCCGCGAAGTCGACCTGCGCTGTGAGATCCCGGTGGCCTGGGGCAACAAGCGGGTCTGCGTAGTTGTGGCCGCTGACGGCTTGCAGGGTATCGCCGAAACCGGGCTGCGCGTGGCCGTAGTCTATGAGGAGCGCTCCGAACGGAGAGCCAAGCGTAGAGAGCCTATCGGCAAGGCGTTCGAACGCCGACGCGCGGCTTTCGAATATCTCGCCGCCATGCGGCGTGCCCACGTGGGCCGCGAGCTTCGCACACACGTGCGGCTCGGTTTCGACGAACGCCAGAGCGCCAGTCTCGTCGAGCCCGACGCCACGCGTACGCCATACGCCATCGTGCCAGACCCATTGCGCTACCGGCAGCGTGTCGAGGAACTCGTTGCCGATGACAATGGTTGGCGCGCTTCCTGCCGCCAACTCGGGCCTCCACGACATGGGCACCGCCTCGTCGCCGAGCGTTGCGCGCTGGATCGCCTCTAGCGTCGCGTTGCTCTCGACGAGCTCGACGCTGAGCGCGGACCGGAATGCTGGAACAATGCGCGCAGCACGCAGCGCGTCGCGCATCAACGTGCCACGGCCAGGTCCAAGCTCGACTAGCCGCACGGCCGAGGGCGCCCCCATTTGCTGCCAGACGACAGCACACCACAGGCCGATGAGCTCGCCGAACACTTGGCTGATCTCCGGCGCGGTTATGAAATCGCCCGCCGCTCCGATCGCCGCTTGCCGCCGATAGTAGCCGTGCACCGGATCGTTGAGGCACGCGTCCATATAGTCGGCGACGCTGATCGGCCCGTCGCGCGCGATACGTGCGGCGAGCTGCTGCGCCAGTGCACCGTCACCTGTCGCCGCCGCGGCGCTCACTGCTGCTCACGTGTGAGCGCGTAGCGGACGAGCAGGATGCCGAGCAACAACATGGGGATCGAATAGACGATGCCGGCGGTCAGCGGACCGACATTGAAAGCATGCGCGAAGTGCGGTTGCCGGAACAGCTCGCCCGTCGAGCGTGCGAGTGCGTAGCCGATGAGGAAGGTGCCGCTGACGAGCCCCGGATGCTTCAGCGCGCCGTAGCGGTGCGTCAGGAAACGCAGGACGAGGAAGAGCAGCAGCCCCTCGAGGGCAGCTTCGTAGAGCTGGCTCGGATGCCGTGGCGTCGGCTCCACCTCCGGGTAGTGCACGGCGGCCTCTGGGAACACCATGCCCCACGGCATCGTGGTCGGGCGCCCGAACAGCTCACCGTTGATGAAATTGGCAATGCGCCCGAAGAACAGGCCGATCGGCACTGCCGCCGTGCACAGATCGGCCGCGCTCCAGCCGTTGACGTTGTTGCGCCGTGCAAACGCCCAGATGGCGACAGCGCAGCCGACGAGCGCGCCGTGGAAGGCCATGCCACCCTTCCACACCGCGATGATGTCCTGTGGGTTGGCGAGGTAGTAGCTCGGCTCATAGAAGATGACGAAGCCGAGCCGCCCGCCGAGCACCACGCCTGCGGTGATATAGAGGAGAAGATCGTCGGTCATCGCCACCGGGAAGGGTGGGGTGTCGTTTGCCCACAGCCGCGGCTCGCTGAGCAGCCGCCGGATATAGAGCCAGCCGAGCACGAGGCCGGTAAGATAGGCGAGGCCATACCACTTGATGGCCACCGGGCCGATCTGAAGCGCCACCGGGTTGATGTTGGGGAACGGGACGACCCACAGGCTGGTCAACAGGTTCATGGGGATCAGTGCGCCGCTTTGAGGCGGCCTCCAATGGGCTCGATACACCCTCAATCCGGGCGCCGCACGATTTCGGCACCGTGACGCTCTGTCAAGGGTCGCCGCCGCCTTGAACCGGCTACGCGCGGCGCCCATAGTTCCCTCGGCTGCATCGTGGTGCGCCGGCCAACTCAGGGAGATAACTATGACCCAGACGACCAATCGCTTCCTCGATGAGTTTGCCAAGCTGATGACGGATGCTGCCGGCGCGGCCGATGGCCTCAGGAAAGAGGCCGAGCAGCTTTTCAAGTCGCAGGGCGAGCGCTTCCTGCGCGACATGGATGTCGTGCGCCGCGAGGAGTTCGAAGCCGTCAAGGCGATGGCCGAGAAGGCGCGCGAGGAGAACGAGAAGCTCGAGGCTCGCATCTCAGCACTCGAAGCGCAGCTCGCCGCCGGGCGCAACGCATGAGCATAAATTCGTTCATGTTGAGGCACATTGGCGTGGACAATGCCGGCACGAACTTGCGACTCGCAGTCCTCTAATGTTTTCGTCGCGCGGGTCGGTTGAGTAAGCGCTCTGTGGTGTCGCGTAGCTTTGTATCGACTACGAAAAAAAGAACGCGAGACCATTAGAGGGATCCTCGAAGCATGTCGGCTGAACACGTCGGCTACGGCCGGGTGACGAACCCCATCGATCTCATCGAGCGATTGGCAGGCGCGCACGACTGGGCTTGCGACCGCACCAACGACGATGAACTTACTCTCGTCATCGCTGGCACCTGGACCGACTACCACGTCTCGCTGAATTGGCGGGACGATCTCGAGGCCCTGCACTTGGCGTGCGCGTTCGATTTCCGCGTGCCCGAGAACCGCCTGAGCGAAATGTACAAGCTCGTCGCGCAGATCAACGAGCAGCTCTGGCTCGGCCATTTCGACCTGTGGACGACGGAAGGCTTGGTCATGTTCCGCCACGCGCTGCTGCTCAACGGCTCGGTGGCGACTTCTGCCCAGTGCGAAGCCATGCTGCAAGCGGCCCTCGAGGGCTGCGAGCGATACTATCAGGCCTTCCAGTTCGTCGTCTGGGCAGGTAAGCAGAGCCGCGAGGCGCTCGTCTCGACCATGTTCGAGACCGAGGGCCAAGCCTGACCCAGGGGCGGATCGACGCCTGACATCCACGGGCGCGCCAATGACTTTCAAACTCGAAGGCCCGCTCCTGCTGGCGGGTGCAGGCAAGATGGGCGGAGCGATCCTCGAGGGATTGCTCGCCCGCGGGCTCGATGCCCGGCAGGTCATCGTGCAGGAGCCCGCGCCGTCACCGGCCGTGGCTGCTTTCCTCGCTGACCGCACCATCGACGTCGTCCCGGCTGTCGACGCGCTGATCGAGCCACCTGCGGTGATCCTCGTCGCCGTCAAGCCGCAGATCATCGACGACGTGCTGCCCGGCTTGGCGCGGCTCGCCGGACCGCAGACGCTTGTGCTGTCGATCGCCGCCGGACGTCGCTTGGCGACGTTCGAGCGGCAACTGCCGCACGCCGCCATCGTGCGTGCCATGCCGAACACACCGGCGGCCATCCAGCAAGGCATCACGGTCGCTGTCGCCAACGCGAAAGTGACGCCGGTGCAGCGTGCGCTCGCCGACCATCTCCTGTCGGCGGTCGGTGACGTGGTTTGGGTCGACGACGAGGCGTTGCTCGACCCTGTGACGGCCGTGTCGGGATCGGGGCCGGCCTACGTCTTCCTGCTTGCCGAATGCCTCGCCGAGGCGGGGCGTGCCGCCGGGCTCGATGCCAAGCTCGCCGATCATCTCGCCAGGGCCACCGTCGTCGGATCGGCGGCGCTGCTGGAATCGTCGGAGCTTTCTCCCGCCGAGTTGCGCCGTAACGTGACCTCTCCGGGAGGCACGACAGCGGCGGCGCTGGAGATCCTCGGCGGGGAGGACGGGCTGCAGAAAATCATGACCGCGGCCGTCGCGGCGGCAGCGAAACGCGGCCGCGAGCTGGCGAAGTGAGCGGGAGCTCAAAGCCGTCGCGACCGCGTCTCTTGCGTTGCCTGAGCAGGCGTAAGCCCCGGCGGGCCCAGGCATTTCAGTGGGCGGCGGTGCCAACGGCCTGAAACTCCAGGAGGATGGGAGCCCTTGGCCGGTTGCGCGTGCGGCACCTTCCCCGTCACACCATGGTTGAGTTATGATATACTGTTACATCTGTCGCAAGCCCCAGATCGCCGCATCACGCGATCGTGTGTGCGACGGGAATTTATCCCAGCGTTTACTGGGAGTTATGTCCCGATCCGTCGCGCTTGCGGGGGAGCCTGCGGTCATGACGAACGGTGCGCGAATGGATACCGGCACGAGCGCCTTCAGATCGGCGCCGTCGCTGCATACCTCTGAGGGTAAGCAACAGGAGGCCACGCCATGCTGGATCAACTGACCATTCGCGGACGGCTTGTTGCCGCCGCCATGAAGCTCGCTGCCGAAAAGCCGTGGCGCGAGGTGACGCTGGCGCAGATCGCCGAGACAGCAGGCGTCAGCCTCCTGGACGTGCGCCGCGAGTTCTCGACCAAGGGGGACGTGCTGGCGGCTTTCGTGCGCATGGTCGATGATGCCGTGCTTGCCCGCGCCCCACAGCGCTCAGGCGGGCAGACCGCGCGTGACGCACTGTTCGAAGTGATCATGAGCCGCTTTGACGTTCTCGCCGCCTACAAGCCAGCGTTGAAGTCTATTGCCGCCGCCTGGCCGCTCGATCCCGCGCTCGCCCGCGCCATGGCACAGTCGCAGTCCTGGATGCTGCGCGCCGCCGGCATCGGCGCTGACGGTCTCGAAGGAAATCTGCGAGCGGCCGGGCTCGGCGGTGTCTACGCCTCGGTCTACCGCACCTGGCTCAGCGACGACGACCCTGGACTCTCAAAGACGATGGCGGCGCTCGACCGGCGCCTGCGCCGCGGCGAGCGCACGCTGCAGTCGATCGATGATGTCGTTGGCCGGCTCTGCAGCTTCGCCAAGTCGGCCTGCGACTCGGTGCGCAAACGCACATCGTCGGCTTCGAGCGCGCCCGAGCCCGGCGACGACGCAGCCGCCTCCATCCCACCCGGCGCCCTATCTTAGTTTGCGCGCTCCAACTCCATCATCCCGGCGCAGGTCGGGATGACGTGGAGAGAGACATTCTCTTGGCCGCGAAGCGGCAAGGGCGCAGGGCCCTCGTTCGGATCGCCCGAGCGTCTATCAACGAGGGTGTGAATCAGCAGCGCAAAAGTGGCGCCGGCCATCGACTCGCGCATTTTCCTATCGCCTGGAATCGCACTCCCTGATC
>Ga0164243_10005670_pt1 | contig 19040 bp, 18 predicted proteins | sample OricompcompostOP_FD_108781 | JGI IMG/M metagenome (GOLD analysis project Ga0164243, IMG submission 108781) | Organic Plus compost microbial communities from Emeryville, California, USA - Original compost - Organic plus compost (OP) | ecosystem: Engineered > Solid waste > Mixed feedstock >... | reverse complement strand
GCACAAGCAGAGTCGTACCCGGTAGAGAGCTGGGAAACTTGCGATGCAGCTGCAACTGGTTGCCCAATTATTATCATACTGCCAAGGATAGCTGTAGCAACCACAACAAGCTGCAGTAGGAATGACATTTGGTAATACTCCTATAAAAAATAAACAGTTAGTTTAACATTTTTCAATGTACCATAAGCAATACAGAAAATAAACAGTTAGTTTATTTTACTAACTGTTTATCCACCTTACCCTAGTGGTATGGGTTCAACATCTGAACAACAACTCATGAAAGCGTTTGGCAAGCGTGTTGCTGCCATCCGCAAAAGCCGAGGACTCACCCAACAAGAACTGGCCGAGCGTATTAATATGAGCGTCGTTGCAATTGCCTATATTGAAACAGGGAAGCGCTGGGCACGATTGGGCACCCTCACAAAAATCAGCAACGCCCTCCAGGTAGACGTCGCTGATTTGTTTAAAAACATTTAGTTTTTATTGTTCGCAGCTCTGATAAGCCCGACAAACAACGGATGAGGACGGTTTGGTCGTGATTTGAGTTCTGGGTGCGCTTGTGTTGCGACAAAATAAGGATTATCGGGTGCTTCAACAAACTCTACTAATTTGCCATCTGGTGACGTACCGCTAATGACTAATCCGCCTTTTTCAATATCCTGTGCAAATGATTGATTCACTTCATAGCGGTGGCGGTGGCGTTCAACAACATCAGTAGTACCGTACGCTGCGGCAGCCCTACTGCTCTCACGCAATTTTGCCTCATAATTACCGAGTCGTAGTGTTCCACCGGTTGATTCCTTGCCCTGTTGACCCTCCATAATATAGACGACATTATTGGGAGTGTTTGGATTAAATTCAGTGCTATGCGCATCGGCAAGTCCTGCCCGGCGTGCCGCAGCAATGACCGCGACCTGCAACCCCAAGCATAGGCCAAGATACGGTTTGCCATGCTCGAGCGCATAGTTTGCAGCGGCAATTTTGCCCGGAATACCACGCTCGCCAAAGCCGCCAGGCACAAGCAGTGCATCAACCGCATCAAAATCCTCATCGGTAGCTGTTTCAGCATTGATCCACTTAATTGTCACCCCAACACCCTCTTGCCAGCCGGCAGCTTTCAATGCTTCAAGTACCGATATATAGGTGTCTTCGTTGTCCATGTATTTGGCCACCATGCCAACTGTTACCTTTTTGTCATGATCAGCGCCCTGCGCCGCGACAATTTTTTCCCATTTACCAAGATCTGGTTTTTTGTCATTGCCCGTAAAACGCGTCAGGACATCATTGATGCCACTTGCCGCAATCAGCAGTGGCACCTGGAATACCGTTGGCGCATTTGAGAGCAGAATTACCGCGTCTTCGCGTACGCCGCTAAACTGCGAGATTTTGCTAGCAACGTTTTCCGGTGCTGGCGTATCGGTGCGCACCACCACACAGTCAGGCACGATACCAAATCCACGCAAATCGTTCAGTGCATTTTGCGCTGGCTTGGTCTTGAATTCTTTGCTGGTTCCGATAAATGGCACATACACCACATGGACATAAAGGCAGTTTTCGCGGCCCACACGTCCGGCAAATTCCCTGATCGCTTCAACAAAACTCAGACCTTCGTAATCACCAACCGTACCACCGATTTCAACAATATGGACATCGCTGCCATCGGCTGCCAGTTGGATCGCATCTTGAATCGCACCGGTGAGGTGTGGCACCAGCTGGACTGTTTTGCCGCCAAATTTACCCGCACGTTCATCGGCAATCAAATTTTGCAGCAGGCGGCCGCTCAGCGTCGCGTTTTTTTGCGTTAATTCCAAATCCAAAAAGCGCTCGTAGTGCCCCAAATCCAGGTCCGTTTCGGCGCCATCAACCGTCACAAAACATTCGCCGTGCTCGGCAGGATTCAAAAGGCCCGCATCCACATTGAGATACGGGTCGCACTTTTGAATAGAGACTTTCACACCCTTGGCCTGCAGCACTGCGCCGATACTTGCCGCCGTAATGCCTTTACCTACCCCCGACAGGACCCCTCCTGTCACAAATATAAATTTCTGTTTTCCAGCCATAGGTGTTGTCTCTCCCATGGAATTTCATTGTAACAACAAAAACCCGCCAGGACTATATCTGACGGGCGTTGTTGTCTATTTGACGCTATCGACTAACAGCTTTGGTCAAAATATCAATAGCACCTTGCGGCAAGCTGCCTGGGCGAGGAATTCGTGGTAGTGGATCACCAGGTTGGAAATACGAGTACTTACTGAGTTCTTTGGTAACACTGGCAAGCACATCGTGACGATCAGCAGCCGGAACACCCATACGCTGCAGAATATCATAATAACCATCACCATTGTGGGCAACAAATGTACCTGGGGCAAAGTTATGGACAGGAGCTGGCACATCGGGCGCCGATGGCCACTCAGGCGTTTGTTGCGGTACATCAGGATGGCCCGGTGTTGGTACGTCTGGTGAAGCGCCATGTGCATCAACACCGTTCAAGGCATGACCAATCATGCGTGCACCGACACCAACACCCACACCGATCGCAACCGCGCCAAGGAGACGTTTCGTCGCATGTAATTTTTGCCAGTTCGTTTCGCGGTTAGCCGCGTTCTTGATCAGATCGGATGAATGTTCCATCTTCTTAAAAACATATTCACCGTACGTCCTGTCACGTAATTCCTGGGTTTCCGGATCATAGATCTCATCATTTTCAACAGACTGAAGACTCGCAATAACATCTTCTTTCTTCAGAAGGCCTGGGGTTTTCTTCATGCGGTTATGGCGACCGCGCGCTTCAAATGTGGCGTACAGTTTGCCTGAAGCAACCGCGCCAGAAGCAATGGCAGCCAGAGGCGCACCACCAAATGCAACAGTTGCCGCAACCAAGCCGGCACCAGCAACACCCAGTATGCTCATACGGGCAAACATTTTCAGCTTGCTTGGATCAGGTTCGCCGTTCGCTTTGCGGCCAGCAACCCAGTTGATAAATTTCCCCAGTTTGCCGTTATTTTTGCTGTACTGTTCGATCGTTTCCTTATCAAGTGCCATCGCTTCGTCGACGGTGCGTGTGGCAATAAATTCATTCAGTGCCGCTTCGTCGGCAAATTTTTCACCAGCGGCTGCTTTGGCTGCTATTTCTGCAGCAATCATCGCCTGTACGGCCGCTTTGTACCGCCTCTCGATTCCTTGAGCTTCAATAGCCTTGTTGTTCAGAGCATGGGGATTACGACGGTCAAGTCCAAAGACTTTTTTCTGCCTCGATGCATGCAATTCGGCATACTGTGATCGCAGTTGTTGCAACTGTTCTTGCACTGTCTGCTCGATTTCCTCTGTTTGTTCCGCTTGTTCCGGTTCTTCTGTCTCAGGGATTTCGCCAAGTTTCGGCAAATATGCGTGCAATGTCTCCAGTGCCTTCGCTTCAAGAGTTTCACGCATTGTGAGCTCCTGCAGTTTCTTCATTTCAGGCTTGATGTCTGGATACGCATCGTCAGTCGCTTTTGAATAAAATTCGCTGGCAGCCGTTTCACGTAGCTGCTCTGTTTCTTGCTTGAATTCGTCTGGTGCTGTCAGATAAGCCAGTATTTCTTTGTCTTTTTCAAACTTATCCCGCTGGTCTTCTGGGGTACTCGGCAATACTTTGTCAATAAATGCTTGTACTTCACCAACTTTATCGGCCGGATTAGCTGCAGTAGCTGGGTCAAATTCACGCAGTTCTTGACGCTTTTGCGACAAATAAAGCTCTGCGCTACCAAGTTTTAACAACTCTTCTTCTAGCGGATCAGGGCTCATTGCTGTTGTTTCATGCTTGCGATTCAGTTGGCCCATTACTTTTACAACGTCCCATGGGACGTCAAGTCGCCTACGAACACCTTCGTACACAAGATCAACCGTTTTTTTGTCTTTCCATTCTGTAACGGCAGCATCAGGAGCAGCACCAACGGTTTCACCCGTATCGGCAGAGGTTCCTTCGCCCGCTTCTGAAACGGCACTATCATCAAATCCCTCGAAAGGGAGAGTGGGGTGTTCATCGAACGGCGAGGGGGCCGTTCCCTGTAATATATCTGGATTACGTGCCATATGGATAGTATTCCTACTTCCATATTATAATACCAAATATTTGACTAAAAGTCAAGAGTTTATGGTTAGATGAATCCCGTTTTCGCTACTTTCACCAAAGGGTACTAAAAGCGAAGAGCAGCCAAGTTTTCCCGCCGCCGGGGCGCGAGAAAAACACGACGCGTAACGGTGCCCTACGGTGAACGGTAGCGAAAACGAAACTTATCTCGGGACACCACTATCATCGAGTACATCCCGCGCATCACTCCCCACCGGATACGTCTTGATGTCCGTTTGCCCCTTCCAGGCCTCTTGCAGGGGCGCTAAGATCTGCCAGGCGCGAAGCACCTCACTACTGGTAGCAAACAAGCTTTTACGGCTATTGATCGCATCCACAATAACCTGTTCGTACGCATCTGGACGGCGCTCTCCTGGTGGGTACATATAGCTCAGTTTTTGGTGTTCGACCTCCTGGTCGTAGCCCGGTTTTTTGGTCACCAGATCAATCGCAATGGCTTCGTCGGGCTGAATTTTAAATATCAAATAGTTGCTTTGTGCCATATTGGTACGGCGAAAATGCACACGCACCTCTGTTTTCTTGCGGCTAAGGGCTTTGCCCGTGGTGAGTGCTAGGGGGATACCCTGCCACGCCGGGTCGGACGATCGCAGTTCTAATGATACGAAGGTTTCGGTCTGACTGTCAGGATTGTTCACCTCTGTTTTGTAGGTGTCATATTGTGCACGCACAGCTCGCGCCGGATCGGCCGGAATCAGCGTGTCGAGTGCTGCCTGGCGGCGAGTTGGCAGACTATCCCAATTTAGATCGTCATCGGTCGGCAACGGCAGTAGTGTTAATGCCAATAGTTGCAGCAAATGTCCTTGTACAAAATCACGCAGTGCCCCTGTTTGTTCATAAAACGCCGCTCGACCTTCAATCGTGATTGATTCCAGCGCGACTACCTCTATACGTTCGATGTACTGACTGCTCCACAAATACGAAAAGATAGCATTCCGTGCCCGGAAGGTGACAATATTTTGCGCCATTTCCTTGGCCAAATAGTGGTCAATCCGATAAATCTGCGATTCATGAAAATATGCCGCCGTATGGTCAACCATGGCTTGCGCCGATGCCAAATCAACACCAAACGGCTTTTCCAGTAGTAATTTGTTGCTGGGCGCGTTCAGCCCTGCCTGACCCAGATGCTCAATGATGCCGCCAGCTGAATCAGGTGGCACCGACAGATAAAACAGCACCTGCTCGTCTTCTTCGGCATTAATGTGCTCTTTGAGCCGCTGATAGTCCGCCGGGTTGTCCAGATCCATCTGGAACAGCGATGTTGTGCCACTCAGCTGATGATGTTCACCCAGTACTTCAAACTGTCCCACAGCCCGGCGTGACACGCCAATAATCATCAGCTCCCCCGCTTTGTCGGCTTCGATGATATTCGCCAGTGCTGGCAGCAATTTGCGCTGCGCCAAATCACCAGTAATGCCAAAGATAACAAGGGTTGTTTTCATATATTTAGTATAGCAGTCTTTCCGCTCTCACTCGTTATAGCGACAGCTTTAATTTATCCAAAACAATCAGCGTCACTACCCAGTAGAGGAGTGCCCACGCCAATGCAAGCGGCAGATAGAACGGCAGCAACAGATAGAACACCGCCAGCCATACAATGACCAGTGGTATGTAGATGACAATACGGTCAAAGTCACGCAGCGGTGCATACAGCCACCGCACTAGCAGCCAATATACAACTGCTCCGACTGCAGCGAGCGGGATAAACAGCTGCGACAAATACCACGAAATCACCGCGCCTACTACCACAAATGCGGCAAATATCATACTACGGTCGACTACGGTGAAATTGCGGCTGTCGTCGTACTTTTTTAACTGGCGCGTGAGATCATGATAATCATCATATTCGATCATTGTGTCACCAATGCCGTCGAATAACCCTTTGTGCTGCACGCCGCGCTTTTTCGTGACAATCACAGGCTTTCTGAGCGCGTACGCCATGCCTGCCTCGACCAATCGTCCGCCAGTCGGATAATCCGATACGTCAATCAGTAGCGCGTCACACGCTCGCAGTTCATGGTAAGCCCGATCCCACAGTTCTTTCGGATCATCAAACGTGTGCTTGTAGTGCTCAATATCGCGAATAAAGCAAAAATCCCGCAGTTTCGCATCACGAACAGCCTTGCAGAGCGCCTCGATCTCCTGTTTGTTATCTGCCCCTTTAAAACGAGCAGCGACGTAGACTTTCACGTTCTCAGTATACCAGTCTGTTTCTCTTATGGTTTATTGACATTTTAGTAAAATTTGATATAATAATACTAATTCCGCGTGGAAGGAGGTTGAGCCACATTATGGCTTCAATAACACTCGGCACCAGAGTGAATGGTGTACTTGAGAGAAAGGTTGGACGCATGTCCACCAAAGCACGTTACGAACTCAACGATGGCCCGGCCGCGCACGTGATCTGGGATCACGCGAAGTACGCTCACGAAGCAAAGGTCTGCATCCCCGTTCGATTCAGGGTGAAAGCAGTCAGCGGCGGGCGTATCAGGGGCAAGGGATTCACCCCCGTGCTTGAGCCCCAAATCCTCGGGGTGATGCAAGAAGATGGTTCCGGCCAGTCGCTCATGATTGAGGGCTATCTGAACGGTGACCACTTCAAGGGTCACTACCACGCCCGCAGTCGCAGCGGCTTCATCGAAATCCAGTAACACGCGCCCCTCCGGGCTTTTCTGTCCCCGCACCCGCGGATCAGACACGAAAAGTCCGCGAGGGGCTTTTCATTTTAATGCGATTCAGGCATCGGGTTTCTCTGCTATATCAAATTGAACAAGAACGTTGAACAAAGCATTTTCGATAATACTCTGCCTCGTAACCTTACCTCCCGTAAAATACGGGAATGGATCTTTGGTTTCAGCACCAAATTCCGCCTTTACCAGTTCGCCCAAATCAGCATATTCGCTCGGTACCCTATCAGTCATATGACGTGGAAATTCCAAGTCCATGTCAATACCAACATGCCGCTCACCGTCCTTTTCGACGACCAAGGTGGTTGTACCAAAATAATTGTGTTCAGGGCGCGGTGAGAATATACCACTTTCGATAGTAATCAAATAGTCGCCGCTTGCTTTTTCACCCGTTATTTCGACTAGTTTTTCATGCCTATTCAATGCACCTTCATACGTTTCGTCGAGCGATCGTGGCTGCTCATCAACGCCTGATGGCGTCGGTACCGCAACTGTTTCGATCTCGGTTCCGAGCCGGGCAAAAGCCCCCTCTACCGCGGCATGTTTAACCGGGCTTTTCGAACTGACATAGGCTTTCATGCTAGTCTTCTTTTTTCTTGCTGCCAGTTGCGTTGACTTCGTAGCTGGTATTGGTCGCTTCAAAGAAGTTTACTAGTTGCAATGTATCATTTGCTGCGGCCATCCATTTAGCTGGGTTTGAGACATTGTAATGCGCATCAAATCCAAGCTCCTCAAGACGACGGTCGGCCAAGTATTTGACGTACTGGTTGATGTAATCAGCGTTGAGGCCAAGGATACCGTTGGGTAGGAGGTCTTTATTGTATGCTTCTTCCATTTCGACACCGTCGAGAATCATTTGCTTGATTTCCTCGGCAAACTCTTCTGTCTGCAAATCTTCGTTCTCCTCAAGAGTTGTCAAGATAAGATTGATACCGAATTTAAGGTGAAGTGACTCGTCACGAACAACCCAATCGATCATTGTACCGAAGTTACGAAGAAGATTGCGTTGACGGAATGATAGCGCCACCATGAAGCCGCTGTAGAACCAAATACCTTCGAGGATGATGTTGTAGGCAATCAGGTTACGGATGAAATCTTTTTTACCTTCAGTCGTCGTAATATCAAGTGTTTCCTCAGTCATGCGCTTGATGAACTTTGTCTCAAACTCTTCCTTACGAGCCATCGAAGGAGTATCGACGTGCGCTGCGTAAGATGCTTCACGATCGATTGGGAATGTCTCGAGTACGTATTCAAACGACATGCAATGGTTTGCCTCTTCCCACATCTGCTTTGCAAGGTATAGGTGACACTCGGCCGCATTCACGTATGGGTACACGCCAAATGCGAGTGCTTTGTTGACCAGCAGCTCATTCGGGTTAAAATAGCTCATCAGGAACGTCACGGCGTGACGTTCCTCGTCGCTCATTTTTTTCCAGTCAGCAAGATCTTGGCCTAGTTGAACTTCGTTTGGGAACCATGTATTTGCGACCGCCTGGTCATAGAGATCCATTGCCCACTGGTAATGAACCGGTTTAAGAAGCAGTCCGTCCTGGATGCCCGTGCCGAGAATACCCGCCATGATTATTTACCTCCTTGTTTCGTTGTCATTATGAGCATAGCCAGCAACCGCCGTTACTGCAATCATAAGCTCGTTTGCAATTTGCCTGGTGAATGAGGGCTATTGGCAACCTTCACACATAGTGAGGTCAGCTGGGTCAAGTGGTGCCGCAATAGTACCTTGAGCCTTTGCGTCCTCATCGGCCTGCTGCTGCGCTGCAGCCATAGCTGCATCGATAGCTGCGAGCTTTTCCTCAAGTGTCATGTTGTCGTTGATGATAGTTGATGCGTTCATAATTCTATTATCCCCTTATGCCTATCGTTTTCTGTTAGATTTTGGTCGTTTTTGTTTGTGTTCTTGTGTTATTGGTCGCCGGTCATGGTGTTGCTCCTGTACCAACTGCTTGCTTTTTCGCAAATCCGAATCCTGTCTTGCGCGGGCCGCTGCCAGCGAGTGATTCAGCTTTGTTGACTTTGACAGTACTCTGCTCAGCCGTATGGCGTGGTTTGACGTGCAGGTAGTAAGTTGTTTTCAGGCCCTTTTCCCATGCTGCCATGTAGATCTTTTCGTATTCGTCGACATCACGTGTTTCCAAGTACATGTTGCGGCTGATTGCTTGGTCAACCCATTTTTGTGCGCGAGCGGCGACTTCAATAAACGAGTACGGGCTGAGTTGGAAGCTTGTTTTGTACACTGCCTTAATGTGATCTGGAATAGCGTCGATCTGTTGGACATCGCCTTGCAGACGCAAGACTTCGTCTTTCACTTCGTCCCACAAATTAAGTTTCTTAAGGTCGTTGATCAAATTGACGTTAACTTCGAGGAACTTGCCGTTCAATGTTGCACGGCTGAAAATCTGTGCGAATTGCGGATCCAACCCTGGAGTTGTACCAGCAATATGCGCGATATTGGCGGTTGGTGCAATCGCCATCAGTGTGGCGTTGCGCATACCCTTTTTCACCTTGGCGCGGAGTTTTTCCCAGTCCAAGCGTGTCTTGCGGGTGATGTCGACTTTGACATTACGATCAAGTTCAAGCTGGTCAATCGTGTCGATTGGCAACATACCCTTGCTCCACGCACTCCCCTTAAAGTTTGGATAGCTGCCCAGTTCTTTGGCCATATCGGCACTCGCATCGATTGCGTGATAGCTAATGTATTCGGCTAGTTGATCGATCAAATCATATGCCTCTTCAGACTCGTAGCTATAACCAAGTTTTTCAATCACATCGGTGAAGCCCATGATGCCCAGGCCAAGCGCACGGTTCTGGAGGTTTGAATTCATTGCCTCTGGAATTGGTGTGTTCGTAATATCACACAAATTGTCCAGTTGGCGGATGGCACTGCGAGCAGCGGCCGCCAGGCGATCCCAGTCCCAAGTGTGGTCTTCTTTCAGGAATGCCGACAGGTTGATGCTGACAAGGTTACAAACAGAGGTATTGTCTTTGTCCTGTGGCAAGGTAATCTCAGTACACAGGTTACTGTGGTGAATCGTGCCGGTGTTATTGTTCAATGCGCGAACGTTGATTGTATCCTTCCAAGTTAGCCATGGGTGGCTCGTTGCTTGGAGAACGGTCAGGATGTGATGGTACTGCTCACGGGCAGGGATTTTGGCGAAGTCACGCATCTTGCCTTCGTCGGCCATTTTGACGTATTCGTTGTAGCGCTTACTGAATTCTTCACCGTATAGTTCAGTTAGATCAGGAGTTTCGGCTGGATCAAACATGTACCAATCTTGTTCCTTCTGAACGCGCTTCATAAACTCGTCGCTCAGATAGACCGCTGTATTCGCAATACGAGTACGGAGGTATGGGTCACCACTGTTTTGCTTGAGATCAAGGAACTGCGGGAAATTCAGGTGCCAGTTTTCCATGTAGATCGCTGCTGCGCCAGCTTTTTTGCCTTTGCGGCTGACTGCAAACAGTGCCGTATCGAGCATCTTGATAAATGGAATCGGACCGGTACTTTCGGTGTTGGTTGTCTTCACTGGGCTGCCAGCAGCGCGCAGTTTCGTGATACCAATACCAATACCGCCGGTGCCTTTTGCGATCCACATTGTGTCACGCACACCTTTGGCAATTGATTCCATATCGTCGTCGATATTAAACAAGAAACAGTTCGACAGTTGTGGGAATGCACCACCGGCGTTGATACGAGTTGAACCACCAGGCACATATTCGAGTCGGCTCATGTGATCGTAAAAATCAAGTGCCGCTGCTGTTGGATCTTTTTCGTTAAATGCCAGACCCATCGCAATACGCATGTGGGTAAACTGTGGAACCTCAATTGGGTCACCACTGTTCTTGCGCAGGCTATAGCGGTTTTTGTTGGTAATCACGCCAAGGTATTTGCTCAGGTCGTCACGTGCTGGATCCAGCGCCGCCGCCAGTTTTTTGATATCAAAGACTTTGTCGTTCATACGCTTATCAAGCAGACCGTCCTTAATACCTTGTTTCAAATACACTGGAAAGTGTTTTTCATGCAGCTTTTTCAGCTCTTTAGCGTCTTTGTAGTGACCAAGAATATTCTTGTAGATGTTCTTGAGCAGCAAGCGCGCAGCGATCTTGTCAAAATCAGGATCGTCTTTGACGTTCTGAAGCGCCGTATTGATAACGGCTTCGTCCAACTGCTGCGTTGTAATGCCATCAAATAATGTTAATTGTAATTCGCTTGCGACTTGGACAACCTTGCTGATTTGGTCTGGAAGCCCCTCACTGGCTTCGACCAGAGCGAGATTGACCTGATTGGCGTCAAATGGTACGCGGGTGCCGTCGCGTTTTACCACGTTTATGCTCATATTCCCCCTTATTATTTTATTTTTTACACTTCCCTCCCGGACTCCAGCGCGTCTCTCATACGCTTTTTTTCGGCAGTGCAAGAATACGCCCTATCAACAGATCTGGCGGTGGATACCCTCCGTCTTGCAGAATGTGTGTTTTTGTTGAACTACTACATATGTAGTGTCTATGTAGAATGATAGACCCTACATGTATGGTTTTCAAGCACTTTATGCATGTTTTTTTGACCACATGCATTTCACGCTTATGGTAACACCTTAGAAATTAAAAATAGTGTTGTAAATAACAAACATTACGCTATATATAGCGTGGTATAAATGACATTATTGTCGCCGACAATCATGCTGCAAGCGTTCTGCCGGCGCAAAATCGTCTGTATAAGGTGCCGTTTTGGGGAGGTCTAGAGGCGAAGCACCAGCCCAGGCGAATGATTGACGGCTGTATGTCACTACCATGTTCGAACGTGATAGTTCTGGTTTTTCTATACGGTACATTGCAACCGGAAACTGTGACCGATACGGAGCATCCAGCGCCCGCAGCAGCGTACCGCACTTACCCTCCAGGCCTGCAATCATATTAGCCGCCACAATACCGCCTGGTGCCGTGATACGGGCGATCTGCTGGCCATACTCGTTAGTGAGCAACGTAAATGGCACATGGGCATCACCGTACACATCAACCATCACGATATCGTACTGTTTGTGTGTCTTATTCACGTAGGTACGGGCATCTTCAAAGATTAAATTCACATTTGTTGGGTCATCGTAGTGAAAGTACTGGCGGGCAATAGTGGCGAGTTCGGGGTCGATCTCGACGACATCAATTTTAGAATCAGGATATTTATCTGCAAGATAGCGCGGCAGCGTAAATGCTCCACCACCGAGTATTAAAATATTCTGCCTGCGCTGAGCCTGCTTGACCACCTGTGCCAATTGCTGTGTATACCAAAACGTCAGTTGATCAGGCTGTTTCAGCGACACGCCCGATTGGGCAGCATACGGACCAGTCGTGAGCAGTCGCATTGTCGCTGTGTCGTAAATCGTATAACGGGCACTCGGCGTATCGATTGACACTGCATGTGTCTTTGGAACTGGTACGAGTACGGTGATAACTATCGCAGCGCCGATGATAGCCCGTGCCCGCCAGTTAATTCGCGGTGCCACAAGCCAACTAACCGCTACGAGCAACACGACGATGATCACCAGCGTCTCGCGTGAGCCAATGTATCCAAATAGGACAAACCCAGCCATGAATGTGCCAATAATGCCTCCAATCGAATTGAGTGCACTTAGGCTAGCGATGGAACGGCCAGTCGTATGCAGTGAACGAACATTCAGCTTAGCCAAGTATGGACTAATCATGCCTAGCACAAAACTCGTCGGTGCAAACAGCAGCAGCGACGCCACCACACCTTGCCAGCGCGGATCGTCAAAACTTTCAGCAACCCACCCAATCAGACCTTCGTATTGCAACAACGTAAACGTCACCATCAGACTAGATAATAGCGTTAGGCGTGCCACATCGATCATGTACCCCCTACTGTCAGCCACCCTGCCGCCGATCCAATACCCGAGACTTAGTGCCGCAATAATCACACCGATCACACTCGTCCACACATAGGTCGAATTGCCAATCCCAGGCGCCAATATGCGCGCTCCTGCCAGCTCAAACACCATCAAGGCAAAACCTGCAATAAAGGCAATGAGTTCAAGGCGACCAAAACGAATACGGATTTTATTCACTGTATATAAGTGTAGCGTAGATCCAGCTCATTTGACGCCTTGAGATTTGATATACTATTCGGCAGCATGGTACGTAATATTACCCCCTTCAACGACACGCCTCCTACCTCAGAAATTATCCCCGATAGAAGTAATCTTGCTCAACTATACGAACGTCCCAAACAAGGTGACAAAAGCGAGATGCACCCAAATATGAATGCCACCAAGAGTGCCTATATAAACGAACTTTCATTCCAAGATACGGTTATCATTAATCTCTTGATTGTCGTACCTTACATTTTGAGCTTTCTCTCAATCGCCGCAATCTATTCGCTCGGTCCCGTAACCGATCCAAGTTCAGCGCTTCAGAGTCGCATCAATATGGCGTTATTGACCATACCTGCTTTATTTCCATGGTTGTTCACCTTGCGCATCTTGAGGAATAAACTTGCAAATTATCATGTAAGGCTTGTTGGTCTGTTATCTATATACCTCTTATTTATTCTCCCAATTTTGAATATCACTATAAAATTACGCGAAAGAGATATACCTGATTTTGTGACATTAGTATCAACTTTCATACTCAGTCAGATATTTATTTGGCTGGTTGCCTATGCCTTGAAAAGCAATGCTCTGTTTTCTCCACGAATAATTGCACCATCCGCATTACTATTAGCCCTTATCATTTATGCGATATTTCTTTAGTTACTCTTCACGCATGTCAGTAATTGGATTACGCCGAACATTGCGTACTAGTGGGAGTATTGTCGCTAGAATACCAGTAACAAAAATTGCAATACAGTAAGCAATTGCAAGCGAAACATTAATACTGAAGAATGAAAAATTCAATGAAGTATCAAATATGCTGTATGCAACGCGTGCTTGTTCTGTAAATGAATGACCGTGGATTATCTGTACAGCTACAGCAATACTAATACCCATCACTAAGCTTGAGATAAGAGTTATAAGCGAGACAAGAAAACTATAGGTAACATATACGGCTGCTATATCCCTGCGCTTTGCTCCAAGAGCCCGAAAAACAGCTGTCTCGCGACGACTATCAATGATTATTCGTGACATTGTAAAGAGCATAATGATTCCAGCAATAGCTACCGCTATAGGTAACGCTATGTTTAAGGTATTTCTTACCATTGTTTGCAGATCATCTAATAGCAAGTAATTCGAACCGAACGGATCAAGGCGAAACAGCTTTTCACAATCCGGGCTCGTTTCTGAGCAGCCCTCGTTTTTGATAAATTGTCGTGCCGAGGGGAGATTATCAAATACAAGGATATGTTCAAGTAAGCCATACTTTGTATATACATCATTTGACGCATTGCCTCTTGAACGTTCACCAAATAGCACATCATCATACTTCTCCTTTGCACCATTCCGCTCATAAAGACTCTTCGGAATCAGGGCGCCAGCACTGACGTTATTAGCAAATAAATTCTCCGCCAATTCCTCGAGGTTACGCGGAGTATCAAAACTTCTCTCATTCAGATCAACAATACCAACTACCTGAAATTCAAGTAATCTTCTTTGTGGCTCCGTGTATGCTCCAAGGCGCTTTTCAATCTCAATACGACTTTGCTCTTCTTGCTTTTCGCTCGCTGTCCGTGTATCTGCCTTAATGGTCATCTTGCCACAGGCTTCAGCTGGGAGATTGTAGATAACCTTGGGCGCTGTATAATTTTGCTTGTTTTGATTGGCTTTAATGTCCGACAAGTCCTTTATAGCTTGCGCGAGCTGGAGACGTTCAGCTGCATTACGAAAACAAGATTTATAGGTTTGACCATTTATCTTATCCCGAAGTCCCTTAATCCACTGTATTTTCTCTGAAGCATCACTCGGTTCATTTGAGACATTCATAGACTTGCCAAATAAAGTTACTGCTTCTTTCGTAGTGATAACTACAGGTATCGCAGCTCCATTAAGCCTCCGCTTCTCATTATTGGGAAGTATCCAGTTTTGCAGCAAACTGTCATCCATCATCCTATAATCACTATTTCGCACGCTGTTAACCGCAAAACCATACGTTGTAGCACCATTTAGATATGGTTCGGGGTTTTTCAAGAGGTAATCAAGGTTTTCCTTTCCGCCCTGGAGATAAACTGTATCAGTATAGCTCGTTTGTGCTGTCAGTGTGGAAAAGATCGCTTTGCTGTCGTATTTGGCCGCAATCATTGCAAGGTGTTTCGCTGAATTCGGTGCGTTCTGAGCATATTCTTTTTGCAATTTTTGTAAGTATTCGCTATAAACTGGCGACTCAAAATCCAGCATAAGCTGTTCGTCCTTTGGTAGCGCAGGGTTTGTGAAAGGACTTGGCTTTAGGGGTGCCTTAATAAGAGACTCGTCAAATGGAAGATTCTGTTCCTTTGCTGATTGCTTTGCCTTTGCTACATAGTCCGCATATAGCTGTCTCAACTCGTTAATTGTCTTCGTACTCAAATTGCTGTTGTTTGGATAGATATCTTGAGGAATTATCGGATTAGCCTTTACAAGATACTGACCGTTATGTGCTTCTTTCGTAAAAGAAGCCATACTCTTTTCAACACCACTGGCAATAAATGTCCCCGCATAGAGAACACCGAACAATAAACCTGAGGCAACTATACTCAAGATAAGGAGGACACGACGAGAATGAAGCTTCGCTAAAGCTAATGTAAGCGCATCAAAGAATCCGATCAAAGTAGCATCCCGTCTTTCATTGGAATTATTCGATCAGCCCTACTCGCAATTTCATCATCATGCGTTACTAAAACAACGGTAACATTGTAAAGTTTGCGCATTTTTTCAAAGATTTCAATTATTGCCTCACCATTCTTGCTATCAAGATTTCCTGTTGGCTCATCAGCTAAAATAATCTTTGGTCTATTGATCAATGCACGACTAATTGCAGCTCTTTGTAATTGTCCTCCTGAAAGTTGTCGTGGATAATGATCATTTCTGTGCTCAAGCCCAACGGCGCTTAACAGCTCCTGCACGCGAACCTGCCGCTCCGATGGCGATATCCGCGCGAACATACTTGGTACTTCGATATTTTTTCCAAGTTTGAGAAATGGCTGTAGATAAAAAAATTGAAATACAAAACCAATAGTCTTATTCCTCATTTCAGCAAGCTGACTATCACTAAACTTACTAATATCCTGGTTATTAATTGTAACAACACCAGTGGTCGGCTTATCCAGTCCACCCATTATTTGTAAGAGTGTGCTTTTTCCGCTACCACTAGATCCTGTTATTGCTACAAATTCACCTGCATAAATGTCTAGACTGACATTATCTAGGGCAACTATTTGGTTTCCTTTGAGATCGTACGTCTTGGAAATGGAGTTAAGTGAAATCATCTTCTCGTTAGTCTGAGTAAAAGTGGATACCCTCTCTGGGTGTTCGACTAACTTGTAGGCTTGGATCGCCCTAATTGCAGCAATCTTGTCGTTACCAAAAGCCTCTAGTAATTCTTGTACTGTTTTTGTTTTTGACATTTATTTTCTCTCACTATTACTGATAATTTTATCATGAAAAAGATGACCCCGTGCCACAAAAGTGGCACGGGGGTTACTGCATCTTTGTGAGACCGAAAAGGACTCAGACCCTGCGCGGGAATCAAACGTCGCAGCGCCAGTTGTAGGCGGTGGAACCTCCGCGAGCATGGAGGCCATAGGCGTACTGACACCAGGCCTCGATGTTGATGCCGGGCTCGCCGGCACCCGGGTTACCCGGCAGGTAGCAGCGCCATCCCCAGCCACCCTGGTTGGGGTACTTGAGGTAGGCGCGCCAGCCGATGTTCCCGTGGTTGTACTGGCATGCCAGGCTGAGCTGCCCCTGATCCATCGCGACTGCTGCCTGCGAGACGGGTGCCGTAGCGATCCCTACTCCCAGCGCTACAGCGCTTGCCGCCAGACCAGCTGTAATCTTCCCTCGCATCAATTCTTTCTTTCTCTCGATAGTGAATTGGGTACTGCTGATGATGCGTTATGTAATATAGCTTATTAATCAATTAATGTCAACTATTATCTAATAATTTATACAAATTAACAATAATTTAACATTTTAGATATTTCATAAATATGTCATTGCTTATTGATTTGTGTAATCAAGTTTCATCAATAATGTGAATCGTACCTGAGCGACGGGCTGAGCATGCATTAAATAGCTAAAACGGCGCCTCGTCCTGAAGGATCAGCGATAATGATGGATCCGACAATCGCCTGATCATACTGGTAACATATATTGTTGTGTCAGCAGCAATACCCGCCATAAGTGCATCCGGAATAGTTCTGTGCTTTAAACGATTTGCAAGGGCAATCGTAGCTTTAATCACTTTCCTCAACTCTTCATTTTCATCTTCAGGAAGTCGTCTTTCAATATATCTGTTTAGTCTATCCTTGATTCGATCATAAGCAAGGCTTTTTTCCTCCCCTCTTAGATCAAGAAGAGGATCATACACCATCATTCCGACTGCCTCAAGTACACCTATACAGTTCGTACCTAAAGCCCTAAAATCCTGCGGAGTAACAGCACTTTCATATTTGCGTCGTAATTCTCTTATCTCATTATCAACCTCAGGCCAATCAACATTCGGCTGATCAGCTGGATTTGTTAGGGGCTTAGTAAGTCTACCCTCTTCAAGAGCGTCAAGCGCACCTCTGCAGTCATGAAATAGCGTCTCTAGTATATCTCGACGAGCTTGCCAACTGTTGCTAGCACCATTGCTAATCCAATAACTCCTAAATGTCGTAAAGTTACGAAAAGGTAACTCTAGAATAATACCAAGTCTTCTAAGAACAGACTTTAGTACTTTGATAACCTTCTCTATATCTGTGTCAGCAAGGATATTTGATGAGTCTGTCCCATATTTTTCAAGTTCTAGGGTTACTAAGCCAAATAAATCTAGAGATATGTCTAGGTCGTTTGCAAAACTCACTGGCCCTCTCCTTGCCTCGTCAAGCATGTCTGTTCGAAGAAACAAAAACCCCGGGCTATCGTCTTTTTTCGAATCTCCCGGACTCACATTTTCAAAAAACATAGACGTCATGGATCAATTATCGCATAACCAATCATTGGGAGTCGACGTAGTAAAGAATCTTTTTCTTGGCGGAGAGAGAGGGATTCGAACCCTCGATGAGTTGCCCCATACACGCGTTCCAGGCGTGCCAGTTCAACCACTCCTGCACCTCTCCCCGCTTGGACTATTTTAACAGATGAGAACTACCTACCTGATAAATGCTGTCGAGCATTCTCATCCATTCGCATAGTATTCTCGAGAACAAAAGTACCAAATTTCGTTCCGGGGTTTGGTGGGTATGTTTCATCGGAGACTGCAAGTTCTATATCCGAGTGAACCGCCAGCCGATGACCCTCACGGCCACCCGTAAGCAAGATCGATACTGATTCCAATCCGCGACCAAAATATTCTGTCTCTTCTGCTGTCAGCGGTCGTGGTTCATCCAAAATCGCATCCCCTGTTTGAAGAATTTGGCCAACTTGTAGATCCATTGGTAAAACCCATGGTCTCTCAGATTGAAGCTGCAGTGGAAGACGAGCAGCAATACGTCGCGTTACCCAGCGATCGAACCGCACTTCGACCCCCCGTTATAACTTTCGCGAGGATCATCAACAATCGTCCACCCGTTTGATAGTACATCTCCTACCTTTAGAGCTCTCGGTTGAGCAAAGTCTTCACCGCGGTATAAATTATAGCCACTTCCGTGATATTTAATGTGGCCCCCTAGGTCGTATGGTTCATTGCTAAAATACATGGACTCATAATATCCTACTGATTCACCAGGAAAAAGCATAAGAAAAGCAACGGTTGTATAAAAGACACATGCTCATGGTTGCCTTAATCGAGAAGTCCTCTCTATAATAAAAGTAATGAAGGCGTCGACCACACAACCCGTCATTGCTCTTAAAGGCCTTGTAAAAAGGTACGGTATTGGTGATGCCGAACACACAGTGCTTGATAGCATTGATTTGGTGATCGAAAAGGGTGAATTTATTGCAATCATGGGCCCGAGTGGCTGTGGCAAAACAACGCTTCTCAATATCTTGGGCCTACTCGACCGTGCTGACGATGGTGAATATTTTCTGGACGGCACATCTGTCGACACCCTATCGGCCGGTCGGCGCGCTCATATCCGCAGCAAT
>Ga0164243_10005668_pt1 | contig 19042 bp, 11 predicted proteins | sample OricompcompostOP_FD_108781 | JGI IMG/M metagenome (GOLD analysis project Ga0164243, IMG submission 108781) | Organic Plus compost microbial communities from Emeryville, California, USA - Original compost - Organic plus compost (OP) | ecosystem: Engineered > Solid waste > Mixed feedstock >... | reverse complement strand
TGGTGCTGGTGAACGTGCCGGTCGAGCTCATGTACTGCCCCGCCGCGTTGACGATGCCGACCTCGACCTCCTGCATCGCCTGGTCGTCCTCCGCCCGGCCGCTCACGAAGATCTTCCCGTCCAGGAACTCGGTGCCCTCGATCGGGTTCAGGAGAGCCTCGTTCATGACCGGGGGCTGATCACCGGGATAGATCGGGTAGCGCGCGGTCACGCCCGTGGTCGACGGGTCCTGCTGGCCGGCCGTGTCGAAGGCGTACGCCGTCACCGCCCAGTCGCCCTGGGTCGGCAGGTTGGCCGTCAGCGTCCAGGAGGTGCTCGTCGCACCCGGGCTGGCGAGGGTGGCATCGAGTGTGGCGAAGGCGGCCGACAGCGTGCCGCCGGGCTGCAGGTAGCGGTTGGTGTCACGGTCCTGGATCGCGACCCCGACTCGTGCGACGCCCTTGTCGTCGGTCGCCGCGCCGGTCAGGTTCAGCTGGAGCACCTGCTGGCCGGTGATCGTCCCGGTCGGCGTGATCGTCGCGTTCGGCGGGCTGTCCCCGGGGATCACCGCGTTGAGGGTGAGCCGGCCCTGCATGGTCGACGGGGTGCTCAGGCCGATCTGGTCCGACGCGCTGACTGTGAAGGTGTAGGTGCCGGGACTGAGGTCGAACGGGGTGGTGTAGCTCCAGTTGTAGCTCGCCTGGTCCAGGTTGACCGGCGACACCCGGTAGGAGCCGGCGACGACGCTCGTCCCCCACGTGCCGTCGGACGCGAGCCGCTCGCCGGTCGACGTGTTGCGCAGGGTGATCCAGACCTCCTCGAGCGCGTCGTCGTCGGTCGCGGACCCAGAGAACGTGATCGGCCGGCCCGGCGTGACGGTGGCCGGTTGAGCGGCCGTCGGGGGGACCATCGTCGCCGGCTGCGTGATGGACACCGTGGGTGCCTGACCGTTCTCGGTGACGATCCAGCGCCGGTCCGCGGTGTCGAGGTCGGACTGTCCGGCGGTGTCGACCGCGCGCGCCTGGGCCCACCACTCGTCCTCGTAGGGCACCGTGATCTCGTAGGACCAGGTGGTGCTCGTCGCGCCCACGACGTCCGGGTCGACCTGGAAGGTGTTGTAGGTGCCCGACACCGTCCCGTCGTCTTGCAGATAGCGGTTCTGGCTGTCGCGCAGGGTGAAGCTCACGCCGTTGACGCCGAAGTCGTCGGTCGCGTTCCCGGTGATCGTGAAGGTCAGCGCCGCGACGGGGCTGCCGGGGCCGGTGACGTTGGTGTTCGGCGGCTGGTCGGAGGTGCCGAAGGTCTCGTACTTCTTCGTCGCCTTGGTGTTGTCGGCCGTGCCGTTGCCCGCGACGGCACGCGCGCGCACCAGCAGCTCGCGGTTGGCCGTCATCGTCACCGGGAGCCGCCAGGTCCGCGTCGTGCCCGTGCCCGGGTCGAGCACCGCGTTGATCGTGTTGCTCGCGGTGCTGCCCCAGGTCGTGAGGTCGTCGGCCAGGTAGCGCCCGGAGTTGCGGTCCATGATCTCGACCTCGACCCGCTGGATGCCCGAGGCGGCGGTGGCCGTGCCGGTGATGTCGTAGGACTCGCCGACGGGCTCGATCCGACCCTCGATCGGTGCGGTGATCACTGTCTGGGTGCCGTTCTGGGCGGGCACGCTGGCGAAGTCGAAGAACGCGACGCGCCCCACGTTGTAGCTGCCCTTGGTGTTGCCGTCGCCGCCCACGAAGAGACCGCGCGGGGTCGCCTCGATGTGCTTGTCGCCCTCGTAGGAGTTGGACGGCGCGAACCACTCGAGGGCGTGTCCGTCGGCGGGGTCGAGAGCGGCGAGGTGGAAGCGCTTGACCACCGCGTCGCCGAGTGCGTACGCCGACAAGCCCTGCCCGGTGCCGTAGCCGACGTCGTCGAGGCCCGGCCACGGGATGGGCGCGGTGGCCGACTCCGCCCATTGAAAGTGCCCGCCGATGTAGATCCCCGCCTCCGTCGCGGCCACGGAGTACACCGAGTCGAAGTGCCGGGAGATCCAGGTCGGCCGGGCGTCGGAGTCGTCACCGAGGTCGGCGTCGAGCTCGTAGCGGATCACCGTGTCGTTGATCGGTGGCCGGTCGCCTCCGGAGCCGCTGCTCACCACGAAGTAGGAGTCGTCCGGCGCGATGTCGCCGCCGTAGATGCGCTGGATGCCGCCGACGAACTGGAGGTTGTCCTCCCACAGGGTCGTCTTCCACGGCGTGAGCCGGTTGGTGCGGGTGTTGATGATCGCCACGCCGTAGCGGTTCTGTCCGTTGACCTGCCGCCCGGTGTGGACGACGAGCAGACGCCCCTCGTCGTGGGTGAGCTTGAGCCGCTGGACGGCGAGCTCGCCGTTGGTCCCGATGCCGCCGGTGATGTTGTTGACGAAGTCGGCGCGCACCGCGCCGGTGACGCCGTCGACGGCGGCGAGCGCGCCGCGCGGCACGTTGTTGATCGAGGAGAACCGGCCGCCGGCGTACACGGTGGTGTTGGTGACGGCGAGCTCGTTCACCTTGCCGTTCGCGTTGGCGGTGAACGCCGCGAGCGGCGCGCCCGTCGCGGGGTCGAGCCGTGCGATCGCCTTCTTGGACTGGCCGTTCACCGTGCCGAAGTTGCCGGCGATGTAGAGCCTCGTGCCGTCGGGGGAGGCCTCGACGGCGTCCACGCCGCCGTTGGTGAAGGTGGGTCGGAAGCCGGTGTCGACCTGGCCGGTGCTCCAGTTGTACGCCGCCAGGTAGGCCTGGTTGACGATCGTGCCGTTGTTGGGCTGGCGGATCGAGGTGAACGTGCCGGCGACGTACACCCGGTTGCCGACGACCTCGATGTCCCAGATCTCACCGCTGGTGATGGTGGGCTGGTTGGTGCGAGGAGTGTCCGGCACCAGCGCGCTGTGGCCCGGCGGCGGGTTCGGGGGAACGGCCGTGGCGGTGCCGGACGCCTGGTCGGTGTGGCCGTGGCCGTCGTCGACGGTCAGGGTGACGGTCCGGGTGCCGGGCGTCGCGTAGGTGTGTGCGGGGCTCACGCCCGTCCCGGTCTGGCCGTCGCCGAACTGCCACGAGTAGCTCAGCGGGTCCTTGTCGAGGTCGAAGCTGTGGGCGGCGTCGAACTCACACGTCAGTCCGGCGCAGCCGGTCGAGAACTCCGCGACCGGCGGCTCGTTGGTGTCGGTGGCGTCGACCCCGGGGTCGAGCACGACCGAGAAGAGCATCGAGCGTGACACCGACGTGCTGGTGGTCGCGGTGCGCCCGGCGAGCGGCCCGACGGGGACCGGGCCGTCGGAGTCGCCGAGGATGCCGCTCACCTTGCCGGTGCCCGTCGCGGCCGCCTGGGTGCGGGTCGGCTCCCCCGCGGGCAGGGTCCAGGCGGTGTCGGTCGAGGACTTCTCGCTCCAGACGTTGACCAGCCACGAGTTCGTGTGGGTCGCGGTCACGGCGGGGGCGGTGTGGCTCGTGGCCGGGGCGTCCGCACCCCCAGCGGCGGACGCGCCGACCACGGCCGGTCCGGTGCTCCGGTACGCGGCGAGCGTCATCACGGACTTCACGTAGGAGCTGCTCGTCACGGTGACCGTTCGTCCGGCGTCGGCGGCCGTCGCGCTGCGCGTCCAGGCGCGGCCGCGGATGCCGTTGCCGTCGCGGGACTGCAGCCGGTCCCATCCGGACGGGTCGTCGAGGGCGGCGCTCGTGGAGTTCGTGACGAGGAAGAGCACCAGCCGGTCACCCGGTTGGACCGTTGTGGGGACGGTGACCGAGTGACCGGGGCGGTTGCCGGCGGTGCTGGCGGCGTCGACGAAGACGATCTGACCCGCGGCCGGATCGTCGGGTGGGGGAGGCGGCGGCTCGGACACCGTGCCGGGGTCGAGGACGACGGAGAACGTCGCGGACCGGGAGGCCGTCGTGCTGGTCGTGGCCGTCCGGGCCGGGGCGGTGCCGGCGGTCACGGCGCCGGCGGAGTCCCCCCAGGCGCCGCTGACCTTGCCGGTGCCGGTCGCCGCCGCCGCCCCGCGGCGGGTCACCGTGTCGGGCAGCGTCCACACCGTGTCGGTGGACGACTTCTCCGCCCACATGCTCACCAGCCACGATCCGGCGGAGTCGACCGCGATCGCGGGGGCGTCGTGGCTGGCACCGGGGGTGTTCGATCCTCCGGCCAGCGCGGCGACGGTGGGGGAGCTGCCGGTGCTGCGGTAGGCGCCCACGCTCATCACGGACTTGGCCGACGCGCTCGTGGTGACCGCGACGTCGGCGCCTGCGTCGTCCGCGCTCGCGCTCCGGCTCCACAGGCGGCTGCGGATCCCGTCGCCGTCCCTGCTGGCGACCAGGCTCCAGCCGGCCGGCGGGTCGCCGACGGTGCTCGCGGTCGAGTTGGTGGTGAGAGCGAGCAGCAGGACGTCGTCCGCGCGCACCTCGGCCGGGACGCGGACCGTGTGCGTGGTGCGGTTGCCCGCGGAGGACGCGGCGGCGACGAACGAGATCTCGCCGGGCGTCGCGTCCGCGGAGGATGGCGCGAGTGCGGGAACGGCCGCGAGGGCGGTGATGATGGGGACGACCGCCCCGGCGATGCGCCGCCAGCGTCGGCCTGGGACCGGTTGACGCCGACTGGTGGTGGTTGACTGCATCTGCCTCACCGTCCCCGCACTCGCACGGCCCTCGGTCCGGAGGGCGCTGTGATCGTGTCAACCGGCGCGACGCTCGGCATGACCGATATTGGGCAGGATTCGCCACCCCTCCGGTCCGCCGTCGCACCCCGCGTGGTCCGCCGTCCCACAAATTGGGGGTATCCGCGAACGCCGCGTCCCGGCGCCTCCCGCGGTGCGCATCATGGGTCGATCGCCCGGGGGATGGCCGTGACTGGGGAGGTGCGATGGGACAGCGCCGCTTGACGAGAACGGTCGTCGTGCTCGTGCTCGTCGCCCTGCTCGCCGGCGTGCTGGCGGCGGGCGCCGCGGTCGCCTGGACCGTACGCCGCCAGGGCGAGCACGTCGCGACCGCGACCGTCATGCTCCACCCGCTGGAGGGCAACGCCTACAGCCCCGGTGGGCGCGGCGACGACCTGGTGAACCTCGAGACGGAGGCGCAGGTCCTGCGCTCGGACGCGATGGCGCGTGCGGTCCTCGACCGGCTGGGCGAGCGCGGCGAGCCGAGCGCACTGCTCGCCGACGTCGAGGTCACCGTGCCGCCGAACACGCAGCTGCTGCAGATCACGGCGCACGGGCCCGACGACCGCGCCGCCGTCGCCCGGGCGTCCGCGTTCGCCGAGGGCTACCTGCAGTTCCGCCGCTCGCGCACGGAGTCGGCGGTCTACGAGCGCAGTGCGCGTCTCGAGGAGCTGGTCCACCAGCGTGAGGACGAGCGCAACGCCGCCCTGAAGCGCCTCGACCGGCTCCCGCAGACCGCCCCGGAGCGCACGCTCATCGAGCAGCAGGTGCAGGAGGTCGTCGTCCAGATCAGCTCGCTTCGCACGCAGCTCGCGGCGGCCCAGGCCATCAGCCTGGATCCCGGTCAGGTCGTCAGCCCCGGCCAGCCGGTCGCCCGCGGCCCGTGGGCGGACCCGGTCCGCGCGGGGTCCGCGGCGGGCGGCCTCGCCTTCGCGGTCGTGCTCGCGGTCGCGGTGGTGCGGACCGGGCGTCGTCTTCCTCGCACCGTGCGCGGCCTCGAGGAGCTCACCGACATCACCGACGCCGGCCCGGTGCCGCTCGGCGTCCTGACGACTCCGATCCGAGCCGGCGGCGACGTGATCGCGCGGATGCGGTCCGTGGTGCTCACCGTCGGCTCGGATCGGCCCCCGGTGGTCGCGATCGCCGTTCCCGGTGAGGGGGCCGCCGCGAGCTTCGCCCCGCTGGTCGAGGCGCTCGCCCGCGCGCGATTCGAGGTGGTGACGGTCGACCTGCTCCGGACGGCGGACGTCGTGGCCATGACCGAGCTGGTGCTCCAGGAGGCCGTGGTGGACGACGTCCTCGTCGAGGACGGCGCGTTCCGCTGGCGGTTGCGTCCGTCGGCAGGCACCGGCGCCGGCGAGCGCACCGACTTCGCCGACCTGGCGGCCTCGGCGGAGATGCGCCGGAGCCTGGCGGACCTGGCGAAGCGCACCGACATCGTGCTGGTGCGCTCGCCCGGCCTGACCTCGCCGGTCGGCAGGGCGCTGGTCGCCGCGGTGACCGCGGTCGTCGTCGAGCTGCACCCGGGGCGCTCCACCCGCGCGGAGATCGAGGATGTCGTCGGCGAGGCGGAGCGGGTCGGCGCGCAGGTGGTCGGCATCGTCGAGGTGGAGCCGTGACCGAGGAGGCCCGGCGCGTCGTCGACGAGCGACGCCACCTGCAGGCCGTGGCGCGCAGCGCGGCGGTGACGCTCGCCGGTGCGGGCCTCAGCACGGTGGCCGGCTTCGGCCTGGTGCTGGTGGTGACCCATGGCGTCTCGCCCGACACGGCGGGCCGCTTCTTCGCCGCGACCGCCGTGTTCCTCGTGGCGCTGGCGGCCGCGGGGCTGGGCACCGACACCGGTCTCGCCCGGTTCGTGCTCCGCGCCGACCGTCCCGCGGCGGTCCGCGCGCTGGTGCGGACCGCCGCGCTGCCGGTGCTCGCCGCGTCCGGCGTCCTCGCCGCGGTCCTCGCGCTGTCCTGGCCGCAGACCCGCCCGGTGATCTGGGCGCTGCCGCTCGCCGCGAGCGCCGACCTCTGCCTGGCCGCCGTGCGCGCCCACGCTGTGTTCCGCTCGAGCGTGCTCGTCGACCGGGTGCTCCGGCCGGCGGTGCAGGTGCTGCTCGTCGCGGTGGCGATCGCCGCCGGCCTGCCGGGCGCCGGGGTCGCCGCCGCCTGGGCGTCGGCGTACGTCGTCAGCGCGCTGCTCGCCGCCGGCGCGCTGCGCCGCGTCGTCGGTGCCCGACGACCGGCGAGCGAGGCCGCACCCGGCGGGGGACCGGCCGCCGGCGTGCGCGTGTTCTGGACCTTCACCGCGCCCCGTGCCGTCGCCCGGATCGCCCAGGTCGCGGTGCAGCGGCTCGACATCGTGCTGGTCGCCGCCCTGCTGTCGCCCGCGGACGCTGCGCTCTACACCGTGGCCACCCGCTTCGTCGTCTTCGGCCAGCTCGCCAACCAGGCGGTGTCCTCGGTCGTCCAGCCGCGGTTCACCCTCATCCTGGCCGGCCCGCCCGAGGCGGCGCCGGCCCTCCTGGTCCGGGTCTTCGTGGTGAGCACCTGCTGGAGCGTCCTGTTGGCGTGGCCGGTCTATCTCGCCGTCGCTGCCTCCCCCCGGGCCTATCTCGGCTGGTTCGGCGCGTCGTACGCCGTCGGCGAGGCGGTCACCGTCGCGCTGGTCATGGCCCTGGGGATGCTCGTCGCCGTCGCCTCCGGCCCGGTCGACACACTGCTGCTGATGATCGGGCGCAGCGGCCGGAGCCTGGCCAACACCCTGATCGCGCTGGCCGTCGACGTCGGCCTGTGCCTCCTGCTCGTCCCACGGCTGGGCATCGCCGGCGCCGCGCTGGCCTGGGTGGTCGCCGTCGTGCTGCGCTGCGTCCTCGCGATCGTTCAGCTGCGCGCCGACGTCGCGCTGCCCGGCGTGACCCGTGAGCTGGTCCTCGCCGCGGCGCTGCCCGTGGCGTGCGTGGGCGTCCCGATCGGGCTCGTCGAGCTGCTCGTCGGGCTCTCGGGACCCGCCTGGCTGGTCGCGGTCGCCGTCACCGCCGCGGGATACGCCGGCGCCGTGTGGCGTCTGCGGCGTCGGCTCGGCGTGGACCACGTGGTCGCCGGGCTGCGGTCACGACGGCGCCAGCTGGTGCCGGCATGATGCGCCGAATCGTCGGGCACATCCGGCGACACCTGCCCCCGCCGCTGCGCCGCGCGGCGCGGTCCGGACTGCTGGCGTGGGGCTGGCTCACCGCGGACCTGCGCCAGGAGCCCGGCATCGTCGTCGTCGGTGCCCAGCGCGCCGGGACCACGACCCTGTTCCGACTGCTCAGCGAGCACCCCGCGCTGTGCCGGCCGACCGTCGACAAGGGCACCGGCTACTTCGACGACGGCTACCGGCACGGTCGCCGGTGGTATCGCGCGCACTTCCCGCTGCGCTGGACCGCCCGGGGCAGGGTGAGCTTCGAGTGCAGCGGCTACTACCTCTTCCACCCGCTCGCAGCCGACCGGATCGCCCGGGACCTTCCCGGATGTCAGGTGGTGGTGATGGTGCGCGACCCCGTGCTGCGCGCCTACTCCGCCCATCGGCACGAGTCGGCGCGCGGCTTCGACGCGCTGCCGTTCGAGGAGGCGGTCGACCGGGAGGCCGAGCGCACCCGCGGCCTGACCGAGCTGCTCGCCGCCGACCCGCGCGCGGTGAGCTTCGCCCACCGCCACCACGCCTATCTCCAGCGTGGCGAGTACGCCGCCCAGATCCGCCGGTACGTCGAGGCGCTCGGCCCCGAGCGGGTCCACGTCGTCGACGCCGACGCGCTCTTTGCGGACCCGGTGGCCGTCTACCTCGACCTGCAGCGCCGGCTCGGGCTGCCGCGACACCGGCCGGCCGAGGTGGGGCGCTGGAACGAACGTCCCGGGACGCCCCTGCGCCCGGACCTGGCCGCGCGCCTGCGCCGCCACTTCGACCGATCCGACGCGGCCCTCGCCGACTATCTCGGCGGGTCGCCCAGCTGGCGAGAGGAATCCCTGTCATGACCGACGTGCGCCTGCAGCGTCCACGCGCGAGGAGACTCGACGCGGCCACCCGCCACCGCCTGGCGAGGCTGACGCGCTGGCGCCCGGGACTGGAGGACGTGCCGGTCGAGAGGCTGCTCCTGGGCGGGCAGAACGGCATGACCGCAGCGCAGTTCGCTCGTGCCGCCGGCGATCCGCTGTGGCCGTCGCGACGGGTCGCGGACGGGCCCCACGCCACGCTGCTCGCGGCCGCCCGGACCCACGGCACGCTCACCGACGCCGACATCCTGGCGTCGCCGTACGCGCGGATGGCCCGGGTGTGCGTGCGATCGACGGGACGCTACTTCGGGGCCGCGGACGACGTCGGGATCGTCGCTCAGGCGCGGGCCTTCCTCGCTCGCGACGCCGGGGAGACGGCCGACGACGCGATGCCGCCCGAGGACCTCCACTCCCCCTCCGGGCAGCCCGTGCTCGTCGTCCCGATCGCCGACTCCCACTGCTACCAGGTCGTCGACGGCCACCACCGGGTCGCCTCCGCCGCCGCCGCGGGCAGGACGACGGTGTCGGCACGGGTGCGCCGCGGCGCCGTGACCACCCCGCTGCAGGACCTGCTGCTGCGGATGACCTGGCTGCACGGGGGACGGGAGCTCTACCAGCCCGTGCCCTCGCCGGAGCTGGACGGCAACTGGCCGACCGTGCGCTGCTGCACCGACCGCCTCGAGGCGATGGACGCGTTCCTGCGCCGGGTGCGGGGGCCGCGACTCACCGGCAGCTATCTCGACGTCGCCAGCTGCTACGGGTGGTTCGTCGCCCAGCTGGCCGCGCTCGGACTCGAGGCGGAGGGCATCGAGCGGGACCCGCTCGGCGCCACGATCGGCCGGCTCGTCTATGGGCTGGACCCAGACCGGATCCGCACCGGTGACGCCGTGGCTCTGCTGCGCAGCACGCACGAGACCTGGGACGTCGTGTCCTGCTTCAGCCTCCTGCACCACTTCGTGCTGGGCCGCGGCAGCTGTGACGAGGTGGAGCTGGTGCGCCTCCTGGACCGGGTGACCGGCCACGTCCTCTTCCTCGACACCGGCCAGGAGCACGAGCGCTGGTTCCGCAGCTCGCTTCGCGGGTGGGACCCGAGCCACATCCGGTCGTTCCTCCTCGAGCACACCACCTTCGACGAGGTGCTCGACCTCGGTCCCGATCGCGATGCGGTCGGGCCGTACGCCGACAACTACGGACGGCACCTCTTCGCCTGCGTGCGCAGCGAGCCGTCGCGGAGGGACCGATGAGCGCGGCGCTCCTGGAGACGGTCTCGCAGCTGTGGCCGGGCGCCGACGTGGTGCCGGCCGGCACCGTCCGGGACGGTCGCCCCGTGCGGGCGCAGTACGCCGTGGTCCACCGCGGCAGCACGCCCACGGTGCTGGTGCCCCTGGAGTCGCCGGTGGCGGCGGGCGCGTCGCTGCGCCGGATCAGCACGGCATCGACCCTGTGGGACTCCGCGTGCCGGGTCGCCGCCGGCGTGGCCGTCCGGGCACTGCCCGCCCTGCTCCGTCATCGGGTGGAGGTCCGCGGTGGAGACGACGGCCTCGCCGAGCACCTCTCGGCCGTGCTGGGCACTCCGGTCAGCTTCAGCGTCTCGATCGGCACCGCACGCGTGAACCGCAAGCCGGTGCTGCAGGTCTTCGACGCGCGCGGGCGGTGTCGCGCCTTCGTGAAGGTGGGCTGGTCCGACCACACGTGCGCCGACGTGGACGCCGAGGCACGCGCGCTCGCCCTGGTCGCTCCCCGCGCCTACGAGCATCTGGTGCCGCCGCCGCTGCTCGCGCGCACCGCCTGGCGCGGTCGTCCGGTTCTGGTGACCGGTCCGCTCCAGCCGCCGCCGTGGCAGCGCCACCGCAGCTCCTGGACCCCGCCGAGCGCTGCGATGGACGAGCTGTGTGCGAGCTTCGCGACGCCGGAGGCACCCCTGGCCGACTCGCCGTGGTGGCGCCGCCAGTGGCAGGCCGCCGGCGGGCTCAGCGACCCGCTGCTCCGTGGCCGCCTGGGCCGGGCGATGGAGCGGGTCGCCGAGGTCACCGGCCGGCGCCCCCTGGCCTGGGGCGCCTGGCACGGTGACTGGACGCCGTGGAACATGGCGGTCGCCGGCGACCGGGTGCTGCTGTGGGACTGGGAGCGCTTCGAGACCGGCGTCCCGGCGGGCCTGGACCAGCTGCACTATGTCGTCAACGCCTTGAACGCCGGCGGCCCCGCGTCACCGGAGGGCATCTTGTGGGCGCTGACCTTCACGGCCCATCCCGACCGCAGCCTCGGCGGCGAGCCGCACGTGCGCAGCCTGCTCTACCTCGTGGCGATCCTGACCCGCTATCTCACCCTCGCCGAGGTGCCGGGCGGCGAGCACATCGCGCCGCGAGCGCGCCAGGCGCTCGTCGCCCTCGAGCGGCTCGCCGACTTCTGAGACACCGCCCGCCGAGCGTCGGGGGAGGGTCAGGACAGGGTCAAGACAGGGTCAAGACAGGGAGGGCGAGCGCACCAGCGCCCGGGCGAAGGCGTCGCGCTTGACCGCCGTGCCGAGCGTCCACGGCGCCACGCTGTTGAGCGAGCTGTCGAAGTAGCTGTAGGCCACCCCGCCGTACTGCTCCATCAGCGTGACGGCGTCGGTGATCTCCGACGGGCGGGCGGCTGCCGCCGTGTCGGTCACCCCGGTCTCGCCGAGTGCCCAGGCGACGTTCGCGCCGGCCGCCCAGCTCGCGATCCGCTGGTAGTACTGGGCGAAGTCGGTCCACTTCGTCGTGGTGGCGCCGTTCTTGACCACGCCGTACTGCTGGTAGATGTCGAATCCGGCCACGTCGATCTCCACGCCGCGCGGCCAGATCTGCGCCAGGCTGTACTGGGCGTCGCCGTAGAACTGGTGCCAGCCGGTCATCACGACCGTGAAGGCGACGTTCGGCGCGAGGCCGCGCACGAGCGGGGCGAGATGCTCCTGCATCCGTCGCCACTCCTGGATGTCGCCGTCGCCCTCGGGCTCGTGGTGGAAGGCGACCCAGACGGGTCCGCCGAGCGCGGCCAGGCGCCGGGCGAGGTCGCTGACCCAGGCGTCGCCGCGCCCGTTCGCCATGTCCGTCCACGAGTACGGCGCCTTGAAGCTGATCCACGGCAGGCGCCCGGTCGCGAGGTCGGTCTGCGCGGTCCGGACGGCGCTGTCGACGCCGGTGGCGGTGAAGTAGGTCCGTCGGATCGCGAGCCGGTCGCCGAGCTGCTGCTCGAGCGCGCTCGGGTCGGTGTTCGAGCCGTGGGCGGCGCCGACGTAGGTGCCGCACAGCGGGATGCCCCGCGCGGTCCGGCCACAGCCGTTGGTGAGCGTCCCCGCGACGCCGTCACGCGCCGCCGCGCCGCCGGGGCTGATCCGCAGGTCGTCCACGCGGAGCCGGGTGCCCGGCCGGGCAGCGCGCACCCGCAGCTCGAGGGTCGACCCGGCACGCTTCGTGCGCAGGCGCACGTCCAGGCGGCGCCACGCGCCGGACCTGGCCACGACGTGGTCGGAGCGGACCCGCACCTTGCGGCCGCCGACGAGCTCCCGGACGCGGAGTCCGACCTTGTGGCCCGTCGTACCGCGCACCCACAGCCGCACCGTGTACGCCGTCCCGGCGGCGCGGGCGCCGGCGGGCCGGCGCTCGCTGACCGCCACGGCCGGGCGGCGCCGGTCGTTGCGGAGCACGAGGGCTCGGGAGTGGTGGCGTCCGGCTCCCTGCCGCGACAGCGTGACGCGGGTGCCGCGGACGCCGATGAATCCGTCGGCGTGCGATTCGAACGAGCCGGCCGCCCGCGCGGGGTCGGGGCCGGGGGCAGGGGCGAGGGTGGTCTGCGAGCGCGCGGGCGACACGGGCCCCAGCGCCGCGACCACGATCGCGGCGATGCTCACGAGCGCGGCCGTCACCGCGGCCGGCCGGGTCTGTCGTCTGTGGGCGTTGTTCACCCGGCGATTGGAACCGGCCGGCCGGCCCGCGGCCAACACCGTCCCCCATTTGAGGGACGGGTCAGATGCCGCGACCCCGCCGGTGCGCGAGGTCGAGCAGGCGCTCGGCACTCACCACGCGCAAGGCCACGAGCACGGCGAGATAGGCCCGCGGCTCGCGCGGCCACGCCCGCGCGGTGCGCGCCGCCCAGCGCAGCGCGTCGGGCTGTCCGAGCGCGGCGAGGGCGAACGCCTTGCGCCCCAGCAGCCGGGCGAGGGCGCGGCGGTCCTCGTGGAACGCCGGGTGCTTCGCCAGGCCGTAGTCGATGGCCGCCACGATCGTCGCCCACTGGCGCGAGAACTGCGAGCCGCCCCAGCGCACCCGCACGAGCGGAGCGGCGACCAGATGGAAGCCGCCGTTGCCTGCGGCCCGGATCATCCAGTCGAAGTCCTCGCCGTAGCTGCCGGGGATCTCCTCGTCGACCAGCCCGATGCGGGTCAGCAGCTCGTGGCGCCGCACGACCACCGTGGAGGGATGGGCCGCCATCGACCGCCGGCGGACGAGCACGCCCAGCTCGAGGTCGGCGGGCGCCGGCACGCGGGTCGTCCGCGTGCCGGCGTAGTCGACCTCGATGCCGCTCACGCACGTCGGCGGGCCGCCGCGGCTCAGCGCGCGCACCTGGGCCTCCAGCTTGCCCGGGAGCCACACGTCGTCGTCGTCGCAGAAGGCGACCAGGTCCGAACCACCGGCGAGGATTCCGGTGTTGCGCGCGCCGGCCAGGCCCGGGGTGCGGTGGTTGGAGACCACGTCGACCGTGCGGCCGTCACCGCGGTCGCGCCGGATCAGCGCGACATCGGGCGTGGACCGGTCGAACACGACGATGCACCGGATGCGGCCGGCGTAGCGCTGCCCGACGACGCCGGCGATCGCCTCACGAACCAGGGCCGGCCGGTCCCGCGTGGCGACGACGACGTCCACGTCGGGCAGCTGCGCCGCCGCGCTCACGGCTCCGCTCCCGCCGGGACCGCCCGGGAGCCGTCGAGGACGGTCGCGATCCGCCACGTCCGCCGCAGGTTGATCGCCGCCGCGGCGACGTAGAACACCAGCGCCACGACGATCCCGGCCGCGGCCGCGCGGGCCCCGAGGAGGGGCAGCAGCCCCAGCGCGAGCGTCTCGGCCTCCACCGACCACGGCACCGGTCGCATGCCCAGCCTGCGGCACGCACGCAGCCACGGGTCGAGGAGCGGCACACCGGTGCGTCGGAAGAGCGTCGACCCCCCGTCGCCGAGACCGGGGCGGCCGGCCCGGTGCTTGCGGTGCGCCAGGGCCCAGTCGTAGCACGCCAGCGCCGCCAGCAGCGCGAGTGCGGGCACGACGCCGAGGAGCTCGTGCCGGACGGTCCACAGCGCCAGCCCGGCGTACGCCGCGGCCACGCAGACGGTGTCGGTCGCGACGTCGAGCAGGGCGCCCCTGTCCGAGGAGGATCCCTGCAGCCGGGCGACCTTGCCGTCGAGGCAGTCGGCGAAGAAGCGGAGGAGGAACAGCGCGCCGCCGAGCCGCAGCCGCCCGGTCGCGAGGCAGAGTGCTGCGGCGACGCCGAGGACGCCGGAGACCACGGTCACCCGGTTCGGGGTGACCCACGGGCGCGGGGCGAGCCGGCGGGCGAGAGGGTCGGCGAGCGGGTCGATCACCAGCCGGGTCCAGATGTCGCGCGGCGCGGTCACGGCCGGCTCCACCCTGCGCCCCGGCGGCGCCCGGCCAGCACCCGCACCCCGGCCAGGCCGACCAGCCCGCCGAGGGCGAGCCCGCTCGTCGCCGGCACACCACGGCGCGCCGGGACCGGTCGTGGTGGGCCGACCCGGATGACGCTGCCGACCTCGGGGCGATGGGTCGCCAGGTGGTCGAGGGCGGAGCGCAGGTAGGTGCGGGTCCGCGCCCACGCCGGGTCGGTCGGGTCGATCGCGGCCAGGCGCTCGGTGAGCTGAGCGACCAGGTCGCCGCGCCGCACCTCCAGCACCCGGCCGCGCTCGGCGAGGTAGGCCTCGGAGACGGCCAGCGCGGCCGCGCTCGGGTCCCGGTCAGCGCCGGTGGCGACCGACACCTCGAGCACCGTCGACAGCGGCGGTGCGGAGACCCGGATGCCGGAGCGCAGGACGGCCGGGGTCATCCCGATGCGTCGTCCCGCCTGCGCCAGCGCGGTCTCGGAGCGGACGAGAGCCGCCTCGGTGTCGACCGTCGTGGGGTCCGGCGGGTGGACCAGCGTGCCGCTGTCCGCGGCACGGGCCTCGTCGCCCACGTCGAGGTACGTCGGGGACGGCGTCAGCGCCACGGTCACCGTGCTCGCGACCTGCCGGTCCGCGGCGGTGCTCGCCCCGAGGCCCAGCGCCGCGCCCACCACGCCGACGAGACCGACGGCGACGACGGTCCGCCTCGCGGGGGGCTCGAGCGCGCGCGTCGCCCGCTCCTCGCGCAGGGCCAGGCCCAGCGCCGCCATGACCAGCATCATGGGCAGCCCCAGGGTGTCGTAGACGGTCAGCTGGAGCAGGAAGATGCCGACCACGAAGGTGGCGACCGTCTGGTTGTGGGTCCGACATCGCCACGTGCGCCGCAGCGCCTGGACGAAGAAGGCGAGGAAGAAAAGCGCGCCGAGCCACCCCTGGGTGAAGAGCACCAGCCACAGCTGGCCCTGGGTGCCGAGCGGCGGGACACCGCAGGCCGGACACCCCGGTGTGGCGCCCCCGGCGATCGACGCGAACGTGCCCGCGACGTCGCGCGTGCTGCCGAATCCCACCACGGGCGAGCCGCGGGTCATCGAGTCGACGGTCGCGACCAGCAGCTGGGACCGGCGATCGTTGCTGTGCGGGTGATCCAGTCGCTCTCCGATGGTCGTGCCGAGGGGCGTGGCGGTGAGCGCCACCCCGCCGAAGATCACCACGGCCGCGAGCCCGGCCAGCGCGGCGTGATTGCGCCGTGACGCCAGCAGCACCAGCAGCCCCACGCCCGCGCCGGCGAGCGCCAGCCAGAGCCCCCGGTTGAGGCTGAGCACGATCGGTGCGAGCGCCACGGCGAGGACCGGCACCGCCAGCCAGCGCAGCCGCCGGCGGACCGCGGCGAGCGCGGCGACGAAGAAGACGAGGCTCAGCGAGATCACGCTGCCCCAGGTGTTGGTGAACGGGAACGGCGCCTTCGGTCGCGGCTCGTCCGCGCCGAGCACGCGCTGCACGTCGGCCGTCTGGGCCGACACGAGCGTGCCGACGAACCCGTTGCTCCGCAGGCCGCCGGGCAGCAGTCGCTCCGCCACCGTGGTGATGCTCAGCTCGGGCGCCAGCAGACCGAGCACGCCACCGACCACCGCGATCACGAAGACGGAGGCCAGCACACGGTGCACGACCCGGTCGGGGAAGCGGTCGGCCGGCGTGTTGACCAGCCACACGAGCAGGACGGTGCACGCGACGTACCAGCCGAGGCGATAGCCGAACACCAGGAGCCGGCCCATCCCGCCGTCGTCGACCGCACCCGGAGCCGCCGCCCAGAGCGTGCCGACGCCCAGGACGACCCAGACCAGGAACAGCAGCCACCACCCGAAGTACGGCGGCACCCGCACGCTGCGTCGCCGGCGGAGATCCCGGTAGAGTGGGACGGCGAGGACCAGCGGCACGAGCGAGGCGACGCCCAGGAGCCACCACACCGGCAGGCCCGCGATGCCGACGACGAACCATCGTTCGGCCGCCCGCCCGGACCGGTCCACCGGGGACGTGGTGCACGCCATGGACGAAGCCAACCCTGCGCTCCTGCACTCGCGGTTCATCAATTTTGGGTGACTATCGACGCGGCCGCGGTGGGGCGGCGGGAGCCGTCCTAAGGTCACTGGGCATCGAGGGCTCGCGGCCCCGGGTCCCGCTGGAGGGAGGCGCCCATGCGCAGGTCTGCCGCGGCTCTGGTGTGCGCAGCGCTGGTCGTGGCGGGGGCGGCGGGCGGGTGTGCCGCACAGCGAGGGGCCGCCACCACCGTGCCCGCCGGCCAGCAGGGTGCCGGGCTGGAGGACGTCGACCTCGGACTCGACTTCGACCGGGCCGTCGTGCCCGGCGACGTCGTCCCTGGAGCCGTGAACGCCGGGACGGCTGCGGTGACGATCCACGTCGCGACCGCGGGTGGCGGTCGGCTGACCTGGGCCCAGGGCCGCACCCGGGGCATGGCGGTCCGCACGCCGTCGTACGCCCCGGACGGAGCGGTCCCGGCGGCCGCTCTCGTCGTGTGGCCCGGACCCGGCTCACCCGGCGCACCGGACCCGCTCGACCCCGGCGCCGACCCCGTCGAGATCTCCGTCGACCTGCGTGCCGACCCCGCCGCCGCCGGCCGTCCCGGGGACGACGGCGACAACCTCGTCCAGCGGGGACGGTTCGGGGAGACCGCGCAGATCAAGATCCAGCTGGACCACGACGTCCCCTCCTGCCGGATGGCCGGCTCCCTGGGCGCGGTGGTGGTCACGGCGGACCGCCCGGTGACACCGGACCGGTGGTACCGGCTGAGCTGCCTGCGGTCAGGGGCGGCGGTGCGGCTGCGGCTGGTCGACCTGGAGGGCGACGCGCCCCCGCAGGACTGGGTCGTCGCGCGCGATCCCGGCACGATCGCGCTCGCCGGGGTGCCCCTCTCGATCGCGGCCAAGGTCGGCGAGAGTGGTCGGATCGACCCCGACTCGGTCGACCAGTTCCACGGGACGATCGACCGTGTCGTCGTCGATGTCCGCTGAGGAGCCCGTCCGGCGGGTCGCGCTGGTCGCCGAGCGGCGCCTGGTCGGCCAGGCGATCGCGGCGGCGCTGCGCGGCCGCGGGCTCGAGCCCGTGCTCTTCGACTGGCCCGAGCGCGGCGGCCGGATGTCCTTCCGTGATGCGCTCGCCCGCAGCGGGGTGGCCGTGGGCGTCATCCTCTGCGATCTCCGCAGCCCGGACCTCCTCCACGACGTGGAGCTGCTGGTGGCGCGCGGGCCGTTGCGGTGGTTGGTGCTGACCGACAGCGAGCTGGGACCCCGATGGGGGTCGGTGCTCGACGCGGGCGCCGTCGGCGTCCTGCCCACCACCACGACGACGGCCGGCCTGGTCAAGGCGATCCGGGAGACGATCGCGGGCGGCTCGCCGACGCCGCCCGCGGTGCGGCGGCGGGCCATCGAGGAGTGGGAGAGCGTGGCTGACGAGCAGCGTGAGCTGGTGCGCCGGATGGAGCTGCTGACCCACCGGGAGTACGAGGTCCTCGGGTCGCTGTACGACGGCCGGACCGTGCGGCGGATCGCCGAGGCGTCCGGCGTGGCCGAGGCGACCGTCCGCAGCCAGGTGAAGTCGCTGCGCCGCAAGCTCGCGGTGGACTCGCAGCTCGCCGCGGTGGCGATGTATCGGCGCGCGCTCGAGGTCTTCCCCCGCGCTCGCCGCTGATCACTCCTCCTCGGACGGGTCGTCGGCGCGCGGCAGGCGGATGACGAAGGTGGTGCCGGCGGAGCCGTCGGAGTCCACGAGGTCGAGCGTCCCGCCCTGCTCGAGGACCAGCCGGCGGGCCCGGTGCAGGCCGATGCCGTGGCCCGCCGAGGTGGTGCCGTGCGATCCCCAGGCGAACAGCCGGTCTCCGAGCTCGGGGTCGATGCCGGGGCCGTTGTCGGAGACCACGATCGCGACGGTGGCCCCGTCCTGGCGTGACTCGATCGCGGTGTCGTGGCCGCCGGCGTGGTCGGCGGCGTTGTTGAGGAGCACGTCCAGGACCTCGGCGAGCGCGTCCACCCTCGCCAGCACCCGGTGACCGCCAGGAGTCCAGGCCACGCTGCGCCCCCGCACGCCCTGCGCGAGGACGAGCGTCGAGACGACCGTGTCCACGTCCACCGAGGTGAGCGGGCTCGGCTCGTCCGACACTGCCCGGCCGAGGCGGGCCGCCTCGCTGTCGACCAGCCGCTCGAGCGCCCGGCGGCGCGGCCCGGGGGGCACCTGGCCGCTGGCCAGGAGATGGGCGGCTGCCGCGATGCCGGCGGCGAGCGAGCGCACCTCGTGGGCGACCTCGCGGTCCTGCTTCACCTCGGCCTCGGTGTCGGCCGCCAGGCGCGCGTAGTGCTCGACGCGCGCGTGGGTCTGCTCGAGCGAGCGGCGCAGGAGGGTGGCGGCGGTCGTGGCCGTGAGCGAGCTGAACACCGCGACCCCGACGATGGTCAGCGGCGGCGGCATGGTCGCGTCGACCACGGTCGACCACAGCCGGGCCGCGAAGATGGCCAGGATGCCGATGCCGATCCTGGCCGACGCCCAGGCCGGCAGGCCGGATCGGCGCAGCTCGGCGCCGATCACCGCGAGCACACCGCCGATCAGCACCATCAGCATCACGTCGAGGGGGTGGCGGGTGTGCAGGAAGCCGGAGCCGGTCCCCGGCGTCCGGGCTAGCAGGTACAGCGCCAGCGTGGTCGCCAACGCCGGCAGCCCGAGCAGCAGGCCGACGCGGAACGGGAACC
>Ga0164243_10005667_pt1 | contig 19043 bp, 20 predicted proteins | sample OricompcompostOP_FD_108781 | JGI IMG/M metagenome (GOLD analysis project Ga0164243, IMG submission 108781) | Organic Plus compost microbial communities from Emeryville, California, USA - Original compost - Organic plus compost (OP) | ecosystem: Engineered > Solid waste > Mixed feedstock >... | reverse complement strand
GTGAATTCGTGATCGCGATGCAAACGGGCCCAACAAAAGCCACGGATCCGGTGCGTCACTGCGCAACAGTAATCGCACAAAAACTGCTGGAACAGCGGGGCTTCGTTCAAAAACCTGTGTTAGCCGCTGCACATTCGCTGCGCGCGTCTGGCTCTATCTTGAACCCGACGAATATGGGCGCGATCGAAAACTTTGTCATCGCAGCGGCCTGCCTGGACCCGCGAAGCGTGGACACCAGTCACGATCATCTCGACACGGGCGCAACCGAACCCGAACGCGCCGACCTCACCTGAGCGCATCGATGACGGAGGAATTTTCCCATGGCAAACAATCAATCCAAGCGCAGCGAAAAAGGTCTTTTGACACCCGACAACTGCGTGCTGGCCTTCATCGATCTGCAACCGCAAATGTTGTTCGGCGTCAGCAATTTCGACCGGCAGAGCATCATCAACTGCAATCTGCTGATCGCCAAGGCGGCACGGGTGTTCGATGTGCCGGTAGTCCTGTCGACGGTGGAAACCAAATCCTTCAGCGGCAATATGTGGCCGCAGATGGTTGCCGTTTTTCCCAATCAGCCGGTGATCGAGCGCACTTCGATGAATTCCTGGGACGATGAAAACTTCGTCAACGCCATCAAAAAAACCGGACGCAAGAAAATCGTGCTGTCGGGCCTGTGGACCGAAACCTGTGTCGCGCTGCCGACCATTCAAGCGATGCACGACGGCTTCGAGGTCTACGTGCTGGAGGATTGCTGCGGCGACGTCACCCAGCTCGCCCACGACAATGCCATGAAACGCGTGATCCAGGCCGGCGCCAAACCGGTGACCGCGCTCACGGTGATGCTCGAGTGGCAGCGCGACTGGGCCGAAACCGGCACTTACGACGCGGTGATGGACATCGTCAAACACCATTGCGGCGCCTATGGCATGGGTGTGGAATACGCCTACACCATGGTGCACGGCGCGCCGCCTTCGGTGTATCCCGAGTATGAGCCGGCGCGCGCCGCGCAGCCGGTTCCGCCGCAGCAGGAGCGGCCGACGGGCGCGCGGCCGGGTCGCGCCCACTGAACAAATCCGCGCGTTTTTTCGTTGCAACACGATGTGATTGCAAGGAGTGGCCATGACCAGAATCACCACCCAAGACGGCACTCGGATTTTTTACAAGGACTGGGGCAAGGGACGCCCGGTCGTGTTCTCTCACGGCTGGCCGCTTTGCGCCGATGCCTGGGATGACCAGATGATGTTCCTGGCCGAACGCGGCTATCGCGCCATCGCCCACGACCGGCGTGGCCACGGCCGCTCCAGCCAGACCTGGGACGGCAACGACATGGATACCTATGCCGATGATCTCGCGGCCCTGATCGAAGCGCTCGATCTCAACGACGCGGTGCTGGTCGGCCATTCCACCGGCGGCGGCGAAGTCGCGCGTTACATCGGCCGGCACGGCGGCGCGCGCGTGGCCAAGGCGGTACTGGTCAGTGCCGTGCCGCCGCAGATGCTGCGAACCGCCGCCAACCCGGGCGGCCTGCCGATGGAAACCTTCGACGCCATCCGCGCCGGCGTGGCGCAGGATCGCTCGCAATATTTCAAGGAGCTGAGCGTGCCCTTCTACGGCGCCAATCGATCGGGCGCGCAGGTGTCGCAGGGTTTGCGCGACGAATTCTGGTTCATGTCGATGCAGGCGTCGCTGAAGGCGGCGTACGACTGCATCAAGCAGTTTTCGGAAACCGATTTCAGCGATGACCTGAAATCCTTCGATATGCCGGCGCTGGTGGTACACGGCGACGATGATCAGATCGTGCCGATCGGCAACGCCGGCCAGCTGTCCGCAAAGCTGATCAGGAACGCCACCTTGAAAGTGTACCCGGGCGCGCCGCACGGCCTGCCCAGCACGCACAAGGATCGGCTCAACAGTGACCTGCTCACCTTCATCAAGGAAGGCTGAGGCACCCCGCGACATCGGGCGGAGGAATACGATGAAAATGTATGTGCTGTCGCTGTTGGCCGGCATCCTGGTCGGCGTCGTCTACGGGCTGCTGAAAGTGCGCTCGCCGGCGCCGCCGGTGATCGCGCTGATCGGCCTGTTCGGCATTCTGCTGGGCGAACAGGCGGTGCCGCTGGCCAAACGCCTGTTTTCCCGCGAGCCGGTCAGCGTGACCTGGTTGAAAAAGGAATGCGGCGAACACGTGTTCGGCACTCTGCCCGTCGGTGAATCCGTGGAAAAACCACGGGATTCGAGCAAATCGGCCTGACCGTGGTCTCAAGCCGGGAAGGAGGCGACGCAGCGGTCGGCGGCGCCGCGCGGCCGGGTTGCGCCGCCGGCATTCCCCAGCAGTCGATCACGCCACCGGCACGCAGGATTTTCTTCGTAACCAGGAGGATTCAATCATGAGTGGAAAAACCGCGAAGGTTTACCTTCAACCCGCCCTCACCACTCCCAGCGATTTCTCACCGGAACAGAAACGCGATATCGCCGGCGCGCTGACCGTATTGCTGGCCGATGTGTTCACGCTGTATCTGAAAACCAAGAATTTCCACTGGCATATGTCCGGTCCGCACTTTCGCGATTATCACCTGCTGCTGGATGAGCACGGCGATCAGCTGTTCGCGATCACCGACGATATCGCCGAGCGCGCGCGCAAGGTCGGCGGCACCACGCTGCATTCCATCGGCCAGATTGGCCGCATCCAGCGCATCAAGGATAACGACGCGGAGTTCGTGACGCCGCTCGACATGCTGGCCGAGCTGCGCGAGGACAACAAGGCGCTGGCCGCGAGCATGCGCGAAACCCACTCGCTGTGCGAGGAACAGGGCGACGTGGCCACCACCAGCCTGCTGGAAAACTGGATCGACGAGGCGGAACGACGGCTCTGGTTTCTGTTCGAGATCACCCGTGCCGAGCGCGGTGAATAAACGCCGCGTGCGTGCCTCTTGACCCAGCCGGCCCGGCGCGAACAGCGGAGGAGTTGTCATGGGACCCGAACTGATCCTGCACAACGCGCAGATATCGACGATGGACAACGGCCGGGAGGCGCAGGCGGTGGCCATCGCCGGCGGCGTCTTCAGCGCCGTCGGCGGCGATGACGAAGTGATGAAACAGCGCGCCAACGATACCGTGGTGGTGGATTGCAACCGTCGGCGCCTGATTCCCGGCCTGATCGATTCGCACCTGCACGTGATCCGCGGCGGGCTCAACTACAACATGGAGCTGCGCTGGGACGGCATCCCGGCCCTGGGCGAGGCGATGGAGCGGCTCAAGGCGCAGGTGGCGCGCACACCGCCGCCGCAATGGGTGCGCGTGGTGGGCGGTTTCACCGAATATCAGTTCGCCGAAAAACGCCTGCCCACCATCGAGGAATTGAATGCGATCGCGCCGGATACGCCGGTGTTCGTGCTGCACCTGTACGACCGCGCGCTGCTCAACGCCGCCGCGCTGCGCGCCACCGGCTACGATCGCGACACGCCCAACCCGCAAGGCGGCTGGATCGTCAAGGACAGCCGCGGCGAACCCACCGGCCTGCTGCTGGCCGAACCGAACGCCATGCTGTTGTATTCGGCGCTGGCCAAGGGGCCGAAGCTGCCCTACGAATATCAGCTCAATTCCACCCGCCATTTCATGCGCGAACTCAACCGCCTGGGCCTGACCAGCGTGATCGACGCCGGCGGCGGTTTCCAGAATTATCCGGAGGACTACGCCGTCATCGATGAGCTGCACAAGCAGGATCAGATGACGCTGCGCATCGCCTACAACCTGTTCACGCAGCGCCCGCAACAGGAGCTGGACGATTTCTCGAAATGGGTGGGCATGGTCAAACCCGGCGATGGCGACGGTTTCTACCGCCACAACGGCGCCGGCGAAATGCTGGTGTTCTCGGCCGCCGATTTCGAGGATTTCCGCCAGGTGCGGCCCGACATGCCGCCGCGCATGGAGGGCGATCTGGAACCGATCGTGCGCCTGCTGGTGGAAAAACGCTGGCCGTTCCGCCTGCATGCCACCTACGACGAAACCATCGGTCGCGCCCTCGACGTGTACGAGAAGGTCAATCGCGACATTCCGTTCAACGGCCTGCATTGGTTTTTCGATCACGCCGAAACCATCAGCGAACGCAACCTGGAACGCATCGCGCGCCTGGGCGGCGGCATCGCCATTCAATGTCGCATGGCCTACCAGGGCGAATATTTCGTCGAGCGCTACGGCCGCGGGCCGGCCCGGCACACGCCGCCGTTCAAGCGCATGCTGGAGATGGGCATCCACGTCGGCGCCGGCACCGATGCCACGCGCGTCGCCTCCTACGATCCGTGGACCTCGCTGTACTGGCTGGTCACCGGCAAAACCGTGGGCGGCCTCGATCTGTACCCGGAAAGCAATCTGGTCGACCGCGAAACCGCGCTGCGCCTTTACACGCGGGACAATACCTGGTTTTCCAGCGAGGAAGGCGTGAAGGGCCAGATCAAGACCGGCCAGTACGCCGATCTCGCGGTGTTGTCGAAGGATTATTTCAAGGTGCCGGCCGAGGAAATCCGCCAGATCGTGTCGCTGCTGACCGTGGTGGGCGGGCGCATCGTGCACAGCGACGATGAATTTTCCTCACTGGCGCCGCCGCTGCCGCCGGCCATGCCGGACTGGTCGCCGGTGAATCACTACGGCGGCTACGACCGGCCGCCGACGCGGCAGCAGACCAACGCCCTGAAGCAGCCGGCCTGCTGCTCCCTGCACGGCCAGGCCCACGGCCGCGCCTACAATCCCGCGGTGGCCGATTCACAACAGGGATCGTTCTGGGGCGCCCTCGGTTGTTCCTGCTGGGCCTTCTGATTGCCCGAGCCCTGCGCACGGGCGGCAGCGGTCGACCCCGGCGCGCCGATCTTTTACCATGAGCCGAACGCGCCGGCCGGCAATCCCGGGCGGCGCGCGGTTCATTGATCGGCGGCGCCCGCGTCGCGATTCATCGGGGCGCGCGGCGCCGGAGGAAACATCATCATGGCAATCAGCCTGCTCGCGGCCTTCAAGGCCATCCCCTGGACCGATGTGTTAGCCGCGGCGCCCACCATCGTGCAGAGCGCGGAAAAACTCTGGGGCACGGTGACGCGCAAGAAAAACGAGCAGGATGCGGCCGAAATCAATCCGGTGGAACACCCGGCGCCGCAGGAGGCGCCGACGTTGTCCGGTCTGGATGCGCGCCTGCAACTGCTGGACGCGCGTTTCGCGGAATTGCATTCGGAGGCGTTGTCCTCCTCCGAACTCATCAAATCCCTGGCCGAGCAGAACGCGCAACTGGTGCGCGCGGTCGAGATTCTGCGCCGCCGCACCCGCGTGCTGACGCGCTGGTGCGCGTTGCTGACGGTGATCGCGGCGATCGCCGCGATCAGCTTGTGGATGCGTTGATCGGCCGCCGGCAAACGCCGGGGATCAGAACTGCCTGAGCAGGGTTTCGCGCTGTTTCCAATCCGGCATCACCCGCGCCAGCAACTGATAAAAACGCGGGCTGTGATTGAATTCGAACAAATGGCAAAGCTCGTGCACGATCACGTAGTCGATCACGTCGAGCGGCAGTTTCACCAGTTCGGTATTGAGCGTGACCCGGCCGCCGCGCGTGCAGCTGCCCCAGCGCCGGCGCATGCGCCGCAGGCGCAGTTCCGGCGCCGCCAGTTCGCCGGGAAAACGCCGGCAGGCCAGCGGCAGGCGCTGTTCGAACAAAACCTGCGCCTGCGCCCGGTACCAGCGCTCGAGTTCGCGCGCCAGCAGCTGCCAGTCGTCCGGATTGCGCGCGCCCACCCGCAGCGTGTCGCCCTCGCGGTTCACGGTAAACGCCGGCGCGCGCTCCACCAGCAGCGTCAGCGGCTGCCCCAGCAGCCACTGCGGCGCGCCGGGCGCCACCGGGTTCTGCCAGCGCAGGCGCTGCAATTGCTGCGCGCGGGTTTTCAACACCCATTGCGCGCGCGCTTCGACGAAACGCACGATGCTGGCCTCGCTGGTGCGCAGCGGCGCGCGCACTTCCACCGAACCGTCGGTGAGCACGTAGAGGCTGAGGGTCTTGCGCTTCTGGAATTTGACGATGTAGGAAAAATCACCGCTCACCGGCGCTGACCTCCAGGCGCGCCTGTTCATCCTGATACGCGTCGATCACGGCCAGGAAAGCCGCGCCGTAATTGTCCAGCTTGCTGCGGCCGACGCCGCTGATGCCGAGCAGTTCGTCGGGCGTGTTCGGCTGCTGCAGCGCCATCAGCCGCAGCGTGGCGTCGTGAAACACCATGAACGGCGCGATGCCCTGCTCTTCCGCGATTTTCTTGCGGCAGTCGCGCAGGGCCTGCCACAGCGGCTCCAGAGCGGCGGGCAGTTCGATCTTGACCGAGGTCTTGCGCTCGTCGCGCGCGCCGATCTCGGCGGTGTCGACGCGCAGCGCGAGGCGCGTTTCGCCGCGCAGCACCGGCCGGCTCAGTTCGGTCAGACGCAGGCCGCCATACCCCTGCACATCCACTTCCAGCAGCCCGCGAATCAACAATTGGCGCACCAGCGAGCGCCATTGCTGTTCATTGGTGCCGCGGCCGATGCCGAAGGTGCTGAGCTGCTGGTGCTGGTGTTGCTGCACCTTTTCCGTTTCCTTGCCCTGCAACACGTCGATGACATGGCCCAGGCCGAAGCGCTGGCCGGTGCGGTAGATGCACGACAACAGTTTCTGCGCCGCCTCGGTCGCGTCCCAGGTCTGCGGCGGCGTCAGGCAGGTATCGCAGTTGCCGCAGGGCCGCGGATAGCTATCGCCGAAATAAGCCAGCAGCGCCTGCCGCCGGCAGTCGGTCATTTCGCACCAGCCCAGCAGCGAATCGAGCTTGTAGCGCTCCTGGCGCTTGAACTGCTCGGAGCCGTCGCCCGCCGCCAGCATGTCCTTCATCCGCACCACATCCTGCAAACCGTACAGCAGCAGCGCCGCGGCGGGTTCGCCGTCGCGCCCGGCGCGGCCGGTTTCCTGGTAGTACGCTTCCATGCTTTTCGGCAGGTCCAGGTGCGCCACGAAGCGCACGTCAGGTTTGTCGATGCCCATGCCGAAGGCGATGGTGGCGACCATCACGATGCCGTCCTCGCGCAGAAAACGCCGCTGGTGGTATTCGCGCAATTGCGCGGAAAGCCCGGCGTGATACGGCAGCGCCACCCAGCCCTGCTCGCTGAGCCACTCGGCGGTGGCCTCGACCTTCTTGCGAGACAGGCAGTACACGATGCCGGCCTGATTGCGATACGTCTCGAGGAATTTGCGCAGCTGTTTGCGCGCGTCGACCTTCGCCGCCACCTGATAGCGGATGTTGGGGCGATCGAAATCGCTGACGAACCAGCGCGCGCCGGTCAGCCCCAGGCGCTCGGCGATTTCCTGGCGGGTGCGCTGGTCGGCGGTGGCGGTGAGGGCGATGCGCGGCACCTCGGGAAAACGCTCCGCCAGCGCGCCGAGACCGAGATAATCCTTGCGGAAATCGTGGCCCCACTGGCTGACGCAATGCGCCTCGTCGATGGCGAACAGGGCGACGCGGCAGCGTTCCAGAAATTGCAGCGTGCGTTCCTGCAACAGCCGCTCCGGCGCGATGTAGAGCATATCCAGCTCGGCGCGCGCCAGCGCCTGTTCCACCGCGCGCTGCTGTTCCGGCTCCAGCGAGGAGTTGAGAAAGGCGGCGCGCACGCCCAGCTGGCGCAGGTTGTCGACCTGATCCTGCATCAGCGCGATCAGCGGCGACACGATGATGCCGACCCCGGATCGGATCAGCGAGGGAATCTGGTAACACAGGGATTTGCCGCCGCCGGTGGGCATCAGCACCAGGGCGTCGCCGCCGGCGCACACCGTGTCGATGATGGCGGCCTGATGGCCGCGAAACTGCGGATAACCGTAGACCGTGTTGAGGATGTGCAGTGCCTGTTCGCTCATCGCGGCATTATACATTTTCACTCCTCCCTGAGTGCGACGCTCTCAAGCATAGCCGCGCGGACGGATGTCTGGATGATTTTCAGGCAGAGCGCGCGGCGGTTTATCCCTCAGGCGGCGTTGCTTACAATGGCTTTCCCCCGCCGTCAGGAATTCCCGTCATGCCCAACCCCCGGCTCGCCCCCGATGATCTGCTGCCGCTGGATCGGCGCCATGTCTGGCATCCCTACGCCAGCCCGGCAACGCCGGCGCCGGTGTATCCCGTGCTCAGTGCGCGCGGCGTGCGCCTGCAACTGGCCGACGGCCGCGAACTGATCGACGGCACCAGCTCCTGGTGGAGCGCGGTGCACGGCTACAACCATCCGCTGCTCAACGCCGCCGCTCAGGCGCAACTGGCGGCGATGTCGAACGTCATGTTCGGCGGCCTCACCCACCCCGCCGCGGTGAAACTGTGCGCGCTGCTGGCGCGATTGACGCCGGGCGATCTCGAGCGCGTATTCCTCTGCGACTCGGGTTCGGTGGCGGTGGAAATCGCCATCAAGATGGCGTTGCAGTTCTGGCAGGCCCAGGGCCGCGCCGACAAACACAAGCTGCTGACGGTGCGCGGCGGTTATCACGGCGATACCTTCATGGCGATGTCGGTGTGCGATCCGGTGGAGGGCATGCACCAGCTGTTCAGCGGCGTGCTGGCGCAGCAGTATTTCGCGCCGCGGCCGGCGCCGCGCTTCGGCGAACCCTGCACCGACGAACATATCGCGGAGCTGCGGCATCTGTTGGCGACGCACGCCGATATCGCCGCGCTGATTCTCGAACCCATCGTGCAGGCGGCGGGCGGCATGTGGTTTTATTCGGCCGACTATCTGCGCCGGGCGCGCGAACTCTGCGATGAATTCGGCGTGCTGCTGATCTGCGATGAAATCGCCACCGGCTTCGGCCGCACCGGCGCGCTGTTCGCCTGCGACCACGCCGGCATCAGCCCGGACATTCTGTGCGTGGGCAAGGCGCTCACCGGCGGCTACCTGTCGCTGGCGGCAACGCTGTGCCGCGAACGCGTCACCGCCGGCATCTGCGAAGGCGGCGGCGCGCTGATGCACGGCCCCACGTTCATGGGCAACCCGCTGGCCTGCGCCATCGCCTGCGCCAGCGTCGAACTGTTGATCTCCCAACCCTGGCAGCGCGAAGTGCAACGCATCGAGGCGCTGCTGCAACGCGAACTCGAAGCCGCGCGCGGCCTGCCCGGTGTGCGCGACGTGCGCGTGCTGGGCGCGATCGGCGTGATCGAAATGAATGAGGTGGTCGATGTCGCGCGCGCGCAGGAGGAGTTCGTGCAGCGCGGGCTGTGGGTGCGCCCCTTCGGCCGGCTGATCTATACGATGCCGCCATTCATCATCGACGACGCGGATCTCACCGCGGTGGCGCGCGGCATGGTGGCGGTGGCGGCGCAGGCGCGCGCCTGAGACTTGCAACAGCACACGCGGAGGATGCGACGATGATCACCACCTTGCAGATCGCGGCCGGCCATCAGGGCCTGCACGCCTTCACGCCGGAACTCAAACGCGCGGTCGAACGTGCAGGTGTCGACGAGGGCTTGTGCACGCTGTTCATCCAGCACACGTCCGCCAGCCTGCTGATCCAGGAAAATTACGATCCGTCGGCGCAGCGCGACCTCGAACGCTGGCTGAACCGTCTGGTGCCGGAACACGACACGCTCTACACCCACACCCTGGAGGGCGCGGACGACATGCCGGCGCACATCAAGGCGGCGCTGACCGCCTCGAGCCTGTCGATACCGATCGTGGCAGGTGAACTGGCGCTGGGCACGTGGCAGGGCGTGTATTTATGGGAGCACCGGCACAGCGCCGGGCCGCGCAGAATCCTGGTGCATATCGGCGCCTGATCAGGCCGCCAGCGCGTCGATGAGGGCGCGGATCTGATGCTGGTTGGCCAGCAGTTGTCGCGCCGCGTCGGCGTCCGGCGCGAACGCGGCCAGATCATCGGCCAGCAGTTCATCGCGGGCGCGGGCGCGCTCGGTCAGGCTGCGCGCCGCGCGCACGCCGGCGACGACATCGTCGTAACCGGAATGGAATTCCAGCTCGCCCAGCGCGGCGATGGTGGCGATCACCGGATCCGGCAGCTGCCAGTGGGTCGCCAGTTCCAGACCGACGGGCGTGGCGAAGCGATCCATCAGCCGCAGCAGCAGCGCCTCGTCGAAGACCAGTCCGGCGCGCTGCGCCGCCAGCGCCTCGTGCAGGATCACCGGCCGCCCGATCTGATGCAGCAAGCCGCATAAAAACGACAGCTCCGCATCGCCGCCGCCGCGCAACACCAACTCCCGCGCCCACAGCGCGGTGGTCAGGGAATCCCGCCACAGCGAGCGCACCAGCGGCTCGAAACCCGGCGCCACGAACAGGCGCGGCCCCAGCGCCGCCGCCAGCGCGATGCGCGCCACCGCGCGCATGCCCAGCCGCGCCATCGCCTGACGCAGCGAAGTGACCGGCCCGGCCGCCGCGTACGCGCTGGAATTGGCCGCGCGCAGCACATGCGCGGCCAGGCTCTGGTCGGTTTCGACCAGGCCGCTCAGACGGCGCAGATCGGTATCGTTGGCGCCGGCCAGCGCCAGCACCTCGGTCACCGCCCGCGGCAGCAGCGGCAGATTGAGCCGGCGCTGGTCGAGCAGGCGCTGCACGCGCTGGGTCAGCGCCTGTTCTTCGCGGCTGGATGGGTCGATGTCCATGCTCTTCACGGCGGCAGCTCTTGCGTTGGATCGTGGCAACGGGCGGGCGCCAGGGCGCCCGACCCGCCCCAGTCTAGGGCCTGTTTATCCGCATTGCACGCCGGTATTGGCAGGCCCGACATCACTCACGGCCCGTTAGCCGCGCCCGGGCTCTGGCCGGCCGGCTCGTCCAGGAATTCGCGCACCAGCCGGTTGAACGCCGCCGGCCGCTCGGCGTGCAGCCAGTGGCCGGCGCCGGCGATCATCTTGAAGCGGAACTGCGGGAATGCGGCGCGAATCGCCGCGGCGTGCTGCGGTTCGATGTAAGGCGAAAGCTCGCCCTTGATGAACAACACCGGTCCGTCGAACGGCCGGCCCTGGGGCGCCGCGCCGAGTTCATCGTAGCAGGCTCGCAGCGCCGCCAGGTTGAAGCGCCAATGGAAGCCGCTGTCGTCGCGGTACAGGCTTTTCAGCAGGAACTGGCGCACCGCGGGCTCATCGATAAAGCGCGCCAGCGCGGCGTCGGCCTCGGCGCGGCTGCCCAGGGTGACGAGGTCGAGTGCGCCCAGCGCGTCGAAAATCGCCTGGTGGTGCGGCGGATAGCGAACCGGCGCGATGTCGCCGAACACCGCGCGGCTCACCCGCTGCGGCGCGTTCAGCGCCAGCTCCATCGCCACCTTGCCGCCCAGCGAATGGCCCACCAGGGCGCAGCGGCCGATGCCGAGCCGATCCTGCAGCGCCGCCACATCCGCCGCCAGCAGCGCCAGGTCCATCGGCGCGCTGTGCGGCGAGCGGCCGTGGTTGCGCAGATCCACCAGCGCGACCCGATGGTCCTGCGCCAGTTCCCGGCCGAGGCCGCCCAGATTGTCGCCGGCGCCGAACAGCCCGTGCAGCAGCAGCACCCAGTCGCCCTGCCCGCCCAGGGTCGCGTAATGCAGCGGCAGAGCCCGCGGCAGCTGCTGCCGAGTCCAGCTGTCAATCATCGACACCGCCCATTTTGACTTCCAAGTGACGGGCAGCGGTTGTTAGAATGCGTTGCGTCACGTTTTTCATGCTCCATTTTCCAATACCAATTTCGTTCGCTCACCCACTCGCTGGCCCGGAACAACAATGCTGCGCATTATACTGCTCGCCGTTACCCTGCTCGTCGCCGCCTGTAGCACGAACTCCTACAACCCGACGGTGTATCCCTACCAGATCAACACCGAGCTGCTGCAACAGAAGCCGCCGAAGAAACTGGTGATCGCCACCGCCAACGTCAGCGGCGAACCCACCCGTTATCATCTTCAGAAGGCCTCGCAGTACATCGACGAGAAGGTGAAGAAATATCTCCAGGACCACGGCTATCAGGTGGCGCCGAGCTACCTGTTCGAAAACGCCTGGAACCAGGCGGTGCACACCTACGGCGATCTCTACGATCCCACCACCGGCCGGGTCGATCCCAACACCTGGCGCGCGGTCATGGTGACCACCGCCAAAACCCTGCACGACACCACCGATATCGACGCCATCGTGTTCACCGACGTGATCGAGCGCGACGCGGCGCACGATGTCGGCATGGATCACCTGGCGCAGTGGGACGGTGTCAGCCGCAAGCCCAGCACCGCCAGCGCCGGTTCGGAAGGCGTCTCCATGGATTTCAACTGGAGCCAGCCGGTGAAGGTCGCGACCCTGGTGGTCACCATCTACTCGACCAGCCTGGAAGGCCTGTTCACCAGCCGCGGCGGCCTCGATACGCTGCAGGTGATCGACACCAAGAACACGCCGATGTATGTGCGCCGCAAGAAAATCCTGGATAACGACACCAACATCGACCAGGGCATCCGGCTGGCCTTCCACCCGTTCATCAAGATCGACGATTACCCGAAGCAGCAGTAATCCGCGCAGCTCAACCCACGGTTTTGCCGCCGTCCACCAGATAAACGGCGCCGTGAATCGCGCTGGCCTCCGCCGAGGCCAGGAACGTGATCACGGCCGCCACCTCGTCCGCGTCCATCATCCCGCGCACGCCCGCCGAACGCATCACCAGCTCGAAATCCGCCTCGGGCGGGAACTCGATATTGCGCACCTGCGGCGTATCCATGCCGCCGGGGCACACCGCATTGACGCGCAGTTCGGTTTTCATGAACTCCATCGCCAGCGACCGGGTCAGCCCGAGCAGGCCGTGTTTGGCGCTGCAATACGCCGCCGAATACGGCTGGCCCTGCTGCGCGGCGATCGAGGCGACGTTGACGATATTGCCCCGCCGCGCCAGCAGCTGCGGCAGCGCCGCCTGGCACAGAAAAAACGGACCGTTGAGATTGACGGCGAGATCCTCGAACCACTGCTCTTCCGTGACCTGCGCGGTGACACGAAACGCGTGCCGGCCGGCGGCGTTGACCAGCACGTCCAGGCCGCCCAAGGCTTCGACGCAGGCGGCGATGGCGGCGCGGCACTGCGCCGGTTCGGCGATATCGACCACCATCGTGCGCACGCTGCCGCCGCATTGCGCCACCTGGTCGCGCAGCGCGGCCAGCCCGGCTTCGTTGCGGCCGATGCCGAACACCTGAGCGCCCTCGCGGGCGAAGCGCAACGCGGTCGCCGCGCCCAAACCGGACGACGCGCCGGTGACGAATACGACTTTATCGGTGAAACGCTGCATGGTTTTTCTCCTGGATGCGCTCGCCGAGCGCGGTTTTTTGAGTTCTTATCGGCTTTCCAACCGGCGCCGACCGCAACCGGAAAATCGTTGCCGGCCCGCGTTCGGGGGCGCTTCACAGATTTCATCGATGCGCTGCCGATGGGCGCGCCGGCGATGCAAACGGAGCGGTATCCTGCGCACCCGCCAAACCCGCCCGGTCGTGCCGGGTAACCGCCGCCACCGGGCGATCATAGCGACCGCGGTGAGTTCGCCGGTCGGCAACCCTACGCCACGCCCAGATGGGGAAAGGCGCGCAGCGTATGGCCGCCGTCCACCGCGATGCACTGGCCGGTGATCCAGCTGGCGCCGGGGCTCACCAGAAACGCCAGCAGCGGCGCGATGTCCTCGGGCTCGCCGGGGCGCAACAGCGGGGTCTGCTCGCGGTAGGCGGCCAGCACCGCCTGGCTCTGGAACATCGCTTCGGTCGGCGCGGTGCGGGTCAGTCCCGGGCGCACGGCGTTGACGCGGATATTCTGTTCGCCCAGCTCATCGGCGCAGACCCGCACGAACGCCTCCAGCCCCGCCTTGCTGGCGCAATAGCTCGCCAGGTAGCGCGAACTCTGCACCGCAGCGGTCGAGGACAGCGCCACCAGCGCGCCGCCGCGGCCCTGCATCACCGGCAGCGCCGCCTGCAGCACGTGCAGCAGCGGCACCACGTTGTCGGCGTAATCCTTGAGCAGCGTCGCCTCGTCGAGTTGTTCGACCGGCCGGAACTGGCCGCCGCCCGGCACGATGATGACGCCGTCGAGCCGGCCTTCGCCGGAACAGGCGGTCGCCACCGCGGCTTTCACCTGCGCGCTATCGGCGGCGTCCGTCGGCGCCACCCGCAGGCGCTGGCCCGGCGCGCCGCTCTCCTGGAGCAGATGCCGCGCCGCCGCCTGCAATTTTTCCAGCCGGCGCGCGGCGAGGGTGACCACCGCGCCGGCGCGCAACAAGACCTCGGCGGTGGCGAGCCCCACGCCGCTGCTCGCGCCGAGTACCAGGACATGGCGACCTTCAAGCTGTTCGATCATGGCAAATCTCTGCTGTTGGAATTATCGGAGGAAAACGGAGCGCCATTTTAAGGGCTGCGCGCGGGGGTCGGGCAAGAGACTTCGCCCGCGTTTTGGCGCGCGGGCGAATAAGCGGTGGGAACGGCCGTTCAGGTGCTGGCGCCGTCGACGGCGATGACCGCGCCGGAAAGTTGGCCGAACGCCTGGGTCGCCACCGACAACGCCAGGCGCGCGATATCCGCCGGTTCGGAAAAGCCCAGCGGGGTGGGCGGCGCGAATGCGACCACGCCCATATTGGCGTCCTCCGGGAACGGCACTTCCGCCATCGGCGTTATCACGCCGCCCGGGGTGAGTACGTTGATGCGCACGCCGCGGTCGGCGAATTCCTTCGCCATCGACTTGGTCATGGCGATCAGGCCGCCCTTGGAGGCGCTGTAGGCCACGGCGTAGGGAACACCGAGGCTGCCCGCCATCGAGGAAACGTTGACGATGGCGCCGCGATGCTTGACCAGATACGGCAACGTCGCCTGCGACATCAGGAAGGCGCCGGTCAGGTTCACCGCCAGCAGGCGGTTGAACACCGCGACATCGGTCTGTTCGACCCGCGAATAACGCACGATGCCGGCCACGTTGAACAGCGCGGTCGGCTCGCCCAGGGTTGCCACCACCTGGGCGATGGTCGCGCTCACCTGGGCGGGATCGCTGATGTCGCAGGTCAGCGCCAGCGCGCGCGCGCCATCAGCGCCGATCTGCGCGGCCACAGTCTGCACCGCGTCGGCGTTGACGTCGATGATGGCCACCGCCAGCCCCGCCTGCGCGGCCAGCCGACAGAGTTCGCGGCCGATGCCGGAGCCGCCGCCCGTCACCACGGCCACACCGTTCGAAGTTCGTTTTCCGGTTTCGTCGTTTACAGTCATGATTACCTCGCGTCGCTTTTGATGTTTCTCGCCTGCCTCAACAACCGCCGCTCAGGGCGGCTGTCACTACCGATCACTCCGCGCCGCACAGGCCCGTCGCCGGAACCTGAAATCACTTCGGAAAGCCGCGCGAAAACCAGTGCGGCCCCGAGAGAAACGCGAATGGATAGACGCGGTGAACCGCGCCACCGTTGCAGGTGGCCGTCCAGCCGCGCACCATTACCCGAAACGGGTTACTCCAGCCATGACTACCCGGATATTTCCGAATAACAATTACGCCGCCTTACGCAAAAATAGTCATTTCAATGGCTGGGCTAGGTTTGCTATCTTACACAAATACTCAAAATGACAAATATAAGAGGGTTGTTTTTATCCTAATACGGTAAGCGTGAAATCCGACAACATCCGTCCAAAAGATAAATGTCGAACACTGCGCTTACCCCGGTTGCACCGCACGATGCGGAGCCGGCCCCCACCGAACATTTGCGATTGTTTACACGGACGACAAGGCCACAAAGGAGAAGCAGCATCATGGAGTTGAAGGCGCAATGTGTTTTTATCCCCCACCGCAGGCCGCTGCCAAACGCGCCCTGCATCGTCTACCTGGGCCCCGGCTCGGCCAATCGTCCCCCGGGCTGTCTATCGCCCTGACGGACCGGCTCTGCCGGCAACGGATTCAGCCCGAAACTGAATTTCAGGTTCCCACAATTTTCCCGAGCACCGCTGGCGAGTATCGACGGCCCTCGTCGATCGCGCATCGCAGTTGCCCAAGAAACGCACGGACGATGCCGCCCGCGACCCACAACACTGTATGGAGCGCAATAAGATGGACCAGATTGACTTCGTAGCCAAAATTTTCTTCATCCTGACCCAGAACGAACCGATCGAAAACCGGCTGAAAGCGGCGATGGATGTCGTCCGCGCGTTTTTCCTGCTGGATATCGCCGCGATTCTGTTCATCCCCGAGAACAATCACGACCTGCAGGTGATCGGCAGCGGCGACAAGGAGGATTTCATCGACGAGTACAAGCGGGAATATTTCTACCTCGATCAATACCACGGCTTTCCGGACAACAAAGTCGTGGTGTTCCATCCGGCGGTGGACGACAGCAATCCCTCCACCGAAGCGTTCCGCAGTTTCTGCGCAGGCACCGTCGGCATCAACGCGGTGGCCGGCGCGGATTTCCGCCTGAACCAGAATATCGAGGTGCGCCTGCGCTTCACCCGCGCCCACGCCCGCAGCGAATTCAAGGCGTCGGAAATCAAGATCCTGGAGAAGATCGTGCCGATCATCCGCCGCGCCATCGAGCAGGCGGCGCAGGCGCAATACCACTCGCTGTTCGATTTCTCCGCGCAGAAAATCCTGTCGCGCTTTCGCATCGGCATCGTCATCGTCAACCGCGAACTGGAGGTGCTGGACAAATCCGCGCTGGCCGACAAACTGCTGGAGAACTCCTGCGCCTTCAACTGCAACAAGGGCCGCCTGGTGGCCAAATCCCGGGATATCCAGCAGAAACTGGAACGCATGATTCAGGACCTGAACGAACACGACGACGTGTTCTACCGGACCATGAACATTCAATCCAACCGGGGCCGGGAGGAATACACGCTGGCGATCACCAAGGAGAACACCTCGCCGCGCGGCAGCCTGTTCACCGAAAACCGCTTCACGATTTTCATCTTCTCGTCGCTGGAGGATGAATTCGACATGGGCATCCTGGTCACGCTGTGGCGCATCAGCCCGGCCGAACAGCGGGTGCTGTCCGCCGTGCTGCGCTTCGACAACGTGAAAAAGGTGGCGCTGGAACTGAACATCTCGCCCAACACCGCCAAGGCGCAGCTGAAGTCGGTCTACCGCAAGCTGGGGATCGAAAGCAAGACCATGCTCATCAAACGGCTCAACTCGGTGAAGAACATGGCCGCCCTGCTCAGCTGAGACGCGGCGCGCGCCCCCGCCTGCGCGCGCCTTACTCCACCTCGAAACGCAGACGCCGCAGCAGTTGTCCCTGCGGCGTTTTCACATCCACCAGCCACAGCCCGCGCGCGTCCTGCGGAAAGTTCTGTTTGCGCGACCAGGTGCGCCAGCCGCTCTCGTTGCCACCGTGGACGCGTGCGTCGATGCGTTCGCTGTCGCCGCCGTGGCGCCACTCGAACACGATGGATTGCGCCACGCCCATCGGCGCGCGGATGGCGACGAAGGCCACCACGCCGTCCGCCAGCTCGGCGCTGCGCAATTTCGTCACCGCCTCGCCCGGCACCAGCGCATGCAGGCTGCGGGTCATGCGCGCTTCGCTCACCGACAGGCCGGCGGCCGGAATCTGGCCGCGCAGCGTCCACGGCAGCAGCGGCAGCAGGACCAGCAGCGCCAGCCAGGCCAACCGCTGGCGGCGCCCCGGCAACGACGCCAACAGCCGCGGCAGCGCCAACACCAGCCAGCCGCCGACCGCGATCAGCGACACCGGCAGCGCCCGTTCCAACGGCAGGTGCAGCACGATCGGCAGCACCGTCAGCGCCGCGATCCAGCTGCAATAGGCGTGAAACAGCAGGCTGGTGGCGGGCCGCGCCGCCACGTGGCGCTCGTACAAAGGGTCTATGGTGCTGAGCAGCGCCGCCAGCGTCGCCAGCGCCACGAACGCGATCTGCCCCGCCTGCGGCTGGGTCGCGCCGATCAGCAGCGGCAGTGAAAAGAACAGCAGCTCCTGCTGCAACGACTGGGTGATGAAATTGATGATCAGATTGGACAGGCGCCCGCCGGCGCGCCGGCTGAGCTGCCGGCGCACCAGCGGCTCCAACAGCAGCCACGGCCAGCCGATGATGGCCAGCAGCGCCATCAGGCGCGCCAACCCGTAACCGCGCTGTACCAGCGCGAACCCGATCCAACCCGCGGCGAAACTGATCGCCGGCAGCAGCCAGGGCCAACGCCGCAGGTATTCGCGCAAACGTTCGATACGCTGGCGCCAGCGCAACAGCAACAACCGCCGGGAGACGGGCACAGCTTCGGGGGAGACCGACAAAACAACTTTTCCGGGCTGGTTCACGAAATCGGGGCCGATGCCCCGCGCCTTCGAACGCGCGGCGCCGAACCAACATACCCCGATGGGAGCTGCGCCGCCGCGATCGGCCACGCAAAATATACAAGGGCCGGGAAAAATATACACCGACCGGAATGTGTCTCCCCGCAGCCCCACCCGGCCGGCATGCGGCAGGCCCGCGGCCCGGCACGTGATCCTGTGTGCCAGGGCACACAACTCGACAGAGGCATGGCATTTGCTCATGACAGGACCTGAGCCATCATCGGATGCTCGGAATTTCCAAAGGCGGATGATCGGATCGCGAGGGAGGCCCATCATGGAAGGATGTCGTCCGTCCATACTGTCCGCTTTGGCCGGCATAGCCGGCAGCCTGATGCTGTGCAGCGCACAGGCTGAACCACCGGGCAGCGCGTTCTATCAGCAACTGTTGAAAACGCCGGTACAACAGGGTTACCAGCCCACCCGCACCTTCACCATCATCGCCGACCAGGAGCACGGCAATCAGCTGGTGGCGGTGGACGATGTCGACCTGCGCTTCAACGTGCTGTGGATGGAGCAGTATCAACCCGGTTACAAATCCCGCAGCGGCGGCGCCGCCCTCGGCGAGGTGGTGCGCGGTTATCTGCGTTCGGCCTACAAATCGCTGCGCAGCCATCACGCGCAGACCTTGTCGTCCCTCCCGGACGAAAACGGCATGGGCAGAATGCAGCCCAGCAGCGATGTGGAATACCACCTCAACTGGAACGGCGGCGATTTCAAACTCGGCATCGAATACGAGTTCTGAGCTTCCCCTCCCCCGCTGATCTTTT
>Ga0164243_10005666_pt1 | contig 19045 bp, 21 predicted proteins | sample OricompcompostOP_FD_108781 | JGI IMG/M metagenome (GOLD analysis project Ga0164243, IMG submission 108781) | Organic Plus compost microbial communities from Emeryville, California, USA - Original compost - Organic plus compost (OP) | ecosystem: Engineered > Solid waste > Mixed feedstock >... | reverse complement strand
CGCTCAACAGCGCGGAACCGGCGAGCCCCAGGGAGATGGCGTCACGTCTGTTCATGGTCATGCTCCTTCTCGATTGCGTGAAACTTTACGTCGTTAAGATAGGGCCATCCAACTCCTTAATCTGATCATTGTCAAGATAAATCTGAACATCGTAAAGATTGGGCTGGACCTTCGCCCTGTAACCGGCTAAGGAAAAGGCATGACCAGCGAAGGGCAATCTGGCGGCGGGGCATCGCGCGGCTATCATCACGGCGACCTGCGGGCCGCGCTGGTGACAGCGGCGCGGGCGATTCTCGAAGAAGGGGGACTGGACGGCCTGTCGCTCCGGGCGGTGGCGCGCCGTGCCGGGGTGTCGCAGGCCGCCCCCTATCATCATTTCGCCGACAAGACGGCGCTCATGGCGGCGGTCGCGGCGCAGGGCTTCGAGGAGCTGGCCGCGGCCATGCGGGGGCGTATGGCGGCGGAAAGCGACCCGCAGGAACGGCTGGACGCAACGGGGGTGGGCTATGTGCTCTTCGCCGTCGGCAACCCGGCGCTCTTCCAATTGATGTTCCAGGGCGGCAAGGACCTTTTTCAGACCGATCCCGCGCTTGCCGCCGCCGGAGAGAAGGCCTATGCGGTTCTGGAAGAGGCGGTGGCGGCGCGGGATGCCGCCGCCGGCTCGGATGATCCGCCGGGCATCGCCCAGACGGCCGCATGGTCCATGGTCCATGGTCTGTCCAAGCTGATCCTGGAAGTGGGGCTGGACCCGAGGGCACAGGGCGCCAGTGGCGTGGAGGACCTGACGAGGCGGGTGCTTGCCCGCATGCGCTGAGTTGACGTGGTGGCCAAGACCGTATACCGGAGAACAGACCCCGGCTGCGGACACCAATGGAAGCGACATGGCCCTGACCCTTTACGGCATTCCCAATTGCGACACGGTGAAGAAGGCACGCACCTGGCTGGCGGCGCAAGGCCGCGAGGTCACGTTCCACGACTTCCGCAAGGACGGGCTGGAGCGCGGCAAGGTGGAGGAATGGCTGAAACGGGTGCCGGCGGACAAGCTGCTCAACCGGCGCGGCACCACCTGGCGCAAGCTGGACACCGCCCAACAGGCGCGGGCTGCTAGCGACCTCGCCGGCCTGCTGGTCGATCATCCGAGCCTCATCAAACGCCCGGTGATCGAGACCGGGGACGACGTGCTGGTGGGGTTCACCGATACCGAGCGCGCGGCGCTGAAAGGGTGAGCATGGAAGTCGCATTCGTCACATGTGATGTCTTCACGGCAGAGCGGTTCGGCGGCAATCCGCTGGCGGTCGTCCTGGAGGCCGGGAGCCTGACCGACGACCAGATGCTGGCCGTCGCCCGCGAATTCAACTATTCCGAAACCGCGTTCGTATTGCCGGCCAGTGAAGGGCAATACGACGCCAAGGTGCGCATCTTCACGGCCAGGGCGGAGCTGCCCTTCGCCGGTCACCCCAATCTGGGCGCGGCGCTCATGCTGGCGGAGTTCGAGCTGGTCAAGGGCGACGAGATGATGCTGGAGGGCAAGGCGGGGCCGGTGCGCATCCGCCTGTTCGATACCCAGGTCGGGCGCCAGGCGGTGCTCACCGCGCCCGTGGCGCCCACCGTCGGGGCGACCGAGAGCGCGAGCGACGTGGAGGCCGCGAGCGGCCTGCCCGAGGGTGCTATCACCACCCGGCGGCACCAGCCCATCGTCGCCTCGGCGGGGATGGAGTTCCTCTTTGTCGAGCTTGCCGACCTGTCGCATCTGGAGCGTCTCGCGCCCAGCACCGGCTATAGCGTGCTGCCGGGCAGCGGCGTCTTCTTCTACGTGAAAACCGGGGAGAGGACGTTCCGCGGGCGCATGTTCGCGCCCAGGATCGGCGTCGCCGAGGACCCGGCGACAGGCAGCGCGGCGGCGGCCCTGGCCGGTCTGCTGGCCACGCTGGAAGAGGCGGATGGCGACTTCTCCTGGACGCTGGAGCAGGGCATCGAGATGGGCCGCCCCAGCGTGATGACCATGGGTGCCGAGCGGCGGCACGATTTCGTATCGGTGGCGACAGTGGCCGGCGGCGCGGTGCCCGTCGCCCGGGGCATGATCAAGGTGGAATGAGGACGGTATGGCGGACAGGATCAAACTCAACGGGCTGCAGACGCGCACGCTGGCGCTCCTCCAGGAGCTGGCGGCCCACGAGGATTTCGCCACCACCGACGCGCAGAGCGGCGAAGTGACCATCCACCACATGCCCCATGCCCATGGCGACCATATGCATGTGGGCCGCTTCGCCGTGTCCAGCCGCTTCGCCAGCGGCCTCATGAACCCCAGCGTCTGGGTGGCGCTGGAGCGCAAGGGGCTGGCTCGGTCCAGCTATCCCTTATCCATTACGCTTACGAAACAAGGCCTGGAATTCAAGACCGGCATCCGGGAACAGATGCTGGAAGAATCGGATCATTGATCGCCGGCGGGACGGAATTGCACCGCATTCCCCTTTCGTCATTCGCCGGCTCGACCGGCGAATCCAGAGTCCCTGGACTCGCCGATCAAGTCGGCGAGTAACGAGAAACCTCTGCAACGGAGCGATGACACATGGCCTGGGTCTATCTCTTTATCGCCGGCCTGTTTGAAGTGGGCTGGGCGGTGGGCCTCAAATACACCGAGGGGTTCTCCCGCCTCTGGCCGTCCCTCGGGACTGTGGCGGCCATGATCCTCAGCATGGCCATGCTGGGCCTTGCCCTGCGTGCGTTGCCGCTCGGCACCGCCTATGCGGTGTGGACCGGCATCGGCACGGTGGGCACGGCCATTCTCGGCATGATCCTCTTCAACGACCCGGCGACCGCCGGCCGCCTGGTCTGCATCGCCCTCATTGTCGCGGGCATCGTCGGGCTGAAGCTGCTGGCGGGGTGAGGGCTAGGTTCTGTGGACAGTTGACCAGGGGAGGGTCTTCGGCTCCGGCCCCCTTCCTTCCCTCGTCACCCTGAACTTGATTCAGGGTCCATTCCTGAGCGGTGCCGGCACCATTGGTCCGGACGACCAGTCTCAGGAGTGGATGCTGAAGCAAGTTCAGCATGACGCTGGAACAAATGGCGGGGGAGCTTTCGGATATTCGGTGTTGCCATGCCTACGATGCAGGCAGTGATGGGCAGGCAGTGATGGCATTGTCGTCAAATCACATCGCCTTCACGATCTCCTCCGTCACCTTCTTGGCGTCGCCGAACAGCATCATGGTGTTGTCCTTAAAGAAGAGCTGGTTCTCCACGCCGGCATAGCCGGAGCCGAGGGATCGTTTGACGAACAGCACCGTCTTCGCGCTGGCCACGTCCAGCACCGGCATGCCGTAGATGGGCGAGGACGGGTCGGATTTCGCGGCGGGGTTGGTGACGTCGTTGGCGCCGATGACGAAGGCGACGTCGGTGTTGGGGAATTGGCTGTTGATGTCGTCCAGCTCGAAGACGTCGTCATAGGGCACATTGGCCTCGGCCAGCAGCACGTTCATGTGCCCCGGCATGCGGCCCGCCACCGGGTGGATGGCGTAGGAGACCTTCACCCCCTCCTCCTTGAGGAATTCCGCCATTTCTTTCAGCGCGTGCTGCGCCTGGGCGACGGCCATGCCGTAGCCGGGCACGATGATGACCGAGCCTGCATTCTTCAGGATGAAGGCCGCATCCTCGGCGCTGCCCTGCTTGACCGAGCGGTCGCCGGCGGGCCCGCCCGCCGCCGCGGCCGCGGACTCCCCGCCGAAGCCGCCCAGGATGACGTTGAAGAAGGAGCGGTTCATCCCCTTGCACATGATGTAGGAGAGAATGGCGCCGGAAGAGCCGACCAGCGCGCCGGTGATGATGAGCGCCGTGTTCTCCAGCGTGAAGCCGATGCCGGCCGCCGCCCAGCCGGAATAGGAATTGAGCATGGAGATGACCACCGGCATGTCCGCCCCACCAATGGGGATGATGATGAGGATGCCGAGGACGAAGGCGAGCACGGTCAGCGCCCAGAAGAGCGCGTGGGATTCCGACGAGCAGAACAGGATGATGAGCACGAGGGCGGCGATGCCCAGCGCCAGGTTGAGGATATGCTGGCCGGCAAAGCTCACCGGCGCGCCGGAAACCAGCCCCTGCAGCTTGGTGAAGGCGACGATGGAGCCCGAAAAGGTGATGGCGCCGATGGCCACGCCGATGCTCATCTCGACGAGGCTGCCCGTGTGGATGCCGCCCACCGTGCCGATGCCGAAGGCCTGGGGCGCGTAGAGCGCGGCGGCGGCCACCAGCACAGCGGCCAGGCCCACCAGGCTGTGGAAGGCGGCCACGAGCTGCGGCATGGCCGTCATGGGGATGCGCCGGGCGATGATGGCGCCGATGATGCCGCCGATGGCGATCCCCGCCACGATGAGCCCCAGCGTCAGCGCATCCCATTCCTCCACCTTGAAGGCGAGGGTGGTGCCGATGGCAATGGCCATGCCCAGCATGCCGAGTTTGTTGCCGCGCCGGGAGGTTTCAGGCGAGGAGAGACCGCGCAACGCCAGGATGAACAGGACGCCGGCGGCGAGATAAAGGAGAGCGGCGAGATTGGTGGCCATGGGTCAGTCCTCGCTCCGGGGCTTCTCGCGTTTCCGGTACATGGCCAGCATGCGCTGGGTGACGAGGAAACCGCCGAATATGTTGACCGAGGCGAGAATGAGGGCCGCGAAGCCGAGGATCTTGGAGACCATCTCCTCCCCCGTGACCAGCTCCACCCCGACGGCCACCAGCGCTCCCACCACGATGACGCTGGATATGGCGTTGGTGACGGACATCAGGGGCGTGTGCAGGGCCGGCGTCACGCTCCACACCACATAGTAGCCCACGAAAATGGCCAGCACGAAAATGGACAGGCGGAAGATGATCGGGTCTATGACGGCGGTTTCCATGTGATCCTCCCTTGGGGCGTAATGCTTTCAGTTACGGTAATCCGGTCTGCTTCCTCCCCCTTGATGGGGGAGGAGTGAGAGCCTGTCCCCGCGAAGGCGGGGATGGGGGTGATGCTTCCGTCCAACGCCGGCCGAGCGGTGGCATCACCCTCCCCTCGATCCCCTCCCATCAAGGGAGGGGAGGCGCCATGGGCTCTTCGTGGTGCAGTTCTGGCGCCATCGTGGTTCAGCTTTGAAACTGCGGATGGACGATCTCTCCGTCCCGGGTCAGCAGGGTCTTGGCGATGATCTCGTCGTCCGTGTTGATGGAGAGCGCCTTGCGGTCCGGATCGATCAGCAGGGAGACGAAATTGAAGAGGTTCTTGGCGTAGAGGGCGGAGGCGTCCACCGCCACGCGGCCGGGCACGTTCTTGTGCCCGATGATGGTCACCCCCTCTTTCACCACCACCTGGCCGGGCTCGGTCATGGTGCAGTTGCCGCCCTGCTCGGCGGCCAGGTCCACGATGACGGAGCCGGGGGCCATGGACCGCACCATCTCGTCATTGATCAGCGTCGGCGCGGGCCGGCCGGGAATGAGGGCGGTGCAGATGGCGATGTCCTGTTTCTTGAGCGTATCCGCCACCAGCTCGGCTTGGCGTCGCTTATAGTCCTCGCTCATTTCCCTGGCGTAGCCGCCGGCGGTTTCGGCCTCCTTCGTCTCTTCGGATTCCACCATGACGAACTTGGCGCCCAGGCTCTCCACCTGTTCGCGGGCGGCGGGGCGCACGTCCGTCGCCGAGACGATGGCGCCGAGCCGTCTTGCGGTGGCGATGGCCTGAAGGCCGGCGACGCCCGCCCCCAGCACCATCACGCGGGCGGGCGCCACGGTGCCCGCCGCCGTCATCATCATGGGGAAGGCGCGGCCGAAGGCGTCCGCCGCGTCGATGACCGCCTTGTAGCCCGCCAGGTTGCTCTGGGAGGAGAGAACATCCATGGACTGCGCGCGCGTGATGCGCGGCACCAGCTCCATGGCAAAGGCAGTGAGCCCGGCGCCGGCATAGGCATCCAACCACTCCCTGCCGGCATAGGGCGAGAGCATGCCGATGAGCACCGCGCCCCTGGGCATGGACGCCACCTCGTCCTCGCCTTCGCCGGCGATGAGCGGACGCTGGACTTTCAGGATGATGTCCGCCCCCGCCATCGCCTCGGCGGCGGAGGCGCAAACCGCGGCTCCCGCATCGCGGTACATTTCATCGGGGATGCTGGCACCCGCGCCCGCGCCCGTTTCCACGGCGAGGGTGAGGCCAAGGCCAATGAATTTTTTCACAGTTTCGGGGGTGGCCGCCACCCGGTGCTCCAGGTTGCGGCGTTCGCGCAGGACAGCCAGTTTCATCGCATCAGGCCCCGGTATGCAGGTTTGACATGTGGACCAAGCATCTTCTTACTGTTTCACAAAGGCTTATTATGTTTATTAAAGCCAATCTAAACTCAGAACGAAAACTTATGTCGCCGCAGTCGGAAGGCAAGGCTGAGCCGGAACACGGGCTGAAACTGTACTCGCTAGGCGTCTCCCAACAGTGGCGTTGCTTCAACGGTGTCGTCTTCCCGGATACGATGCAGGGCCGTGGCCGGCGTCTCCAGGAACAGGACCGCGCCCAGCAGGGTGGCCTGCCGGCGAATGGCCTTGTGCCGCTGGGCGATGAGGTTCTTCAACTCCTCCATGCGCTCCGGCGGGCAGATGTCCTGCTCGGGGCCGGAGAGCCTGAGGTCCAGGAGATGCAGGTCATGGTCCTTGCCCAGCAATTCCCCAAGCTCGTCCGCCAGCCGGGCGCGGGACTGCATGGCGCCGGGCCAGAAGCCGCGCAGCAGGCAGCAGTGATACCAATGATACTTGGCGTGCTTGCGCCATTCGTGGAAATCTTCCGCCCGGCCGGTCTTGAGCGCCGTGGCCATGGCGGTGCGGGCGCGTGAGTAGGTCTTCTTCATGCCCTTGGCGGCGGTCTTCTCGTTGTCGGCGTTGTGCTTGCGGGAGAAATGGATGTCCTTGATGTCCCGGCGGCTCTCCACCAGCGCCTGGCGGGCCGGGCCGAGGAGGGCGCGGGGGTCGGCCGCCGTTTCCTCCGCCGACTGTTTGGCCAGCGTGAGATGGCGGCGCACCAGGGAGAAATCGGGCCAGTCCGGCGTGTTGTCCTTCAGGTCGTCATAGGCATCGAGCACCGCCAGGGCATCCCGCCCGAGGGACAGCGGCGCGGCCAGGTCGCGGTAATGGCTGTTGAGGGCGCGGTAGGTCTTGTGGCCCAGGGGCTTGCGGTAGAGACGGACGAGGGCGCGCAGCTTCTTGCAACGCTTCCTCACCTGGTGGATGGAGATGTCGGCGGAGAGGGTTTCATCGTCGATTTCGGCGACAGCCTTCGCCAACTGGTCGAGCGCGACCCGGCGAAAGTTCTCTTCCGGCAAAGCCTTCCTGTTCAGCCTGTACGCCATCAGACCCCCTGATATTGAAGGATAGAGTAAATTTCGGGCGGTGCAACCATCGTCGCCGCCAAGGGCCGTACCCCGGACGGATTGCAAATGCGCTGTGCCCGTGGGACCATGACGGTCCGTGCTCACCAAGGGGAGAAACAGATGACCGACGCCAAGACCGGCGGCTGCCTGTGCGGCGCCGTGCGCTACGAGATCACCGGCACGCCGCTCTTCGCCGGCAATTGCTACTGTTCCGACTGCCAGAAATTCACCGGTGGTGGCCACCTGACCTTCATCGGCATGCCCGAGAGCGCGGTCAAGGTGACGGGAGAGCAGGCCACCTACACCATGACGGGCGACAGCGGCGGACCCATCACCCGCTATTTCTGTCCCGCCTGCGGGACTCATCTCGGCGCCGTGGTGGCAGGCGGCATCCGGACCATCCTTCCCGGTACGCTGGACGATCCCAGAGCCTTCACCCCAAGCGTCAATATCTATACGGCCAGCGCGCAGCACTGGGACACGCCTTCTCCTGATATCCCCGGCTTCGAAGCCGGCCCGCCCCAGGGCTAGCCAATCCTCGTCATTGCGAGGAGGCCGAAGGCCGACGTGGCAATCCAGAACTCCCGGACATCAGCCGTTTTCTGGATCGCCGCGGCCGCTGCGCGGCCTCGCGATGACGAGCGAAGATGGAACCCGGTCAAAGCCCGCCGCCGGCCCTCAGAATCGCGCCGGTGACGTAGCGTGCCTTGTCGGAGGCGAGCCACATCACCGCTTCGGCGATTTCCTCCGCCGTGGCGACGCGGCGCAGAGGGGCGGTGCGGGCCACCATGGCGGGGCGGTCGGGATTGCCGGTCATCGCATGGATGTCGGTGTCCGCCGTGCCGGCCTGCACGCTGTTCACGCGGATGCCCTCGGGCCCCACCTCCCTGGCCAGCCCGATGGTGAAACCGTCGAGCGCCGCCTTGGAGGCGGCGTAGTGGATATATTCATTGGCGCTGCCGATGGTGGCGGCGATGGAGGAGATGTTGACGATGGCGCCGCCCTCTCCACCATGGTGGCGCGACATGCGCCTGACGGCGGCGCGGGCGCACTGGAAAGCGCCGAAGACATTCACCTCGAAGGTGCGGCGCAGCGCCTCGTCGGTGAGGTTTTCCAGGCGCGTGGCCTCGCCGATGATGCCGGCATTGTTGACCAGCAGGGTGAGGGGGCCGAGTTTCCTGTCGCAGGTCTCGAACAGGTGCTCCACGTCCGCCGGGGTGCCCACGTCGCCCTGCACGGTGATGGCCCTGACGCCCCGCTTGCGGCAGGCGTTGGCCACCCGCTCGGCGCTCTCGCCGTTCTGCATGTAATTGATGCAGACGTCATAGCCGTGCTCGGCCGCAAGCTCGGCCGTGGCGGCGCCGATGCCGCGGCTGGCGCCGGTGATGAGGGCGATCTTCGTCATGCGTTGCTGTTTGATTCAATGGGGTGGGTGCGCTGCTCTTTTTCCTCGTCACCCGCCGGCTTGACCGGCGGGTCCATGGATTCGCCGGTCAAGCCGGCGAATGACGAAAGAGGAAACAGCCGCATCATCTGTCTATATCTGGCCCTGGAGCTCGGTTTCGAGCTGGTCGATGAAGCGCTCGATCACCGAGAGGCCCTTGGACCAGAAGGCCGGGTCGCTGGCATCCAGCCCGAAGGGGGCCAGCAGTTCCTTGTGGCGCAGCGTGCCGCCGGCCTTCAGCATCTCGATATATCTGGGCTCGAAGCCTTCCGCGTTCTCCTCGTAGACCGCATAGAGCGAGTTCACCAGGCAATCGCCGAAGGCATAGGCGTAGACATAGAAGGGCACATGGATGAAATGGGAGATGTAGCCCCACAGGAATTCATAGCCTTCGCCGAGCCTGATGGAGGGGCCGAGGCTTTCCCGCTGCGTTTCCATCCAGATGTCGTTGATGCGTTTCAGGGACAATTCGCCGCTGCGCCGTTCGTCATGCAGCTTCGTCTCGAACTGGTGAAAGGCGATCTGGCGCACCACGGTGTTGAGCATGTCCTCGATCTTCGAGCCGATCAGGAGGCGGCGGCGCGCCGGGTCGCTCTCGCGCCGCAGGAGCGACTGGAAGGTGAGCATCTCGCCGAAGACGCTGGCCGTTTCGGCAAGGGTCAGGGGTGTGCCGGCCATCAGCGCCCCCTGGGGCGCCGCGAGCACCTGGTGCACGCCGTGGCCCAGCTCGTGGGCCAGGGTCATCACGTCCCGGTTGCGGCCCTGGAAGTTCATCAGGATATAGGGGTGCGCCGAGGGCACGGTGGGGTGTGAGAAGGCACCGGATTCCTTGCCCGGACGCGGGCCGGCGTCGATCCAGCTCTTCTCGAAGAACTGGCCGGCGATCTGTGCCATCCGGGGCGAGAAGTCGTTGTAGGCATCGAGCACGATGGAGCGGGCCTCTGGCCAGGAGATTTTCTCGTCCGAATCGCCGGGCAGGGGGGCGTTGCGGTCCCAATAGTCCAGGGGGTCCTTGCCCATCCAGCGGGCCTTGAGCTTATAGTAGCGGTGGGAAAGGCGGGGATAGGCGTCGCCCACCGCCCTGGCCAGCGCGTCCACCACCTCCTTTTCCACCTGGTTGGCCAGATGGCGGCTTTCGGCGGGGGTCGAATGCTTGCGCCAGCGGTCCTCGACCTCCTTGTCCTTGATGAGCGTATTGGTGACGAGAGCGAAGAGGCGGGCATGGTCCTTCAGCCTGGAGGACAGCGCCTCCGCCGCCTTGCGGCGCACCTCGCCGTCATGGTTGGAGAGGAGGTTGAGCACCTCCGCCAGCGTAAGCTCCTTGCCGTCCACCGTGCAACGCATGGCGGCGAGCGTCTCGTCGTAAAGACGCGTCCAGGCGGAGCGGCCGGCCACCGACTTGTCGTGCAGCAACTGCTCCAGCTCGTCGGAAAGCTGGTGCGGGCGGAAGGTGCGCAGCTCGTCCAGCCAGGGCTTGTAATGGGCGAGCTGCGGCGATTCCGCCAGCCGGGCGGCAAGGTCCGCCTCCTCCAGCGTGTTGAGCTCCAGCGTGAAGAACAGCAGGTCGGAGCCGATGTCGTTCAGCTTCTCCATGCTGTTCTGGTAGAAGCCGGCAATGGCCTCGTCGGACATGTCGCCGTAATAGAGCAGCCCGGCATAGGAGCCGATGCGGCCCGTGAGGTCGCTCAGCGCCTCATAGTCCCTGATCGCCTGGCCCAGTTCGTCACCGGTAAGGCCCGGGAGCCTGCCCTTGTAGCGGGCCTGGAAGGCCTTGGCGTCGTCGGCCGCCTTCTTCAGGTCCGCTTCCAGCTCCGGCGCCTGCGGGGAGCCATAGAGGTCCTCCAGCTTCCAGCGGGGAAGGGCTTCGGTCTCGATGGCGGTGTCCATGGCGGTCTCTCCAACTAATCAAGCGTTCGCCCTGAGCCTGTCGAAGGGCTTGGGGCCGCCGCTCATGGTTCGACAGGCTCACCACGAACGGCTACTCAAACGAGAAGTATCAGCTTCCGACGGCGCTCAGATAAAGGTCCAGAAGCGCTTCCTGTTCCTGGCGGTCCTCCCGGTCCATCTTGCGCAGCTTGATGACCTGGCGCATGACCTTGGGCTCGAAGCCCGTGCCCTTGGCCTCGGCATAGACTTCGCGGATATCCTGCGCGATTCCGGCCTTTTCCTCTTCCAGCCGCTCGATGCGTTCGATGAATGATTTCAACTGGCTGGCGGCGATGCCAACGGTTTCGCTTTCCGACATTCGGCGTTCCTCGATCATGGTTGGTGGGTGTTGAGCGGCGACATTAGCGGCCGTCCACCACCGGCGCAATATCCCACTGATCAGGAATGCCCGGTCTTCTTCTTGAAGGCGTTCATGCGGTCGATCTGCTCCTGCGTGGCGTCCGGCTGGCGGGCCTTCCAGTCGGCATAGGGCTCGCCGTAGATATGCTGGCGGGCCTCGTCCTTGCTGATGGCGATGCCTCGCTCGTCCGCCGCGTCCTTGTACCAGTCGGACAGGCAGTTGCGGCAGAAACCGGCATAGCCCATGAGATCGATGTTCTGCACCTCCTCATGGCGGCGCAGATGCGCGAGAAGGCGGCGGAAGGCCGCGGCCTCCAGTTCGGTCTGAGTGGTTTTGTCCATTGTCGGATGGCTCCCTGGTCGCGTGTTACTGAGAGATAGGCTTTTGGGAAAAGGGAGACAAGGCGGCTTGCATGTCCGCGAGCATGCGGGCGAGCAGTTCCGTCCAGTCGGCGATACCCGCTTCGTCCTCCAGGAAGTCCTGGCGGATTTCGATGACGGCATTGGGAAAACCGTGGGCGCCGCCGTGCCGGTCCATGGAATAGCCCGCCACCGCGCCGGAATAGGGTTCGTTCTCGCCCACCGTGAAATCGGTGTGCTCGCGCAACCAGCCGATCATGAAGCGGGCCAGCCGGTCGTCCCGGTTCCACAGGAGGGCCACCTCCCAGGGGCGGGGGCTGCCGCCCTGCATGCAGGGCGTGAAACTGTGGATGCCGACAAAGGCCGGAACCAGCCCGGAATCCCGCTGTTTTCTCATGGCCTGTGCGACGGCCTGGTGATAGGCTTCGTGAAATTCGGCGATGCGCGTCGCGCGCTCGCCATGGGTCAGATTCAGATTGCCGGGTATCACAGTGCCGTCACTCACCTCCGGGATCAGCGTCGGTTCTTCCGGGCTCCTGTTGGGGTCAATCAGCAATCTCGAAAAGGCGGCCATGACCGCAGGGGCGCCGAGCCGTTCGGCCAGCGCTTCGGTCAGCCGGGCTGCGCCGATATCGAGGGCGATATGCCGCGCGAGGTCCGGGCCGTCAAGGCCCAGCCGGTCATACGTCTCGGGTATGGCGGCGCTGGCATGGTCACAGACCAGCACGAGGGGCGACGCGGCGGCCGGATTGTACTGAACGAACGGAGTGCTGAGCGGAACGGCCACGGGACGGGCGAGCGGAGGAATGGTCACCAGCGGCAGTTTCATATGATTTCAATATCTCCAGACTAGTCACAAGGGGCATCAGGCAGTATGCCCATTCCCATACAAAGGCAAAGGCCTGCCTTCAACAAGGGCCGAATGATACGACAAAGGACGACTATATGCGGCGCAAGAGAAAAACCCGGATCATTGCCACATTGGGTCCCGCATCCTCCAGCAAGGAGATGATCCGCAAGCTGACGCTGGCGGGGGCCGATGTCTTCCGCCTCAACATGAGTCATTCCGACCATGAAGGCACGGCGGAGCGCATGCGCTTCATCCGCGAGGTGGAGGAAGAGGTGGGCCGGCCCATCGGCGTGATGGTGGACCTGCAGGGGCCGAAGCTCCGCATCGGCGCCTTTGAGAATGAGTCCGTCACGCTGGCGGTGGGTGATCCGTTCCGCCTCGACATGGAGGACAGGCCGGGCGATGAGAAGCGGGTCCGGCTGCCGCATCCCGAGCTCTACGAGGCGGTTTCGCAAGGCACGGAACTGCTGCTGGACGATGGCCGCCTGCGGCTGAGCGTCACCCAGGCCGGGGACGGCTTCATGGACACCAAGGTCGTGGTGGGCGGCAAGCTCTCCAACCGCAAGGGCGTCAATGTGCCCAAGGCGCTGCTGCCGGTCGGCCCGCTTACCGAGAAGGACCGGGCGGACCTGGATTTCGCCCTGACGCTGGGGGTGGACTGGGTGGCGCTCTCCTTCATCCAGCGCCCGCAGGATATCCGCGACGTGCGCGAGATCACCGGCGACAAGGTACTGTTGCTCTCGAAGATCGAGAAGCCGGTGGCGCTCGACCATATCCACGAGATCCTGGCGCTCTCCGACGGGCTCATGGTGGCCCGCGGCGACCTGGGCGTGGAGCTGCAGGTGGAGGATGTGCCGGGCGTGCAGAAGCGTCTGATCCGCGAGGCGCGGCGTGTCGGCAAGGCCGTGGTGGTGGCCACCCAGATGCTCGAATCCATGATCAAGTCGCCGCTGCCCACCCGCGCCGAGGTCTCCGACGTGGCCAATGCCATATTCGAGGGTGCGGACGCGGTCATGCTCTCGGCGGAGTCGGCCGCGGGCGACTACCCGGAAGAGGCGGTGAGCATCATGGACCGCGTGGCCCAGAAGGTGGAGAACGACGACAGCTACCACCGCAATCTCGACTCGGAGACCCAGACGCCGGAGCCCACCACCTCCGACGCCATCACGGCGGCGGCCCGGCAGGTGGCGGAAACGCTCTCCGCCAAGGCCATCGTGACCTACACCACGTCCGGCGCCACGGCGCGGCGTGCCTCCCGGCAGCGGCCGCTGGTGCCCATCCTGGTGCTGACCCCCAAGCTCGTCACGGCCCGCCAGCTCGCCATCCGCTGGGGGCTGCACTGCGTGGTGACCGAGGATGCCCACGATTTCCGGGACATGGTGGAGAAGGCCTGCACGGTGAGCGTGGATGAGGGCTTCGGCCGGGACGGCGAGAAGATCGTCATCACCGCCGGCGTCCCCTTCGGCCGGGCGGGCCGCACCAACATCCTGCGCGTCGCCGAGATCGGCGAGCCCGTGGAGTGGGAATAGATATTAAAGGGTACTTTCCCGATCTCGTCATTCGCCGGTCAGGCCGGCGAGTGACGAGGGAGAAATATCAACGCGCGATCAGCAGATGATGGAATCGCTGTCCGGGCCGTCGATATCGCCGCCTTCCAGGTAATCCAGGCGTTCGTCCAGCCCGTCGATATGTGGGTTGATGGTCCGGGCGCGCTGCAGTTCGGCCAGCGCGTCCTCGGTCTCGCCCAGCGCCTCGAACACCAGGCTGCGCGACCAGAGCGCGCCGAAATGCCGGGGCTCCAGGGCCAGGGCGGCATTGAGGTCCTTCATGGCGGCCCCGTAATTCTGCATCAGGATGAAGACGGTGGCGCGGCGGTTCCAGCCCTCGGGGAAGCGGGGCGCCAGCTCCACGACGCAGTTCATCAGCGTCTGGGCGAGCTGCGTCTCGCCGTTTTTGAGCGCCATCGTGGCCGATTCGAGAATCATGTTCACGGCGTCGTCGCCCGAATCCGTCCAGATGGACCAGATTTCCATTTCCACGCTGGTCACGTCGTCCGGGTCCTCGGCGACGCTGAGGCGCTGCAGGAGGAGGTCGATCTGCTTTTCCTTGAAGAGGGTGAAACTGTCATTCATGACTCTGTCCTCTGCCACAATCCCTGGCGGTCGAGCGCGCCGCGCAGCTGGTCCGGCGACTGGAAGTGGGTGGCGTGAAGGCCGATGTCCCGGGCGGCGTCCACATTCGCCGGCATGTCGTCGATAAACAGGGTTTCCTCAGCCTTCAGCCCGAAGCGCTCCAGCATCAGGCGGTAAATCCTGGGGTCGGGCTTGATCAGCCTCTCCCGACCGGAGACGAGAATGCCATCGAACGCTCTCACGAAGTCGAAGCTTGTCTCGAACTCGTCGAACTTGTCCGCCGGAAAATTGGTCAGCGCGTAGAGAGGATAGCCGGCGGCCTTCAGCTCCCTGACGATGGCGACCGTCCCTTCGATCGCCCCCTTGAACATCTCCGGCCAGCGCGCTTCGTATGCTTCGATGAACGGAGCCATTTCAGGATGTTCGGCCACCAGCAGGCGCACTCCTTCGGCCATGGGCCTGCCCCGGTCCGTCTCGCCGTGCCATGCGGGCGTGCATATGCGGCCCAGGAAATCCTCCATCGCCTGCCGGTCGTCGAAGAGCTTGCGATAGAGGTGGCGCGGATTCCAGTCGACCAGAACGCCGCCCAGATCGAACACGATGGCCCGGATTGCGCCGGGCATCACGCCTCTCCTCCTGATAAAGGGGCGCGGCCTGTGGCGCGGTCCGGCAAATTAACCCTGGCGGGCCTTGAAGCGGCGGTTCGTCTTGTTAATCACATAGGTGCGGCCATGCCGGCGGATCACGCGGCAGTTGCGATGCCTGTTCTTAAGGGACTTCAAGGAATTTACAATCTTCATCGCTGGCCTCTCGTGAAACCCGTCAAATCCCGGAAAATCTGCCGGAATCGGTGACTAACTGTGTTGAGCGGCGGGACCATATGGGCAAAGCGCCCCCGTGTCAAGGCCCGGGCCCGGCGCTTTTGGGGCGCCCTTAAACGCCCGTCCGGCGGATTCCGGCCATTCCGCGTGCGATTAACCACGAATTAACGGTGGTTGGGCACTCTGCGCTGTAATCCAACGGAGCCACTAAAAACAGGTACTTCGAATGTCAGGCGTAACTCACCGGGTTTCCAAGCTGTCCCACTACCTCACCATCCGCAATAGCCTATTCGCGCTGGTGGGCGTGTTGGTTCTTGCCATTGTCGCGCTGAATGTCAGTGGCGCGCTCGATGCCTATCGGCAGCGTGCGGCGGCGTTGAGCGTCGTGGAGCATGGCCGTCTTACGGATCAGCTGCTCATGGCGGCGCGCAAATGGTCGGCCGAGCGCAGCTATGCGGGTACGGCGCTGGGAGCTCCGGGCGTCGCCTCGGAAGACCTGCGCAACAATATCACCCAGGCGCGCGCCGAGGGGGACAAGGCCTTCCAGACGGCCATCGAGAATATCGGCCGTCTCTCCGATTTCACGGGGCATGACGACCTGGTGACCAAGGTCCAGGAGGACTTCACGGCCCTGCAGGCCGCCCGGACGCAGGCCGATGTGGCCATGCACACCACGGCGGACCAGAGGGACCGGCGGGCCGCGCGGGATTATACGCGGGCGCTGACCGACGTCATCTCCAGTTCCCAGATTCTGCGCTCCAGCGTGGATTTCACCGCCCCGGCCGAGGATGCGCAGATCGCCCTCTACGCCCAGCTCAAGAACTCGCTGTGGATGATGACGGAATATGCCGGCCAGGAAACGGCCGTGCTGGGCGGGCAGATCGCCGGCAATGAGCCCATTTCCTCCATCCGTCTGGAGATTCTCCAGAATTACCGTGGCCATCTGGAAGGGGCCTGGGAAGACGTGCAGAAGCTGGAAGCCTCCGGTGAGCTGGACCCCAGCATCACCGAGGCCATGGACAAGGCCCGCGCCACCTTCTTCGACAAGTTCGGCGCGCTGCGCGAGAGCGTCTATACGGCGGCGCAGGTCAACGAGCCCTATCCGGTGAACGGCGATGAGTGGGTGCAGCAGTCCCGCGATGCCTCCGACGCGCTGTTCGCCATCAGCGACGCCGCCGGCAACGAAGCCTCCCAGCTGGCCGAGACGCTGGCCAGTGGCGCCACGTCCTCGCTCTATATCCAGGCGGCGGTGCTGCTGATCGTGCTGGCCATCGGCGGCGTCTCGCTCTTTGCCGTGGCGCGCTGGATCGTCCGTCCCATCGTCGGCATGACCTCCGCCATGAAGCGGCTGGCCGAAGGCGAGCTGGAAGTGGAGATCCTGGGCGTCGGCCGGAGCGACGAGATCGGCGAGATGGCCGCCTCCATGGTGGTCTTCAAGGACAACGCCATCGAACGCCAGCGCCTGCAGGACGAGCAGGCCAAGGCCGAGGACGCCAAGCGCGAGGCCGAGGAAGCCCGCCACCGCGAGGAAGAGGAAGCCCGCAAGCGCGAAGAGGCCCGCAAGGAAGAGGAGCGGGAGAACCGCCGCAATGAAATGCTGGCTCTCGCCGACCAGTTCGAGCAGAACGTCATGGGCGTCGTGAACGCGCTGGCCAATGCCTCCACCGAGATGCAGAACGCCGCGCAGAACATGGTGGCCATCGCCGAGGACACCACGCGCCAGGCCGGCGCCGTGGCCAGCGCCTCGGAGCAGGCCAACGCCAACGTGCAGACCGTGGCCTCGGCCGCCGAGGAACTGTCCGCCTCGGTGCGCGAGATCACCGGCCAGGTGGATCAGTCCACCCGCTATGCCCGCACCGCGGTGACCGAGACCGACAGCGCCAACACCGAGATCCAGGGCCTGGCGGATGCCGCCCAGCGCATCGGCGACGTGGTGAGCCTCATCAACGACATCGCCTCGCAGACCAACCTGCTGGCCCTCAACGCCACCATTGAAGCCTCGCGTGCCGGTGAGGCGGGCAAGGGCTTCGCGGTCGTGGCCTCGGAGGTGAAGAACCTCGCCAACCAGACGGCCAAGGCGACGGAAGAGATCACCGCCCAGATCACCGAGATGCAGGCGGCCACCGAAAAGGCCGTGAACGCCATCGGCGGCATCAACAAGACCATCAAGCAGATCGACGAAGTGGCCGTGGCCATCGCCTCCGCCGTGGAGGAACAGGACGCCTCGACCCAGGAGATCGCCCGCAACGTCGTGGAAGCCTCCACGGGTACGGAAGAGGTGACCCGCAATATCGCCATCGTGAGCGAGGGCGCCTCCAATACGGGTGCGGCGGCCAGCCAGGTGCTGACCTCGGCCCAGGAGCTGAGCAAGCAATCGGAAGAGCTGCACACCACCGTGTCCGCCTTCCTGCAGCAGGTGCGTTCGGCCTGACAAGAGCGCACCGGCCTGACTTCCAGGGGCGGTCCTTCGGGACCGCCCTTTTTATTGGGTGGATGGGGATGGATTCGCCCCCTGGATGGGGTATCCTTCATGAGGTTGTCTGGGGGACATTCAAGGGGGGAATCATGCTGAAATCCATGTCCGGTCTGTCGGTGCGCGGCCTGCTGGTCGCCGCACTTCTGGTTGCGCCGCTCTCAAGCGGCATGGCGTTGGCGAAAAGCCTGCCCAAGGCGTCGCCGGCCTCCGTCGGCTTTTCCGCCGAGCGGCTGGAAACGGTGGACGATCTTCTCAACGGCATGGTGGAGCGCGGGGAGTTCGCCGGCGTCTCCATGGCCGTGGCGCGGCACGGCAAGCTGGTCTACCAGAAGGCCGTGGGCGACCAGGACCTGGCGGGCGGCACGCCCATGACCGAGGACACCATCGTGCGCATCTATTCCATGTCCAAGCCGATCACCGGCGTGGCCATGATGATCCTCTTCGAGGAAGGCAAGTGGGAGCTGAACGACCCGGTCTCCAAATACATCCCCGAATTCGCGGACCTGAAGGTCTATGCGGGGCAGAATGAGGACGGCTCGATGAAGCTGGTGGAGCCGGAGCATCCCATGACCATGCGCGAGCTGATGAGCCATTCGGGCGGCCTGACCTATGGCGTTTTCGGCAACACGCCGGTGGACAAGATGTATCAGGAGAACAATCCGCTGCAGGCCGAAAACCTGCAGGGCATGATCGACCGGCTGGCGGAAATCCCGCTCCTGGCGCAGCCGGGGACGCAATGGATTTACAGCGTGTCGGTGGACGTGCAGGGCTACCTGGTGGAGAAGCTCTCGGGACAGAGCTTCCCCGATTTCCTGAAGGAGCGGATTTTCGAGCCCCTCGGCATGGCCGACACCGCCTTCTATGTGGATGCGGACAAGCGGAGCCGTTTCTCCAAGCTCTACCGGACGGAGGAGGAGGGCGACGCGCTGGTGGAGGTGGGCGGCCAGCAGTTCGGCGCGGGCGATTATGCCAGCATGCCGGGCCTGCCCTCGGGCGGCGGCGGCCTGACCTCGACCATCGGGGATTATCTGCGCTTCGCCCAGATGATGCTCAACGGCGGCGAGCTGGACGGGGTACGTATTCTCTCCCCCGCCTCGGTTAACATGATGCGCCGGAACCACCTGCCGGAGGGTATCCGGTCGGCGCCGGGCGTCGGCCTCGGCCCCGGCGTGGGCTTCGGCCTCGATTTCGCGGTGGTGACCGATCCGGTCAAGGCCGGGGGCCTTTACGGCAAGGGCACCTATTACTGGAGCGGCGCCGCCGGCACCTGGTTCTGGATCGATCCCGCCTATGACGTGGTGGTGGTCGG
>Ga0164243_10005665_pt1 | contig 19046 bp, 19 predicted proteins | sample OricompcompostOP_FD_108781 | JGI IMG/M metagenome (GOLD analysis project Ga0164243, IMG submission 108781) | Organic Plus compost microbial communities from Emeryville, California, USA - Original compost - Organic plus compost (OP) | ecosystem: Engineered > Solid waste > Mixed feedstock >... | reverse complement strand
TCTCCTTCATGCGGCGTCGTCCAGAATGGCGGCGATGGGCAGCGGCTTGACCGGCGCCTGCCCGCGCAGGCGGCCCGCGGCATCCACCGGCGCGCCGCGCGCGGCGGCGAGGATCTCCGCCCCAGCGATGCCGCAGAAGCGGCCCTGGCAGCGGCCCATGCCCACGCGGGTGAAGGCCTTGGCGCGGTTCACCTCGGGCGCGTCGAGCGCGGTGCCGCCGCGGCGCAGCGTGCCGGCGGTGATCGCCTCGCAGCGGCAGACCAGCGTGTCGTCCGGCAGGCCGCGCACCAGCGCCTCCGGCCAGGGGAAAGCGAGCGTGATGCCGTGACGGAAGCGGTCCATCGCCTTGCGGCGGCGGCGCAGCTTCGCTGCGTCGATGCTGTCCGGCACGGGCAGGCCATGGTCCTTGAGCAGCGCCAGCGCCGCCAGACGGCCCGCGATCTCCGCCCCATCGGCGCCCAGCAGCCGCGCGCCGTCCCCGGCAAGGTAGACGCCGGGCACATCGCTGCGCCCATCCGCGTCGCAACGCGGCAGCCATTGGCGATGGTCCGCGTTGTAGTCGAAGCCGCAACCGGCGAGGTCGGCGAGCTGGCTTTCCGCGCGCAAATGCCAGCCGAGCCCGACGGCATCACAGGCGATCACCTCCTCGCCGCCGTCCGGGCGCGCCAGCGCAACGCCGGCCACCCGCGCGCCGGCCGCATCCGCCACCAGCCGCTTCGGCACCACGCCGCGCCGCACGGGCACGCCGGCCCGGCGCAGCCGCCACAGCAGCGCCGCGCCCTTGGCGAGCAGCGACGGGCGCGCGGCCATGTAGGGCAGGCCGCGCCAGCGCGCGCCGGGCGGCGCCGTGTCCAGCACCGCCGCCACCTCCGCGCCCGCCTTCACATATTGCGCGGCGACCAGGTAGAGCAGCGGCCCCGAGCCCAGGAACACCACACGGCTGCCGATGGCGCAGGCCTGCGCCTTCAGCGCGATCTGAGATCCGCCCAGGCTGAACGCGCCGGGCAGCGTCCAGCCCGGCACGGGCAGCAGCCGGTCGGTGGCGCCGGTGGCGAGGATCAGCGCATCGAAGGGCAGGACATGCGCACCGTCGCCGCGCTGCACGAACAGCTCGCCCTTGCGGATGTTCCAGGCCAGCGTCTCCGGCCAGTGGTCGATCTTCCCGGCAAGCCCGTCGAAGGCCGCATGCAGCGCGGTGGCGCGGCCCGCCTCGGTGCCGTAGAGGGCACGCGCGTCGCGGCGGAACCCCTCGGGCTGGCGGCGATAGATCTGGCCGCCGCTGCGCGGCGCCTCGTCCACCACCACAGGGCGCAGGCCGGCGGCGACCAGCAGTTCGGCGGCGCGGGTCCCGGCCGGGCCGGCACCGACCACGATCACCCGAGGCGGGGCCACGGGGCCTCCTTGGTCACCACGCGCATGCCGGGTTCGACATAGGTGCTGCAGGCGCGCAGCCGCGCGCCATCCTCGGTCCAGACCCAGCAGTCCTGGCAGGCCCCCATCAGGCAGAAACCGGCACGCGCACCGTCGCCGAATTCGGACAGGCGCAGCGCCGGGGTGTTCACCAGGATCGCGGTGAGCAGAGTGTCGCCCTTGAGCGCCGAGGCAGGCCGGCCGTCCACGACGAAAGCGACCTCGGGTCTGCCGTGCTCATCCAATCGGCGCAGGAGAGAGGGCGCTTCAAGCGACACGAAGATAATCCGGTTTACGATCCAAGGCGCTGCACTCCATGCGACGGCCGTTGGAAGGTTAGCCGGACAACCGGACGGGTCCATTGGCTTCTCAGCCGTGAGCCAGAACCTGTGGTTATGCCGCCCGGTCCGGGCGGGCCGCACGTCAGCCGCGCGCGCGCAGCAGCCGCGCCTTGTCGCGCTGCCAGTCGCGATCGGCGATGGCGGCGCGCTTGTCGTGCTTCTTCTTGCCTTCGGCGAGTCCCAGCAGGACCTTGGCGCGGCCGCGATCGTTGAAATGGATCTGCAGCGGCACCAGGGTCGCGCCCTCCCGCGCCACGGCGCCGGTCAACGTCTCCACCTGCTTGCGCTTGAGCAGCAGCTTACGCGGCGCGCGCGGCTCGAAGCGCGACAGGACGCCGCCCTGGTATTCGGGGATGTAGGCGTTGAACAGCCACATCTCGCCGTCGCGTTCGCCGGCCCAGGCTTCGTTCAGCGTGGCGCGGCCATGTCGCAGCGACTTCACCTCCGGCCCTTTGAGCACGAGCCCGGCCTCGATCGTCTCCTTGATCGCGTAGTCGAAGCGGGCCTTGCGGTTCTGCGCGGCGATGCCGTGCGAGATCAGCCCCTTCTTCTTGGCTTCGGCCATGGCATCGCGGGCATGCTCAGTTGAGCAGCCCGACCTCCATCATCGCCGCACGCACGCGCTGCTTCGACGCATCGGCCAAGGGCGCGAGCGGCAGGCGGCAATATCCGGTGCCGTGGCCGAGCAGGCTGGCAGCGTACTTCACCGGACCGGGCGAGCTCTCGCAGAACATCGCGTCGTGCAGGGGCAGCAGCCGGTCCTGCAGCGCGATCGCGTCCTGGGTGCGCCCGTCCTGCCAGGCATTGTGCATCTCGGCGCACAGCCGCGGCGCCACGTTGGCGGACACGCTGATGCAGCCGTCGCCGCCCGCGGCCAGGAAGGCGACCGCGGTGTGGTCCTCCCCCGAAAGCTGGTTGAACATCGCCCCGCACTCACGCCGCTGGTGCAGCGGACGGGCGAGGTTGGCCGTTGCGTCCTTCACGCCCACGATATTGGGATGCTTGGCCAGCCGCGCCATGGTCTCGACCGACATGTCCACGGCCGACCGCGGCGGGATGTTGTAGATGATGATCGGCAGGTCCACCGCGTCCGCGATGGCCTTGAAATGCAGGTACAACCCTTCCTGCGTCGGCCGGTTGTAATAGGGCGTGACCACCAGCGCGCCCTGTGCCCCCGCCGCCTTGGCATGGCGCGTCAGGTCGATCGCCTCCTCCGTCGAATTCGACCCGGTGCCGGCGATCACCGGCACGCGGCCTTTCGCGGCCTCGATCGCGAGTTCGACCACGCGCTTGTGTTCTTCATGCGACAGAGTCGGGCTTTCGCCCGTGGTGCCGACCGGGACCACGCCATGCGTGCCTTCGCGGACCTGCCAGTCCACGAAATCCTGGAACGCTTTCTCATCAATGGCGCCGTCGCTGCGCATGGGCGTGATCAGGGCAACCAGGGACCCCTTGAACATCGGCGCGCTTCCTCGTGCACACAGGCGTGATTGAATGCCGAACCTAGGCGGGAGGGGGATGCGCCGCAACCGTCGGGTCTGGCATGGTACGCACGCCATGCGTGCACTCCTGCTCCTGCTTGCCTTCATTTCCCCCGCCATCGCGCAGATGGATGCGGTGCGGCGCGACGACTGGGCCGAGGCGGAGATGGCGGCCGCGCGACATGCCGACCCGGTGGCGGTCAAGCTGGTCCGCTTCTACCGGATGCTGGCCGGCGACGCCCCGGCAGCCGAGATCGCCGAATTCCGGCGCGAGAACCCGGACTGGCCGGCGCAGCAGGTCCTGACCCGCCGGTGGGAGGAGGCGGTGGCTGCGATCGTGGACGACCGCGTGGTGATCCGCAGCTTCACCTCCACCCCACCACAGACCGACGCCGGGCGGATGCGTCTGGCGGAGGCCATGGACCGCACCGGCGACCGCCGCGCCGGCGCGGCGATCCGCGCTGCCTGGAGCCAGGCCAGCCTCGATGCCGGTGGAGAACGCGCCTTCCTGGACCGCTATGGCACACGGCTGACCGCTGATGCGCAGTGGGACCGCTTCCGCGCCCTGGCCTGGGCCAGCAGCGCGGCGGCTGCGGCGCGCCAGGCGGACCGGCTCGCCGCCCCGCGGCGACAGGCTGCCGAGGCATGGCTCGCGCTGCATGGGGGCGAGGCCGAGGCGCCGTCCCGGCGCGCCGCCCTGCCCCCTTCCCTGCGCAACGACCCGCTGCTGGTCCTGGAACACGCGCGCTGGCTGCGCCGGGCCAATCGCGACGCGGAGGCCGCGGCGCTGTTCCAGGCGCAGGCAAAGCCGTTGCGGGACGCGCCACGCGAACATCTGGCCACGATCTGGCGGGAGCGCCACCTGCTTGCCCGCCGCCTTCTGCGCCTGGGCAACGCGGCGGCCGCCTACACGGTCGCGGCCACACATGGCCAGCCGGACGGAGCCGGGGCGCTGGATGCCGAATTCCTCGCCGGCTGGATCGCGCTGCGCTGGCTCAACGACCCGGCCCGCGCGGAGAAGCATTTCACCCAGCTCGCGGCCATGTCGCAGGCCGCGATCACGCAGGGCCGCGCCCTGTACTGGCTGGGCCGCGCCGCGGCGGCGCGCGGTGACGCGGCGACCGCACGCCGCCGCTATAAGGCTGCCGCGACCTGGATGACGACCTTCTACGGCCAGCTGGCCGCGCTGACCCTGGGTGAGAGCGACGCCGACCTCGCCGCGCGTATCCGCGGCGCCCAGGATCCGAAAGCCGACCAATCCCGCCTGGCGCACTTCGCCGGGCGGGAGCTGGTGCGTGCCGCTGCCCTGCTGATCGGCTGGGGCGAACCGCGCCGCGCCCGCTTCTTCCTGCTGCGGATCAACGACGTGGCCGCCGACCCGATCGACCGGGCGCTGGCCGCGCGGCTGGCGGCGGGGATGGGGCGGCCCGAACTCGGCGTCTGGGTCGCACGCCAGGCCGCGATCAGCGGCACGATGCTGCCGGAAACGGGCTGGCCCATGCCCTATGCACCGCCCACGGACGCGGTCGAACCCGCCTTCGCGCAAGCCATCATGCGGCAGGAGAGCAATTTCGAGCCCGATGCGATGAGCCCCGCCGGCGCGCGCGGGCTGATGCAGCTCATGCCCGGGACGGCGCGGCTGATGGCCGGACGCATCGGCGAAACCACCAGCCTGCCGCGCCTCATCACGGACACCGACCACAACATGCGCCTCGGCGCGCAGTATCTGCGCAAGGTCCTGGACGAGTCGGACGGGTGCCTGCCCTGCGCGGCCGCATCCTACAATGCCGGGCCGCGCCGCACCCGCGAATGGCTGGAAGACAATGGCGATCCACGCGCCGGCCAGATCGACATGATCGACTGGATTGAGCTGATCCCGTTCAACGAGACCCGCAACTACGTCCAGCGCGTGATCGAGAACCTCGTGATCTACCGCGCCAAGCTGGGAGACATCCGGCCGCATCCGCTGGCGCGGTGGCTGCGATGACATTGCCCCGGCTGGTGGCGAGCGGGCTCGGCGTGGGGCTGCTGCCGGGGCCGCAGGGCACCTGGGCATCGGCGGCGGCGCTGCTGCCGGGGCTGGCGCTGCTGGCGCTGTCGCCCTGGGCGCTGCTGGCCGGCGCCGTCCTCATCACCCTCGCCGGCGTATGGGCGGTGCACAGCGTCGATGCCGGGAACGATCCCGGCTGGGTGGTGGTGGATGAGGTCGCGGGCCAGTGGATCGCGCTGCTGCCCCTGGCCGCGCCGTCGTGGCAGGGTGCGCTGATGGCGTTCCTGCTGTTCCGCCTTGCGGACATCACCAAGCCCGGGCCGATTGGCGCGATCGACCGCCGGCACGACGCGATCGGGGTCATGGGCGACGACGTGGCCGCGGGCGTGCTCGCGGCAGCCGTGCTGTGGGCCGTGCTGACCCTGGCGCCGGGGATCGCGCCGTGATGATCCCGCAGACCACGCTGGCGGAGGCATCCGCCCTGCTCGACCATCTCCGCGCACGGGACCTGCGCGTGGCCACGGCGGAATCCTGCACGGGCGGGTTGGTGGCGGCTGCGCTGACCGCCATCGCCGGATCGTCGGACGTGGTGGACCGGGGTTTCGTCACCTACTCCAACGCGGCCAAGACCCAGTTGCTGGGTGTGCCGGAAGCGCTGATCGCATCCGTGGGCGCGGTCAGCGAGGAGGTCGCGTGGCGCATGGCCGAAGGCGCGATCGCCCACAGCGAGGCCGATCTCGCCATCGCCATCACCGGGGTCGCGGGACCGGGCGGCGGCAGCGCCGAAAAGCCGGTCGGGCTGGTGTGGTTCGGCGCGGCGCGGCGCGGAGGCCCCACGATCACGGCGCGGGAGATGTTTTCCGGCGATCGGACGGAAGTGCGGGCGCATGCCGTACTGACGGCGTTCCGCTTGCTGCGGCGGATGGCCTGATACGGGCGAGACCAACCCGCAGCCAAGGCGCGCATCATGGTCAGGCCGCGCAATCAGCCGCCAACACCGGATGCACGCCAGGGGGCTCCGCTTCGGCCCGAAGCACGGCGCTGGCCCTGATCAGCGGAATGGTCTCTGTCTGGGGAGAGCCGAGCCGGCGAAGCGACACGGTCCGATCCCCGACCTCCCGCTTGCCCAGAACCAGCAGGATCGGAACCTTGGCGTCGCTATGCTCGCGGATCTTGTATGCGATCTTCTCGTTGCGGAGATCTGTCTCCACCCGCAGCCCCTGACGCCGAAGGACCGTCGCGACTTCCTGCGCATAAGCCTCGGAATCCCGCGTGATGGAGGCGACCATCACCTGGACAGGCGTCAGCCAGAACGGAAGCCGCCCCGCATAGTGCTCGAGCAGAATACCCGTGAAGCGCTCCAGCGAGCCGAACAGCGCGCGGTGCAGCATCACCGGAACATGCTTCTGCCCATCGGGGCCGATATAGGTCGCCCCCAGCCGCGCCGGCAGGTTGAAGTCCACCTGCAAGGTCCCGCATTGCCAGTCGCGCCCGATCGCATCGCGCAGCACGAATTCCAGCTTCGGGCCGTAGAAGGCCCCCTCACCGGGATTGTGCGTGTAGGGCAGACCCGTCGCCTCCATGGCCTGACGCAGTGCCTGCTCGGACCGGTCCCAGACCTCGTCCGAGCCGACACGCTTCTCCGGGCGATCAGAGAACTTGATCCGCACATCCTCGAAGCCGAAGTCACGGTAGATGTCGAGGATCAGGCGGCAGACCGCCAGGCATTCGTCGGTGATCTGCGCCTCAGTGCAGAAGATGTGCGCATCGTCCTGCGTGAAGGCCCGCACCCGCAGCAGGCCATGCAACGCGCCCGACGGCTCAAAACGGTGGACCTTGCCGAATTCCCCGAGGCGGATGGGAAGGTCACGGTAGCTCCTGATCCCCTGCTTGAAGACCTGCACACCGCCAGGGCAGTTCATCGGTTTGAGTGCGAAGACACGATCCTCCTTCGCCTCCGTGGTGAACATGTTCTCACCGAACTTTTCCCAGTGGCCTGAGGTCTCCCACAGGCTGCGGTCCATGATGTCCGGCGTGTTGATCTCGACATAGCCGGCGGCGTTCTGGCGCCGGCGCATATAGTCGATGAGGCCCTGGAACAGCGTCCAGCCCTTCGGGTGCCAGAACACTGCCCCTGGAGCTTCTTCCTCGAAATGGAAAAGGTCCATCTGCCGGCCCAGGCGGCGATGATCGCGCTTCTCGGCCTCCTCCAGCATGTGGAGATGGCGATCCAACTCGGCCTGATCGCGCCACGCCGTTCCGTAGATGCGTTGAAGCATCGGGTTGCGATGGTCACCGCGCCAATACGCGCCGGCGACCTTAAGCAGCCGGAACGCCGTACCCAGACGGCCGGTCGAAGGAAGATGCGGCCCGCGGCAGAGGTCGCGGAAGTTCCCCTGCCGGTAGACGGTCAGCGTCTCATCCATAGGAATGTCATGGATGATCTCAACCTTATAGTGCTCGCCGATCGCTTCGAAGTAGCGAACCGCATCGTCGCGGGACCAGATCTCACACTCAATCGGCTCATCACGCGCCACGATTTCCCGCATCCGGGCCTCGATGGCAGCGAGATCATCGGAGCTGAACGGCGTGGCACGCGCGAAATCGTAGTAAAAGCCGTTCTCGATGGCAGGGCCGATCGTTACCTGGGTGTCGGGGTAAAGCTCCTTGACCGCCTCCGCCATGACATGGGCGGCATCGTGGCGCAGCAGGCCGAGTGCGTCGGGGTGACTGCGATCGATGAGTTCCACTGCCGCATCCTGCGCGACCGTCGCCGACAGATCATGCAGGATGCCGTCCCTCTTGAGCGCCAGGGCATTGCGCAGGGCTTCGGGACCGATGCGCCGCGCAATATCCAGCCCCCTGGGAGGGGCCTCGTACAGTTGAACAATGCCGTCGGGCAAGCTGATGCGGATCACGGAAAGGACCTTGTCGAAGGAGATGGCGTGAGGCCTTCTGCCTCAATGCCAAGCTGCGCCAGCGCCTGCTCGACGGCATCGAAGGGCAGCAGCGCCGCGCCATGTCGGGATGGATAGTCGGCAACCGGAAGAAAGACTTCGAGCGCCTGCCACGGACCCGCCGCCGGAATCCGGCGCGCCGTCAACAGGGCATGCATGGCAGCCCTTCCTGTGTGCAGCGCGGGAACCGGCAGGCCGACGATCAGCCTGGCGAGCAGTGCGGCGCTTGCCCGGCCGATCACGCAGGCGCGCACATGATGGCCATAGGCCGCCACGACGCCACCGCGTACACGGATATCCGCTGTCACCCGACTTCCGCACAGGCGGCTATGGGCCGTTGCGGACGCATCCGGTTCCGCAAGGCGGCCGATGCTGTCCGAACACGCGGCAAGGTCCCGGATACGACGGTCATAGAGGGCGAGATCCATCACCACCCCCTTCCCCGCACGGCGGAGAGGATATGGGCCTGGATTTGTGCCAGGACCTGCGCTTCCGGCATCAGCCGACCCTGTGCCAGCTTGAGCTTCCAGAACGGTCCTCAAGGAGGATCCCCTCGGCTTCGAGTTCCGCGCGGATTCGATCGGCCGCGGCGAAGTCCCGTGCGGCACGAGCAGCAGCGCGCCGCGCGACCAGCGCCTCGATCCCCGCGGTATCCAAACGGCCGGGCCGGTCATCCGGGGTCTGGAACCACATTTGCGGATCCTGCTGCAGGAGGCCGAGAGCGAAGCCCGCCTCAAGAAGGGCGCCTTTCAGAGCGCCCGCGTCGTTCGGCGAAACGGTACGCGCCCGCTTGCCCAGGGCAAGAAGCTCGGCAAGGGCAGCCGGCGTGTTCAGGTCGTCCGCAACGGCGGCCAGGACCGGGCTGGCCAAATCCGTACCGTTGACCGCCGGAACATCCTTCAAATCGCGCAGCACCCCGTAGAGCCGGCCCAGGTTCTGCTTCGCCCGGGCGAGCGCCTCGCCACTCCAATCCAGCGGCTGGCGATAATGCGCGGCGAGCAATGCCAGGCGGATCGCCTCGCCGGGCGCTTGCGCGAGCAGGTCACGGACCAGCAGCACATTGCCGAGCGACTTCGACATCTTCCGCCCGTCGACCGTGACGAAGCCGTTGTGGATCCAGAACCGCGCCCGCGTTCCCTGGGCGATCTCGTTCTCATGGTGCGGGAACATGAGGTCCTGCCCGCCGCCATGGATGTCGATCGGGCCGCCGAGATGATGTGCGATCATCGCGGAGCATTCGATATGCCATCCCGGCCGCCCCCGCCCCCAGGGGCTGTCCCACCCCGGCAGTTCCGGAGGCGAAGGCTTCCACAACACGAAATCCGCCGGATCGCGCTTGAAGGGGGCGACCTCCACCCGAGCGCCCGCAATCATGTCCTCGCGATTACGCCGGGAGAGCTGGCCATAGCTTGAGTAGGAAGGCACATGAAACAGCACATGCCCCTCAGCCACATAGCCATGGCCTTGTGCGATCAGCCGGGAGATGAGGTCGATGATCTGCGGGATATGTTCGGTGACGCGTGGCTCAATGACAGGATCCAGCACGCCAAGCGCTGCCATGTCGGCGTGGTATGCGTCTATGTAGCGCGCGGTGATGGCATGGATCGGCTCTTGCCGCGCCAGGGCCGCAGCATTGATCTTGTCGTCCACATCCGTGAAGTTCCGGGCATAGAGGACATTGCCATATACTCGGCGCAACAGGCGGAACAGGACGTCGAAGACGACCGCGGGCCGGGCGTTACCGATATGGGCGTAGTTGTAGACGGTCGGACCGCAGACATACATCGTCACGCAGCTTGGGTCTGCCGGGCGAAAGGCTTCCTTGCGCCGGGTCATGGTGTTGGTGAATTCCAGCGTCAGGCCCGCGCTCGCAGTGGCTGCCGGGGTGCGCAGGATGCCGCGCTTACCCTGCGGCATCGACGACCTCTCTGGATTGTCGCTTCGCCAGCGCCTCGGCATTGCGCTTGTTGAGCGCAATCGCTTCCTGCAACTCCTTCCCATCCTCGGCGGAGAAGAGCTTCCAGGTGTCGCGCAGCATCGCCTCATCAATATCGCGGGTGATGAAGACGATGCGCGTCCGACGATCAGCACCCGGCCACGTCTTCATCGCGACCGGCGGATGGAAGACGTGCTGGACGCCATGGATGATGAGGGGACCTGGCAGGCCCTCCACATTCACGATTCCCTTCACACGAAGGATATCGGGCCCCTTGAGAAGTAGCAGGGCATCGAGCCAGCGGTCGAACGCATCGCCTTTGACAGGCGCATCCATCACGAGGCAGACCACCTTGATGTGATCGTCATGGCGGTTCACGTCATGGACATGATCGTGGTGATGATGGGCGGCGTGATCCGTCCCCGGCCCGTCATGATCATGACCAGGGTCGTGATGATGATCTTGGTGGTCATGATCGCCATGGTGGTGATGCCCGTGATCATGCCCGGGTCCGGACACGAGGTAGGCCTCGGCCTGGAGCCAGCGCTGGACGTCCAGGCTTTTGGTCTTGGGATTGTACAGGCCAGCGTCGAAGAGACGGGAAGGTTCAACCTCGCCGTTGGACACCCGGATGATCGGCGCGGCAGGATTGAGCACGCGCAGCCGGCGCTCCAGGCGAACGGTGACCGCCGCATCCACCAGATCCGTCTTGGTCAGCAGCAGACGGTCCGCAACCGCGGCCTGCTTCACCGACTCGATCTGGCGATCGAGCGTCGCCGAACCTGTCGCGGCATCGACCGTGGTGATGACACCATCCAGCCGGAAGCGGGCCGAAATGAGCGGATCCCGCATCAGCGTGTGCAGGATGGGCGCGGGATCGGCAAGGCCGGTCGTTTCGATCACCACCCTGTCGAAGGGCGGCATCTCGCCGCGGACCTGACGCAGGAAGAGATTGCGCAGCGTCTCGATGAGGTCGCCGCGGATAGAGCAGCAGAGACAACCGCTTTGCAGCAGGATCATGTCTTCCGTCGAACTCTCGATCAGCTCGTGATCGAGGCCGACATCCCCGAACTCGTTCACCACAACGACTGTCTTCACCATGCCGGGGTGGCGGAGCAGATGATTGAGCACCGTCGTCTTGCCACTGCCGAGAAAGCCGGTCAGCAGGGAGACGGGAAAACGCTGTCCGAGGGTCTGGCTCATGGGATGGCCTGCTCGCAGGGGGTGACTGGCTTGATGGCGGCATTGGCGATACGCCGCGTCGGCCCCTCTGGAGACTGGGCCAATGCCGGAGCAACTGGCCGATGCTCCAGGCGGCGCAGCGGGCGCTCCGTGGTCACTGTGGCTGTCACCATTCCGACTTTCCTCCGCGCGCCTCACTTGACGGCTGTGCCGCGCGGACTAATTTGATGGTTATGTTATAACGTTGCAATCCTTCCCGTCGCCGGGGAAGCTGGAGATACCCATGGATACCCTACCCGAGCCGTTGAAGGCGGAGCGGCTGCCCGCTCACGCCGGCCCAGTGCGCCCTCCCTCACGTGAAGAGGCCGAGGCTGCGGCCCGCGTCCTTCTCGCCTGGGCCGGCGACGATCCGAACCGTGAAGGTTTGGTCGACACGCCAGCGCGGATGGTCCGCGCCTACGAGGATTTCTTCGCAGGCTACCATACGGATCCGGTCCAGCTTCTGCAGCGCACCTTCGAGGAGACCGCCGAGTACGACGAGATGGTCGTGCTGCGCGACATCCGCCTTGAATCGCATTGTGAGCACCATGTCGTGCCCATCCTGGGCAAGGCGCATGTCGCTTACCTTCCGGCGGGAAGAGTGGTCGGGATCAGCAAGCTCGCACGGGTTGTTGATGCCTATGCCAAGCGGCTGCAGATCCAGGAGAAGCTGACCGCGCAGATCGCCGACACCATCCAGGCTGTGCTGCAGCCGCGCGGCGTGGCGGTGGTGATCGAAGCGGCGCACCAGTGCATGACCACACGCGGCATTCACAAGCCCGGCGTGAGCATGGTCACGAGCCGGATGCTGGGGGCCTTCCGGGACGATCCCACCACCCGGCGTGAATTCCTGGCCATGATCAGCACTCGCCCGGAGGGCAGCGCATGAGCGCGTCAGCAACCGGCCCCGGGGGCACGCCCCTTTTTGCGACCCGCCGTTCCGTGGAGCAGGTGGAAGAAGGGAAGGAGCTGGCACCCAAATTCGACGCCGACGGCCTGATCCCGGTCGTGACCAGCGATGCGGCATCCGGTGAGGTGCTGATGCTCGGCTACATGAATGCCGAAGCGCTGGCACGGACCATCCAGTCCGGTGAGGCCCATTATTGGAGCCGCAGCCGGCGCACGCTCTGGCGCAAGGGCACCACCAGCGGCCTCGTGCAGCGCGTGATCGAGTTGCGTGTCGATGACGATCAGGATGCGATCTGGCTCCGCGTGGAAGTGCTGGGTGCCGGCGCCAGCTGTCATGTCGGCTATCGCTCCTGCTTCTACCGGACGGTTCCGGTGGGTGCCGCGGCCGAGGCCGGCATGGCGCTATCCTTCACCGAGAACCACAAGGTCTTCGATCCGGCAGAGGTCTACGGCGACGCGCCCAATCCGACGCAGCTTTAGGAGAATGCGCGATGGACCACGTTGCCTTGCTGCGGACGGCATTGGATCCGGAGCTGACGAAGCTGTTGGAGACAGCGCTGCGGATGATCCCGGAGCTGGATGGCGCGACTCTGGGTTCGCTGATGACGATCTATGGCATCGAGATCGCGCTCGGCTCCAGCGCCGTCACGCGCGACGAGATGGCGGATTACCTCCGGATCGTCGCCGACGCTCTGCAAACGGATGATGCCCCCCTTCCAACCCTGAGCGGGCTGCCGCCCATAGAGTCCGAGCCTGCGTTCTGAGCATCCGATGGATGCCCCAGGATGCACAGATTTGGGATTTCAGGTCACTGAATTCGCAGGTGAGCTGAATCACTCCCACTCGATTATTAAACTACAGAAAACGCCTTATATTTCAATCAACTGCAAGCGCCTCACCTCTTGATACCATGAAAAATACCATGGACGCCGGTCGCAATTGACCGCTGTGGAATTTGGTGCCTTCGCGTTTGATATCGTCGGGTCTGTCTTAGGCAATTTAATGCAATCTCCATTGCACGGAGCCTATAAGGACCCTCATTTCCTTCGAACGAGAACCGAGGATGACCCGTCCGACCCTTGAAATCGTCACCGAAGACGCCGGCCTGTACGCTATCGCCCGCGATGCCGGCGAAACTATCGGTATAATCGGCCCGATGGACGACCGCGACGCGCTTATGGACGCTGCTGAGGAACGCTGGCCGAACGTAGACCATATCGACCTACGGACGCCTGACCTTCGCCTGACCAACTCACCACAGACAAACGGCAGGGATTAAGCTGACATTGAAACCGGCTGACCGGAATCGATCCCATCCCAGCCATTCGCATGTTGCAAAGAGTATCCTGAAAGCCGACGTTCTCCTGGGAGCGTCTGTTTCAAACGGTCTGCATTGGCGACCACCGTTCGCCTCGTTGGCGCTGGCATGCACTACGATGTGGACCCGTACCCGACCAGGCACGACCATGCATCTACGTTCGTGAGCACTACATAGGACCTTACTGTGAACCCGGCACCGACCACGCACAGGCCGACGATGATGGCCATTACCCACCTGTGCCACAGGATTCGGCCGTCGAGAGCGTCGAAGCTGCCGGTAAAGAGGTCTTTGATCTCGCTGAACTCGGCGTTGAGCCTAGTCCTCTGGCCTTTGATTTCGCTCGATATCGCGTTGAGCGTCATCCATTGATTGATGCAGGATGCGATCAGCAAGGCGGCGAAGAGACAGGCACCGCAGACTACGGCAACGTTAGCCAAAAGCTCGGGGCCGCAGACGGTCGGCGCTTTCAGTTGCGTGGCGACGACGACGGATGCAATGGGCAGAACCAGAAGCTGGCCTTGGATGTCGCTGAACGTCTTGTGAATCCTGGATACGTATTCAGATTGGGTCTTTTCCAACTCGCTGCGAATTTTCGAGTACGAGAAGCTCGATGCGAACAGGCGGTACCCATTGTTAACTCGACGGACAAGTTCGTCGACGTTTTGCATGAGATAGTGAAAGCGGCCCCCAGTGCTCTGACCGGAGACAAGCTCCAACACTGCGTCCGCCAGGATACCGAGGCGCTGTTCCGAATGGACTTCACCTTCGAGAGCCTTCGCGAGGAGGTCGACCTGAGCAGAATCTATGGAGCGCAGGTCCTTCGCAGTAAACTTTACCGGCACTTCGATGCGAGCGTTGGCGAAATACACGAGCTTGGCCTGCTGCTGATCGGCGAACAGCGCGGATTCCGAGAGCAGCTTCACTAGCTTCATGGTCGACCGATATTGAAGAAGCGTCTCGGTGGGAGGCAGGGTGGCATTGTGGGTCTTGTCGGAGCGGATGAAGAAGGCCGACGGCTCCCGCATTCTGGAGAACGAGGAGGCGAGCAACGCGTCCCAATCCTTAACCAATAGGCCTAGGCTGCGGTGAGGCGAACCAATACGCACTTCGACGACGGAACCGACCGTGAGCTGTGCCTGATCGTCCAGCAATGCGATGTCGGCCTCGTGATAGGCGCGGTCAGAAGTCTCCACGAGCTTCAGCGTATCAACGATGCCGCCACTGACGATGGACAGATTTGCAATATGGTCATCCACCCAAACGCAGTTCTGGTATATCTCCAGAAGGTCCGTCCAGGTGATGGTGTCATTCGCCATCGGCTCTCTCTGCCAGTAGGTCGTCACGGAGGTCGTCGGGCACATCGAAAAGGATGATGCTGTTCGCCTCCGGATCATACCTGACCTTGTCAGAATTCAGCGCCTCGCGTTCGAACTCGACCGACCAATTCGACGTCTTACGCTTGAAGGACACCAGACCGCGCAAAGCCCTGCGATCGGCGACGAACCCGTCGCTGAGGCCGCGATCGGGATCGGCCAACACTTCGATGAGGGCTTCCGGGTCATCGGGATACAACTCATTCGCCAAGGTCGCAAAGTTGATTGGCTTATCGGCCTTCGAGTCCCTAGCGCATATATCGTTCGCACGGGTCATGAACTCAGCACGTTCTGCCGGTTGGAAGGGTCGACTGTCGGCAAAATCCTTGATCGCCTTGACCATGTTGGACGTGTCGACCCGGCTGGCAGCCGTCGTTTCGCAACCCAGAAAGGCCATGAAGTATTCCGAAACGTTGCCTTTGCCCTTCAAGAAACTGACGTATCGCTCCTCGTTGTTTGCCCAACCCTCAAGGCTTACACGACCGGCGAAACGGTAACCGTCGACATCGAGGTGCTTGACGTCCTGGAGGTCGGCTGCATCGGTCAACGCAGCGCTGATCTTGTCGTTGACGATGGCGACAAGGATGTATTGCCGGTCGTCGCGTTGGAAATGAGCGAAGAACACGTGTCCACCTTCGGAGGCGGCCCGCGCCTGAGCTTCCTTGGCCAAGGTGTTCATCAACGCAATCGTCGTGTCTTCGAAAGAAGCTGCCTGCGTGAGGTATTCGGTCAGCCGGACCGACGTCGGGTAGTCGGCCGTATTCTCGGAGAACTTGCCGTAGGCTTTGGACGGGCGACGGGCGTAGAGCTTATGCAATTCGTCGATAAGGCGTTTGGCCGTCGCGCTGACCGCGAGTTGCCCATTGCCCTGGTGAACTTCATAAATGTTCTCAGGATTGCGCTCTAAGTGATGGATCGCCACCTTGATAATAGTGTCAGGCAAGTTCCCCTCCCAATATTCCGGCCGTATCATTTAGTGATTCCGAGGAAGATTGCCATAGTCCTTGGAGGTCCATGAGCCGGCAACACGTTAGCGCCTATCGCGACCCAGCCGAATTTTGATTGGTACGCTACTTCTGCTTTGGCGCTGATCGCACTAAAAACGGACTTTCCGCTTCCCACCCCTTCTCGGACATTCGGCCGTAGTCAGAATCGATCTCGCGCGTATCCGACTATCGCGAAGCAAGGGAGTCGCGTGAGGAATGCAGATCGCCCCCTCAAATGCACTGAAACACCCCAAAATACCATGCTCGCGTACGCCCTGAACGGCCGCTGTAGCAGAAAAAAAATATTCTGCACTTTCAGTCAGGTACCAAGGTGCGCATGGCTCCAATCGAGCATTTGATACCATGACGGAAGCAGAAGCCCGTTCATGGTATCGGCGGGAACTTCACGAGCACCCCACTCCGATACCATGGAAAATACCATTGATGATGCGGGACAAGTTATTGCTTTCTTGAAATTTAAGAAGTTAAATCAATAGCTTATAGCCTCACCTCACTCCCACTCGATCGTGCCCGGCGGCTTACTGGTGATGTCATAGGTCACGCGGTTGATCCCGCGCACCTCGTTGACGATCCGTCCCGCCACCCGCGTCAGGAATCCCATGTCGAACGGATAGACATCCGCCGTCATCCCATCCGTGCTCGTCACCGCCCGCAGCGCGCACGCGTTGTCATAGGTCCGGCCGTCGCCCATCACCCCCACGGTCCGCACCGGCAGCAGCACCGCGAAGGCCTGCCAGATCGCATCGTACAGACCCGCCGCACGGATCTCCTCCAGATAGATCGCATCCGCCTTGCGCAACACCTCCAGCTTCTCGCGCGTGATCTCGCCCGGAATGCGGATCGCAAGCCCCGGCCCGGGAAATGGATGCCGCCCGACGATGGTCTCGGGCAAGCCCAGCTCGCGGCCCAACACGCGCACCTCATCCTTGAATAGCTCGCGCAGCGGCTCGACCAGCTGCATGCGCATGTGCTCGGGCAGGCCGCCCACGTTGTGGTGCGACTTGATCGTCACGCTCGGCCCGCCGGCGAAGGACACGCTTTCGATCACGTCCGGATACAGCGTGCCCTGCGCCAGGAAATCGGCACCACCCAGCTTCGCCTGTTCCTCCTCGAACACATCGATGAACAGCTTGCCGATGGTCTTGCGCTTCACCTCCGGGTCGGTCACGTCGGCCAGCGCGCCGAGGAACAGGTCGGAGGCGTCGCGGTGCACCAGCTTGATGTTGAAGCGGTCGCGGAAGGTGTTGACCACCTCCTCCGACTCACCCTGCCGCATCAGCCCATGATCGACGAAGATGCAGGTAAGCTGATCGCCGATCGCCTCATGGATCAGCACCGCAGCCACCGAACTGTCCACACCACCGGACAGGCCGCAGATTACCCTTCCCTGTCCCACCTGGGCGCGGATGCGGGCGATCTCCGTCTCCTTGAAAGCGGCCATGGTCCAGTCGCCGCTGCAGCCGCACACGCCGTGAGTGAAGTTCCTCAGCAGCGCGGCGCCGTGCGGCGTGTGCACCACCTCGGGGTGGAACATGGTGCCGTAGTAATGGCGCTCGTCGTCTGCGATCAGGGCGAACGGCGCGCCCTCGGATTCCGCGACGACGCGGAAGCCCGGCGGCAGCACGGTGATGCGGTCACCATGCGACATCCACACTGTCTCATGCGCGCCCTTGGCCCACAGCCCCTGGGTCAACGCGCATTCGCCGGTGACGGTGACGACGGCGCGGCCGAACTCCCGCGCATGCCCGCCTTCGACCGTGCCGCCCAACTGTGCCGCCAGCGTCTGCTGCCCATAGCAGATGCCGAGGATGGGCAGCCCCATCCCGAATACCTCCTGCGGCGCGCGGGGCGATGCGCCTTCGGTGACCGAGGCCGGCCCGCCCGAGAAGATGATTCCCTTGGGCGCGAACGCCCTGATGCGCGCGGCGTCAACGGCGTTGAAGGGCCAGATCTCGCAGTACACGCCGCTTTCCCGCAGCCGCCGCGCGATCAGCTGCGTCACCTGGCTGCCGAAATCGAGGATGAGGATACGGTCGGTCATGTCGATCCTTGTCAGACTGGCCCTGTCAGGCCGGCGCGGTGGCTTCCAGCAGCCGGTCGATCGGATCCCAGCGATAGGCCGACTGGACCAGATGCGCCCCGGCGAAGGTGATGGGCTCCTCGGCCGCCAGCGTGCCGCCGAGATGGGCGTAGAAGAAGCGCGCGGGATTGTCGCGCAACACCCAGACGAAAGCGCTGGCGCATCCCTCGTCGCGCAGGCTGCCGGCCAGCGCGCGCAGCAGGCGGCGGCCGACGCCATGGTCGCGATAGTCGTCCAGCACGTACAGCGTCTCGATCTCACCCTCACCCAGCCCGGTCCGGCGCGCCTGCCCGCCGGTCGCGAAGCCCACCACGCGCGGGCCACCTGCGACGGCGAGGTCCCGGCCCGAGGCCACGGCCACGAACACGCCGCGCCCCATGCGGATCGCCGCGTCGTAGTTCACGGCCTGCCGCGCGGCGGAGAGATTGGTCAGGAAACCCGGCGGCAGGATCGCGGGATAGGCGCTGCGCCAGGCCGCGACATGCACGGCCCCGATGGCTGCCGCGTCCGCGGTCCGCGCCGGCCGCACGCCGATCACGCGGCACGCTCCAGCACGGCGGCGAAGAACCCGTCGGTGCCGTGCCGCGCAGGGGTCAGCCGCAGCAACGGCCCCTCCTCCACGCCCGGCACGCCGTGCGCCACCACCGCGAAGCCCGGCACCCGCGCCAGGAACGCGGCCATCTGGTCCTCGTTCTCGGCTGCGAGCAGCGAGCACGTGGCATAGATCAGCCGGCCACCCGGCTTCACCAGACGCGCGGCGGTATCAAGGATCGCCACCTGCTTGGCGACCAGCTCGGAAAGATCGGTCTCCGTGGTGCGCAGTCGTGCATCCGGATTGCGCCGCCACGTGCCGGTGCCCGTGCACGGCGCATCGGCCAGCACGCGGTCGAAGCCGCCGGCCCGCCGCTTGGCCCATTTGTCGCCGGGCGCGAACAGATGCCGCTCGACATTCTGCACGCCCGCGCGCCGCAGCCGCTGCACGGCGGACTCCAGTCGCGGTGCGGAGACATCGCAGGCGGC
>Ga0164243_10005663_pt1 | contig 19049 bp, 15 predicted proteins | sample OricompcompostOP_FD_108781 | JGI IMG/M metagenome (GOLD analysis project Ga0164243, IMG submission 108781) | Organic Plus compost microbial communities from Emeryville, California, USA - Original compost - Organic plus compost (OP) | ecosystem: Engineered > Solid waste > Mixed feedstock >... | reverse complement strand
ATGCGGCCGTCGACGAAGACGTGCACATAGTCGGGCTTCACGTAGCGCAGGATGCGCGTGTAATGCGTGATCAGCAGCACGCTCTTCGCCTCCCGCTCGCGATAGCGGTTGATCCCGTCAGAGACCACCTTCAACGCGTCGATGTCGAGGCCGGAGTCGATCTCGTCGAGGACCGCCACCTTCGGGTCGAGCAGGTCGAGCTGGGCAATCTCGGCGCGCTTCTTCTCACCACCGGAGAAGCCCTCGTTGACCGAACGCTGCGCGAAGGCGGTGTCGAGGTTCATCTGGGTCAGCGCGGTGTTGACGTCCTTGACCCAGGTGCGGAGCTTGGGCGCCTCGCCGTCGACCGCGGTCTTGGCGGTGCGCAGGAAGTTGGCGACCGAGACGCCGGGCACCTCGACCGGGTACTGCATCGCCAGGAACAGCCCGGCCCGTGCGCGCTCGTCGACGGTCATCGCCAGGACATCCTCGCCATCGAGGGTGACGGTGCCGCCGGTGACGGTGTACTTCGGGTGACCGGCGATGGAGTACGCCGTCGTGGACTTGCCGGAGCCGTTGGGACCCATGATCGCGTGCGTCTCACCGTCCTTGATGGTCAGCGTGACGCCCTTGAGGATCTCCTTGGCCCCGTCCTCGGTGTCCACGGACACCTGCAGGTCCTTGATCTCCAGCGTGCTCATGCGTTCTCTCCAGTCAGGGTGTGAATGTTCTTGGCGAGCTCGGTCTCGACCGTCGCGGTCAGCTTCTCCTCCAACTCGGGGACGCCGATCTGGCGGATCAGGTCGTTGAAGAAGCCGTGCACGACCAGGCGACGGGCCTCCGACTCCGAGACGCCGCGGCTCTTGAGGTAGAAGAGCTGCTCGTCGTCGAAGCGGCCGGTGGCCGAGGCGTGCCCGGCACCCTCGATCTCGCCCGTTTCGATCTCCAGGTTCGGGACCGAGTCGGCGGTGGCCCCGTCGGTGAGGATCAGGTTGCGATTCTCCTCGTAGGTCTCGATGCCCTCCGCCACCTTGCGGATCAAGACGTTGCCGATCCACACGGTATGGGCGCCCTCGCCCTGCAGCGCACCCTTGTAGACGACGTGTGACTTCGTCCGGGGCGCGGTGTGGTCGACGAAGAGCCGGTGCTCTATGTGCTGTCCGTCGTCGGCGAAGTAGAGACCGAGCGCCTCCACGGAGCCGCCGGGGCCGGCGTACTCGGCGCTGAAGTCGTGGCGCACGACATCGCCGCCGAAGGACACCGACACGTGCTTGAGTGACGCGTCGCGGCCTACCTTGGCATGCTGGGTCGAGGCGTGGATGGCGTCGTCGGCCCAGTCCTGGAGCGAGACGACGGTCAGGTCGGCGCCGTCCTCGACGACGATCTCGACCAGGTCAGCCAGCGTCGCAGAGGAGTCGAAAGCCAGCACCACGGTCGCCTTCGCGAACTTCTCGGCGACGATGACCGCGTGGCCGGCGCCGGCGGTCTCCGAACCGGTGCCGTGGTGACGGATGACCGTGGCACCCTCGATGACCGCGTCGGTCGGAATGCGTACGACGGTCGCGCCGGCCGCAGCATCCCAGGCACGAGCCGCGATCCGGTCGGTCGGCACCAGGCCCGAGGCGCCACGCAGCGGCGAGTCGGCGGGGACGGTCTCGAGGGTCACTCCGTCGGCCAGCTCGGTCTCCAGCTTGACCGCGCCCGGACCGAAGGGGGCGTCAGCGTGGAGGCCCTTCAGGCGCCGCAGCGGCGTGAACCGCCAGATCTCCTCCCGGCCCGTGGGGACAACGTGGTCCTCGACCGCGAAAGAGCCTTCAGGGTGGAGGTGGCTCTCGACGCGGTCAAGCTCCAAGGCGTCGGCTGCAGCGCCGGCGCCGTCGATCGTGGCGGTCACTTAGCCAACCGCTCCTTCCATCTGCAGTTCGATCAGCCGGTTGAGCTCCAGGGCGTACTCCATCGGCAGTTCCTTGGCGATTGGCTCCACGAAGCCGCGGACGATCATGGCCATCGCCTCGTCCTCGGCCAGGCCACGCTGCATCAGGTAGAAGAGCTGGTCGTCGGAGACCTTCGAGACGCTGGCCTCGTGGCCCATGGAGACGTCGTCCTCGCGGATGTCGACGTAGGGGTAGGTGTCGCTGCGCGAGATCTGGTCAACCAGCAGCGCGTCGCAGAGCACGTTGGACTTCGAGCCGTAGGCACCCTCGTTGACCTGGATCAGCCCGCGGTACGACGTCCGGCCACCGCCGCGCGCCACCGACTTGCTCAGGATCGAGCTGGAGGTGTGCGGCGCCGCGTGCACCATCTTGGCGCCCGCGTCCTGGTGCTGACCCTCGCCGGCGAAAGCGATCGACAGCGTCTCGCCCTTGGCGTGCTCACCCATCAGGTAGACGGCCGGGTACTTCATGGTCACCTTGGAACCGATGTTGCCGTCGACCCACTCCATCGTCGCGCCGGCCTCGCAGACGGCACGCTTGGTGACCAGGTTGTAGACGTTGTTGGACCAGTTCTGGATGGTCGTGTAACGGACCCGCGCGTTCTTCTTGACGATGATCTCGACCACCGCGGAGTGCAGCGAGTCACTGGAGTAGATCGGCGCGGTGCAGCCCTCGACGTAGTGCACGTAGGAGCCCTCGTCGGCGATGATCAGGGTCCGCTCGAACTGGCCCATGTTCTCGGTGTTGATCCGGAAGTACGCCTGCAGCGGGATGTCGACATGGACACCCTTGGGTACGTAGATGAACGAGCCGCCCGACCACACCGAGGTGTTGAGCGCGGCGAACTTGTTGTCACCGACCGGGATGACGGTGCCGAAGTACTCCTTGAAGAGCTCCTCGTGCTCCTTCAGCGCGGTGTCGGTGTCGACGAAGACGACGCCCTGCGACTCCAGGTCCTCACGGATCTGGTGGTAGACGACCTCGGACTCGTACTGCGCGGCGACACCGGCGACCAGGCGCTGCTTCTCCGCCTCTGGGATGCCGAGCTTGTCGTAGGTGTTCTTGATGTCGGCGGGCAGGTCGTCCCACGAGGCGGCCTGCTTCTCGGTGGACCGAACGAAGTACTTGATGTTGTCGAAGTCGATGCCCGACAGGTCAGAGCCCCAGGTGGGCATCGGCTTGCGCCCGAAGAGCTTGAGCCCCTTCAGTCGCAGGTCGAGCATCCAGGCCGGCTCGCTCTTCTTGGCCGAGATGTCGCGGACGATGGCCTCCGACAAGCCGCGTTGGGCCTCGGCTCCGGCGACGTCCGGGTCGGCCCAGCCGAACTCGTACTTCCCGATGCCTTGCAGCTCCGGGTTGAGCTCCTCGATGGAGGTCATGTGGTGACCTTCCCTTCCGTTTCGTTCGGGACGTTCGGGCTGTTGGTCAGTGGGACGTGCGTGGTGCAGACGCCGTCACCATGGGCGATCGTCGCCAGCCGTTGGACGTGGGTCCCGAGGACTCGGCTGATCGCCTCGGTCTCCGCCTCGCAGAGCTGGGGGAACTCATGAGCCACGTGCGAGACCGGGCAGTGCTGCTGGCACAACTGCTCCCCTAGGTGCTCGGCGGTCTCTGGTGGGCTCCCGACCAGCGGTAGCTCCTTGACGGAGGCGGCGTAGCCGGCATCGGTGAAGACGTGGGCGAGCACCTCCGCGGGCGATAGCGACGGGTCGCTGGCGGCGATCCGGTCGAAGCCCTCTTTGATGAAAGCCGCGCGCCGGACCGCGAATTCCCGGACGCCCGCCTCACCGGCCGCCTCGGCCAGGAAGCGCAGCGCCTCGACCGCCAGGTCGTCGTACTGCTGGTCGAAGCCTTCACGGCCCTTCTCGGTGAGCACGAACTCCTTGGCAGGGCGCCCGCGTCCACGCGCCTTCGTCCGGGCGTCGCGCGCCTCGACAGCGCCCTCGTCGAGGAGCGCCTCGAGATGACGCCGGACGGCGGCCGCGGTGAGGTCGAGGCGTTCGGCGAGCGCGGCGGCGGTCGACGGGCCTTCGACGAGGATCGAGCGCGCGACACGGTCACGCGTGGTGCGCTCCTCGCGCCCCTGCGCCCCGTCGGGAGCGACCTCGTCGAATTTCACAACACCATTGTGACGATATTCGAGGGACACCTTCAAGCAAGGCCACCCTAAGTTCGCAGTGAGCCTGCTCCCATCAAGCCCATCGCGTCCCACACTAAGCGGAGAGGATGTCCTGATGCGGCTGGGCTGGCTATTGTCGTCAGTGAACCTGATCACCTTTGTCGAAGGGCTCCGCGCATGCCGGGATCGCTGCTGGGAACTGTCGTCCGCCGGGTCGAGGACCCCGATCTGCTCGTCGGGCATTCGACCTTCGTCGACAACGCCCAGGACGCCGACCTCCTCCATGCCGTCTTCGTCCGCAGTCCGCTGGCGCACGCCCAGATCAGCTCGATCGACACCAGCGAGGCCGAGCAGGCCCCCGGCGTCGTACGCGTGTTCACGGCGGCCGACTTCGCCGATCGCGAGTTCAAGCCGTTCGCCACGGTCAACCCGGCCGTCCGGCGGTATGCGCTGACACCCGACAAGGCACGGTACGTCGGCGACCCGGTGGCCCTCGTCGTCGCCGAGTCTCGGGCCGCCGCCGTCGATGCCGCCGAGCTCGTCCTCGTCGACTACGACCCGCTCGACGCCGTGGCCGACATGGAGGAGGCCCTGACACCGGACGCACCCCTGCAGTTCGAGGAGCTGGGCAGCAACATCGCCGCATCGCGCAAGGACGACGACCAGAGCGAGCCATGGCCGGCCGACGCCCACGTCGTGCGGGTGCGCATGGAGAACCAGCGGGTTGCGACGGCGCCCATGGAGGGCCACGCGATCGTCGTACGGCCCGGCGGCGTCGGTGCCGACGAACCGACACTGACGGTCCACGTCGGCACCCAGCAGCCGCACATGGCCCGTGGCCAGCTGGCCGCCTTCGCCGGCCTGCCCGAGCAGGAGGTACGCGTGGTCGCTCCGCACGTCGGCGGTGCCTTCGGCGGCAAGGCCGGCGTCAGCCCGGAGCACTGTGCCGTTGTGGGGGCCGCCCAGGCCCTGGGACGTCCGGTCAAGTGGGCCGAGACGCGGAGTGAGGCGATGCTCTCGATGCAGAGCCGCGGACAAGTGCAGTACGCCGAGCTGGGCCTGGACGAGCACGGGAAGATCCTCGGCCTGCGGCTCCGCCTGGTCGGCGACTGCGGCGCGTACGCCGGCTTCGGCGGCTCCTTCGTGCTCGGTCCCACCTACCTGATGTCGTCGGGCGTCTACGACATCCCGAAGGTGACCTATGCCGCCATCGCCTCGCTCACCAACACCGCCCCGATGGGCGCTTTCCGAGGCGCTGGCCGTCCCGAGGCCGCGGCGCTGATCGAGCGGCTCATCGACATCGCCGCTGACGAACTCTGCCTGCCGCCCGAGGAGATCCGACGACGCAACTTCATCGCCAAGGACGCCTTCCCACACACCACCGTCACTGGCGCCCGCTACGACGTGGCCGACTTCGACCTGCCCCTGCGCGAAGCGCTGCGGATCGCCGAGATCGACGCGGTCCGCGCCGAGCAGGCGCGCCGCCGCGAGGCGGGCGAGACCAGGCTGATCGGCATCGGCATCTCGACCTACGTCGAGATCACCGGCTTCGGCGGCAGCGAGTTCGCCTCGGTGGACGTCGACGAGGAGGGCTACGCCACGGTTATGGCCGGTACCTCCGCCCACGGCCAGGGCCACGCCACCTCCTTCGCCATGATCGTCGCCGATCGGCTGGGGATCCCGATGGAGCGGATCAGGTTCGTGCAGTCGGACACCGCACGCATCCGCTCCGGCGGTGGCACCGGTGGCTCGCGCTCGCTGCAGCTCGGTGGTAGCGCGGTCGACGGGGCAGCGGTGAAGGTGCGCGACAAGGCCCTTGAGATCGCTGCCCGACTCCTCGAGGCCGACATCGCCGACCTCGAGCCGGTCCACGACGGCTTCGCGGTGCGCGGGATCAGCGACGCCCGGGTCGACTGGAAACAGATCGCGGCCGAGGCGCACGCCCTCGGCGGCGGCCTGGCGGACACCTTCGACTTCAAGGCCGACGCCGCGACCTTCCCCTTCGGAGCGCACGTCTCCATCGTCGAGGTCGACACCGAGACCGGCCTGGTCACCCCGCTGCGGCACGTCGCCGTCGACGACTGCGGACGGGTGCTCAACCCGCTCATCGTGGAGGGCCAGCAGCACGGCGGCGCCCTGCAGGGTATCTCCCAGGCCCTCTGGGAGGAGATGGTCTACGACGCCGAGGGCACGCCGCTGACCTCCACCTTCGTCGACTACTGCATCCCCGGCGCTCCCGACACGATCTTCTACGAGACCGTCAACACCGAGACGCCGACGCCGATCAACCCACTCGGCGCCAAGGGCATCGGCGAATCGGCGACCATCGGCTCAACGCCCGCGGTCCAAAACGCCGTCGTCGACGCGGTCTCCCACCTCGGCGTACGCCACATCGATCTGCCCTGCATGCCGGACCGCGTCTGGCAGGCGGTACAGCACGCCCGCAGCGGCGTCCTCCCCGACCTGTGGCGCGAACCCCCGGCGGCCTTCGACGCCATCCCCTCCGACTCCGAGGGCGGCTCGGTCACCGAGGGCGCGGAGGTCTGAGCCGCGCAGGAGAGCCTGCGAGGCCGCGACGGGCGCATCGAGACCGGCCGCGTCAGTCCCAAATCGCGAAGTCGAGGTGCTCGCGCAAGGTGGCGTCCTTGGTCGCCAAGTCAACCCCTAGCACCGACGCCTGGGCGGCGATGAGCCGATCGAACGGATCGCGCGTGAAGGCGAACGCCGCGGTCGCGGCGAGACCGGTGACGCGGCCGAAGGGTGCGTCATCGACCTGCAAACCGACCGACCGGCGCAGTTCGGCGAGGACCCGTTCGGGGCCCTGGGTGAGGCGCCCAATCTCGTGGAGATAGGCAAGCTCCAACTCCACCATCGGCGAAATCGCACAGTCATCGGTGTTGAGCCGCCGACGCAGCGTCGGCGGGAGAAGGTGGATCTCTCCGCCTGCGAGCCAGGCGACCACATGGGTGTCGAGATGGATCACCGTTGCAGCGCGCCCTCGGCGTCCCACTCCTCGGCCCAGCCGAGACCGACCAGATCCTCAGGATCGCCGACGATGAGGTCGACATCGGGGCGGATCAGGTCGAGCCGCGGCTTCAAGGGGTCGGCGATCAGTCGAAGGGTGCGGCCCTTCCGGACGATCTCGAGGGGCTCTCCGGTCTCCAGGACGCGGTCGAGGAGCTGATAGACGTCCTGGCGTAGCTGAGAGGCAGTCACGGGCATGTGTCGACAGTAGTACGTACGGTTGCGTACAGCAATACGTACGTGCCAGCCAGCTCTCGCTCGGCCGCTCCGCGGTGCCCCGATTCCGGCTCGCCCGCTCCCGGTTCCTAGACTGGCGTGGTGTCAACCCCCGGCGTCGCGGCTCCTGCTGTCGAGGTCTGCGACCTGCGCATGACCTATGGTGCGAAGACCGCGGTCGACGGGCTCACCCTCGAAGTGGCTCGACATAGCATCACCGCGGTGCTCGGCCCCAACGGCGCCGGCAAGACCACGACATTGGAGACCTGCGAGGGCTATCGCCGACCACAGTCGGGTTCGGTGCGCGTCCTCGGCCTGGACCCGATCACCCAGCGCCACCAACTCCTGCCCCGCATCGGCGTGATGCTCCAGGGGCAGGGAGCCTGGAGCGGCGTCCGCGCACTCGAGATGCTTCGTCACATCGCCCGGCTCCACGCACAGCCGCTCTCGGTCGAGATGCTCGCCGACCGACTCGGCCTGGCCGAATGCGGGCGTACGCCGTACCGGCGGCTCTCCGGTGGTCAGCAACAGCGCCTCGGGCTGGCGATGGCCCTGGTGGGCCGGCCGGAGATCGTCTTCGTCGACGAGCCGACCGCGGGGATGGACCCCGCTGCCCGACGTACGACCTGGGAGCTGCTCCGCGAGTTGCGCGCCGACGGGGTCACCGTAGTCCTCACCACGCACTACCTCGACGAGGCCGAGCAGCTCGCCGACCAGGTCCACATCATCGATCACGGCCGGCTGATCGCCTCCGGCTCGCCGCTGGAGCTCACCCGCGGCGCCGGGGTGAGCAATCCGGCCGCGACGATCCGCCTGGTCGTGACCCGCCCGTTCCCTCCGGGTGCGCCCGAGTCGCTCGGCGCCGCGCTGGGCGTCGGCGCCGAGGTCGTCCTGCTCGATGAACGCTCCCTGCGGGTGACCGGCCCCGCAGACTCGACGACCCTCGCCAAGGTCTCGCGCTGGTGCGAGGCGAACGATGTCCTGCCGGAGTCGCTCACCCTGGGTCAGCGCACTCTGGAGGACGTCTTCTTGGAGCTCACCGGACGGGAGCTGGCCCATGACTGAGCACGTCGAGCGGCCGCCGGCCGGCGCCTTTGCGCCCGCCCCGGGCGGGGCCCCGCTGGGTCGGCAGATCCTCGCCCAGGCGTCCATGGAGGCGCGGCTGATGCTGCGCAACGGTGAGCAACTCCTGCTGGCGGTGGTGATCCCGGTGATGATCCTGGTCGGCGGCGTCACCGCCGGCGAGCACCTCAACCTCGACCTCGCCGACACCCGTCCGCTGGTCGACATCTTCACGCCCGGTGTGCTCGCGCTCGCGGTCATGTCGACCTCGTTCACCTCGCTGGCGATCGCCACCGGCTTCGAGCGGCGCTACGGCGTGATCAAGCGGCTCGGTGCCTCCCCCTTACCGCGGATCGGGCTGTTGGCCGGCAAGGTCCTGGCGCTGTTGGCGGTCGAGCTCATCCAGATGTTCGTCATCGGCGGTATCGGGCAGCTGCTCGGCTGGTCGCCACGCCCGGGCGCGATCGGCTTCTTCCTAGCGGTGCTGCTTGGCACCGCGGCGTTCGCCTCGCTCGGCCTCCTCGTCGCCGGCACGCTGCGCGCGGAGGCGACACTCGCCGCGGCAAACCTGATCTATCTGCTGTTGCTCGCCGGCGGCGCCGTGGTTCTCCCCCTGTCGGCGTACGGCGCCTACGGCCACGTCGCCCACTGGCTTCCCTCGGGCGCGCTCGGCGAAGCGATCCGGGGCGCCTTCCTCGACAACGCGATCCGCTGGCGCGACCTCGGGGTCCTGCTTGGTTGGGCAGTGATCGGTACCGGACTCACCGCAAGGACCTTCAAGTGGGAATGACCGCTTCCTCCGCCGTACGCCGCGTCGACCTCTCCGGTTGGATCAAGCCGCTGGGCTGGGCCGCGCTGGTGGCCAACTGCGTTCTGGTGGTCACCGGTGGCGCGGTCCGGCTCACCTCCTCCGGGCTCGGCTGCCCGACCTGGCCACGATGCACCGATCGCAGCCTCACGCCCCACGGCGAGCTCAACATCCACTCCGCGATCGAGTTCGGCAACCGACTGCTCACCTACCCCCTGGTGATCATCGCCATCTTGACCTTCGTCGCCGCATGGCAGAGCGGCCGCCGGGACCTCCGCAACGTCGCGCTACTTGCCGCGCTCGGCATTCCGGCCCAGGCCGTGGTCGGCGGCATCTCGGTCCTGACCGACCTCAATCCCTGGGTCGTCTCGCTCCACCTGGTCTGCTCGATGGGCATCATCGGGCTGACCGTGCTGTTCTTGTGGCGCGCGTACGAGCATTCCTCGACATCGGTCGCTCGCGGTCCCGTGGTCGTGCTCGCCTGGGCCAACTTCGCCGTCGCCTGGCTTGTGCTCTACGCCGGGACGGTCGTCACCGGAGCCGGTCCACACGCCGGCGACGCCGACTCCCCTCGCAACGGTCTCGATCCGCTGCAGATGTCCCAGGTGCACGCCGATCTGGTCTGCCTCTTCATCGGGCTGACCGTCGGGCTGCTCATCGCGGCGTACGCCCTCAAGGCCCCGGCGGCGACCCGCCGGGCCGCCTGGATCCTGCTCGCGGTGGAGTGCTCTCAGGCGGGGATCGGATGGGTGCAGTACTTCACCGACCTGCCGATAGTTCTGGTCATGTTCCACATGCTCGGTGCCGCGCTCATCTCCGCCGCCGTCACGTGGGTCCTGCTGCGGATCCGTCACTCGGGCTGAGTCGGCTCGGGCCGCCAGCCAGTTCGGAGCCGGTCTTCGCCGGGGCACGAGGCAGGGCGCCCGATAGTGCCGGAACCGAGCGGAGAACTGGTGTCAGATGGCGGCCAGATCGGACGCAGCCAACACCAGTTTCCCGACTGGCGCTGGGTCCGGGCCGAGCCAGTACAGCAGCCCCCGGGCCGAGCCAGCCGACTCGGCCAGCGTGCGTCCAGGAGGCCTCAGCGAGTGATCAGCGGGTCGATCGCAACCGCGACGAAGAGCAGCGAGAGATAGAGGTTGCTGCTGTGGAACAGGTGCATCGGCTGGATCAGCGACAGATCCTCGGTGCCGCGGGCGCGCGCCCACATCCGGTGTGCCTGCAGCAGGAAGACGGCGCCGAGCACCACCGCACAGGTCGGGTAGAACCAACCGGTGGAGGCGACCGGCCACAGTGCCACCGAGGTCGCCACCATCACCCAGGAGTAGAGCACGATCTGGCGGCCTACCTCGCGGGCCGACCTCACCACCGGCAGCATCGGCACGTCGACGTTGCGGTAATCGTCGCGGTAGCGCAGCGCGAGTGCCCAGGTGTGCGGCGGGGTCCAGAAGAAGACGATGAGGAAGAGCACGACCGGGGCCCAGTCGAGGGAGCCGGTGACCGCCGTCCAACCGATCAGCGCCGGGAAGCAGCCGGCGATGCCACCCCACACGATGTTCTGCGTGGTGCGTCGCTTGAGCAGCATCGTGTAGACGAAGACGTAGAACGCGTTGGCCGCCAATGACAGGCCGGCCGAGAGCCAGTTGACGAACAGTCCGAGGACCAGGACGGAGAGCACCGCCAGAACCGAGCCGAAGACCAGGGCGGCGCGCGGCGAGACCACATGGCGCGGCAGCGCCCGACGCCGGGTACGCCGCATCTGTTCGTCGATGTCACGGTCATAGACGCAGTTGAAGACCGACGCCGAGCCGGCCGAGAAGATCCCGCCGATGACCGTCGCGACCACCAGCTCCAGGCCGGGGATGCCGCGGGCGGCGAAGAACATCACCGGGACAGTGGTCAGGAGGAGCAGCTCGATGACCCGCGGCTTGGTGAGGGAGACGTACGCGCCGACGACGTCCTTGACGCTCGCCCGAGGGTCCGAGGATCGCAGATCCGGGACCGGCTGGCCGACGTACGTCACGTGATGCGTCCCTCAGTTGAAGATCGAATGATTCCCGGCGCGGGAGTTGTTAACCGAACTGCGGGTGTGAGTCTAACCCCCGCTCTGAGTAGTCTCGGACCCAGGCAGCTACCGCCACTCCTCGACCCCATGAAGGAACCTCGTGAGCTCTCTCCCTGACCTTGAGTGGACCGACCTCGACGACAAGGCCGTGGACACCATTCGCGTGCTCGCCATGGATGCCGTGCAGAAGGTCGGGAACGGCCATCCCGGCACCGCCATGAGCCTGGCCCCGGCGGCGTACCTCCTCTTCCAGAAGGTGATGCGGCACAACCCGGCCGATCCCGATTGGATGGCGCGCGACCGATTCGTGCTGAGCGCCGGCCATAGCTCGATCACCCTCTACCTCGAGCTCTTCCTCGGTGGTTTCGGACTCGAGCTCGATGACATCAAGGCGCTCCGCACGTGGGGCAGCAAGACGCCCGGCCACCCGGAGTACGGCCACACCGCTGGCGTCGAGGTCACCACCGGTCCGCTCGGCCAGGGTGTGGCGAATGCGGTCGGCATGGCGATGGCGGCCCGCCGCGAGCGGGGTCTGCTGGATCCGACCGCCGGTGACGCCGAGTCGCTCTTCGACCACCACATCTACGCCATCGCCTCCGACGGTGATCTCGAAGAGGGCATCAGCAGCGAGGCCTCCTCGATCGCCGGGACCCAGCAGCTGGGCAACCTGACGGTGATCTACGACCTCAACAAGATCTCTATTGAGGGCAACACCGACGTGGCGTTCAACGAGGACGTCGCCAAGCGCTACGAGGCCTACGGCTGGCACGTCCAGACCGTCGACTGGACCGGCCAGGACCGCGGCCAGACGGAGTATCGCGAGGACGTGCCCGGCCTCTACGAGGCGATCAAGGCGGCCAACGCGGTCACTGACAAGCCTTCGCTGATCGTGCTCAAGACCATCATCGCCTGGCCGGCTCCGCATGCTCAGGGCACCGAGAAGGCCCACGGCTCCGCGCTCGGCGAGGAGGAGGTGGCCGCCACCAAGGAGGTCCTCGGCTTCGACCCGGCCAAGCACTTCGAGATCCCCGACGGCGTCCTCGAGCACACCCGCGGGCTCATCGAGCGCGGCAAGGCCTGGCAGGCCGGCTGGCAGCAGGAGTACGACGTCTGGGCCGCCGCCAACCCAGAGAGCGCCAAGGTCCTGGACCGGCTGAAGGTGCGCGGCATTCCCGACGGCCTCGCCGAGGCCCTGCCGGTCTGGGACGCCGACCCCAAGGGCGTCGCGACTCGGGCGGCCTCCGGCAAGGTCATCAATGCCATCGCGCCGCTGATGCCGGAGTTGTGGGGCGGCTCGGCCGACCTCGCCGGCTCCAACAACACCACCATCTCCGGCGCGAAGTCGGCAATCCCGAAGGAGCACTCCACCGACGAGTGGGAGGGCGACCCGTACGAGGGCCGGGTGCTGCACTTCGGGATCCGCGAGCACGGCATGGGTGGGATCATCAACGGCATCGTCGTCCACGGCGGGACCCGCGCCTTCGGTGGCACCTTCTTGCAGTTCTCCGACTACATGCGCGGCGCGGTCCGCGTCGGTGCCCTGATGGGCGCTCCGTCGATCTGGGTGTGGACCCACGACTCGATCGGCCTCGGCGAGGATGGGCCCACCCACCAGCCGATCGAGCATCTCTGGGCGCTGCGCGGCATCCCCGGCCTCGACGTCGTACGTCCCGCGGACGCCAACGAGACCGCCGCGGCCTGGCTGCAGGTACTGAAGAACTCCGACCGGCCCGCAGGGCTCATCCTCTCCCGGCAGAACCTGCCGATCTTCCCGCGTGGCGAAGAGGGATTCGCGACCACGGAGAACGTCGGTCGCGGCGGCTACATCCTCATCGACGCCGAGGGCGGCCAGCCGGACGTCATCCTGATCGGCACCGGCTCCGAGGTGCAGTACGCCGTCACGGCCCGCGAGCTCCTCGCCGCGGAGGGCATCCGGGCGCGCGTGGTGTCGATGCCGTCGATCGAGTGGTTCGAGGCGCAGGAGCAGTCCTACAAGGACTCGGTGCTGCTCCCGACGGTCAAGGCCCGGGTCAGCGTCGAGGCCGGCATCAAGCAGGGCTGGCGTGAGTACGTCGGCGACGCTGGTCGGATGGTGTCGATCGAGCACTACGGCGCCTCCGCCGATGCCGCCCGGCTCTTCCAGGAGTTCGGCTTCACCCCCGAAGCGGTCGCCCAGGCCGCCAAGGACAGCATCGCGACGGTCAACGGCTGAGCTCCGGCCGCCGTCGTACACCAGATCCAAACCTGATCGAAGAGGGGAATCCCATGAGCGACCGTCTCAAGGCACTGGCCGACGCCGGTGTGTCCATCTGGCTCGACGACCTGTCCCGCGAGCGGATCGAGACCGGCAACCTTGCCGACCTCGTCAAGGAGAAGTCGGTCGTGGGTGTCACCACCAACCCGACGATCTTCGCCGCCGCGATCGCCAATGGCGAGCGGTACGACGACCAGGTGCGCCGGCTCGTTGCCGACGGCGCCGACGCCGACAAGGTGATCTTCGAGCTGACCACCGAGGATGTCCGCAATGCCTGCGACATCCTCGCCCCGGTGGCCGACTCCACCAAGGACGACGGCCGGGTCTCGATCGAGGTCGAGCCGACGCTGGCCAACGACACCGCCGCGACGATCGCCAGCGCCAAGGCGCTTTGGGCGGCCGTCGACCGTCCGAATGCCCTGATCAAGATCCCGGCGACCCTCGAGGGCTTGCCGGCGATCACCGCGGCGATCGCAGAGGGGATCAGCGTCAACGTGACCCTGATCTTCTCCGTGGAGCGGTACCGCGCCGTGATGGACGCCTACCTGCGCGGGCTGGAGCAGGCCAAGGAGAAGGGGCTCGACCTCTCCACGATCCGCTCGGTCGCATCCTTCTTCGTCTCCCGCGTCGACACCGAGATCGACAAGCGGCTGGAGAAGATCGGCAGTCCCGAGGCAGCGGCACTGGCCGGCAAGGCTGCGGTGGCGAACGCCGTGCTGGCCTATGCCGCCTTCGAAGAGGTCCTCGCCAGTGACCGCTGGCAGGCTCTCGAGGCCGCCGGCGCCAACCGACAGCGGCCGCTGTGGGCCTCGACCGGCGTCAAGAACCCCGCCTACCCCGACACTCTCTACGTCACTGACCTGGTCGTCGCCGACACCGTGAACACGATGCCGGAGAAGACCCTCGACGCCTTCGCCGACCACGGCGAAGTAGAGGGGGACAAGGTCACCGGCAAGGCGGCGGAGGCCCAGGCGGTCTTCGACCAGCTCGCTGGTGTCGGCATCGACCTGCCCGACGTGTTCAAGGTGCTCGAGCTCGAGGGCGTCGACAAGTTCAAGGTCTCCTGGACCGAGCTCGTCGAGACGGTCAAGGGTCAGATGGAGAAGGCTCGGTGACTGACCAGGCGCCCCAGGCCCCGGTCGACGCCACGACGACCGAGGCCTGGGACCGGTTGGCCACCCTTGCCAAGGGGTTCAGCCCCGACCTGCGCGGCTGGTTCGCGGACGATCCCGAGCGCGCCGACAAGTTGAGCTTTACTGCGGCCGACCTCTATGTCGACCTGTCGAAGGGGCTCCTCGACGATGAGGTGCTTGCCGGGCTGCTGGCGCTGGCCGAGGAGGTCGGAGTGGCCGAACGCCGGGACGCGATGTTCCGCGGCGACCACATCAACGTCACCGAAGACCGGGCGGTGCTGCACACCGCGCTCCGGCTCCCGAAGGACGCCGCTCTCGAAGTCGATGGACAAGACGTCGTGACCGACGTCCACGACGTGCTCGCGCGGGTCTACGACTTCGCTGGGCGGGTTCGCTCTGGCGCCTGGACCGGCGTTACCGGGCGGCGGATTGCCACGGTCGTCAACATCGGTATCGGCGGCTCCGATCTGGGCCCGGTGATGGCCTACGAAGCCTTGGCCCCCTACCGCCAAGACGGCCTCGAGTGCCGGTTCATCAGCAACATCGACCCCACCGACGCGGGTGCGACGCTGGCCGATCTGGACCCCGAGACGACGCTGTTCGTCGTCTCCAGCAAGACCTTCGGGACCCTGGAGACGCTGACGAACGCGCGGCTGGCCAAGACCTGGCTGCTCGACGGCCTCGGCCCCGGAGTGGAGGCGAAGGAGGCCATCGAGAAGCACTTCGTCGCCGTCTCGACCGCGCTCGACAAGGTCGCCGCCTTCGGGATCGATCCGGCCAATGCGTTCGGCTTCTGGGACTGGGTGGGGGGCCGGTACTCCCTCGACTCCGCGATCGGGACCTCGCTCGTGATCGCCATCGGACCGGAGCGGTTCGCCGAGTTCCTCGCCGGATTCCATGCGATAGACGAGCACTTCCGGACGACGCCGCTGGGCAAGAACGTCCCCGTCCTGATGGGGCTGCTTAACATCTGGTACGCCGACTTTCTCGGCGCTCAGACGCACGCGGTGCTCCCCTACGCCCAACTGCTGCACCGGTTCCCGGCCTATCTCCAGCAACTCACCATGGAGTCCAACGGCAAGGGGGTCCGCTGGGACGGCACCCCTGTCACCGCCGGCACCGGCGAGGTCTTCTGGGGTGAGCCCGGCACCAACGGCCAGCACGCGTTCTACCAGCTGATCCACCAGGGCACCCGGCTGATCCCGGCCGACTTCATCGCCTTCGCCAATCCGGCGTACCCGCTGAAGGACGCCCACGATGGCCAGAGCGTGGATGTCCACGAGCTCTTCCTCGCCAACTTCTTCGCCCAGACCCGAGCACTGGCCTTCGGCAAGACCGCCGACGAGGTCCGCGCGGAAGGTACCGCTGAGGCGATCGTCCCGGCACGGGTCTTCACCGGCAACCGGCCGACCGCGTCGATCATGGCGCCCGAGCTGAGCCCTTCGGTGCTCGGCCAGCTGATCGCGCTCTATGAGCACATCACCTTCACCCAGGGCGTGGTCTGGGGCATCGACAGCTTCGACCAATGGGGCGTCGAGCTCGGGAAGCAACTGGCCCAGCAGATCAGCCCGGCGGTGTCCGGGGACGCCGAGGTGGCCGCCGAGCAGGATGCCTCCACGCAGGCGCTGATCGGCTACTACCGCGCGCATCGGCGCTGAGGTCATGTCGGCACCCTCCACCAATCCGCTGCGGGACCCGCAGGACCGGCGACTCCCACGGATCGCCGGCCCCTGTGGGATGGTGCTCTTCGGGGTCACCGGCGATCTCTCCCGCAAGAAGGTCATGCCAGCGATCTACGACCTCGCCAACCGCGGCCTGCTGCCGCCGGGCTTCTCGCTGGTCGGCTTCGCCCGGCGTGACTGGGCCGACGAGGACTTCGCCGAGGTCGTCCATGACGCGGTGAAGCAGCATGCCCGGACCGAGTTCCGCGAGGAGGTCTGGGAACAGCTCTCCGAGGGATTCCGGTTCGTGCCCGGCGACTTCGACTCCGCCGACTCCTTCGACCACCTCCGCGCCGTAATCGATGAGCTCGATGAGCTCCGCGGCACCGGCGGCAACCACGCCTTCTATCTGGCGATCCCGCCGGGGGCCTTCGGCAAGGTGGTGGCTCAGCTTGAGGGCCACGGCCTGACCGACCCCGGCGGGTCCGCCGGGGTCGGAGGCGAGCGCTGGCGGCGGGTGGTCGTGGAGAAGCCGTTCGGCCACGACCTCGGCTCGGCACAGGACCTCAACCAGATCCTGCACAGTGTCTTCCCGGAGGGATCGATCTTCCGGATCGACCATTATCTCGGCAAGGAGACGGTGCAGAACATCCTGGCGATGCGGTTCGCCAACTCGATGTTCGAGCCGGTGTGGAACAGCAACTACGTCGACCACGTCCAGATCACCATGGCCGAGGACATCGGCATCGGTGGTCGGGCCGGCTACTACGACGGCATCGGTGCTGCTCGGGACGTGATCCAGAACCATCTGCTCCAGCTGATGGCGCTGGTCGCGATGGAGGAGCCGGTCTCCTTCGAAGCCTCGGCGCTGCGGATCGAGAAGCAGAAGCTGCTCTCCTCGGTGCGCCTGCCCGAGGACCTGGCCGGGACCACGGCCCGCGGACAGTACGCCGCCGGCTGGGCGGGCGGCGAGAAGGTGCGCGGGTTCTTGCAGGAGGAGGGCATCGCGAAGTCCTCCACCACCGAGACCTACGCCGCGGTGACCCTGCACGTCGACAACCGGCGCTGGGCAGGAGTGCCGTTCTACCTCCGCACCGGCAAGCGCCTCGGCCGTCGGGTCACCGAGGTGGCGGTCGTGTTCAAGCGCGCGCCACATCTGCCCTTCGACGCCACCGAGACCGAAGAGCTCACCCAGAACGCACTGGTGATCCGGATCCAGCCGGACGAGGGTTTGACGATGCGATTCGGCTCGAAGGTGCCCGGGACCCAGATGGAGATTCGCGACGTCAACATGGACTTCGCCTACGGCGGCTCCTTCACCGAGTCCTCTCCCGAGGCCTACGAGCGGCTGATCCTCGACGTACTCCTCGGCGATCCGCCGCTCTTCCCCCGGACCGAGGAGGTCGAGCTCTCCTGGCGCATCCTCGATCCTGTGCTCGACTTCTGGGCCGCCCAGGACACGTTGGGCAAGCGACCCGAGCAGTACGACTCCGGCAGCTGGGGACCCGCCGCCGCCGAGGAGATGCTCGCCCGCGACGGTCGCATCTGGCGGCGGCCATGACGACCATGGAGCTCACCGACACGAACTCGGCCGCGATCGCTGCCGAGTTCGTGCGGCTGCGCCGCGCTGCAGGCAGCCCGGCGATGGGGATGGTCATGACGCTGCTGGTAGTGGCCGAGGCCGAGCACGCCGAGGCTGCGGTCATCTCGGCGCGCCAGGCCGCCCAGGAGCACCCCGCCCGGGTGCTCGGTGTCGTAGTCGAAGCCAAGCGTGGCCACGGTCAGGTCGATGCGACCGTCGGCATCGGCGACGGTTGGGGTGGCGAGTCCGCGCTGATCCGGCTGACCGGCGAGGTCGCGAAGCATCCCGCCTCGGTGGTCCTGCCACTCCTCCTGCCCGACTCCCCCGTCGTCGTCTGGTGGCCGGGGAAGGCACCGGCCGATCCGGCCGCCGACCCGATCGGTCGGTTGGCCCAACGGCGGATCACCGACGCCGCCGCCGGCCGAAGGCCGACCGCGGCGATGAGAGCGGCCTGCGCGTCCTACACCCGCGGCAACACCGACCTCGCCTGGACCCGGTTGACGCCCTGGCGAGCGCTTCTCGCGGCCGCACTCGACCAGCAACCATCGTCGGTGTCGAGGGTGTCGGAGGTGGGGGTGGTCGCCGAGCGAGCGAACCCGAGTGCCGATCTGCTTGCCCGATGGCTGGGCGACCGGCTGCACGCGAAGGTCACCCGGCGTACATCGGAGGGTCCCGGCATCACCGAGGTCACCCTGACCACCGCCGCGGGCGACCTCCGCATCGCCAGGCCGGACGGGCGACTCGCTACGCTCTCTACGCCGGGCCGGCCCGACCGACCCATCGCGCTTAAGCGTCGCAGCGTTCCCGAACTGCTCAACGAGGAGCTGCGACGGCTCGACGAAGACGAGATCTACGCGGCGACCGCTCGCTCCCTCGCGGTCGCCGCGAGCACCAGCCGGACCACGACCGACCGGAGAGGTACCACCAAGTGACCGACGCACGTATCGAGGTCCACCAAGACGCCGCCGACCTGGCCACGTCCGTCGCCGGTGAACTGCTCAACCGGATCTCCGACGCCCAGGCATCCGGCCACGTGCCCCACGTCGGGCTCACCGGCGGAACCATCGCCGACGCCATCCATCGGGAGATCGCCCGACTCGCTCCGGAGTCCGGCGTCGACTGGAGCGCCGTCGACTTCTGGTTCGGCGACGAGCGGTTCGTCGCGTCCGACTCCCCCGACCGCAACGTGGGGCAGGCTCGAACCGCCTTCCT
>Ga0164243_10005662_pt1 | contig 19049 bp, 18 predicted proteins | sample OricompcompostOP_FD_108781 | JGI IMG/M metagenome (GOLD analysis project Ga0164243, IMG submission 108781) | Organic Plus compost microbial communities from Emeryville, California, USA - Original compost - Organic plus compost (OP) | ecosystem: Engineered > Solid waste > Mixed feedstock >... | reverse complement strand
TCGAGGAGGTGTACACCGAGGAGGGGGTCACACTCCGCGTGCCGGTGCGCCGGCGCACGCAGCACTGGCAGGTCCGGTTGAACGCCGTACGGTCCGCGTTCGCCGGTGTCGCGGAGCGACAGCACCGGCTCACCCAGTACGACGTCGGCATCCGGGCCTACCTGGCGCGGCGGCTCCGCGGGGAGAGCCCGTCCGCCGGCCCCACCTACTACCTCGGCAACCAGACCCGGAGCGGCTCCGGCACCATCGGCGTGATCAGCGCACTGGCCAAGGCCCTGACGCAGGTGCTGGTCGACCGCTTCAGCGGGCTGCGCGGCCGGGAGGTCGCCGACCTCATCGCGCGGCACGACGGCGAGTACTCCGGCCGGCTGAGCGGCCGCGAACGGCGCACCATCGGTGCCCAGCTCAAAGAGGTGGCCGCCACCGGCCGCGAGCTGGCCCTGGTCGCGCTGGACCGCCTGGGCGGCCGCCCGGACGACGACGCGGCGGACGACCCGACGCCGCCCGACGCGCCAGCCGATCCCGGGGACGTGGCGGCCGCGGTACGGGCCGGAATCGACCGGTTGAACGAGCGGCACGGACCCGTCTTCGGGCGGCCCAGCCAGGTGATCGGGACGGACGGGCAGCTGCTCGGCGTGACCTACAGCTCCCGGCAGTCGGGATCCGGCGCGGACGTGCGCGCGAGCCGCCTCGGTACGGGTTACCACGTCGAGATCCGGTTCATGTTCGGTTCCGTCGAGGACGGCCGGCCCGTCGTGCCTGAGGACGAGCGCATCAGCCGGGGCAAGTTCGCCTTCACCGTGAACACGGCCGCCGATCTGGAGGCGGTCACCGACGCCGTCGACCACATCGGCGACATCATCCTGTTCGACCGGACGACGAACCGGGTGCCCCTGCGCCGGTGGCTGCGGGAGGACTTCCTGCCCATGCTGACCCAGGGCGCCGCCGCCACGTGGGCCGGCGAGCACACCAGGTCCATCTACTACGGCGCCGCGGGATGGGTCGGCGCGTTGGGCTTCCTGGTGGATCGCGCCTTCGGCCGCATCAACCAACTCCACACCAACGACATGGCGCTCCTCTTCGCGCTGGGCGGGACCAAGGCCACCGACACCCCGCCGGCACACCTGCGCGAGCGGATCGGGCGGCAACGGGAGGCGGTCGAGGAGGTCGAACGCCGCGTCGGGGAGATCGAGGAGCGGCTCGCCTCGGATCCCCGCACGGCCGGCGAGGTGGCGGCGCTGCGCGCGCGGTACGGCGGGCTGCCGGTGGCCGACGAGGATCTGCTGCCGGTCGTCGACGCGGCGGTGGCGGACTTCGACGACCTGCCTCGCGGCGCTCGCGTCACCCGCGTGGCCGGCGCGGAACACACCTTTCGGCTCGTGTTCCGCGGGGCCGAGAACCGCCCGGAGGAGCTCACCATCGAGATCGGCTCCGGTACGGGCGGCGACGACGCCGTCGTCACCGCGCGCCGGATCGACTCCGACGTCACGTACGCCGTCCGGATCGACCCGACCCGGCCGCCGGACGAGATCGCGGCGGCGCTCCGCGCGTGGGCCGGCGACGAGATCGAGCACATCGCCCAGCAGCCGGTCGGGCTGACCGGCCGCGGCGTCCGCCTGCTCCGCTTCGCGCGGGAGGCCGCCGGCCAGGCGATCGCCTCCGGCGTGCGGTTGGGCTACTTCCTGATGTCGGAGGGACGTCACCGGGACTCCCCGGACCCGGCGGCCAGGGACCGGTACCGGCAGGGGTGGGACCGGGGCGTCCGCTGGCAGCGCGCGCTCAGCGGAGTGGCGCTCGCCGGCAGCGCGGCCAGGGAGGTCGGCGACCGTGCCCTCGACGGGAACGAGGCGGTCTCCTCGCAGAACCGCGGCGAACTGATCAGGCGGCACATCGGCACGGCGAACGAGGAGCACATGGCGGTGTTCCGGGCCGACGCCGACGCGCTGTTGACGCGGACGCAGTGGGCGTACGACCGGCTCCACCACCTGGCGCGGATCGCCGAGGCGCTGCCCCCGGCCGACCGGCCCAAGGCGGTGCGGCACGGCCGGCAGGACCCGCCACCGGGCGATCCGGCCGTCTGGCGTGACCAGGACGGGGAGGTGCCGCGTGACTGAGGCCAGGACGATCGCCGAGGCGTACGTCCATCTGGAGCTGACCCTGCCGGACGGCGAGGACGCCGTCGACTACCGCCGGCACACGACGCTGCACGACGTGGACGACGACCACTGGCTGCTTGTCTTCGAGGGCCCGTACGAGGGCCGGTGGTGCGCCGAGGCGGTGCCGGTCTCCAAGAGGGCGACGGCGGCCGCGCGCGAGTCGGGCGAGCGGTACGGCGCCGGGAGTTCGACGCTGGTCGACGCCGGCCAGTGGTACGCCGTCGAGTCCGCGAACGCCGGCCTGGCCGAGTTGGGATCGGCGGACGCACCGCCCGACGAGCAGACGTACTGGGCGGTCCTGACGGCCTGGACGGACGCGGCCGCGGCGGCCGCCGAGATCGGGAAGTTCCTGCCGCCCGGCGCCGACCAGGTGCCGGCGACGGCCTGCTGGACCGGCTACGGGAAACGGGTGTACGCGCGCCGGCCGGACGCGTTCCGCCGGGCTCGGCTGGCCGGCGACCGCGCCGCGTACCTCCGCCGCCGCGACGACTTCCAGCGCCGGTTCGGAGCACTCTTCGCCGAGCCGGCGTCCGAGGCGGGGAACGCGGCGCCGGCGGAGGTCGCCGCCGAGGACGCGCCGGCGCCGCTGCCCGCGAGGACGTACGGCGAGGTGCACGCCTACCTCGACCTGCACTCCTGCGCGTGCGGCTCGGTGGAGTTCCCGCGTGCCCCGGCGGTGGAGGTCAGCGGCGACCGCCACGTGGTGGTCGCGTTCGCGGGCCGCTGCGACGGGTGTGGCCGGCCGCGGGAGCATCGCTTCCGGTTGCCTGCCCGCCCGGGCCTGCCGCCGGGTGAACCGTTCCGGTTCAGCCACCCAGGGGACGGTCCGTCGGAACTGCTCGACCCGGGGGAGTGGGTGGCGGTGGCCGAGGCGTACGCGACGGCCGCCGACGCGGTGGTGTCGGCGATGGCGGAGGCGGGCGGCGCGCCGGCCCCGGCGGACCACCGGGCCGCCGGCGCGATGCTGGCCATGGCGGCGTCGGCGGTGGATGAGGTGCTCGCGTTCGTCCCGCCGGACGCCGACGAGGTGCCGGAAGCGGCGCACCGGAGCGCCACCGGGGACGAGGTGCGCCACCTCAGCCCGGAATGGTTCCGGCGGCCGTTCCTAACCGAGCAGCGGGCCCATCGCCGCCGCCTGCTCGCCGACTTCACCGCCCGTTATGGTCGCTGACATGGCACCCCCGCTGGCCCGTACGCACGAAGAGGTCCACCTCTTCTTCGAACTGAACCCGTGTCCGTGCGGGGTGGCCGACTTCGGCGCCACGAGCGCGGTGACGCCGGTCGGCGGGGACTGGTTGGTTCGCTACACCGGCCGGTGCGTGGCGTGCGGGCGGCCGCGCGCCTTCGAGTTCCGGCAGCCCGCCGAGCTGGCCGTGCCGGACGACGGCGAGTGGGCCCCCGGCGACGCGCCGTCGGAGCTCATCGACGCCGGCGAGTGGCTCTGGGTGGCCGACACGTACGGCGGCGACCCGGCCGACCTGACCGGGCTTGCCGGACCCGAGCGGGAACAGGCGCGGATCGACCTGCTCGCCGCGCGCGGCGCGGTGGACGAGGTGCGCAAGTTCCTGCCGGACGCGGCGGCGGAGGTTCCGGAGGACGCGTTCTGGTCGTACCGGGGCCGGCGGATGCGGGTGGCGGAACCGGGCCGGTTCAGCCGGGTACGCCTGGACGCCGCGCTGAGCACGTACGAGCGCTTGCTGGCCGACCTGGACCGGACGGAGGCAGGGTGACCGCGCAGACGGCCTGGACGGAGCTGACCGACCGGTTGACCGACCTGCTGGGGCGGCTGCGGCCCGGCACGTTGCTGCGGCTGCACGAGTCCGACGGCCGTTTCGTCCAACTGCGCACGGATACCGACCGGCTGTCGGCGGAGGTGTCCGGTGCCTCGGCCGGCGCGTCCGTGCGCGCACTGGGCTGGCAGGACCCCGACGACGGCCATTGTGGACGCTGGTGGTGCGATGTGGCGGGTCCGGCGCCGGCCGCCGCCCGCCACGCGCTGGCCGCCAGGCTGGTCGCCACCCTGCGGGACGTCTTCGGCGCCACCACCACGGAGCGGGTGACGTACCAGGCGTGGGCGGACGGCCGGCACCTCGCGTGCGACCTCGGCCTGGCCGAGACCCGGCACTACGCGCCGGTTGCGCCGGGCGGGACCGCGGAACGCCCGAGCGGCTTGCTGCGGCGGGTCCGGATCGGCGCGGTCGACTACGACGAGGAGCTGGGCCCAGACGGCACCTGGCACGCGACGGAGGCGCTGGAGCTGGCCGCCCTGGGGGAGCTGGACGACGAGCTGGTGCCGATCGACCCGGCGGCCGCCGACCGGGTGGCGGCGTGGTGGCGGGGCTTGGCCGACCGGCCGGCCGCGGATCCGCGACGACCGCGGTTGGCCATGGCCGTCGAGCCGCGTCCGGGACCTCGACTGTCCGATCAGGACCGTATCCGCGTCGCGGCCTACCTGAGCGAGGCGCCGATGGTGGCGGCGACGTTCGGCTTCGACCCGGACCCCCTCGACCCGGCGCGTCCCGAGGTCGTCCCGCTGAACCTCCGCACCGACGGCGAGTGGGTCTGGTCGGAGTCGCTGGCGTACTTCGCGCTGCGGTACGGCATCGCGCCGGAGCCCGACCTCCTGGCCCACCTCGCGCGACGCGACTACCGTCTCCCGGACGTCGACGAGCCGGCGCTCCGCCGCGCGGCAGACCTCCTCCAGGGCCGGTAACGGCCGGACGGCTACACCTCCGGGATGACGGCGCCGTACACCGCCGGACGGACCCCCTCCCGAGATGTATCCGAAGTAGACACCGCGACCGACGCGCGCCGTCCCGTGCCGTTCCTAGGGTCGACCTCGATCCGATCGAGAGGAAACCGGACATGGGTCGATCCCCGCACAGACGTCTCGTCCATGCGGTCGCCGTCACCGCCGCGCTCGCGGCGATGCTCGCCGACCCGCGCATCGACGCGGGCATCGACATGGACGGCAGCACGCGCGGCCTCGTCCCGGCCAGCGGTCTCTCCCGCCCGTTCCTGTTCCTCGGGACGCGGGCCCACCACTCGCCGGGTGGCCCGGACACCTCGTGGGACCTCGACTGGAGCCGCCTGACGGGCTGGAAGCGGTGGCTTACCGTGGCCGGCACGGAGCACGCGTCCTTCACGGACGTGGCGCTCGTGGCCGACCAGCTCGGCATCGACATCGGCGCCGCCGTCACCGGCGCTCGCGGGATGCGGATCACCCGCCGGTACAACCTCGCGATGTTCGACCTGCATCTGCGCCACCGCGCGCAGCCGCTGCTGGACCGCCCGTCGCCGCACTATCCCGAGGTGACGATCGCGGCGCGCTAGGTGCCGGCCACGCCAGGGCACGGCCGGTCACCGGCCGCCCGTGCCCGCGACCGCGCGGCGTCGATCCGGGAGGCGTGTTCTTCGGCCCACTCGCCGATCGCGACGACGAGCGGCAGAAGGGAACGACCCAGGTCGGTCAGGGCGTACTCGACCCGGTGCGGCGTTTCCCGGCGGCTCACCAACCCGTCGCTCTCGAGAGCGCGCAGCGTGCGGGTGAGGATCCGCCGGCTGAGGCCGTCGACGGCGCGGTCGAGCTCGTTGAAGCCACGCGGACCCGCGCTCAGCAGCGCCAGGACGAGCACGCTCCACTTCTCGCCGACGCGCCGCAACACGTCGGTGGCCGCGCACGCGTCACGATCGGCCGGGGTGACCGGTAGCTGGAGCAGCGGTGACATCAATGTGCCTTCTTTCCGACGGTACGGGCGGACGCACAGGATTCCAGTATGCGTACGACGGTAATCATCGGTGGTACACGCGGCATCGGCGGAGCCCTCGCCGCCCGGCTCCGGTCGGCGGGTGACCGGGTGGTCGCGATCGGCAGAGCCGACGCCGACCTCACCTCGGTCCGGCAGGCGGCGGACCTCGCCACCCGGCTCCCGGACCAGATCGACGTGCTGGTGTTCGCGGCCGGCCGATTCGACCAACGGCGCGTCGAGACCAGCGAGGGGTACGAGCAGACGTTCGCCATCCAGGTCCTGAGCCGCTTCCTGCTGGCGGAGCGGCTCCGCCCGGCCCTCGACCGCGCGGCGGAGCCGGTGATCCTGAACCTCTGCGGCACCGGTGGGATCAAGGCGGGCCGGATCCACTGGGACGACCCGCAGCTGACCCGCGGCTACCGCATGTTCGAGGCGACCATGCAGGCGGCTCGGGCCAACGACCTGCTCGGCGTCAGCTTCGCGGCCCGCGACCCGCACAGCCGCATCCGCTACATCCTCTGCAACCCGCTGTTCGTCAACAGCGGCCTGCACCGCCACCTCCGCCAACCCGGCCGGGCCCTGGTCGCCGCGGCGGCCGCCGTCTTCGGTGCCAGCGTGACCGACACGGCATCCCGGCTGGCCGAACTGCTGGCCGACCCGCCACCCGCGCCGCTGACCGCGCTGCGCCGCGGCCGACCGGTCCCGCTGTCGCGACCCGAGTTCGATCCCGCGTCGCCGCCCGCCTGGACGCGCTCCTCACCGAACTGGTCGCCCGGGTATAGGCGTGTCCCTGGCCGGTTGGCCGCCGGCCAGGGACGAGGTCGTCGGGGCGACGCCGCCTACGGACCCTGGTAGTCGATCGACTCGTAGCCGGAGAAGATCTGGACCGGCGTCTGGACGTGTTCACACCACGCGCTTTCCTGGACCACGTGTCGCATCGCCGCGCGGGTTCTGGGGCCGGCCCAGCCGTCGACGACCAGGCCCGCGCCGAGGGTCTGGTTGAGGTAGGTCTGGACCTCCCGGACGGCCTGCCGGGTGAGGTTGCCGTACTCGCCGTCGATGGCGAGGTTCTTGCCGTAGCACTGGTTCAGATCCCACTGGATCTGCTTGACGGCTCTGCGCTGGCCCGTGCTGCCGTTCACATTGATGACGTTCATGTCGCAGGACACGGTGTACGTGCCGCTGCTGTTCACGTACGTCGCGTACCGGGCGAGGCCGTTCCCCGCGCTGTCGACGAAACTGATGTTGTTGCAGTAGGGAAGCGCCGCCTGGGCCGGACTGGCGGCCACCACGACGCCGGTCACCGATGCCGCGATCGCCGCCACGACGGCGACGCAGCGTTTGAGGATTCGCAAGAATGCTCCTTTCCGAAACCGACAGCTGGCTTACCGAAATGAATTCTCGGAATCGTGGGCGGCGCGCGACAACACGTTTCGGCCGTAGCCGAACATCGATCCGTCTTGGCACAATGCTGCCGAGGGGGACGCGTCATGTTGAGGATCATTTTCGGCACCGACGACATCGCGCGGACGCGATTGGCGGCGCGGGCCGACGCGCTCTGGGAACTCGTCGCGAGCATCCAGATGCTCCGCGGCCAGCCCGGCGACCTCCTGTTCACCCGCTGGCGGCACACCGCCGTGGCGAGACTGCGCGCGCTCGGCGGCCCGTCGCGGTGGCGCACGTTGCTGGATCTCGTGCCGACGCTGGGCTATTTCCCGGACTTCCTCAACCCGGCGGCCGGCGTCGACGGCCTCGCGCGCGGGCTCGACGCGATCCGGTCCACGCCCCGCCACGTCCTCACCCGCGACCTCCGCCGCCTGGGCCCGCGGAGCCGACCCCACCAGGACTGGGCCGCGCTCGCGGCGGGCGACGCCGCCGAGCTGACCCGGTTGACGGATGTGATGGGGTCCTACTACGGCGCCGTTGTCGAACCGGTCCACGCGACGCTGGAGACGGCCGTCGAACGCGACCGGCAGCTCCGGTTCCGGGCCTTCGCCGAGGGCGGGGTGGAGGGGATGCTCGCCAGCCTCGGGCCGACGGCGGTCTGGTCGCCGGGTGAGCTGCGCATCCCGGCGCATCGCGACCAGGTGATCAGCCTCGACGGTCGGGGCCTCGTCCTGGTGCCGTCGTACTTCTGCGTCAACCACCCCATGACGCTGTTCGACGGCTCGCTGCCGCCGGTGCTGGTCTATCCGATCGCCCGCCGGGCCGACGCCGTGCCGACCCAGGGCGGGCCGCGCCGCGCGCTGGCCACGCTGATCGGCACCACGCGCGCCGCCGTGCTGGAGGCGATGTGGACCACCTGCGGCACGACGGAGCTCGCCCGGCGCGCGGGCGTCTCGCTCGCGTCCGCGAGCGAACATGCCGCGGTGCTGAGGGCGGCCGGGCTGATCGCCACCCACCGCGACGGCCGCCGTGCCGTCCACACGCTGACCGCCCTCGGCCACGACCTGCTCAACGGCGGCGCTCCGAACCCCGCGTCACCTGGCACCGCCGGAACGCACGCCGCGCGCCGCCGCACGGAGCTTGACCGGCCGCCGCGTGGTGGCGGAACCCACCGTCCCGGGCGGTGAGGCGCGGCCCGCGGATGTGCGATGCTGGTCAGGAGCTCCGACCTCGAGCTCCCGGACGAGGGGTGCCGTACCCGGCGTGCGACAAGACGGCCCATGGAGGTCGTGATGTCGTGGCTCGTCCTGATCGTCTCTGGCGTGCTCGAAGCGGTGTGGGCCACCGCCCTCGACAAGTCCCAGGGTTTCAGCCGGCCCGTGCCCTCGGTGGTGTTCCTGGTCGCCCTCGTCGCGAGCATGTTCGGCCTGGGATACGCGATGCGCGACGTGCCGGTGGGCACGGCGTACGCCGTATGGGTCGGTATCGGCGCCGTGCTCACCGTCGCGTACGCGATGGCCACCGGGCAGGAGCCGGTCTCGGCACTGAAGGCGCTGTTCCTGCTGATGATCGTCGGCGGCGTCGTCGGCCTCAAGCTGGCCCACTGACGGCACCGTGCCTCCCGGGGCCGGCGGTGCCGGGTCCGCGGGGAGGGCACGCCCCTGGTTCCCGGGCCGTCATGGACGCCCTCGCTCTCGTCGGTGGGCGAGACGAAGGCGATCATGCGAGGAACTGAACTGATGGTCTAAAGACGGGAGCATCGATGCACACGCGACTTCTCGGCCAGGGCCTGCGGGTCTCGGCCATCGGGCTGGGTGCCATGGGCATGTCGCAGAGTTACGGGCCCAACCCCGGCGACCGCGACGCCATGATCGGCGTGCTGCGCGGCGCGGTCGAGCGGGGCGTCACCTTCTTCGACACCGCCGAGGTCTACGGCCCGTACGTCAACGAAGAACTCGTCGGCGAGGCGCTCGAACCGCTGCGCGACCAGGTCGTGATCGCCACGAAGTTCGGGTGGCGTATCGAGGACGGCAGGTCGGTGGGGCTGGACAGCCGTCCGGACCAGATCAAGCGGGTCGCCGACGCGTCGCTGCGCCGGCTGCGGACCGACACCATCGACCTGTTCTACCAGCACCGCGTCGACCCGGACGTGCCCATCGAGGACGTCGCCGGCACCGTCGGCGAACTCGTCCAAGCGGGCAAGGTACGCCACTTCGGCCTCTCGGAGGCCGCCGCGGGCACGATCCGCCGCGCTCACGCGGTGCATCCGGTGACCGCGGTGCAGAGCGAATACTCGCTGTGGACCCGCGACCCCGAACCCGACGTCCTCCCGACCTGCGCCGAGCTCGGCATCGGGTTCGTGCCGTTCAGCCCGCTCGGCAAGGGTTTCCTCACCGGAACGGTGACCACCGCCACCGAGTTCGCCTCCGGCGACATCCGCGCCACCATCCCCCGGTTCGCCGCCGACAACCGCGCGGCCAACCAGGCGCTGGTCGAGCACCTCACCGGTCTGGCCCGCGCCAAGGACGCCACACCGGGGCAGGTGGCCCTCGCGTGGCTGCTCGCGCAGCGGCCGTGGATCGTGCCCATCCCCGGCACCCGCCGCCTCGAACGGGTCGAGGAGAACGCCGCCGCGACGCGGGTACCGCTGTCCGCCGACGAGCGCGCCGACCTCGACGAGCTGGCTGCCCGCATCGGGGTCCACGGCAACCGCTACAACGAGCACCACATGTCACTCGTCGGCAGATAACCCCAGGCGGCGGCCGGCTGGCCGGCGGTGGCTAGCCTGTCGCGCGTGGAGCTTGTGACGCTTGACCTTCCCAGCCCGGCGCGGATGCGGGGCCGCTGGGCGGCGTTCGCGGCGATCTGCGCCGCCCGCGGCCGTGCCAAGGGCTGCTACGCCGACGGCCAGCACTGGCACTTCGACGACGGCGGCGGCAACTGGGCCGACCTGCACCACGTCGGCGGCGGGCGGGCGGTGCTGGTCGGCAACGACCACGAGTACACCAACACCTACTACGCCAACGCCGCGGCGTACTTCCAGGAGCCGGAGACCGACCTGCTCGCCGGCGCGCCGGACTGGTGGGCACCGCCGGTGCGGGCGGTCGTCGAGCGCGGCGACTGGCTGGGCTTCGCGTACGGCTTCGACGGCACCTGGCGCCGCGCACCCTACGACCTCGACGACGGCTTCGAGTCGCTGGCGATCCCGGCGGTCAGCGACGAGCGCTGCCGCGACCTCGTCTCCGCCTTCGCCGCGCGTTCACCGGCCCTGACCGGGCCGCCGGACCCGGCGGCGATCGACGCCCTGATCGCGGCGGACGCCGACGTCAGCGAGGCCCACGTCACCGCCGTGATCGGCGCCGGCGCCTGGGACGCGGCGGCCGGAGCCGCCGCGGCCCGCGCCTTCCTCGCCGCCGACCTCGGCTAGGCCCTCGCGGGCTCGGGGGCGGCCAGGGCGAGGAGGGTCGTTCCGGTGGTGTCGTCGACCAGGGCCACCCGGACGGCCTCCGGCGTGTAGTCGTGCAGCGGCACCGCGAACACCGCCGTCGTCGGGCGTCCCCGGTAGCGGGCCGCGTAGCAGACCATCCGCCACTCGTCCTCGTCCCAGTGGTCCAGCACGTCCGAGCGGATCAGGGTACCGATCCGGCGGAAGGCGGCGCTCTGCTGCAACTGCTGGACAGTGCGCGGCAGCGGGACACCGGAGCCGCCGCGCAGCGGGTGGGTCAGGGTGACCCAGCCCTGGCGCAGAGGGAACAGCCAGCGGTGGTCGAGCTCCGGCGAGAGGGCGACGACCAGGGCCAGTTCGGCGAGGAGCACCGCGCCGGCGGCCGCCGGCCGCGCGGTCAGCGCGCCGTGCCAGCCGGTGCCCGCCGAGCTGGCGAGGAGGCTGGCCGGCACCAGCACGGCGGCCCGGGCGACGCTCCGCCCCGCGACCGGAGCCTGCCTGGCGCTGAGGCAGCCGCAGGAGGCGTCCGGGGCCGCCCGCCTGGCATAGCCCAGGTAGACCAGGAAGCCCGCGGTCAGCGCGGTGGCGGCCAGGCCCTCGACCGCGAGCGCCGGCGGCAGGACGAGCAGCGTCCCGACGAGCAGCTCGACCCCGCCCAGCAGCCGGTACGCCGGCAGGGCCCGGCTCTCGCCGACCAGCCGGGGCAGCGCGGAGCGGCGAGCGGCGGCGGCCGCGAACCGGCTGAGGAGCTTGAACCGCGCCGCCCAGATCAGCACCACCCCGACCAGGAGCGGTTGCAGCGCCGCGACCATCTCGATCATCGGTCAGACCGCCGCGTAGACGGTGGCGACCGAGATCTCGTTGGTGTCCGGGTGCCAGGCACCGAGCACCTGCACGTGCCGTCCGACCTTGAGCAGCGACAGGTCGGAGACCGCCGGGGTGCTGTTGTAGACGGCGGCGGAGAAGCCCGGCACGACGTGCGCCACGATCCGCTGTCCCTTGTGGTCGAGGTGCAGGGTGTTGCGGCCCACGCCGGCGATGTGCGCGTGCAGGTTCACGATGTTGACCCAGACCGAGTCGGCGGCGAGCGTGCCGTCGGGCAGCCGGACGCCCCGGGCGTACAGCCCGTCGCCGGCGGCGACCTGGTCGAAGGTGGTGGGGTGGAGCTTCCAGACGCTCGTGCCGTCGGTGACCCGGATCGAGTGCAGGACGCCGTCGGAGCCGGTGACGAGCAGCGTACCGCCGCTGATCGTGCTGATCCGGCCCTCGGCGAAGTCGGGGTCGGGAGCGCCGGGCTCGACGGCGCGCGCGTCGGCGGCGAAGGCCGCCTCGGGGGCGAGGGAGCCCAGCGCGGTGGCTCCGACCAGGCCGGCGCCGCCGAGCACGGCGGTGCTCAGCAGCCGCCGCCGGTCCATCGTGGTGGTCATGTCGTCGCTCCCGTCAGACGATGTCGACCGAGCAGGGCCGCAGTCCCGACGAGAGGCTGGCGATCGCGCTGTACGCGGCCGGCGTCAGGTCGATGATGCGGTTGGTGCCGCAGGCCGACCCGCAGCAGCTCCGCTCGCCGCAGAAGAGGTCGGTCTGCGGGCCGCAGTCGGCGATGGTGGTGCCGATCCGCGCGCCGTTGCACAGGTTGGTGGTGTAGTGCCGGAAGCCGCAGCCCCGGCGGGCCATGCTGACTCCGCAGCTGTCCGGCCGGGTGATCGTGAAGCAGGCGGCCGAGGCGTTGGGCCAGGCGTGCTGGTAGTTGCCGGAGTTGCACGTGCCGCAGGCGCCGCGTCCGGTGGATCCGCAGGGCCCCCAGGCGTTGCCGCAGCAGAACCATGACATCTCACCGACCAGTGCCGCCATGGTGCCTCCCTCCGTTGCCAATACAACGACATCGATCTATATGGGAGACCATTGTTGTGTCGGAAAGGAACAAAGTCAAAGGCAGGGATGAAGATTTTCTTCATCCCTGCCTTCGCCGGTGTCAGCGGACGTGGATGTCCGGTTGGGGTGGCGTGGTCATGCCGTTGCCGAGGAAGAAGCTCGGGTGGGGTGGCTGGTTGTACGCGGTGTTCTGCCACGCGATCGCGACCCGGTACTGCGCGTCGTGCATCAGCGTGTAAATCCGGCGGTCGGTGAGGTGCGGGGTCGCGTAGATCCGCAACGCGCTGTTGTCGGAGGTCCGCCAGACGACCTCCTCGCGCCAGTCGCCGAGGATGTCGCCGGAGAGGGCGGGCGTCGCCTTGGTGCCGTTGTTGGACGCCACGCCCGAGCCGGTGAGCAGCCGCGTGTCGCCGCCGGTGCCGTACTTGTCGATCCTCGTCTGGTCGAGCAGTTCGCGGACCGGGTCGCCGTCCCACCAGACGAGGAAGTTCGCCGACGACGGGTTGCGGCCGACGGTCGCGCCGGACGTGCTGTACAGGTTGCCCATCTGCGTGCCGGCGCCCCAGAACTCGGCGCCGGGGCTGCCGGCGTGGATGTCGGCGGCGACGCCGCGGCCGGGGCCCTCCGCGCCGCCGTTGTTCGGCCGCTGCCAGATGACCTGGCCGGTGCGGGCGTCGTGCACGTCGGCGGCCGGCTGGTTGCCGGACTCGTGGATGGTGAAGACCTCGAGGCCCGGCCGGGACGGGATCAGGTCGCCGACGTGGAGCGCGTCGCCGTGGCCGAAGCCGGTGCGGTACATCAGCCGGCCGTTGTCGTCGATCGTGGCCGACCCGTACACGATCTCCTGCCGGCCGTCGGCGTCGACGTCGGCGACGGACAGGTTGTGGTTGCCCTGCCCGTAGGCGCCGGTGTTGCTGGTGCCGGAGTCGTAGGTCCAGCGCCGCACCAGGCTGCCGTCGCGGAAGTCCCAGGCCGCGACCACCGCGCGCGTGTAGTAGCCGCGGGCCATGATCAGCGACGGACGCTGGCCGTCGAGGTAGGCGGTGGCGGCGAGGAACCGGTCGACCCGGTTGCCGTAGCTGTCGCCCCAGGACGACACGTTCCCACGCGGCGGATCGTAGTTCACAGTGGACAGTGCGGCGCCGTCCGTGCCACGGAACATGGTGAGGAACTCCGGGCCCGTGAGGATGTAGCCGGAGGAGTTGCGGTGGTCGGCGCTGGCGCTGCCGATCACCTGGCCGGTGCCGGAGCGCGTGCCGTCCGCGGTCTTCATCGCGACCTCGGCGCGGCCGTCCCCGTCGTAGTCGTAGACCTGGAACTGGGTGTAGTGCGCGCCGGCCCGGATGTTGACACCGAGGTCGATCCGCCACAGCCGCTGGCCGGTGAGGCGGTACGCGTCCACGTACACCTTGCCGGTGACGCCGGACTGCGAGTTGTCCTTGGCGTTGTCCGGGTCCCACTTCAGCACGATCTCGTACCGTCCGTCGCCGTCCAGGTCGCCGACCGACGCGTCGTTGGCCGAGTAACCCGAGCCCGGCGACTGGATCGGCACGTCCAGGTAGCCGTTGGCGAACGACAGCGACGGCGCGGACGCCTCCTGCTCGACGCCGTTCACCACCGCCCGCACGGTGTACGAGGCGCCGGCCGGCCCGCCGCTGTCCAGGTAGTTGGTCGAAGCGACCACCGGCGTGGCGGTCAGCCGCGTGCCGCCCCGGTAGACGTGGAAGCCGGTGCCGGCCGCCTCGGTGCCCAGCAGCCGCCACGACACCAGGTTGCCCGACCCCGACCGGACGCTGATCAGCCCGCGGTCGAGGTCCTCCAGCTGCGTGCCGCCCCCGGCCGGTGGCGGCGTGGTCGGCGGGGAGGTCGTGGGCGGACCGGTCGTCGGGTCCACGGTGCCGGTGCAGGCGGTGCCGTTGAGCGTGAAGCCCGCCGGCGCCGGGTTGCCGCCGGTCCAGCCGCCGTTGAAGCCGAACGACGCGGTGCCGTTCGTGCCCACGGCGCCGTTGTAGGCGGCGTTGACCGCGGTGACCTGGCTGCCGTTCTGGGTGACGGTGGCGTTCCAGGCCTGCGTGACGGTCTGCCCCGCCGGGTACGACCAGGCCAGCGACCAGCCGTCGATGGGGTCGCCGAGGTTGGTGATGGTGACGGTGGCGCCGAAGCCGCCGGGCCACTGGTTGGTGACCGCGTAGTCCACCCGGCAGCCGGCGGCCGCGGCCGACGCGACCACGGCCGTCAGCGAACCGGCGCTCACGACGGCCGTGACGAGGGTGGCGGAGAGCAGCGCGACGCGTCCTCTTCCGGAAAGAGGCATGATTCAACTCCGTCGGATCGGGGTTTCGAGAGACTCCGCCGCCCGGCCGACGGGGTGATCGTCGCCGATCAGAGGGTGGCCTGCCCGGACCAACAGCGCGTCAGATCGGCGTGGAACGGACTCTACTGGAACGCTTCAATGAGCACAACCATCGATCATCGTCGAAGGAGTGGCGCGTCGAAGAAGGCGAGTTCGTGCTCCGCGGAGGTCCGGAACGCGGCCCACATGCGCGTCCGCGTCGGCTCGTCGGCCCGGGTGAAGCGGCGCTTCACCACGCCGACCGCGCGCCGGGTCGCGGCGGCGAAGCCGGGGTCGCCGTAGGTGCGCAGCCAGCCGGCGTACGGATGGCCGGGCGTGGCGGCGGCCCGCAGCCGCAGGCCGATGTCGGCGTAGAGCCAGTAGCAGGGCAGGACGGCCGCGACGAGCGGGTCGTAGTCGCCGGCGTCCGCCGCCGCGCGCAGGTGGTCGAGGTACGCCGTGGTCGTCGCCGACGGCACCGCGGCGGCCGGATCGCCGCCGGCCAGCCACCGTTCCTGCATCGCCAGCTCGACCGCGATCGTGCTGTCGGCGCTCGACGCCCAGAAGTCCCGCTCGGCCGCGCTCGGCGCCAGCGACGCGGCCGCGGCCAGCACGGGTGCGTACGCCCGGAGGTAGAACGCGTCCTGGGTCAGGTACCACACGAACGCGTCCCGGTGCAGCGTCCCGTCGGCCAGCGTCCGCACGAACGCGCACGCCCCGATCCGCTCCCGGAGCCCCGCGATCCGTTCCCACCAGTCGAACCGCACCCCGCCCACGACCGAAGCCTAGCGGGACGGCGCGGCCGCCTATGCTCGTGACAGCGCTCGATGGCCGGGGGGAGGCCCACGTGGTCCGGTTTGGCCTGCTGGGGCCGTTGCTGGTGCGGGTCGGCGGCCCCGTCGCGCTGACGGCGGCGAAGCAGCGGACCGTGCTCGCCTTCCTGATCTCCCGCCGCAACACACCGGTCCCGCTCACCCGCATCGTCGACGAGCTGTGGCCGGAGCGGTCGCCCGAGTCGGCCGTCCAGAACGCCCGCACGTACATCTCCGCCATCCGTGCCCGTCTCGGGCCCGAGCGTGACCGCCTCACGACGCGCGGCGGCGCGTACCGGCTCGCGGTCGACGACGACGAGGTGGACACCGCCGTCTTCGAGGCCGAGGCGGCGGCGGCCCGGTCGGCGTTGCGCGCCGGTGACGTGGCGGCGGCGGTCGACCAGTACGAGGCCGCGCTGGCACTCTGGCGCGGCGACCCGCTGCAGGACGTGGCGGCCGGGCCGGCCCTGTCGGCGTACGGCACCGCGCTGACCGAGCTGGGCGTCACGGCCCGGGAGGAGTACCTGCGCGCGCGGTTCCAGTACGGGGCGGTGACCGAGGCCGTGGCGGGGCTGCGGCGGCTGGTGGCCGAGCATCCGCTGCGCGAGTCGGGCTGGCACGCCCTCGTCACCGTGCTCTACCGCGGCGGCGACCGTGCCGCCGCGCTGGAGGCGTTCCAGCAGGCCCGCGCGTGCCTGGCGGAGGGCCTGGGCCTCGACCCGGGTCCCGAGCTGACGGCGCTGCACCGCCAGATGCTCCAGGGTGCGGCGGCCGCCCGGCCGCGCCGCACGCCGCCGCGGCAGCTGCCGCGACCGCTCTCCGTCCTCGTGGGCCGCGAGCGCGAGCTGGCGGCGGTCGCGCGCGGTCTGACCCGGCCGTCCGCCACGTCCCGGATCGTCGCGGTGCACGGCCTGGGCGGGGTGGGCAAGTCCAGCGTGGCGATCGCCGCCGCGCACGCGGTGTCCCGCGCGTTCCCGGACGGCCAGCTCTACGTCGACCTGCGAGGCGCCGCCGCCGGCTCGACGCCGCTGGACCCGGCCGAGGTCCTCGGCCGCTTCATGCGCGCGCTCGGCGTCTCCGAGCAGCAGATCAGCCCCGACGTGGGCGAGACCGCCGCGACGTTCCGGTCCCGCACCGCCACCCGCCGCGTCCTCGTCGTCCTCGACGACGCCCGGTCGGCGGCCCAGGTGGTGCCGCTCCTGCCGGCCGGGCCGGGCTGCGCGGTGCTCGTCACGAGCCGCAACCGGCTCGACGCCCTCGACGGCGTCACGCACCTGCGCCTCGACTCGATCGACCTGGCGGCGGCCGTCGAGCTCCTGGCCGCGCTCGGCGCGCGGACGCGGGTGGAGCGGGAGCCGGAGGCGGCGCGCGACCTCGCGCGGCTGTGCGGCCGGCTGCCGCTGGCCCTGCGCGTCATGGGCACCCGGCTCGCCCGCCACCCGGCCACCCGGCTGCGCGAGGTCGCGGACGCGCTCGGCCGCACGCAGTCCCGGCTGGAGGAGCTCGGCTTCGAGCACCTGAGCGTCGCGGCGACCTTCGAGGTCGGCTACGCCGCGCTGCCGGATGGCGCGGCCGGCGCGCGTGCCCGCCGGCTCTTCTGGCGGCTGGGCCGGCTCGACTTCGCGGAGATCACCGCCGGTGACGCGGCGGCGCTGCTCGACGTCGACGCGCTGGCCGCGCAGCGGGCCCTGGACCTCCTGGCCGACCACGGCCTGGTCGAACCCGCCGGGCCGGGATTCCGCGTCCACGACCTGCTGCGGCTGTTCGCGGCCCAGCTCGCGACCGCCCACGACACCGCCGCCGAGCTGGACGCGGCCGTCGTCCGGGTCGCCCGCCGCTACCTCGCCATCATCCGCCGCAGCGACCGGCTCTACCTGCCCATGGACGGCCAGCCCCCGCCGGATCCGGCACCGGCCGACGACCCCGAGGTGCCGCGCACCGACGCGGAGGCGGACGCCTGGATGGTCACCCACCTGCCCGTGATCACCGCACTGGTGCGGCGGCTGGCGGCCGGCGTGGCCACGGCACCGGTCGCCTGGGAGTTGGTGGGGCCGCTGAACCGCCGGCTGTGCACCGGCTTTCCGGCCGCCTGCGTGCAGGTGTACGGGCACCTGGTGGCGCACACCGATCCGGGCGAGCCGGAGCGAGCCGCGGCCATGTGCACGTTGTCGAGCGCCAACCTGTACCTGCGCCGCGACGACGACGGCGTGGCGTGGTCCGGCCGCGCGCTGGCGCTCCTGCCGCGGATCGCGGACCCGGCACTCCGCGCGCGGATCCTCTGTGTCCACGCCACGGCGCTGGCCCAGGTCGGCGCCGCCGAGGAGGCGCTGGGCCACTTCGGCGAGGCGACGGCGATCTATCTTGGTCTCGGGCGGTTGCGGCCGGTGAGCATCTGTCTTGGCAACGCCTCCCTGGCCACCCTGACCCTCGGCTGGTACGACGAGACGCTCGCGATCCTGCGCCACAGCCTCGCCCTCGCGCGCCGGCACGGCGGCGACCCGCAGCACCTCAGCTCCACCTTGGACGGCCTGGCGATGGTCCGGCTCCGCCTCGGCCGGCCGGCGGCCGCGCTGCGGTACGCCACCGCGTCCATCCGGTACGCGAAGGCGGCCCGGTACACCTTCCAGCACTGCGCCTCCCTGCAGCGGCGGAGCCTGGCGTGGCAGGCACTGGGCCGGACCCGGGAGGCGGTCGCGGACGCGGAGGCCGCCGTGGCGCTCTGCGCCGAGGGCACCGACCAGATGCGAGTCGACGCGCTGCGCAACCTCGGCGTCATGCTCTGGCTCGCCGGCGACGAGCGGGCCGACGGGGTGTTGCGGGAAGCCGACGCCCTCGCCGCGCCGCGGGCCGCGTAACCGGCCGCTGTATCGCCGCCGTATCCCGCCTGTACGTCCGGCCCGCAGGATCTTGTGCGACGTCCCGCAGGGGAGAAGGAGGTACGACCCGATGCGCAAGACCCGACGGGCGGTGCTGGGTGGCGTGCTCGCCGCCGCCGCGATCCCGATGACGATCGCGCTCACGGCCAGCCCGGCCGCGGCCCACTACGCGTACGTGTACCACGGCAGCGACCTGGCGTCGGTCAGCTCGGACCACGCCCGCACCTCGGTGTGCGACCGGGAGGCCGACGGCCACTACGTCTGGGGCGACTACGTGTACAACGGCGGCCGGACCACGAGCTACTACGTCACGTTCTCCGGCTGCGGGACGCTGTCCCTGCCCGGCATCACGCGGTTCCGGCTCTGCGAGCAGAGCGAGGGCTGCACGGCATGGAAGAACGCCTAGCCTGCCACCTTCTTC
>Ga0164243_10005660_pt1 | contig 19050 bp, 16 predicted proteins | sample OricompcompostOP_FD_108781 | JGI IMG/M metagenome (GOLD analysis project Ga0164243, IMG submission 108781) | Organic Plus compost microbial communities from Emeryville, California, USA - Original compost - Organic plus compost (OP) | ecosystem: Engineered > Solid waste > Mixed feedstock >... | reverse complement strand
TCGTGACCGCCGCCTTGCATGGCCGTCCAGGGCGGCTGGCCGCGCCGGTCGCCCTGGACGGCCGCCGCCGCCCCCGTCCATGAGCCGCAGGTCAGCGCCCGGCGCCGGCCCCTCTTGCGACGATGGCTTTGCAAAGCGTATGGCTGTTTTGCAAAGAGGACTGCGATGGCCACACAAAAGATCTATGCCGGCGTCGCCCTGCGCGAGACCCGTGCCCGCGCCGGCCTGACCCAGCGCGCCTTTGCCGACCGGCTGGGCGTGTCGCTGCCCTATCTGTCGCAGATGGAGAACAACCACCGCCCGGTTTCGGCCGGGGTGTTGCTGAAGCTGGCTTCGGAATTTTCCGTCGATCTGGGCGCCATGGCGGTGGGCGATGCCGAACGCATGGTGATGGACATGGCCGAGGCCCTGGCCGATCCGCTGTTCGACAACGCCCCGCCCCGCGCCGATCTGCGGCTGGCCGCGACCAATGCGCCGGCACTGGCGCGCGCCTTCCTGGACCTTTACCGCGCCCATCGCGAGGGGCAGGAACGGTTGGCGGCGCTGGACGAGGCGCTGGGTGCCGGGGCGCAGAACGCCACCTCCTCGCCCTGGGAGGAGGTCCGCGACTTCTTTCATTACTGCGACAATTACATCGACGCGGTGGATCGCGCGGCCGAGCATTTCGCCCGCGCCCGCCCCGAGCTGCGCCCGCTGGACCGGGCCATCGCCGCCCTTGCCGGGCGCGGCATCGAGGTGACCCTGGCCGAGCTGGGCAGCGGTCCCGTCTATCTGCGCGACGGCCAGCGCATCACGCTGAATGCCGCCGCCGAACCCGCCACGCAGGCCTTTCAGCTGCTGCATCTGCTGGCGCTGGAAACGCGCGGCGACCTGCTGGAAGCGACGCTGGAGCTGGCGCGGTTTCGCAGCCCCTCGGCCCGCGACATCGCCCGGCTGGGGCTGGCGAATTATTTCGCCGGCGCAGCCATGATGCCCTATGGTCGTTTCCTGGCCAGCGCCCGCGCCGAGCGGCACGATCTCGAACGGCTTGCGCATCTGTTCCACGCCTCGCTGGAACAGGTCGCGCATCGGCTTTCCACCCTGCAGCGCGGCGGCGACCGCGGCGTGCCGTTCTTTTTCGTGCGCGTCGATCAGGCCGGCACCATCACCAAGCGCCATTCCGCCACGCGGATGCAATTCGCCCGCTTTGGCGGGGCCTGCCCGCTATGGAACGTGCATCAGGCCTTCGAGACGCCCGGCCGTTTTCTGCGGCAACTGGCCGAGACGCCGGACGGCAAACGCTATCTGCTGCTGGCGCGGGACGTGTCCAAGCCCGCCGGCGCCTTCGGGGCGCCGGTGCGGCGCTTTGCCATCGGGCTGGGCTGCGAAATCAGCCATGCCCGTGACATGGTCTATGCCGATGGGCTGGACCTGGGAAATCCGCAATTGTTCGAGCCCATCGGCGTGTCCTGCCGCATCTGCCCGCGGCCGAATTGTCACCAGCGGTCGGTGCCGCCGGTGGACCGGCACATCCGCATTCCCCAGGATCGCCCCGGCCCCCTGCCCTATGAAATCGCCTGACGCCGCGGCTGAAGCGGCGAAAACGTTCCGGCACCGCAGCCGGTTCCCGCGGTCCATGACAGGAACGCCCCGGTTTGCGGCTTGCCGGCGCCGCCGCGATCCCGGCTGCCTAATTTATCAGCAACTCTGCGGGTCTGCGACAAATAGGCGCGTAAATCCGCCGACGGCGTTTCCGGGATCTGGATTCATCTTTTCTTTGCAGGTGATTGCGTCGGATATCTCCAGAACTCGCCGGAACCGGCCGCATGCCCCCGCCGGAGCGCCGGCGAATATCCACTCGCCGCGCGGCGGCGGATCGGCGCCAATCCGCCCAAGCCGCGTGCAGATGTCCCGCAGCTGTTGCGCTTTAAGCACAGGTCCGATTTATCCGTTCCACGCCCTGCTGCCATTGCCCGGCAGAATGGCAGAAACAAAATGGACTCGGGACATTGCGCATCACCCATAGCCTGAATTCGGTGCTTGAGCGTTGGCTGCCGGAGCAGCGCCTCTTCCTGAAATCGGACAAGACGACCCGCTTCCTGCGGCTGCGTCCGGTCACCCAGCTCATGGCCATCGGCGGGATGGGTCTGGTTTTCGGCTGGTCGATCATCGCCAGCTCGATCCTGGTCGTGGATGCGGTCAGCACCGGCTCGTCCCGGCAGGAGGCGCAGCTAGCCCAAAGCGCGTTGGAGGCGCGGCTGACCGACCTGTCGGCCGAGCGCGATCGCCGCGCCGCCGAGGCCGCGGCGGCGCAGAACCGCTTTGCCGTCGCACTGGACCAGGTGTCGTATATGCAGTCCCTGCTTCTGGAATCCGAGGCGCAACGGCGCGAGCTGGAAACCGGCCTGGGCGCGGTGCAGGCCAATCTGCAAAAGGCGGTGCGGACCCGGCAGGCCGCCGCCGGGGGCGAGGAAGGCCCCGCCCCCGCCCGCACCGCCGAATTGCAGGCCGCGCTGGACATCCTGGCCAAGGAGCTGGAGCAGTCCGCCGGCGAGCGCAGCGCGGCGGTCCAGCAGGCCGAGGATGCAAGGCGCCTGGCCGATGCCGCGACGCTGGAACGCGACCAGATCATCGCCCGCAACGATGAGATCCTGTCGCATCTGGAGGATGCGGTCTCGGTCTCGGTCGAGCCGCTGGACAAGCTGTTCCGCAGCGTCGGCATGAATCCCGACGATATCCTGCGCACCGTGCGCCGCGGCTATTCCGGCCAGGGCGGGCCGCTGAACCCGGTCAGCTATTCCTCCAGCGGCAATGCCGAGATCAGCCAGGGCGAGGCCAAGGCCAACGAGATCCTGATTACGCTGGACCAGATGAACAGCTATCGCATCGCCATCGACAAGGTCCCGCTGGCCATGCCTGTGAAATCGGCCTTTCGCTATACCTCGCCCTTTGGCCGGCGCTGGGGCCGGATGCACGAGGGCATCGACATGGCCGCGCCGGTGGGAACCCCGGTCTATGCCACGGGCGAAGGCACGGTGATCTTTGCCGGCTGGCAGCGCGGCTATGGCAACCTGATCAAGATCAAGCACGAGCTGGGCACCGAAACCCGCTATGGCCATCTGTCCAAGATTCGCGTGAAGGTGGGCCAAAAGGTGTCGCGCGGCAGCCAGATCGGTGATATGGGCAATACCGGCAGATCGACCGGCCCGCATCTTCATTACGAAGTCCGGGTGAACGGCCGCGCCGTGGACCCCATGAGCTTCATCAAGGCAGCCCAAAATGTTTTCTAAGACCCGTGTTACAGAACCCGGACCCCGCACGCAGCCGACCCCGGACCCCGAACCCGCGCGCGGCCTTGACACGAGTTACGACGTTCCCGCCTCGACCGCGGCGCCGCGCCCGCGCACGACGCCTTCTGTCCTGTCCTCGGACCTGACCGTTACCGGAAATATCCAGACCCAGGGCGATATCCAGGTCGAAGGCACGGTCGAGGGCGATATTCGCGCCCATCAGCTCGTCGTCGGCGAAAGCGCCACCATCCGCGGCGAGATCGTCGCCGAAGAGGTGGTGGTGAACGGCCGCATCGTCGGCCGCCTGCGCGGCCTGAAGGTCCGCCTGACCGCCTCGGCCCGGGTCGAAGGCGACATCATCCACAAGACCATCGCCATCGAATCGGGCGCCCATTTCGAGGGTTCGGTCCAGCGTCAGGAAGATCCGCTGGCCAATGGCCTCACCAAGAAGCTGGCTCCCCCGGCCGCAGGCGCTGGTTCGACGGTCGGCGATACCGAATGATCCGGCCGGCGCCGCCTTGCGGCGCGGCACAGCCTGGGCGGCTGCGGGGTCGCCCGTTTTTCCCTTGGCCTTTTTCCGTCGGGCTGTTTCGCTCTTGAGCCGCCGGGTGATCGGTCAAGGTGCCGGCGCTTCATCCGGCATCAGGCGGCGATACATGTGCCAACTGGCATGGCCCAGCACCGGCAGCACGACGAACAGCCCCAGAAACAGCGGCACGATGCCGGCGAACAGCAATGCGGCAATGGTGATTGCCCAGGACAGCATGACCGCCGGATTCGCCGCCACCGCCTGGAAACTGGCGATGATGGCCGACACCAGGTCCACTTCGCGGTCCAGGATCAGCGGCAGCCCGACCACGGTGACCGTAAACAGCAGCGCCGCGAAACCCGCCCCCACCGCCGTTCCCGCCGCCAGCATGACCAGCCCGCGCCCCTGCATCAGCACCTCGGGCGAGGAGGTGATATTGGTCAGCGCCGAGACGCCCATGAACAGGGCGAATATCGTATGGGCGACAAAGACCCAGAACATGAAGATCAGCAGGATGGCCATGGCCATCGACGGCACCTGCCGGTCCTTTTGCGCCACGACCACCGCCAGCACCTCGCGCCAGACCAGCGGCTGCTCGGCCTCGATGCGGCGGCTGACCTCGTAAAGCCCGACCGCGGCGAAGGGCGCGATCAGCGGAAAGCCGACGATGAAGGGCATCAGCCACCATTCCTGCCCGGCGGCGGTGGCCACCGCCGTCAGCACCAGCCCGCCCATGACATAGAAGGCCGCAAACAGCAGGCCGAATGCGGGCGCGCGGCGGAAATCCCGCCATCCCGCCGCCAGGGCCGCCGGAATGGCGTCCAGCCCGACCAGCTCGGGCAGCGGAATTTCATCCGGGCCGGGATCGGGCAAGGGGTCGGGCAGCGGAGGCCGCTCGGGTTCGGGAATCGGGGCGGGAATGGGCCTGGGGGCCGAATCGGTCGCTGCCATCTGCTCCTCCGTCAATGGGACAAAGGTTAGCAGGCCGGCGGCAAAGAAAAAGCCTCAGTTCGCGACGCGCCGGACCAATGCGTCCCGAACGCTGGGCGAGACGAATTTCGACACGTCGCCGCCGAGCCGCGCGATTTCCTTGACCAGTTTCGAGGCGATGGCCTGGCGGCGGGCATCCGCCATCAGGAACACGGTCTCGATACCGTCATCCATCGCCCGGTTCATGCCGACCATCTGGAATTCGTATTCAAAATCCGCCACCGCACGCAGCCCGCGGACGATCACCTTGGCCCCCACGTCGCGGGCGCAGTCGATCAGCAGGTTCTCGAAAGGGTGGACGACGATCTCGCCCGGAGAGTTGGCGGCGATGCGGTCGCATTCATCGCGCACCATCCTGACCCTTTCCTCCAGCGAAAACAACGGGCTCTTGTCACGGTTGATCGCGACGCCGATCACCAGCCGGTCCACCAGTTCCAGCGCCCGCTCGATGATGTCGAGATGACCCAGGGTGATGGGATCGAAGGTACCTGGATAAAGCCCGATGCGCATGGATGGACGCCTCCTCGCCAAATGCGGGCAGTCAAACAGGGTTTCGGCAGGGAATGCAAGGCCATGGGCCAGGCCGTCCGCACACGGGCGGCGGGCCGGCTCAGTTGCCCATGATCATGCCGGTCAGGGCCTCCTTTTCGGCCGCAAGCTCCTTGAGCCGGGCCGAGACCGCATCGCCGATCGAGACGATGCCGACCATCCGGCCCTGCCCGTCCACCACGGGCAGGTGGCGGAACCGGCCTTGCGTCATGCGGTCCAGGATGACCAGCGCATCGTCGCCGGTGGTGCAGGTGACCAGCTTGCGGGTCATCAGCTCGGTGATGGGCTGGTCCAGAACCGCGGCGCCACGCTTGCCCAGTTCGCGCACGATATCGCGCTCCGACAAGATGCCCAGCGGGATCTTGCCGTCCTCGGACACCACGATCGCACCGATGCGCTTTTCCGACAGCAGCCTGGCGGCGTCGGCCACGCTGGTCTCGGGCGCGACGGTGAAAATCTCGCCGCTGGCTTTCATCGACAGGATCTGGTTGACGAGCATTGCTGTTCCTCCTCGGGCTGGCGAAGGCTGTCGCTACCATACAGCGTCACCTCAACCCCGGCTTGCGTCAAGTCCGACATTGGGTTGCCCATCCCTCAGGGGGCGACCAGCGCCTGCAGCCGCGCCACTTCGGCGCGGATGCCCTGCGCCAGCGCCTCGGCCAGCCGGTTCATCCGCTGCGAGCGGCGGTCGTCGGCATGGCGGATCAGCCAGAAGCTGCGCCTTAGGCTGATCTTGTCGGTCAGCACCCGCCGCACGCCGGGGCAAAAGGGAATGGCGAAATCATGCACGATGCCCAGCCCCGCCCCGGCGCGGATCGCCTGCATCTGCACCGAAACGGAATTCGAGGTCAGCGCCGCCCATTCCGCCCCGGTTTCGGCCAGGTAATCCAGTTCCCGGTCAAAGATCATGTCGGCGATATAGCCGATCATGCGATGGCCGCCCAGATCCTCGCGCCGGCGGATCGGCGGATGGGCGCGCAGGTAATCCTCATGCGCGGCCAGGTGCAGCTGATAATCGGTCAGCCGCTGCACCACCAGCCGACCGGCCTGCGGCTGCGAGACCGCGATGGCCATATCCGCCTCGCGCCGGGACAGGTTGAAGACGCGCGGCAGGGCGACGATCTGGATTTCCAGCCGCGGATGAGCCTGCGACAGCCGGGCGCAGACCTGCGGCAAAAGATAGTTGGCGCAGCCGTCCGGCGCGCCGATGCGCAATTGCCCGGCCAGCTCGCCCGGGCCGGTCAGCGCCTCTGCGGCGGCGCCCAACGCCGCCTCGACCGCCTCGGCATGGGGCAGGAACCGCTCGCCCTCGGGGGCGAGCCCATAGCCCTGCGGCGTCTTGACGAAAAGCTTGGCCCCCAGCGCCCCTTCCAGCCGCGCCACCCGCCGGCCCACGGTCGAGGCGTCGATGCCCAGCCGCCGCCCGGCGCCCGACAGGCTGTCGGCCCGCGCCACGGCCAGGAAAATGCGCAGGTCGTCCCAATCCATGCCCGCCGCCTTTGCAGAAATGCAAAACCCTTTTGCCAGACTTCCTCTTTTTCCGGCAATGCTGCAAGTCTATGATCGCAGAAATGCGATAATCTGGGGAGAGTGCCATGGAAGAGCTGAGCCACTGGATCGACGGCAAAGAGGTCAAGGGCACCTCGGGCCGCTTCAGCGACGTGATGAACCCGGCCACCGGAGAGGTGATCGCCCGCCTGCCGCTGGCCAACCCGGCCGAGCTGGACGCCGCCGTGAAGAGCGCCGAAAAGGCGCAGGTCGCCTGGGCCGCCACCAACCCGCAGCGCCGCGCGCGGGTGATGATGAAATTCGGCCAACTGATCCAGGACAACATGGACGCCCTGGCGGAACTGGTCTCGCGCGAGCATGGCAAGACCTTGCCCGACGCGCGCGGCGACGTGCAGCGCGGGCTGGAGGTGATCGAGGTCTGCATGGGCGCGCCCGCCATGCTCAAGGGCGAGTTCACCGACAATGGCGGCCCCGGCATCGACCTTTATTCGATGCGCCAGCCGCTGGGCGTGGTGGCGGGCATCACCCCCTTCAACTTTCCGGCGATGATTCCCTTGTGGAAGATGGGCCCGGCGCTGGTGTCCGGCAATGCGATGATCCTGAAACCCTCCGAGCGCGTGCCCTCGACCTCGATCATGCTGGCCAAGCTCGCGCAAGAGGCCGGGCTGCCCGACGGCGTGCTGCAAGTGGTCAATGGCGACAAGGAGATCGTGGACGCGATCCTGGACCATCCGACCGTGCAGGCGGTGGGCTTCGTCGGCTCGACCCCGATCGCGCAATATATCTATGGCCGCGCCGCGACCAACGGCAAGCGCGCGCAATGTTTCGGCGGCGCCAAGAACCACATGCTGATCATGCCCGATGCCGACCTGGACAAGGCGGCGGATGCGCTGGTCGGCGCCGGCTTCGGGGCGGCGGGCGAACGCTGCATGGCGGTTTCGGTCGCGGTGCCGGTGGGCGAGGCTACCGCCGACGCGCTGATCGAGCGGCTGATCCCCAAGATCGAAAAGCTGAAGGTCGGCCCCTATACCGCCGGCGAGGACGTGGATTTCGGCCCGGTCATCACCAGGGCCGCGCAAGAGCGCATCGAGCGGCTGATCCAGTCCGGCGTGGACCAGGGCGCCAGGCTGGTGGTGGACGGCCGCGGGCTGAAGATCCAGGGCTATGAGAACGGCTTTTTCTGCGGCCCGTCGCTTTTCGACAACGTGACCCGCGACATGGAGATCTACAAGGAAGAGATCTTCGGCCCGGTGCTGTCCACCGTGCGGGCGCAAAGCTATGAGGAGGCGCTGAACCTGGTCATGGAGAACGACTACGGCAACGGCACGGCGATCTATACCGCCGATGGCGACACGGCGCGCGACTTTGCCAGCCGGGTGAATGTGGGCATGGTCGGCATCAATTTCCCGATTCCGGTGCCGCTGAGCTATTACAGCTTCGGCGGCTGGAAGAAATCGGCCTTTGGCGACCTGAACCAATATGGCCCGGATGCCTTCCGCTTCTATACCAAGACCAAGACCGTGACCGCCCGCTGGTTTTCCGGCATCAAGGACGGCGTGGCGCTGAACTTCAGGGCCATGGACTGACGGCGCGGGCGGGTGGGGGCTCTGCCCCCGCGTGCCCTGCACCCCTGGACGGGGTGCCGGGCACGCCCCCCCGGGATATTTGGGCACGAAAGAAGCCGGGCGCGCGCGGGGTCGGGCCGGCTTTTGCGGCGGGCTGAAAAACTGGTGCAACATTTCCCGGCCATGGCCGGACAGGACATATCGTCGAATGACATGAGGGGGAGAGCATGGATTTCGCGCTGAGCGAGGAACAGCAGGCGATCTTCGACCTGGCCCGCGATTTCGGGGCCGATCACATCGCGCCACATGCCAGGCAATGGGAAAACGAAGGCACCATTCCCCGCGACCTGTGGGCGCGCGCGGCCGAACTGGGCCTGGGCGGCATCTATGTCGGCGAGGATCACGGCGGCACCGGGCTGTCGCGGCTGGATGCGACACTGGTCTTCGAGGCGTTGGCCATGGCCTGCCCCTCGGTCGGGTCGTTCCTGTCGATCCATAACATGTGCGGCGGCATGATCGACAAGTTCGGCACCGACGCCAACAAGGCGCGCTGGCTGCCGGGCCTGTGCAGCATGGAGACGGTGTTTTCCTATTGCCTGACCGAGCCGGGCTCGGGCTCCGACGCCGCGGCGCTGCGCACCCGCGCCGAGCGGGTGCCGGGCGGCTGGAAGCTGAACGGGACCAAGGCCTTCATCTCGGGCGGGGGCTATTCGGATTGCTACCTGGTCATGGCGCGCAGCGGCCAGGATGGGCCCAAGGGCATCTCGACCCTGCTGGTCGAGGCCGGGACGCCCGGCCTGTCCTTTGGCGCGCCGGAGCAGAAGATGGGCTGGAAGGCGCAGCCGACCGCCCAGATGCAGTTCGACGACTGCATCATCCCCGACGAAAACCTGATCGGCGAAGAGGGCCGCGGCTTTGCCTATGCCATGGCGGGACTGGACGGCGGTCGCCTGAACATCTCGGCCGGCGCCTTGGGCGGCGCGCAGGCGGCGCTGGACGCGACGCTGCGCTATATGGGCGAGCGGCGCGCCTTCGGCCAGACGCTGGACCAGTTCCAGGCGCTGCAATTCCGCCTGGCCGAGATGGAGACGGCGCTGCAATCGGCGCGCATCTTCCTGCGCCAGGCGGCATGGATGCTGGACCGGGGCGCGCGCGACGCGACCAGGTTCTGCGCCATGGCCAAGCTGCATGTCACCGACCGCGCCTTTGACGTGGCCAACCAATGCCTGCAATTGCATGGCGGCTATGGCTATCTGGCCGATTACGGCATCGAGAAACTCGTCCGCGACCTGCGCGTCCACCAGATCCTGGAAGGCACCAATGAAATCATGCGGCTGATCATCGCCCGCGCCCTGCTGGCAGAGCGCGACTGATGGCCGATATCATCATCCGCAAGGACCGCCGCGCCGGGCGCATCACCTTCAACCGCCCGCAGGCGCTGAACGCGCTGAGCCACGAGATGGCACTGGCCATCGACGCGGCGCTGCAAGAGTGGCAGGGCGATCCCGAGCTGGCGCTGGTCATCATCGACGCCGCGGGCGAGCGCGCCTTTTGCTCGGGCGGCGACATCGGCGCGGTCTATCGCGCCGGGCTCGCGGGCGACCACCGGGTCGGGCGCGACTTCTTTCGCGACGAATACCGCATGAACGCGCGGATCGCCGAATATCCCAAGCCCGTGGTCGCGCTGATGCAGGGTTTCGTCATGGGCGGCGGCGTCGGCGTCGGCGGCCATGCCAGCCACCGCATCGTCGGCGACACCACCCAGATCGCCATGCCGGAATGCGGCATCGGCCTGATCCCCGACGTGGGCGGAAGCTGGCTGCTGGGCCATGCGCCGGGGCATGTCGGCGAATATCTGGGCCTGACCGGGGCGCGCATCGGACCGGGCGACGCCATCTTCGCGGGCTTTGCCGACAGCTACATCCCCGAGCCGGAATGGCCGGCGCTGATCGACCGGCTGGCCGAGACCGGCGACGTGGCCGCCATCGCGCCCCGCCCCCGCCCCGAGGCGCCGCTGGAAGGGCGCGACCTTTCGGCCTTTGGCGGGGAAACCGTCGCCGAGATCATGGCCGCGCTGGAGGCGGCGGGCGACGAGGCGGCGCTGAAGCCCTTGCGCCGCAACTCGCCCCTGTCCATGGCGGCGACGCTGGTGCTGGTGCGCGCGGCGCGCGGCGACGCCGGCCTGCGCGACAGCCTGGCGCGCGAGCTGCGCTTTACCGCCCGCGCCACGGCCGAGGGCGATTTCCTGGAAGGCGTGCGGGCGCAGATCATCGACAAGGACCGCAACCCGCGATGGTCGGCCGATGCCGGGCCCGCGCATGTCGCGGCGATGCTGGCGCCGCTGGGCAAGGGCGAAATCGAATGGGAGGATGGAAAATGAAGATCGGATTCATCGGCCTGGGCAATATGGGCGGCCCGATGGCGGCCAACCTGGCCAAGGCGGGGCACGCGGTCACGGGCTTCGACCTGACCGCGCCGATGCCCCAGGGCGTGGCAAAGGCCGCCAGCGCCGCCGAGGCGGCCCAGGGCGCCGAAGTGGTGATCACCATGCTGCCGAACGGCGCCATCCTGCGCGCGGTGGCGGCAGAGGTCATCCCGGCCATGGCCGCGGGGGCGGTGTTCTGCGACTGCTCGACGGTGGATGTGGAAAGCGCCCGCGCGGTCTCGGCGCAGGCCGCGGCGGCGGGCCTGGGCGCGCTGGACGCGCCGGTCTCGGGCGGGGTCGGCGGCGCCACCGCGGGCACGCTGACCTTCATGGTCGGCGGCGACGCCCCGGCCTTCGACAGGGTGAAGCCGCTGTTCGACATCATGGGGCAAAAGGCGGTGCATTGCGGCGAGGCGGGCGCCGGCCAATCCGCCAAGATCTGCAACAACATGATCCTGGGCGTGACCATGATCGCCACTTGCGAAGCCTTTGCCCTGGCCGACAAGCTGGGGCTGGACCGGCAGAAGATGTTCGACGTGGTTTCCACCTCGTCGGGCTATAGCTGGACGATGAACGCCTATTGCCCGGCGCCGGGGGTGGGGCCGCAATCGCCCGCCGATAACGGCTACCGGCCCGGCTTTGCCGCCGAACTGATGCTGAAGGACCTGCGGCTCAGCCAGCAGGCCGCCGAGGCCGCCGATGCCGACACGCCGATGGGCGAACTGGCCGCCGCGCTTTACGCCTGCTTTGTCGAGGATGAGGACGGGCGGGGTCGCGATTTCTCGGCCATGCTGCCCCGGTTCGAGGCGCGGCACCGCAAGGGCTGATTTCTCGCATTCGTGAGGGAGCCGATCAGGGGTTCGCGGCGTTGAATCCCTGACCGAACCTCCTGCGCCAGGTTGAAACCATGCCACGCAATCGTCCCAGCCTGATCCCGCTTGCCGGGCTGTTCGTCGTCCCGGCGCTGGCCTGCCTTGCCCAGCAGGTCGGTGAAGCGGCGGCCCCGGTGGCGCAGGCCATCGCCGAGCAACCGGCCGCGATGCTGCAGGTCGGCGACCATCTCGACGCGGCCAGGCTGCATCAGGTCACCCGCCCCGGCCTTTACGGCATGAGCCAGGCGCCCATGGGCAGCCGCTACGGCATCGTTGACGGCAAGCTGATCCGCTATGACCCGGAAAGCGCGCAGGTCCTGTCGATCATCCGCCAGGTCGAGCGGATCGTGGATTAGCTGCGCAGCAATGCCCGGGCCGCCTCTTTCGCGGCAGGGGTGATCTCTTCGCCGGCCAGCATGCGGGCGATTTCCTCGACGCGCTGCCCGGCGGCCAGGGCGGTGACCTGCGAAGTGGTCATGCCGTCCTGCACCGATTTCGCCACCCGGAAATGATGGCCGCCAAGCGCCGCGACCTGCGGGCTGTGGGTTACCACCAGCACTTGCGCGCCTTCGGCCAGCCGGGCCAGACGCCGGCCCACCGCATCGGCGGTGGCGCCGCCCACGCCGCGGTCGATCTCGTCAAAGATCAGCACCAGCGCGTCGTTGCCGCGCGCCAGGCAGACCTTGAGCGCCAGCAGGAAACGCGACAACTCGCCGCCCGAGGCGATGCGGTCCAGCGGCCCGGCCGGGGCGCCGGGATTGGTCGCAACGGTGAAGGCCACCGCATCGGCGCCATCCGGGCCCGGCTCGGCCGGGGACAGCCGGGTTTCAAAGACCGCACGCTCCATCTTCAGCGGCGCAAGCTCGGCCGCCATCGCGGCATCAAGCCGCTTGGCCGCCGCGGCGCGCTGCTGCGTCAAGGCGGCCGCCGCCGCGTGATAGCCGGCATCGGCCGCCGCCATGGCGTCGCGCAGGCGCGCCAGGTCGCCCTCGCCGGCATCGAGCCGACCCAGCCGCGACCGCAGCTCTTCCGCAAGCCCGGCCAGGTCGTCGGCCAGCACGTCATGCTTGCGGGCCAGGGCGCGCAGGGCGAACAGCCGCTCTTCGGTCGCTTCCAGGTCGCTAGGATCGAAATCCAGCGCATCCAGCGCCGATTCGACGCCGGAAATCGCCTCGCCCAACTCGATCAGCGCCCGTTGCAGGGCGGCGGCGGGCGCCTCCAGCCGGCCCTCGGCCCGCTCGGCGGCGCCGTCCAGCCAGCGCACGGCATCCAGCATCGCGCCCTCGGCCCCTTCGGCCCCCAGCGCCTGCAAGGCGCGCGCCACATCCTCGCGAATGCGTTCGGCCCCTTGCATGGCGCGGCGGCGGGTGTCCAGCTCGGCCTCTTCGCCGGGGCGGGGGTCGAGCTTGTCCAGCTCGGCCACGGCATGGCGCAGGAAATCCTCTTCGCCCTTCGCCGCCGCCAGCGCCGCCTCGGCCCGTTCCAGCGCCGCGCGCGCCTCGCGCCGGGCAGCCCAGGCGGCACGGACGGGCCCCAGGTCCACCCCGGCAAAGGCATCGAGCAGCAGCCGGTGGCCGCGCGGGTTCAAAAGCCCGCGGTCGTCATGCTGGCCATGCAGTTCCACCAGCAGTTCCGAAAGCGTGCGCAAGACCTCGCCCGAGGCGCGGCGGTCGTTGATCCAGCCGGTCTTGCGCCCGTCGCCGGCATTCACCCGGCGGATGATCAATTCGTCCGAAACCGGAAACCCCGCCTCGTCCAGCAGGCTGCGGGCGGGATGGCCGGGCGGCAGGTCGAAGACCGCCGTCACCTCGCCCTGGCTGGCGCCGGCGCGCACCAGATCGGCGCGGCCGCGCCAGCCCAACACGAAGCCCAGGCAATCCAGCAGGATCGACTTGCCCGCCCCCGTCTCGCCGGTCAGCACGTTCAGGCCCGGCCGGAACTCAAGCTCCAGCCGGTCGATCAGCAGCATGTCGCGGATGTCGAGATGCCGCAGCATCGCCAGGCTACAGCCACTTGCCCTGGATGACCTGGCGATAGACCCGCGTCAGCCAACTGTCGCCGCGCGCTTCGGCCTGCAAGCCGCGGCCGCGCAGCTGCGCATAGGCATCGCGGTAGAAGGGCGAGGACTGGAAGTTGTGGCCCAGGATCGCGCCCGCCGTCTGCGCCTCGTCAGTCAGACCAAGCGCCAGATAGGCTTCGACCAGGCGCATCAGTGCCTCGGGGGTATGGGTGGTGGTCTGGAATTCCTCGACCACGACGCGAAAGCGGTTGATCGCGGCGGTATAATGGCCGCGCTTGAGGTAATAGCGGCCAATCTCCATCTCCTTGGCGGCAAGATGGTCAAAGGCCAGGTCGAATTTCAGGATGGCCGAGCGGGCATATTCGGTGTCGGGATATTGCTCGATCACCTCGCGCAGCGCCTGGAGGGCCTGGAAGGTCAGGCCCTGGTCGCGCCCGACCTCGTCGATCTGGTCGTAATAGGACAGCGCCAGCAGGTATTTCGCATAGGCCGCATCCTCATCGCCCGGATAGGTGTCGATGAAGCGTTGGGCGGCGCCGCGCGCCTCTTCGTAGTCGCGGGCGCGGTGATAGGAATAGGCCTGCATGATCAGCGCTCGCTTGGCCCATTCCGAATAGGGATAAAGCCGCTCGACCTCGGCGAAATAGGTCACCGCGTCCTTGGGCCGGCGGGAATTCTCCAATTCGTATTCGCCGCGCTTGTAGATCTGTTCGGCGGTGAAATTCTCAAATGATTCGGGCTTCTTGCCCGCACCGCCCGAGCAACCAGCCACAAGGCCCAACGACAGCACAGCCGCGACCAAGGAACCCGATCTGATGCCTGTCATTCCATCCCGCCCGTCAGAAATTCATGCCGCCGCATGGGCGGAAGGCCCGCGCGGCCCGGTCGTCCTAGCACAGAAAATCGGACTGCGCAAAATGCCAAAACGGCAAAAGCAGCGGCGCGATCAAAGAGAGGCCGTCACTTTCAGGCGACGGCCAGCTGGCGGGGGCGCGGGGCCAGGCTTGCCGCGGCGGGAAGCACCCCGGCGCCGGGCAGCCGGCTTTCCATTGCCGGGGTCAGCACGACCCATTCCCAGGCGTCCGGCTGGGCGAAAAGCGCGCGCAGCAGCTTGTTGGTCATGGCATGTCCCGCGCGATGCCCGGTATAGCGGGCCAGGATCGGCGCCCCGGCCAGGGCAAGGTCACCCATCGCGTCCAGCATCTTGTGGCGCACGGCCTCGTCGCGGTGGCGCAGCCCGCCGGGGGACAGCACCTTGTCGCCATCGACGACCACGGCGTTCAGATAGGTGCCGCCAAGCGCCAGGCCGTTCTTTTGCATCTGCACCACATCGGCCTGGCGGCAGAAGGTGCGGCTGTCCATCAGCTCATGCACGAAACTGCCATTGGCCATGTCCAGCCGCTTTTCCTGCCGGCCGATGGCGCCGTCGACGAAGTCGATGTCGAAATGGATTTCCAGATGATCGGCGGGCGACAGGCGGGCAAAGGCTTCGCCCTGCTGTATCTCGACCGGGCGCAGCACCCGGATCGCCGCCAGCGGCACCCGCTGACGACGCAGCCCCGCCTCCAGGATGCCCTGGACGAAGGGGGCCGCGGAACCGTCCAGAATCGGCACTTCCGGTCCGTTCACCTCGACCACGGCATTGTTGATGCCGGTGCCCGACAGCGCCGCCATCACATGCTCGACCGTGGATACGGTGGCACCCTGGCCATTGTCCAGCAGGGTGCACAGCTGCGAGGGCGTGACATGGTCCCAGCGCGCCGGGATCCGGGCATGGTCCAGATCGGTGCGCAGAAAGACGATGCCGTGATTCGCCGGCGCCGGCAGGATCGCCAGCCGCACGGCCGCACCCGAATGCAGCCCGACGCCGCGGAACTGGGCTTTCTGAGCGATGGTGGTCTGCATGGTCCTGCCTGCCGATTGCTGTGAACGAAGCGTGCCACGGCAAGAAATCCGCGGCGCAAGGATGAGTTAGGCATGCCCGGCGGATTGCTCAAATAACCTTTTGTAACGGGGTGAAACAATCGGACCGGGCTTTGGGGACAGCTCGGGCCGGTTCGCACAAGCCGATGTATCCAAACAGGAAAAAGGACCGCCGCAGCGGTCCTTCATCCATCCGTCACCGGAATTTTGTGATCGGCTCAGTTCGCCTGTCGGCGCAGGAAGGCCGGGATTTCGACATTGTCGCCGGCCCGGTCGGGGCTGGCCAGATCGTCGAAACCGGCGTCGAAACCGCTGCGGTTGCGGGCGGCGACACGCTCGTTCACCCGCTCGGCGATGGTCGAGGGGGTGGGCTTTTCCGCCTGTTCGCCATGGCCCGAGATACGCTCCAGCATCCGGCTCAGCCCGCCCATGCGGCCCTGGGCGCGGCCCTGTTCGGCGGGCTGCTGCTGGGCGGCGCGGTTCTGGGCCGCGGCCTGCCGCTCGGGCGCCTTTTGCACCGCGGCGGCCAGGCGCTGCATCACCGCATCCGAAGGCGTGCCGGCCGGGGTCTGCGGCCGGCGGGTCGGCGCGACGAAGCCGCCGGCATCGCCGTTCAGCGCATCGCCCTGCCGGGGGGCAGAGGGGGCCGGATTCGGGGCCGAGGGCTGGCGCAGCTCGGGCTGATAGGCCGGGCGAGGCATGTCTTCCTCGTCATATCGCGCGGCGGGGGCCGAGGGCTGGGCGGGGGGCTGCGGGCGCGAAGCCGCCGGCTCGACCATCGGCGCGGCGCGGCGCGGCGGCAGCTGCGGCTCTTCCTCGGCAGGCTTTTGCGCAACCGGCGGATGCTGGGTCAGCGGTTCCTTCATGCCGCGGCGCGGCGCCGGGATTTCGGCGGCCGAGGCGTCGATGCCGGTCGCCACGACCGAAACGCGGATCGAGCCCTCCATTTCCGGGTCCAGCGTCGAGCCGACGATGATATTGGCGTCGGGATCGACCTTTTCGCGGATCTTCTCGGCCGCCTCGTCCATCTCGAAGAGCGTCAGGTCGTAGCCGCCGGTAATGTTGATCAGCACGCCCTTGGCGCCGTTCAGGCTGATCTCGTCCAGGAGCGGGTTGGCAATGGCCTTTTCGGCCGCCTGCACGGCGCGGTTCTCGCCCGAGGCTTCGCCGGTGCCCATCATGGCCTTGCCCATCTCGTCCATCACTGCGCGCACGTCGGCGAAGTCCAGGTTGATCAGGCCCGGCCGCACCATCAGGTCGGTCACGCCCTTGACGCCCTGGTAAAGCACGTCGTCGGCCATGGCGAAGGCTTCGGTGAAGGTGGTCTTTTCGTTGGCCAGCCGGAACAGGTTCTGGTTGGGAATGATGATCAGCGTGTCCACGACCTTTTGCAGCGCCTCGACGCCTTCCTCGGCCTGGCGCATGCGCTTGGTGCCCTCGAACTGGAAGGGCTTGGTGACGACGCCGACGGTCAGAATGCCCATCTCGCGCGCGGCCTGGGCGATGATCGGGGCGGCGCCGGTGCCGGTGCCGCCGCCCATGCCGGCGGTGATGAAGCACATATGCGCGCCCATCAGGTGGTCCACGATGTCCTCGATCGTCTCTTCGGCGGCCTTGGCGCCGATCGAGGGCTTGGCGCCGGCGCCCAGACCTTCGGTCACTTTCGGACCGATCTGGATGCGGCTTTCCGCCTTGGAGGATTGCAGCGCCTGGGCATCGGTATTCGCCACGACGAATTCGACGCCCTCCAGCTGCTTGTCGATCATGTTGTTGACCGCATTGCCACCCGCGCCGCCGACGCCGAAGACGGTAATGCGCGGCTTCAGTTCCTGGTCATCATTCAGCATCAGGTGAATCTGCCGTTCCATGTCTCGCCTGCCTTCATCTGTTGCGCCGGACATCTGCGCAGTCCGGTCGAATCCCCGTATGCTGGCCAGCCTAGCCAGATTCGCGCCGAGCGTCACCCGAAAAACACGGCCGGCACACCAAATATCGCGGTGTGCGCTGGTGTTTTCGGCGGCATCTTGCCCATAGGGCTGCATGTGGTGGGACCGCGTGCCCGCACCACCGCATCCGGGTTCCGCACCCCTACCAGTTGGCGCGGAACCAGCGATAGGCCCGGCGCAGGCTGCGCGCCGGATAATGTTCGGCGGGCATGTCGAAATCCCACCATTCGTCCTGCGGATGCGCCGTCAGCAGCGCCAGTCCGATGGCCGAGGAAAAGCCCGGCGCGGTCGCGTTATGGGGCAGGCCCTGGATGCGCAGCGGCCGGCCGATGCGCACGTTCTGGCCCAGCATGCGCGCGGCAAGCTGGTCCAGCCCCGGGATCTGGCTGCCGCCGCCGGTCAGCACGATCTGGCGCGAGGGCATGCAGTCGAACCCGGCCGCATCCAGGATCTCGCCGACCTTTTCCAGGATCTCCTCGACCCGCGGGCGCATGATGCCGATGAGATCGGCGCGGCTGACGGCGCGGCGGTCGGTGTCCCAGTCGCCGGTCTCGCCGCCCAGCTCGATCATCTCGCGGTCGTCGCGGCCTGTCGCCTCCAGCCCGCCATGCAGGGTCTTGAGACGCTCGGCCACCGCATGGCTGATGCGCAACCCCTGGGCGATGTCCTGGGTAATCAGCTCGCCGCCGAAACGGACGGCATCGGCAAAGATCATGTGCTTCTTGATAAAGACCGAAACCCCGGTGGTGCCGCCGCCCAGGTCGATGCAGGCGGCGCCCAGCTCCTGCTCGTCCTCGACCAGCGCCGCCAGCCCCGAGGCGTATGAGGCCGAGGCCACCCCCGCCAGTTCCATGTCGCAGCGCCGGATACATTGCACCAGGTTGCTGGCCGCATCGCCGTCGATGGTCAGCACATGCATGTCGCAGGCCAGCCGGCCGCCCGACTGGTCGCGCGGGTCCGACAGGCCCGAGCGGCCGTCGAGGGCGAAATTCACCGGCTGGGCATGCAGCACCTCGCGACCGCGGCCGAAATCGGGCACGTCGCAGGCGGCCAGGACGCGGGCCACGTCGCCTTCGGTCACCTTGCCGGTCGGCAGCACGATCTCGCCGGCCAGGCCATAGCTGGCCGGACGCGCGCCCGAAATGCAGGCGATGACGTGATCGACACGCACGCCCGCGACCTTTTGCGCCGACTGGATCACGGTGCGGATGGCGCGCTCGGTCTCGGCCATGGTCTCGATCTCGCCATAGCGCATCCCGCGGGCGCGGGTGGTGGCGGTGCCGATGACGCGGAAATTCGACTGGCCGGCCATGGGGCCGACGCCGTCGGTTTCGCGAAACTGGCTTGGGCCGTCGAATTGCAGGACGAGGCAGGCGATCTTCGAGGTGCCGATGTCCAGAACCGCGATGACACCGCGCTGCATGGCCTGGCGGCGCATGTTCCGCATTGCCCG
>Ga0164243_10005657_pt1 | contig 19056 bp, 17 predicted proteins | sample OricompcompostOP_FD_108781 | JGI IMG/M metagenome (GOLD analysis project Ga0164243, IMG submission 108781) | Organic Plus compost microbial communities from Emeryville, California, USA - Original compost - Organic plus compost (OP) | ecosystem: Engineered > Solid waste > Mixed feedstock >... | reverse complement strand
GTCCTCGAAATAGGCGAGCTCGCCGACGCCCTCGATGCGGAACGGCCGGTCGGCGATGCGCCCGCCGTGCGCCTCGACCGCCTTCAGCACGGAGGAGAGGTCGTCCACGCAGATGGTGCACTCGTAGCCTGAGCAGCCCGTCCCTGCGAGCGGCTCGCGCCGGCCGCGCAGGTCGCCCATGGGCATGGCCGCCTCAGGTCCGGAGAACACCTGGTAGTAGCCCGGCGGCCCCCACGGCCGGACCGTCCAGCCGAACACCCCTTCGTAGAAGCTCTTCGCGCGCTCCACGTCGTCGCATTCGACGGAGAAGCGCCGCACGCGGCTGGGCGTCGCCATCACGCGGTCTGGTCGAGATAGAAGACGTTGCCGTCCGGGTCGGCGAACATCGCCATGTAGCCGCCCCAGGGCTGCCGGCCCGGCTCCAGGGTGAAGCGCACGCCCTTGGCCTTGAGCTCTGCGCTCGCGGCGTCCACGTCCGGGACCACCATGCCGATGCCGGTCTGCCGGTCCTCGACCGGTCCTGTCGCCGCCGGATCGCGGGCCACGGCGAAGGACATCCCCGCCACGTCGAACCGGGCGTAGTTGAACCCCGGGTCGGTGAACTCGGGCCGCAGGCCCAGGATGTCGCTGTAGAAGGCGACCGCGCGCTCGAAGTCGCGCACGTGCACGATCAGATAGCCGATGCGGGCCTGCATGGGAGGTCTCCTCTGCCGCGGGCCACGCTAGCGTTTCGCAGAACGTCGTTCTATCGACATTCCGCCAGGAAATGTCGCGCAGGCGCCAAAGAGAAGGCGTCAGGCGCGGAGCGCCGCGGCGAGCCTGGCGACCGCCGGGCGCATGGCCGCGACCGGGAAGCCGGAGAAGCCCAGGATCAGGCCCGGCCGGGGCGGCGCCTCGCGATAGAGCCGGCTGACCGCGCGGACTATCACGCCCGCCTCCGCCGCAGCCCGTTCCGCCTCGATGTCGCACCGGCCGTCCTTCAGATGAGCGACCAGGTGCATCCCCTGGCCGGGCGCCTCGACCTCGAGCACGTCGCCCAGGGCGGCGCGCAGCTCGCCCACGAGGGCGTCGCGCTGGGCGCGGTAGGCGATCCGCCGGCGGCGGACATGGGCGGCGAAGTCCCCCTCGCGCATGAACCCGGCGACCATGGCCTGGGTCAGGGTTGGCGGTTGCCGGTCGATGGTCTGGCGGGCGTTGCCCAGGGCCGGCAGGAGGGCGTGCGGCGCCACCAGGTAGCCAAGGCGCAGGCCGGGGAAGATCGCCTTGTTGAAGGTGCCGACGTACAGCACCCGCTCGCCGCCATCCAGGCCCTGCAGGGCGGTGAGCGGCGCGCCGGCGTAGCGGAACTCCGACTGGTAGTCGTCCTCGACCACCCAGGCGCCCGTCTGGCGGGCCCAGGCCAGGAGCTCCAGCCGGCGGGCCATGGAGAGTGGGACGCCCAGCGGATACTGGTGCGAGGGCGTGACGAACACCGCCCGCGCCCGGGGCGCGGCGGCAACGCCCTCGGCCACCACCAGGCCCTCGCGGTCGACCGGCACGGGATGGACCTGGGCCTGGCCGGCGAGCAGGGCCTGCAGGGTCCATCCGTAGCCGGGGTCCTCGACCCAGACCGGCGTCCCGGGCCCGAGCAGGATGCGGGTCACGAGGTCGAGCGCGTGCTGGGCGCCGGAGGTGACGATCACCTGCTCGGGCCCGCACCGCACCCCGCGCGCGGCCGCCAGATAGGCGGCGATCAGCGCCCGCAGCTCAGGATCACCGCAGGGGTCGCCATAGCCCAGGTGCTCGGGGCCGAAGGCGCGCAGCGCCCGCCGGCCGGCCCGCGTCCAGGCCGCCTGGGCGGCGGCGTCGAGCAGGGTGCGCCCGGTGTTGAACGGCCGCTCGTCGGCGAAGGGCGCGCCGCCGAAGGCATCCGCATAGGTTGCGGTCCGGGCCGGCGGCTCGGGGGCCGGGCCGCTACGGGCCGGCGGGGCGGCGGGGGCGTCGACGACGCTGGAGAGGTCCGAGGCGACATAGGTGCCGGACCCGGCCCTGGCCGCGAGATAGCCCTCGGCCAGCAACTGCTCGTAGGCGAGAACGATGGTGGCCCGCGCGACCCCGAGCTCCGCCGCCAGGACGCGGGTCGGCGGCAGCCGCGTTCCCGGCCTCAGGGCGCCGGAGAGGATCGCCTCGCGCACCTGACGGCGGACGTCCGCCGCCCCGCCGCGGCGCCACGGATAGATGTCGGCCCAGCTCATCGCGCCCCCCGATTGGTCTAGATGATGGCGCCGGATTGGCCCTTCCGCTCAGACCGGTCGGCGACCATAGCTCGGCCGTACGGCGGAGTGGAAAGCCATGAACGACAGCGCGGTTTTCGCGCCCGGAGAGCGGACCAGGGTGAGGCGGCGCGCCGAGCGCGTCTCCTATGACGAGGCGGCCGTCTTCGACATCCTGGACTCCGCCCTTGTCGCGCACGTCGGCTACCTCTTCGAGGGGCGGCCGGTGGTGACCCCCACCGCCTTCTGGCGGTCCGGTCGGCGGCTCTACTGGCACGGCGCGGCCGCCGCTCGCAGCCTGCGCACGCCGGCGAGCGGCCTGCCCATCTGCCTGACGGCGACTCATGTGGACGGACTGGTGCTGGGCCGCTCCGGCTTCGTGCACTCGGTGAACTACCGCTCGGTCATGGCCTTCGGGCACGGACGCCCGATCGAGGACCTTCAGGCCCGCCGCGCCGCCCTGGACGCCTTCCTGGAGCGGCTCTACCCGGGGCGCACCGCCGAGTTGCGCCCGATCAGCGAGGCGGAGCTGAAGCAGATCTCGGTGGTGGAGATGATCATAGAGGAGGCGACAGCCAAGGTCCGCGCCGGCGGCGTGAAGGACCTGCCGGCCGACGCGGGCTGGACCGCCTGGTCCGGGGTCGTGCCGGTGAGCACGCGGCTGGGCCCGCCGGCTCCCGACCAGGCCTTGGGCCCGCAGGGCGCCCTGCCGGCGTCGCTCGCCGGAGCCGAAGGCCGGCGCCTGGACGAGGCGCTGCTGGCCTGGGCGCGGAGCTAGGCCCCGCTCAGGCCGGCGTCTCGCCCACCACGGTGGTGCGGTAGAGCTCGCGGCGATGGCCCTGGTAGTCGTTGAAGGCCTGGTGCACGCACAGCCGGTTGTCCCAGATCGCCACCATGTCGACCTCCCAGCGCAGCCGGCAGGTGAAGGCGTGCTGGACGATGTGCTCGGCCAGGAAGTCCAGGATCGGCCGGGCCTCCTCCTCGGTCATGCCGTCGATGCCGATGGCGTAGGAGCTGTCGACGTAGAGGGCCTTCTCGCCGGTGACCGGATGGGTGCGCACCATGGGATGGATGCTGCCGCGGACCTTGCGCATCAGGTCCTCCGAGAGCTCCGCGGCGCCGCGGGTGCCGGCCAGGCGGCCCATGGGGTTGTCCCGCGCCTCCACGTTCTCCTGCGCCGACTTCAGCACGTCGCGCATGGAGAAGTGCACCTTCAGCGGCGCGATCATCCGCCGGTAGGTCTCGCTCAGGGCGCGGTAGGCGAGGGCGGAGTTGGCCCAGATGGTGTCGCCGCCGTAGGGCGGGATCTCGACCGACCGCAGCATGGTGATCGAGGGCGGCTCCGGCAGGAACGGCGAGTCGGTGTGCCAGCCTTCGCCGAACACGTGCTTGGACCTGTCGTCGGCCTCCTTGACCAGAGGATGCACGTTGCGGTGGCCGGGCACGCCGGAGGTGTAGGCGTCCTCCGCGAACGGGCCGAATTTCAGGCTGAAGGCCTCGTGGTCGGCGTGGGTCAGCTTCTGGTTCCGGAAGTAGATCATCTTGTGCCGGAACAGGGCGTCGCGGACCGCCGCGAACTGCTCGTCGGTCAGGTCCCTGATGTCGACCCCGCAGATCTCCGCGCCCATCGCGGCCGCGAGCGGCCGGACCTCGATGACGTTGCTCGGGACGGCGCTGTTGTCGAACATGCCCGTGGGATGGAGCCGCATCTGTGTTTCCTCGCCTCTGGGTCGGGCCGATCCGTAAGGGAGCGGCGGCCCGTCGTCCAGCGGCACACTGACGCCCGCAATGGGCGAAACCTTGATCTAGAACAGTTCCATCTGGGCGCCGCCCGAGGTGTGGCGGAACTGGGTGACGTCCAGGCCCTGGTAGGGCCTGTCCAGCCCGTAGCGGGCGACGGCGAGCTTGAAGCGGCGCGAGATCATCGCCGCCACCGGCCCTTCGCCGCGGGCCCGCTTGCCCCAGGTCGGGTCGTAGTCCCGGCCGCCGCGCATCTGCCGGATCAGGGACATCACGCGCGCGGCGCGGTCCGGCCGCTCGGCCTGCAGCCATTCGCGGAACAGGTCCTTGATCTCCCAGGGCAGGCGGATGGCGACATAGTGGGCGTGACGGGCCCCGGCCTCGGCGGCCCGCTGCAGCACCTCTTCCATCTCGTGATCGTTCAGGCCCGGGATCACCGGGGCGAAGCCGACCATCACCGGCACGCCCGCCTCGGCCAGCGCCTTCAGGGTGTCCAGCCGCCGCTCGGGCGTGGAGGCCCTCGGCTCCATGGCGCGCGCCAGCTTCCGGTCCAGGGTGGTGATCGAGATGGAGACCATGGCCAGGTTGGCCTGGCCCATCGGCCCCAGGATGTCGGCGTCCCGCGCCACCAGGGCGTTCTTGGTGGTGATGGTCACCGGATGGCGGAAGCGGCTCAGCACCTTCAGCACCTCGCGGGTGACCTGCAGCTTCCTTTCCACCGGCTGGTACGGGTCGGTGTTGGCGCCGAGCTGGATCCGCTCGCACCTGTAGCGCGGGTTCGACAGCTCCTTCTCCAGCAGGGCGGCGGCGTCGGGCTTGAAGAACAGCCTGGTCTCGAAATCGAGGCCCGGGGAGAGCCCCATGTAGGCGTGGCTCGGTCGTGCGAAGCAGTAGATGCAGCCGTGCTCGCAGCCCCGGTAGGGGTTGATCGACGAGTTGAAGCCGATGTCGGGGCTGTCGTTGTGGGTGATGATCCTGCGGGCCTTCTCGGCCTGCAGCGTCGTCTTCAGCCGGGCGGGCGCGTCCTCGTCCAGATCCCAGCCGTCGTCGAAATCGTGGCGGGTGAAGTGCTCGAAGCGGCCGGTCTCGTTGGACTTCGCGCCCCGGCCGCGGACGGGAACGGCGCCGGACATGGGCCCATCCTAGGGCGCCGAGTGAACAAATCAAGAACGAACCTGGGAGTCCGAATTCCGCCTTGATCGGACCAGAGCTTCGGCGCTGCTGTGGCGGGACGCGGGGGCGGCTCTCCGGATCGGGGCTCTTGGACCAAGGCGTCGGACGTGGATCGGGAATGGGGTGGACGCCGGGGCGGCGCGCCGCGGTGTTCCTGCTCGTGGTGCTGGTCCACGTGCTGCTCATCGCGGCGGTGGCCGGCATGCGCTCGGGCCTGCGCCTGCGCGAGACTGCGCCGCCCCAGGGGGTCGGCGTGGTGCTGTTCCGCTGGCCCGGGTTCGGGCGCCCTGAGGCCCAGCGGCGGCGTTCGCCGGTGGCGCCCCGATCGAAGCAGACTCCGCCGCAGCCGCCGGCGAAGGCCCCGGCCCTGGCCTCGCCCGCCAGCGCGCCGGCTGCGGGGTCATCGGCCGTCGCCCCCATCCCCGCCGCCCCGCCGGCCACGGGGCAGCTGCCGGCGGGGCTGGGCCGGATCATCGCCGAGCACGCCCGCTGCTACGGCTTCCAGCTCACCGACGAGGAGCGGGCGCGCTGCGCCGGCCGCGACCTCGGCCGCGAGGACCGCGAGCTCCCGCTGAACATCCCGGCGGCCAAGTCCAGGGCCTGGAATGCGGACCTGGAGCGCCGCCACGCGCCCGTCGGCAAGGCCGTCACCGGCTGTCCCAAGGAGACCGGCGGCTCGAATTTCGGCACGGGCTGCATCTCCCCCGAGAACGCGATCCGCGTGCCCTTGCCCTAGGCGCCCCGGCCGGCGTTAGTGCAGCCATGATCTCCGTGGTGATCCCCACCCGCGATGACGAGGCCGACCTGCCGCGCGCGCTCGCGCCTCTCGTCCGGGCCGCGGTCGAGGGCCTGGTGCGCGAGGTGATCGTGGTGGACGCGGGCTCGCAGGACGCCACCCTGGAGATCGCCGACGACGCCGGCTGCCGCATCCTGCGCCTGGCGGCGGAGCGGGACGCGCGCCTGAGCGCAGGCGTGGTGCAGGCGCGCAGCGACTGGCTGCTTCTGCTGGAGCCGTCCGCCTGGCTTCCGGAGGGATGGGAGGCGGCCGCGCGGGCCTATCTGGACGGCGCGCCGGACCGGCCGGCGGTGTTCCCCTCCGCCGCCGACGGCCTGCTGGGACGGCTGGGGCTCGGGGCGTCCGGGCCGCTGGCCAGGCTGCAGTCGCGCCAGCGCTACGGGGCCGCGCTCGGCGGGGCCCGTCCGGTGCGCCTGAACGCGCGGCTGATCAGGAGGCCGGCCGGTCCGCGGTGAGCAGGGCCGAGCCGCCGCCGCCGGCCAGGGCGTCCAGCGAGCGGTCGGCCTCTCCGAACATGCGCCGGTAGATCCAGTAGCCGGCCATCACCTTCTCGACGTATCCGCGGGTCTCGGCCGCCGGCAGGCTCTCCATCAGCAGCAGCGGGTCGTCGCCGCCGGCCAGCTGCTGGGCGCGCAGCAGGGCGCCGGGCCCGCCGTTGTAGGCCGCCACCGCGCGCAGCACGTCGCCGTCGGTCGCGCGGTCCAGCAGCAGGCGCAGGTAGTCCTGGCCGGCGCGGAGGTTGAAGGACGGGTCGTAGAGCCGAGAGGCGTCGCGGATCAGCCTGCGGTCGCCTTCCACCTCGGCCGCGGTGGCGGGCATCAGCTGCATCAGGCCCACCGCGCCGACGCCTGAAGTCGCGTCCGGATTGAACCGGCTCTCCTGGCGGGCGACGGCGTAGACCAGGGCCCGGTCGATGGTGAAGCCGCCGTCCGGGCTCAGGGGCGGGGTGGGGTAGTCGTCCGGGTCGAAGCCGGCGCGGCGGGCCCTGAGCTGGGCGGCGGGGGTGGTGTTCAGCTCGATGGCCAGGGTGGTCCAGGCGGCGCGCGCCTCCGCGCCGTCGGCGGTCAGCAGGCCCGACTTGAGCTCCTGGGCGGCCTCGACGGTGCGGCCGATCTGCATCAGCGCCGCCGCGCGCCGGGCGCGGGAGTCGGTGCGCAGCAGCCGGGCCGCGGCCCCCGCGCCGCCGCGGGAATAGGAGGCCTTGATGATCACCGCGTCGGGGGCGGGCGGGGCCGGCGCGAACCCGGCCTGGGCCAGGGCGTAGGCCTGGGGATCGGCCGCGGGTTCGAGCCCCAGCTGGCGCTCGGCCAGCAGGCCGTAGAAGGTCGCCGGGCTGCGGGCGGCGATGGCGAGCATCTGCGGCGCCTGCTCCGGATGGCCCTCGGCGATCAGCGCGCGCGCCGCCCAGTAGGCTGCGCCCGCCCTCAGCCATTCGTTCTCGTTGGGATCGGTCGCCACCGAGCGGAAGAACTCGGCCGCCTTGCCGTACTTCTTCAGGCGGAAGCCCGACAGGCCCGCGATCCAGCGCTCCCCCGAGCCGGTGGCGAGCCGCCAGGCGGTCTGCACGTCCCCGGAGTAGTAGGCCTCGCGCGCCGCCTGGCCGGCGGCGTTGGTCGGCGACATCGGGATCACGTCCGCCTCGCCGTTGAGCACCGCCAGCTGCGGGTCCGGCTCGCCGCGCGGCTTGCGCTTGCGGGCCAGCCGCAGCACCCGGTCGGCGACCGGCAGGTCCCCGTAGCGCTCCAGCCAGGACTTGAGCTCGGCGTAGCTGGCGTAGGTGGCCGGCGACATCAGCCGCTCGAACTCCACATAGCCCATCAGGCTCTTGTCGGAGACGGCGGCGACCGCGTCCGCGGCCGCGCCGAAGTCGGCGGCGGCTTCGGCGCTGAAGGCGGAGGCGTAGGCTGCCGCGTCCTGGGAGGTGAGGGCCCTGATCAGGGAGGGCGCGGACAGGGCGGGACCGGCCAGGGCCATCGCCCCGACCAGCGCCACGGCGGCGACCGCCGCGCGCCTGCGCAAGCTCCCGAACCTCGCTCTCAACCGCTCGTCCCCCGACGCGCCTGCGGCCCCCGACGGCCCGCCCGAGCTTGACTGCACTAAGCGTGCCGCTCGGGTCGATCAAGCCGCTCGGCCAGTGTCAAAAGGTCTCCCCAGGCCTTCTTCTTGGCCGCCGGCTGGCGCAGGAGGAAGGCCGGATGCAGCGTCGGCAAGGCGGGGATCACGAGGTCCCCATCCTGCGAACGCCACTCGAACCATCGCCCACGAAGGCTAAGGATTCCTTCCTCGCGCTTCAGCATGGACTTGGCCGAGGCGCCGCCGACCAGCAGCAGCAGCCGCGGCCGGATCAGATGGAGGGCCCGCTCGAGGAACGGGGCGCAGGTCGCCTGCTCGGCCAGGGTCGGGGTGCGGTTGCCGGGCGGACGCCAGAACACCGTGTTGGTGATGAACACCCGGTCCTGCAGGCCGGCCGCCTCCAGCATGCGGTCGAGCAGCTGGCCGGCGCGTCCCACGAACGGCGCGCCCTGCGCGTCCTCCTCCGCGCCCGGGCCCTCGCCGACCACCACCAGCGGCGCGTCGGGCCGGCCGCGCGAGAACACCGCCTGGCGCGCGCCCTGGGTGCTCAGCGGGCAGCCCTCGAAGGCGGAGATGGCGGCCTTGAGCGCTTCCAGGTCCTGGGCCGCGGCGGCCAGCGCGCGGGCCTCCGCCACCGCCACGGCGACGCTCGGGCCCTCGTCCCGGCCGCCGACCCGCGGCGCGGTGGAGGCGATCGGCGCCGGCTTGGGCGGGGGAGGGGGCCGCCAGGTGCGGTCGACCGGCGAGTCCTCGTAGCAGGCGTCCACCCCCGCCTCGCGCCAGAAGGCGAGCAGGCTGACGGCGGCGGAGATGTCGGGAACGGCCGAGTCCACGCGGCCAAGCTAGCCGCTTTTGCGCCCCGGCCATAGGCGCACGCCGCCGCAGGCGGGGTTGACCCGGCCCGGACAAGCTTCGAATAACCCGCACCGGGCCACCACCCTGCCGGAGACATTCCACCGATGGCCGACCAGACGCCGGACGCGCCCGCCCGCGAGTCCATGCACTACGACGTCGTGATCGTCGGCGCCGGCCCGGCGGGCCTGTCGGCCGCGATCCGGCTCAAGCAGAAGGCGGCCGAAACCGGGGCGGAGCTCTCGGTGGCGGTGCTGGAGAAGGGCTCGGAAGTCGGCGCCCACATCCTCTCGGGCGCGGTGATCGATCCGTCGGGCCTGGCCCAGCTGATCCCCGACTGGAAGGACAGGGGCGCGCCGCTGGAGACGCCGGTCACGCGCGACCGGTTCGTGTACCTGACCGAGACGGGCGGCCAGGACATCGGCTGGCTGCCGATGCCGCCGTTCATCAGGAACCACGGCGCCTACATCGCCTCGCTCGCCAACCTCTGCCGCTGGCTCGCCGGCCAGGCCGAGGCCCTGGGCGTGGAGATCTATCCCGGAATGGCCGCCTCCGACCTGGTCTACGGCGACAAGGGCGAGGTCGCGGGCGTGGTCGCCGGCGTCTTCGGGCTTGCCCGCGACGGGGGCCACAAGCCCGACTACCAGCCCGGCGTGGAGGTGCGCGGCCGCTACGTGCTGCTGGCCGAGGGCGCGCGCGGCTCGCTGTCCAAGGTCGTGCAGGCGCGCTACGGCCTGACCGAGGGGCGCGATCCGCAGAAGTACGGCATCGGGATCAAGGAGCTGTGGCAGGCGCCCGAGGCCAGCTTCCAGCCGGGCCTGGTGCAGCACACCTTCGGCTGGCCGCTCGACGACCGCACAGGCGGCGGTTCGTTCATGTACCACTTCGGCGACCGCTACGTGGCCATCGGCTTCGTGGTGCACCTGAACTACGCCAATCCCTGGCTCTCGCCGTTCGAGGAGTTCCAGCGCTTCAAGCAGCACCCGATGATCCGCAAGGTTCTGGAGGGCGGGACCCGCATCTCCTATGGCGCCCGGGCGATCACCGAGGGCGGGTTCCAGTCCGTGCCCAGGCTCGCCTTCCCGGGCGGCGCCCTGATCGGCTGCGCGGCCGGCTTCGTCAACCTGCCCAGGATCAAGGGCAGCCACAACGCCATCAAGACCGGGATCATGGCCGCGGACGCCGCCTTCGCCGCCGTCCGGGCGGGCCGCGCCGGCGACGAGCTCGCCGACTACCAGGCGGCCTATGACCGGTCCGACGTGAAGGCCGAGCTGAGGCTCGTGCGCAACGTCAAGCCGCTCTGGTCCCGATTCGGCACCCTGATGGGCTCGATCCTGCTGGGCGGGCTCGACATGTGGACCAACCTGCTGCTCGGCGGCTTCTCCATCTTCGGCACCCTGCGCCACGGCAAGACCGATGCGGAGGCCACCGGCCTGGCCAAGGACCATCCGAAGATCGACTACCCCAAGCCCGACGGCGTGATCAGCTTCGACCGCCTGAGCTCGGTGTTCGTCTCCAACACCGCCCACGACGAGGATCAGCCGGTCCACCTGAAGCTCAAGGACCCGGCCGTGCCGATCTCGGTGAATCTGCCGCTCTACGGCGAGCCCGCGCGCCTCTACTGCCCCGCCGGGGTCTACGAGGTGGTCTACGACGACCAGGGCCGCGATCCGCGGTTCGTGATCAACGCGGCCAACTGCGTCCACTGCAAGACCTGCGACATCAAGGACCCGTCCCAGAACATCGTCTGGACCACGCCCGAAGGCGGGGGCGGCCCGAACTATCCCAACATGTGATCCTTTCATCCACGGCGCCGCATCCGCCTTGATGCCGCCCGGGAAACGTCGGAACTTCCGCCGATGCCGAGCTTCCTCCGCCTCGCCTTCGTCTCCGCCGCGCTGATCGCGCTCACGGCCTGCGCCACCGGCGGTCCCGGCAGCGAGGCGGCCGCGGCGCGGGAGGACGCCTCGCTCTACGGCCTGTACCTGGCCGGCCACGGCGCCCTCGACGCGGGCGACAGCAAGGCGGCCGCCGCCTACTTCAGCCAGGCCCAGGCCGCCGCGCCCGCCGCCACCTTCCTGAGGCAGCAGGTGTTCACCGCCGCGCTGCTGTCCGGCGACATAGCCAAGGCGGCGGCCAACGCGCCCGGCCCGGGCGAGGGCACGGCGGGCGACCAGGCCTTCGGGGCCCTGGTGCGCGCCGTCGAGGCGCTGGCGGACGGCAAGGGCGCGGAGGCCTACGCCACGCTCTCCACCGCCTCCGGGGCCGACGGCGGGCCGGCGGCCCTGCTTCGGCCGTGGGCCGCTGCCGCAGCTGGCCGGACCTCCGACTCCCTGGCGATTCCCGGCGTCACCGACCGGCTCTACGTGCTGATCGCCAAGCGCGACCAGGCGGCCCTGTTCGAGCGCGCGCGCCGCTATGCGGAGGCGGAGACGGCCTACAAGGCGCTGCTGTCCCAGCGGCTCTACCAGGCCCTGGTCCTGCAGGACTACGGCGAGTTCCTGGAGCGCCGCGGCCGCAAGGCGGAGGCCAGGGGGGTCTACGACCAGATCCTGGCCGGCGATCCGGACGATCCGGTGGCCCAGGCCGCCCGGGCGCGGGTCCTTTCCGGCGGACGGCCGCCGCCCGTGCCCACCATCCGCGAGGGCGCGGCCGCGGCCCTGACCGCCCCGGCGGCGGCCCTGATCGCCGACCGCCAGCCCGAGGTCGGGCTCGGCTACCTGCGGCTCGCGCTGCGGCTCGATCCGAATCTCGACGAAGCCTGGATCCTGGCGGGGGACGTCATGGGCTCGGCCGGCGACGCGGCGGGCGCGCGCGAGGCCTTCTCCCACATCGGGCCGAAGTCGCCGCGCTACGCGGAGGCCCGCTCGCGGCTGGCCTGGAGCTATCAGGGCGACGGCGAGACCGGGAAGGCGCTCGAGATCGCCCGCCAGACGGCCGAGCAGCTGCCGCGGAGCGACCTGGCCAAGCTGACCCTGGCGGACGTGCTGCGCGGCGCCGACCGGTTCGAGGAATCGGCGCGGGTGCTCGATCCCCTGATCGCCGCCAAGGGCGACAAGGCCGACTGGCGGCTCCACTACATGCGCGGCGTGGCGCTCGAGCGCTCGGGCCACTGGCCCGAGGCCGAGGCGGACCTCGAGGCGGCGCTGAAGCTCAACCCCGACCAGCCGGAGGTGCTGAACTACCTGGGCTATTCCTGGGTCAATCGCGGCATGAAGGTGAAGGAGGGCATGGCGATGATCCAGCGGGCGGTCGACGCCCAGCCGCAGCAGGGCGCCTACGTCGACTCCCTGGGCTGGGCCTATTACCGCCTGGGCCAGTACGACAAGGCCGTGGCGATCCTGGAGCGGGCCGTGTCCCTGGACGCCTCCGACCCGGAGATCAACGAGCACCTGGGCGACGCCTACTGGCGCGTGGGCCGCCGCAACGAGGCGGCGTTCCAATGGCGGGCGGTGCTGGCGCTGAAGCCCGACGAGCCGACCCGCGCGCGCGTGGAGGCCAAGCTGAATTCGCCGCTCGGCCCGGACGCGGCCGGCAAGGGAGCCGCGGTCGCCGCCCAGTGACCGACACCGAGCTCGCTCCCGCCAAGGTCAACCTGTTCCTCCACGTCGGTCCGCCGGCGGCGGACGGCTATCATCCGCTCTGCAGCCTGATGGTGTTCGCCGACGTCGCAGACCGGCTGACGGCGCGGCCGGCGGACCGCTTCGCCCTGACCGTGACCGGGCCCTTCGCCTCGCACGCGCCGCCCGGCGAGGACAATCTCGTGGCGCGGGCCGTCAGGGCGCTGTGCGCGCGGCGGGGGGCGCCCGAGCCGCCGGTGGAGCTGGTGCTGGAGAAGAACGTGCCGGCCGGCGCGGGCCTGGGCGGCGGCTCGGCCGATGCGGCGGCGGCCCTGAGGCTGCTGGCCGCCCGTCCCGCGCTGCGCTGCGCCGAGCCGGAGCTGGAGGCGATCGCCGCCGAACTCGGGTCGGACATCCCCGCCTGCGTGCGCTCGCGGCCGCTGATCGCGGAGGGAAGGGGCGAACGGCTCGGGTCCTCGCCCCGGCTGCCGGACCTGCCGGCGGTGCTGGCGCGCCCGCCCGCCGCGGCGGCGACCGCGGCCGTCTACCGCGCCTTCGACTCCGACCTCGGGAGCGCGTCGTCCGGGCGGCCGGCGCTGCCCGCCGCGATCGGCTCGGCGGCGGAGGCGGCGGCCCTGCTGGCGCAGTGCCGCAACGACCTGGAGGCGCCCGCGCTGCAGGTGGAGCCCAGGATCGCCGAGGTGCTGCAGGCCCTGCGCGCGGCGCCGGAGACCCTGCTGGGCCGCATGTCCGGCTCCGGCTCGGCCTGCTTCGCCCTCTGCGCCGACGCCGGCGCCGCCGGTCGGCTCGCGGCGCGCCTGGCCGCCGCCCATCCGGACTGGTGGGTCCGGGCCTGCGTCTTGCGGGGCGGCTGAGACGCGAACGGGGGCTCCCGCAGGAGCCCCCGCCGTACGCTCTCGGGGAGAACACCGGGAGCGGGGCCCGCTCCCTCATCCGGACCCCGGCGGGCGATGGGACCCGCCGGCGCCCGAATCCCTACTCGTGCAGGGCCTCGCCGTGCAGGGCCATGTCCAGGCCCTCGACCTCGGCCTCCTCGGAAACCCTGAGGCCGGTGGTGAACTTGCAGATCATCAGGATCACCAGGGTGGCGACGGCGGTCCAGACGATGGTCCCGAGCACGCCGTAGGCCTGGGTCAGGATGGACGCGTCCTTGCCCAGCGGGTTGATCGCCGCGTCCGCCAGCACGCCGGTGAGCAGCGCGCCGATGACGCCGCCGATCCCGTGCACGCCGAAGGCGTCGAGGCTGTCGTCGTACTTGAACATGCGCTTGATCCACACCGCGCCCGCGTAGCAGCCCACGCCCGCCGCGGCGCCGACGATCAGGGCGCCGGTCGGGTTGACGAAGCCGGAGGCGGGGGTGATCGCCACCAGGCCCGCCACCGCGCCGGACGCAAGGCCCAGCATCGAGGGCTTCTTGCGCTCGATCCACTCCACGACCATCCAGGCCAGGGCGGCCATGGCGGTGGCGACCTGGGTGTTGAGCATGGCCGCGCCCGCCAGGGCGTTGGAGGCCACCGCCGAGCCGGCGTTGAAGCCGAACCAGCCGACCCACAGCAGGGAGGCGCCGATCATGGTGAGCACCAGGTTGTGCGGCGCCATGTTGTCGTGGCCGTAGCCCTTGCGCTTGCCCAGGACCAGGGCGGTGACCAGGCCCGCGACGCCCGCGTTGATGTGCACCACCGTGCCGCCGGCGAAGTCCAGCACGCCCAGGCCGCCGAGGAAGCCGCCGCCCCACACCCAGTGCGCGATCGGGGCGTAGACCACCAGCGACCAGAGCCCGATGAACAGCAGCAGCGCCGAGAACTTCATCCGCTCGGCGAAGGCGCCGGCGATCAGGGCCGGGGTGATGATCGCGAACGTCATCTGGAACATCATGAAGACGTATTCGGGGATGGTGCCGGCCAGGGCGTTGGCGCTCTCCATCCCGATCCCGTTCATGAAGGCCGCCCCGAAGCCGCCGACGAACTTGTTGAGCCCTTCGCTGGGGTTGGCGGTGAAGGCCATGCTGTAGCCCACCACCATCCAGAGCACGGTGATCAGGCAGGTGATGGCGAAGGACTGGGCCACCGTGGCGATCACGTTCTTGCGGCGGACCATGCCGCCGTAGAACAGGGCCAGGCCCGGAATGGTCATCATCAGGACCAGGGCGGTGGAGGTGAGCATCCAGGCGGTGTCGCCGCTGTCGGGCTTGAAAGGCGCGGCGGCCGTCTGGGCGAAGGCCGGATGGGCCGCGAGGGCGCCGGCGATGGCCGCGAGCGTGACGCCCGTCAGCCGCTTCAGGCTTTTCATTGATGGGGTTCCCATGACTGTCGTTGACGTTCAGAGCGCCGCGGCGCCGGTCTCGCCCGTGCGGATGCGGACGGCCTGTTCGACGTTGACGACGAAGATCTTCCCGTCGCCGATCTTGCCGGTGTTGGCGGCGGCCCGGATCGCGTCGACGGCCTTGCCGACCGCCGCATCGTCGACCGCGGCCTCCAGCTTGAGCTTGGGCACGAACACCACCTGGTATTCGGCGCCGCGGTAGATCTCCGTCTGCCCCTTCTGCCGGCCGTAGCCTTTGACTTCGGAGATCGTCAGGCCCTCCACGCCCGCGGCGGCGAGCGCTTCGCGCACGTCGTCGAGCTTGAAGGGCTTGATGATCGCGATGATGAGTTTCATGCGCTCGCTCCAACGCGCCGTGGCGCGCCCCCTTGGTTTGTTCACGCCGGCCTTGCGGACGGCATCGGCCAGGTCCGGCGACGGCGACGCTAGCGACGCGGGCCGGGGCGGGGGACGAGCGGGGAGGGGTGGAAGGTGCGATTGTGGCGCGCCGCCCCATTGCTGGGCGCCGCCGCCGGGCGGCGCCTAATCCCCGGGCAGATTCGCCGCCTGGTTTTTGGGCGCGGGCTCCGGCGGGCCGCGCCGGCCGGGCCGGCGGGCGCCGGAACGCGCGTCGCGGCTCGGCGGTGTCTCAGCTTCCGAGCGGCCCGAAGTCCGCCCTCCGGCGTGCGGTCTGCAGGTGTTCATCGCAGTTCTGGCGCCGAGGATCGGCGGTGTTATCTGGCGTAGGCCGGTCCAACGCCTGTGTTCACGCGTCCAGGTCCACAGCGTGTCAGGATGATGGCGAAGCAATGCCTGCTTCTGCGGACGTATGTCCTGAATCCGGCAAGGAATGTCTTGCCCTTGGCGACGGCTTTGCTCATGCAGCCGCAACCAGGACTGTTCACGAAATCGTGAGCCCTGCAACCAAGGCGGGGGCTCGGCGTACTGGCGGAGCGTCTAACAAGACCGAGGAACTCCCCCATGCTCACGCGTATCTTCATCGCCGCCGCCGCCTCGGCCCTCCTGGCCGGCGCCGCGTCCGCCCAGACCACGTCCGGGTCCGCGTCCGCCTCCGGCGACGTCTCCGCGGGCGCCGTCAGCGTCCCCTCCACCCCGTCCTCCGGGCCCGCCACCGCCCCGCCGGGCGAGCCCCCGAACGGCGGCGTGATCTCCAGCAACGCCACGGCCCCGGGCGCGGCCCCGAGCTCCGCCCCGGCCTCCGCGACGGGCGCGGCGACCACGTCGGCCACGACCGACTCCTCCGGCTACAACTCGCGCTCCTCGGCGGGCCTGGGCGCGGAGACCTCCAGTCCGGCCGGTGGCGCGGCGATCGGCGCCAGCGCCGACCAGGGCGTGGGCGCCCCCTCGCCGCAGATCGTCACCAACGGCCCGATCCCCGACACCGCGGCCAACCGGGCCAAGTACGGCCAGCCGGATTCGCACGCGGGGCGGATGACTCGACCCGCCGGCAATTAAGGGTCACATTGTGATGCTTGATGGGACGCGGCGGGCTTGCCCGCCGCGTCTTGCTTTCGAAGAGGTGACGATGAACTGCATACGACTGGTCGCGGCCTCCTGCGCGGCCGCCCTGATCGCCGGCGCCGCTGCGGCGCAGCCGGCGCCGGCCGCGTCGGCCACGCCAGCGGCGCCCGCCGCTCCCGCGGCTTCCAGCCCTGCCGCTCCTGCCGCCGCCCCTGCGGCGACGCCTGCCGCGCCCGCCGAGTCCGGCTACCGGCCGATCGCGCCCGCGGGTGACATCCTGGCGACCCTGCAGGCGTCCGGGGAGTTCACCCAGTTCGTCAAGGCGATCAACGCCACCAACCTGGCGACCATCTTCAAGAACCAGCCGAACATCACGGTCCTGGCGCCCACGGACGCGGCCTTCGCCGCCCTGCCGGCGGCCGAGCGGGAATCGCTCTTCAAGCGCGCCAACGTCGGACAGCTGCAGAAGCTGGTGACCTACCACCTGATCAACGCCCGGCTGGACTCCTCCAAGATCAAGGGCCACGCCGCCACGCCGATCCCGACCGTGGCGGGCGCCTCCGTCACCCTGGACGGGTCGGGGGACACGATCACCGTCAACGGCGCGCCCCTGCTGCAGACGGACGTCATGGCCTCCAACGGCGTGATCCATGTGGTCGGCCAGGTCCTGACCGAGGGAGGATCGGCCCCGGCGGCGGCCCCCGCGGCTCCCGCCGCGCCCGCCGCGCCGGCCTCGGACGCGGCGCCGGCGGCGCCTGCCGCTCCGGCGGGCCAGCCCGCCGGCTAGCCCGGCCACACGCTTGAAGCTGCAGCCGGCGGGCCCTATGGTCCGCCGGCTTTTTTTCGGGCCCCCATCCGATGTCCGCCAAACCCTTGTCCTTCCAGGACTTGATCCTGACTCTGCACGCCTATTGGAGCGCCCAGGGCTGCGTGATCCTGCAGCCCTACGACGTGGAGGTGGGGGCGGGGACGCTGAACCCGGCGACGGTGCTTCGCGCGCTCGGCCCGCGGCCCTGGAAGGCGGCCTATGTGCAGCCCTCGCGGCGGCCGGCCGACGGCCGCTACGGCGAGAACCCCAACCGGCTGCATCAGCACCACCAGTACCAGGTGATCCTCAAGCCCAACCCGGAGAACCTGCAGGAGCTCTACCTCGGCTCGCTGAAGGCCATCGGCATCGACCCGATGGTGCACGACATCCGCTTCGTCGAGGACGACTGGGAGAACCCGACCGTCGGCGCCTGGGGCCTGGGCTGGGAGGTCTGGTGCGACGGCATGGAGATCACCCAGTACACCTACTTCCAGCAGGTGGGCGGGCTGGACGTCTTCCCCGTCGCGGGCGAGCTGACCTACGGCCTGGAGCGGCTGTCGCTCTACCTGCAGGACAAGGATTCCGTCTACGATCTCAGGTTCAACGACGAGTTCAGCTACGGCGACGTGTTCCTGGCCAACGAGCAGCAGTTCTCCGCCTTCGAGCTGGAGGCGGCGGACGTGGCGACCTTCAAGCGCCAGTTCGAGGACATGGAGCGGATGGTGCCCGAGATCCTCGCCGCCCGCGGCCGCCAGGGCCAGCAGCTGGTGCTGCCCGCCTACGACCACGTGCTGAAGGCCTCGCACCTGTTCAACATCATGGACGCCCGCGGCGCGATCGCGGTGGCCGAGCGCCAGAGCTACATCGGCCGCATCCGCGACCTGTGCAAGCAGTGCGCCGAGGCCTGGGTCGCCCAGCAGGGCGAGAACGCCTGACCATGCCCCAGTTCCTGCTCGAGCTCCTGTCCGAAGAGATTCCCGCGCGCATGCAGGCCCAGGCCGCGCGCGACCTGGAGCGCATGGCCCGCGACCGGCTGGGGGAGGCGGGCCTGATCTCCGCCGGGCTCAAGGCCTTCGCCGGTCCGCGCCGCCTGACCCTGGTGGCCGAGGGCCTGCCGCCCGCCCAGGCCGACCGCACCGAGGAGCGCAAGGGCCCCCGCGTGAGCGCTCCCGAGCAGGCCCTGGCGGGCTTCCTGCGGTCCACGGGCCTGACGCGCGAGCAGCTGACCGAACGGGACGGGGTCTTCTTCGCCGAGATCCACCACAAGGGCCGGCCGACGGCGGAGATCCTGGCCGGGATGGTCGAGGACATCGTCCGCGATTTCCCCTGGCCCAAGTCCATGCGCTCGGGCGCGGGCAAGCTGCGCTGGGTGCGCCCGCTGCGCCGCATCCTCTGCACCTTCGACGGCGAGGTCGTCCCGTTCCAGATCGACGGGATCCCGTCCGGCGACCTGACCCAGGGCCACCGCTTCATGGGGTCGGCCCAGCCGCTGAAGGCGCGCACCTTCGACGCCTACGCCAAGGCCCTGGCCGACAACTTCGTCGTGCTCGACCCGGACGAGCGCAAGGCGCGCATCACCGAGGCCGCGCGCACCCTGTGCTTCGCGCGCAACCTGGAGCTGGTCGAGGACGAGGGCCTGCTTGAGGAGGTCGCGGGCCTGACCGAATGGCCGGTCCCGATCCTGGGCGACATGGACCCGGCCTTCCTGGACCTGCCGCCGGAGGTGATCCGCACCTCCATGCGCGTGCACCAGCGCTATTTCGCCGTGCGCGACCCGGCCAGGGACGGACTGGCCCCCCACTTCATCGTCGCCGCCAACATCCAGGCCACCGACGGCGGGGAGACCATCGCCGCCGGCAACGCGCGGGTGCTGACCGCCCGGCTCAAGGACGCCCGCTTCTTCTGGGAAGAGGACAGGAAGGGCGACAACTTCGAGCGCTGGCTGGAGAAGCTGAAGGGCGTCACCTTCCACGCCAAGCTCGGGACGATGGCCGAGCG
>Ga0164243_10005656_pt1 | contig 19058 bp, 22 predicted proteins | sample OricompcompostOP_FD_108781 | JGI IMG/M metagenome (GOLD analysis project Ga0164243, IMG submission 108781) | Organic Plus compost microbial communities from Emeryville, California, USA - Original compost - Organic plus compost (OP) | ecosystem: Engineered > Solid waste > Mixed feedstock >... | reverse complement strand
GCAGGGATGAATTACATCCACCGCAACCTGGGTATCCATGAAATCGAAGATTATATGGACGCTACCCGCTGGTTACGCTCCCAGCCCTGGGCGGATACCAATAAGGTATGCATCACCGGCGGCAGCTTCGGCGGATATATGACCTGCATGGCGCTGACCTACGGTGCGGACGTCTTCAACTACGGTATGGGCAACTTTGCCGTAACCGACTGGCAGCTGTATGACAGCCATTATACCGAACGCTATATGGACACGCCGGCAGAAAACCCCGAGGGTTATAAAAAGACGGCTGTGATGCCTTACGTGGAAAAATACCATGGCCTGCTTCGTATTACCCATGGCACCATGGACGACAACGTGCACATGCAGAACTGCATCCAGCTGATTGATAAAATGGAGAACCTGAACAAGCATTTTGAGTTTATGCTGTATCCGGGCGAACGTCACGGATGGGGCCCTCCGAAGAATGTGCATTCCAACAGCGAATCTTACCGGTTTATCTATAATAACCTGCTGGACAAGCCATTCCCGGCTGCTTTCACCAAGTAAGCGCCAGCACCCGGAAACGCTATAAAACACGAAAACCCGGCCAGCAGGCCGGGTTTTTTGCGTATATAATAATATAGGGATGATCTAATCTAAAAAGAAACGGGGCTGCAAGACTACAGCCCCGAAAAATTTTAACCATATCTTTATTGAAAAACCTATACCAAAGATGGCCGTTTTTACCGGATGGTAAAAGTCCTTTTTTGTGAATGATATATTTTAACCGGTGAACGCGTAGAAAATCGGGGTTAACGTATGAGTAGTAAAATCACTTTATAACTTTTCATATGTAATAATTGTGGGGCAACATCCACAGGTATTGTCGGTATAGGGATAAAATAGACAGGTTTTTTCTCAGGGAGAGAAAGAAAAAAGGGTGGTAAGACTACCGCCCTTGTAATAATTTTAACCATATCCTATGAAAAACCTAGAACAAAGATATATCGTTCATTTGCTACTGTGTTTTCATTTCCGTGAACGTCGTGGTTTTGTTCGTGAAGAGGGGATAATGGTAAATATCTAGTTATATTAAAAAAATCGTGATATTATTATAAATAAATAATTAACGACAATACATATATATAGTCGACTAAGTATCAGGTTAAAAGCGCCACTAGATTAGTTCGTATTATTTTTTTACGCTATGCGCAGTCCGTTTTCCACCGGGAGCCCGGGCTGTAAAAGCGTTACAGTCTTATCCGGGCCTACCGCGCCAAGCACCAGGCATTCGGACATGAACTTAGCAATCTGCTTTTTAGGGAAGTTTACGACCGCAACGATCTGTTTTCCAACGAGGTCTTCTTTCTTATACAGGACGGTAATCTGGGCGGAGGATTTACGCATTCCTATTTCGGGTCCAAAATCAATAAGCAATTGGTAGGAGGGGTTACGGGCCTCCGGGAAATCATTCACTTCTACTACTGTTCCCACTCTCATTTCTACTTTTTCAAAATCCTGCCAGGTAATTAATTCCATACTGTTGAGTTATGTAATAAATATAATGATGATTCTACAAAATGTCAAGCTCAAATATTAAAGATATCTAGTGCAAAAACCCTTGATATTTCCGGGTTTAAAGCATCAGTCTGGCATAATTATTGGACCTCTGGGAATCAAATTTTAGGTTAAAAAATAGGTTAAAGCGAAAGAACCCCACCTGCAGAGGTGGGGTTCTTTCGTTGTGGTAATATCGTGATAGGGAGGCGCCGGGAACTGCCCCGCCCCTGCTATTTATGCAAAGTCGTATCCTTCTGCACCTTCAGTATCGCCGCAGGCGGGCGGGTAGGCGCAGGCGGCGCCACCGGGGCATTGCCACCGGCCTGTACGCCCGTCGGCACAGCGGACGCCGGCGCCACTGTCGCATTCGCAGGCGGCGGAGTAGCCGGAGTAACCGCCGAAGGCACTGCGTTCACAGTTGAATCTTCGGACATGGCGGTACTGTCTTCCAAGGTAATCGGCCCGCTTACGCTCAGGATCTTTTTCACGGAAAAATCTTCATTGGCTTCCAGCCCCCAGCCATGCAGCTGGGAAGTAGGGGTGGTAATGAACACTTCCTTGGTAGAATAGAATATCTTGCGGTGAGGATCGTAATTCAGCTCATTGCTTTCCAGCTTTTCTCCTTTTACAGTGATCAGCTCCACGCTGTCCCGCAGGTACACGAACCCTTCTTCCTCCATATACTTGCCATGTTTGGCCGTCAGCGTACTGGTGAGGTTGAGCAGGGAGTCGTACATCAGCACTTTCAGCCCTTGCTTGAACTCAACATAGCTGGGCCTTTCCAGGCTCCTTTCCATCACCGGGGCCGTCAGCTTGGCGCTCACCCGGCCTCCCTGGCTGAAGATCGTTACGATATCCGTTCCGTTTTCCACAGCGGCCTTCTTCGCATCAAACGCCATCACGGCGTCAATATCGTTTTCACAACTGCTGAGCAGCGCCGCTATCAATAAACAATATGAAATCCTTTTAATCATGGACCTGTTAAAAAAAGAAATGCAGTGAATGCGAGGCGAAGATAAAAAGAATTTACCTCCCCAACCATACACTGCATTACTATTAAGTTATGTAGCTAAACAGGCTGCCCTGTTAGTCGTATTTACGTTTGATAAACCACCTGTCGCTCAGCGTAAAGCCTATAGAGAAGCGATAAACGGTTTCTTTCAGCGCTGTTTCGGAATTGCCGCGGTGCGCTACTTCCAGCGCCAGGTTCAGCATGCTGTACTGGTTGCTGTAAGGCAGGCGGCGTACCGGCAGGCCCGCGCCAATGGTAGCGCCGAATAAAGGCATGTCCTTCTGGTTCAGGTAAATATAGTCCTTACCGTAGTAAGCGCCGAGGCGGTAAGCCACGCGGTTCCAGTAACCGCTGAGCGCCGTCAGGTTGGGCACAAACTGACCGCCGACGGACATCTTCCAGCTATTCTGGGTTTCAGCGTCCGGGTTGCCATAAACTTTGTAGTTATTTTCCCAGCTGGTAGCCGTGAAATCCGCTCCAATCTGCCATTTATCCAGCTTACGCAGCAGTAAACCGCCACCGTACTCGGTAGGGTACACCACGGTGCCTTTGGCGCCTTTTGCGTATAATACGGTATCCTGGTTCGTAAAATCGTTCGTAGAAGCGTCGTAGATCACTGATTCATGCAGCTGCGTTCTCCGGGCGTTCATGTTCTGGTTCAGGCTTCCGGTAGCGCCCAGGAGGAGCTCCATCTCTTTGTTGAGCTTCGCCTTATACTGTACCCCCGCTTTGTAGAAGAAGCTGTTGTAGCTGATGCGGTTGGAACGGCGGGAAGCGAAAATGGTATTTCCCGGGTAGATAATAGTAGTATTATTTTCCAGGCTACCGAAGAGATAACCGATGTTTACCCCGATGGAGAAGTTGCCGATACCCACGCCCGTACCGCCATATACCTGGTACAAACCGCCACTGCCTTCGTAACGGTTGATCAGCGGCAGGCGCACCGTATCAAAGAAGTTGCCGGTAACCGGCTCCTGGATATTGTATGATACCCTTGTAACCGGGCGCAAACCCAGGTTCATACCCCATTTTTTCCGGAGGGGAATACCCAGCTGCAGATAGGACAGGGTTCCAAAACCGCTGCTGAAGCTACCCTTGCCATCATTGATGTTGCGGGCGCCGCCTTCAACGGCAATATCTAAAGACGTTAACAGTAAATTGGAATAACTGGCGGGGTTGATGAAGTTCACAGACGTTGGATCGTTATATGCCTGAGAAACGCCACCCATACCGCGATTCACAATATTCTGGTTATTGTTCAGATCACCCAGTCCGTAACGGGAGTATGGTGAATTATCCTGTGCTGTGGCATTAATTGCAAGCAGTAAAACTGCCCCTAAAAAACAAAGAATGCTGGCTTTTGTCCGATGCATTGAGTTACAGAATTGTTTTTAAACCCGTTATCAGATTAATTATGGGTCTGCAAATATCTAATTTTTAAGGCGGGAAGCAAAAAAAACCAAATTAAGCCCTGTTAAAACCTCGTTAAAGTTGGCCGATTTTTCTCCGCAAATCCTTGCCAGATCATCATCTGCATAAAATTTATCAAATATCTCCTGCGGAGAGGTTCCGGAAATGGCCGTTGAGTTTTACCCGCTCCTTCAGGCGCTCCATTTCCGCCATCATGGGGATAACTTTATGCAGGTGCTGCTTCAGGTATTCCAGCCGCTGCACCTCGTAAAATAAATGCAGGATGTTGTATTCCTCTGATAATGAAAGGCCTGCGTGATGCGCCACGTCATAGGACATCAGCTCTATATCCGGTTTGGAGAAAGATTTGTGCACCTGTAATATGGCATGCAGCTCCCGGACGCCGTGCAACACTTCCTCCCGCAGGCGGTCGCTTACCGACATATCGTTCTGCGGATAGCTCACAATAGCGCCGGCATACAATTTATCCGGAATTTGCTGGACGAGCTCCAGCACCCTGAACACCCGCTCGCCCCGGGTAACAATATCCATCTCCCCGTTATCATACAGCTTTTCCACCTTCTCCACCTTCACCAGGGTGCCATATTCCATGACCTTTTTTTCCACCACCGCCGGGATGCCAAATGGCTTCCCCTCCGCTACACATTCCGCCACCATTTGTTTATACTTTGGTTCAAAAACGTGCAGGTTCAACTGTTCCCCCGGATAGGCCACAATGCCCAAAGGAAATATGGGAATAAAATTTGTCATTGCAACAAGTTATTAAATATCACCAATATTTGGATAGCATTTTTAGGCTAAAATACATATCATAAAAAAATCGTTACTGTCACGACAAGTATTTATATATTGTAGGTTTTTCGTAAAAATTTAAATCTGACCTAGCCAATGCCAAACAATCTGACTCGTTACTCATCACTGATTAAAAAAATCAGGAACTGGCCACTCTATTGGAGCAGGAAATTTAAAGATGGATATGAATCTCTTGAATTTATTACCCGGAATAACCGCCTGAGATTTCGTACTCCCTACAAATCTTTATATCTTGTTTTCAAGGAAATTTTTGTGGACGACGTCTACCGGATCGATACACTGGTAAAGCAACTGCCGCAGCAACCGGTGGTGATCGATATCGGGGGAAATGCCGGCTACTTCAATCTGCTCCTGTTTAACTATCTGCCAAACGCCAGATCCATCGCGTATGAACCAATTGAAGCGAACTATAAGTTATTTAAGTACCATATCGACGCCAATCCTGCCCTGAAAGGCAAACTGGCCGTAAACCACGCCGCCGTAGTAGGCCAGGAGCAGGAATCAGTGGAGCTGTTTGTGGAAACCAGCGCATCCAACTCCGTGACCGCCTCCATCTACGAGGACTTTGACCGCGATAATACCTTCCATGTTACCGTTAAAGCGATTACCCTGGACCAGATCCTGCGTCAAAACCAGCTGTCCCACGTGGATTTGCTCAAAGTGGATTGCGAAGGCAGCGAATACCCGATTATCTACGAATCGCCGGAATATGTGTGGCAAATTGTAAAAAAAATTATCATTGAGGTCCATAACCTGGACGAACATCAAAGAAATGTTGAATCTTTGCAAAAGTATCTTGAAACCAGGGGTTATACCTGTAGCAGAAACACCCTTCATAACCACTGCTATATGCTATTTGCTTGCAAAAACTAATAAGTAACAGAACTACAGCTACGACTATTACACTATGGCACACTACGTCTTCGACTGTGAGAGAATGAAATACCCTAACACCGGCTTGCATACCTATTGCCTGGAACTGGGGAAAGCCATGCTCAGGCAGTTGCAACCTACAGAAGAACTCACCTTCTTCGCCAACTTTAAGAACAAACCGGATTTTGGCCCGGGCGCTAAATTCCTGGAGCAAAAATCACTGCATAAATTCTTTATGCCGTACCGCCAGCGTTACGACGTTTGGCATTCTGCCTACCAGACTTCCCAGTTCAAACCCGGCAACCAAAAAACCAATCGTGTACTCACCATACACGACCTGAATTTCCTCTACGAAGAAAAGACAGCCGCCAAGCGGAAAAAGCTGTTGAAGCGTGTGCAGCAAACAGTGGATAGCAGCCGTTACATCATTGCCATTTCAGATTTTGTCAAACAGGATGTGGAAAAACATATTGACCTGGGCAACAAGCCCCTGAAGGTAATTTACAACGGCATCAACGTAGCTGAGTTCCCCGGGTACGATACTCCCGGCTACCGGCCTGAAAAACCATTTATCTTTTCCATCGGCACTGTATTGCCTAAAAAGAATTTTCATGTGCTTCCCTGCCTGCTGCAACACAATGATTACGACCTGGTTATTGCCGGCACCATCCGGGAATCCTACCTGGAAAAGATCATGGAAGAAGCCGCCCGGTTTGGGGTAACCCACCGCGTAAAGGTAATCGGCCCGGTAAAGGATGAAGATAAATACTGGTACCTTAAAAACTGCGCGGCATTTGCATTTCCCTCCCTGGCGGAAGGCTTCGGCATCCCGCCCGTGGAAGCCATGCACTTCGGCAAACCGGTCTTCCTCTCTGATAAAACCAGCTTACCGGAAATAGGCGGTACTGCCGCCTATTACTTCCGCTCCTTTGAGCCGGAAGCCATGCAAAAAGTATTTGCAGAAGGCATGCAGCACTACCAGTCCGCCCAACCGCAGGACAGCATCATCGCGCACGCCAATTCCTTCTGCTGGAAAAATGCGGCAGCCCAGTACCTGGAAGTCTACCGCACATTTGGCCAATAAGCCGCCGTTATCCTATTTTTGTAAGAAACCAGGAGCGTCATTCATGCAGCAGGAATATATAGCCGGCCTTTTAAATGGAGATATAAAGTCGTTAGCCAGATGTATTTCCCTAGTGGAAAACGGCGCCCCCGGCTATGAATCGCTCCTGGAAGCGCTTCCCGCAAGCTCGCCCACAAAAGTAATCGGTATTACCGGCCCTCCCGGGGCCGGTAAAAGCACCCTCGTCAATGCGCTCATCCAACACCTGCTGGCCGCAGGCAAAAGAATTGCCATCATCGCGGTAGACCCCTCTTCGCCATTCAATTACGGCGCCCTGCTGGGCGACCGGATCCGGATGAGTCAACATTATAATAACCCGGATGTTTTTATCCGCTCCATGGCCAGCCGTGGCGCGCTCGGCGGACTTAGTCCAAAAATCATCGAGGTGAGCGACCTCGTTAAGGCCGCCGGGTTCGACTACCTCTTCATCGAAACAGTAGGAGTAGGGCAGAGCGAAGTGGAAATCGCCGGCATTGCAGATACCACGATCGTGGTGGTAGTGCCCGAAGCCGGGGATGAGATTCAAACGATGAAAGCCGGCCTGATGGAAATAGCCGATATCTTTGTCGTTAACAAGGCTGACCGGGCCAACGCGGACGAATTCGTAAAAAACCTGCGCATCCTGGCCCATACCCGCCAAAATCATGCATGGGAAATACCCGTGGTCAAATCCATCGCTACCCAACAGCAAGGCATACACGAAATTATTGCGGCGATCGATAAACATCAGCAACTGGTAAGCGGCAACCGGCGCCGGCACTCCCTGCTGCTCGCAGAAAAGGCCTATCAGCTGATACAATACCGCCGCATGACGGACATCAGCAAAAAAGCGCTGCAGCAGGAAATTGAAGAGCGCCTACAATCATCTTCGTTTAACCTTTACAGTTATATCAGGTCCAAAAGCTGAATATGAACTACCTCCAACTGATCACGACAGAATTTGAAAAAGCCGCCAATGCTACCGAAGCGGTGGTTATGAAGCAATACATGCGGGATCAGTTTGAGTTTTTCGGCATCAAATCGCCCCGGCGCAAACTGATACAACGCACGCTGAAAGCGGCGCACGGCTTACCTGCCATCGGTGAAATGCCCGCGCTGGTAAAAGCCCTGTGGGAGCTGCCGCAGCGGGAATACCAGTATGCGGCCATCGATACGATGCAGCTCCTGCACAAACAATTCCTGCCCGGGCACATACAGTTATTCGAATTCATGATACTGGAAAAATCCTGGTGGGATACGGTGGATAACACCATCAGCGCATTGGTATCTCCCTGGTTCAAAAAATTCCCTGCACAACAGGCCGGCATAACAGACCGCTGGATCGCCAGCAACAACTTATGGCTGCAGCGGGGCGCCATCATTTACCAGAATGGCTGGAAGCAGCAGACGGACGAAAAGACGCTCTTCCGTTATATCCTGCAATGCAATCATTCCCGGGAGTTCTTTATCCAGAAAGCGATCGGATGGGCCCTGCGGGAATATTCCAAAGTCAATCCCGAAGCCGTTAAGCAGTTTGTAGCGGCGCATCCCCTGGCCCCGCTTAGCAAAAGAGAAGCGCTGCGATTGTTATAAGTTGCGGACATCTGAACCTCTTCCCCGTAAAAAATGTTATCTTTGCGGCATGCGAACCTTTACAACAGGCATATTAATCGCGTACGCAGTTTTCAATTACGGTCTCTAATTATTGACTGCAGGGCTTTCTACGCCCATGCTTCCCTACTATTATTCTGTATCCTTTATTTTTTCATTTCATAAATCTGGTTATTATGGCTTGGTTATTCCTTTTCATCGGGGGATTATTTGAAGTAGGCTTTACTATCTCGCTGAAGTATTCCGAAAATTTCTCAAAGCTGTGGCCTTCCATCAGCTTTATCATCTGTATTTCGCTGAGCTTCTTTTTCCTGAATAAAGCTATTAACAACGGGTTGCCTATAGGCACCTCTTATGCAGTATGGACGGGCATCGGCGCTGCCGGCACTGCTATTGCCGGCATGATCTTTTTCAAGGAGCCGGTTGCCATGTGGCGCATCTTTTTCATCGCTACGCTGATTGCCTCTATCGTAGGTTTAAAATTCGTTTCCGGGGGCGAATAACGACGCCCGTATCTGGCGGAGCGACAGCAGGCAGTTGGTGGCATACGCCGCCGCACAGGCTATACTGACAGCAGGAAGCACCTGCGCTGAATGACTCATTTCGATAGTAAATATCAACGCAGTGAGAACAGCGCGGGTACTCCCCGTCAGGAACGCCGCCATGCCCGCCAGCGCAATCAGCGTGCTGCTCACATGTAAGTGCGGGTTACAAACCTGAAATGTAAAACCGACCAGGAGGCCCCAGGCGGCGCCGATGACCAGGAGGGTGGTGACGGAAGTCCCGATCATGGACGTACTATTATAGAACAGGCTGCACATAAATCTCCCCAAACAAATCAATAAAATTACCCGAAGGGTAACCCCTCCATGCAAAAGCGGCGCGAGCAAATCATTACCAGGTCCGTAGGCCTCGGGGTAATACCATATCGCCAATCCTGTGATCAGGGCAGGCGCCAGCAGCAGCCATTGTTTTTTTGGGGGGAGAGAGATCGATTTGCGCTGCAGCCATAAGTACACGTTCCTGAACAATACCGCGAGGAGGCTGCCGAATATCCCAATTGTTCCGTAAAGCCATAACAGCGTGTATTCGTCGCTGTTACTAACCAGTAAATCGTAGGATGGCGGATGCAGTTGGAAAATGGCGCTCATGGCCACTACGATGAGCAATGGCAGTATGGTTGCCAGGGTTATCTCCGCCAGGAACAGCTCCAGGCAGCAGGCCACGGCGGCAACCGGCGTCCCGAAGCACCAGGCGATGGCGCCGCCCGCCACGGCAACGGTGAGTATTTCCACTTCCTTATCCGTTAATTTAAAACGTTCCTTTACCTGTATGATCCAGGTACTGTTGAAATAACTGATTGCCCCGTCCATCCCCCAGGGGATACCGGTAGCCAGCAGGGGAATAAGACTGAGCTGATAACCGGGCCGGGCTTTGCGTTTCAGCCATAGCCACAGGGCCGTGGCGGCAATCGGCAGCAGGACCATCAGCAAGCCCACGCCGCTGTAATAGACATCAAATGAATCGAAGGAGAACCGGCCGAGGTATAGCAGGTTGCCCAGGAAGAAAAATGCGGCATAAATGCCCCGGGCAAAAATGGCCCCCATCAAACCGGTAAATAGCGCCAGTAAACATATCCTGATAAGTTTAACAGGTTGCTGCGGAGCCGCATCCGGGGCGGGAAGCAGGCCCGGAGCCAAAACAGGGGTATGAACACTATTGAATTTACGAAGCCGGTTATACATAGAATTGTACTGCTGTTATTCAAATCTATTAAAAAAATTACATACCGGATAACCCAAACGCACACACGCTGATTGTTAATCACTTGCAAAAATTTTCGCGGTTAGGAAACCTTATCATATATTGTATTAAGCAAAGAGAGCGCTCAAATACAGAGTTGACATGTTAAACACAACCACGCCTGCCGACGTGCCTGGTGACACGGCGGATCAGCATTTCAGAGACCTGGTATTACTAAGACGGATGCTATTGTACACAAAGAAGGATGATGAATACCTGCAGCTTGCCGCGCCGGTCATCAACGCATCATCCGCTCAGATTATGCACGCCTGGTACGATTACATCAGTGCGGACCCCTATCTGTCCAACTACTTCAAACCTGGCACAGCGGAGGAGTTTGCCCATTCCCGGTTTAGCGACTGGCTGCAGCAGTTATGCAGCAGGGGAGGGCTCCGTCAGTGGGAAGCCCTGGAAAAGCAGGTTCCGGAAAACGCCGGGCCTTTAAAGCCTTTGCAACCCGAATTGCTGCGGTATCTAACGGCTTTCGCCTTCCCGGTGATACAGGCCGGCAACGAGGCTTTACATGCCGCAGGCATGGACGCCCCCACGCTGGCGAATGTAAAACAAGCCTGGTTTAAAGCCGTTACCCTGAGCATTGCGTTATGGGCATATCCTAATAAAAATTAGGAGGGCTGTATTCTTATCATGTGGCTACGATGATCGTAATGTCACTAATATGCTATTTACACCCATATATTAATATTGTACCTTGCCGCCAAACTATTAAGGACAGCACGAAATTTATCATGGGGAAAGTATCCACATTCAGCCCCGAACAGCAGGCGGACAATACGTCCAGTAAAGTTGTCGCCGCTTTGGAGCGTTTATCAGAAGCCTTTAGAGTGCTTCTCTGGCAGGAGGCCACACAGTTTGGATTGAGTCCAATTCAGATCCAGGTGTTAACTTATTTGTTGCACTACCCGGAGGAAAAACGTACGGTTACAGCGCTGGCGTCTTATTTCAACATGACTAAAGCTACTATCAGCGATGCGGTTAAATCGCTGGAGCAGAAGAAGTATCTTGTAAGAAAGGCCAGTATGACTGATACGCGCAGCCACAGCTTACAGCTGGTAAAAGAGGGGAAAGCGGTAGCGAAGAAAGTAGAGCGGTTTGCACTGCCTTTGGAAGAAAGTGTAGCGCAGGTACCGGCGAAAGAACAGGGCATGTTGCTGGAGCAACTGATGCAGATGATTTACTCACTGAATCAGCAGGAGGTGACCACTACACAAAACATGTGCTTTAACTGCCAGTATTATACCCTGAAAAAGGGCCATCACTGCAGTTTAATGAAGTCGACCTTAAAGCCGGCTGAATTACGGTTGGATTGTACTTCCTTTGAAATGCGGCTGGAAGAAGCCTGATCAGAGAGCGGGCGAAAACCAATCACCTAAAACATTTACGGCAGGAGGACCTCCTGCCGTATGTTCATTATTTTAAGCCTGTTTATTGCTTTGCCACCAACGGAAAGCGAGGAACCCAATGATGGCCAGCGGGGTAACCGCCAGCATGAGGATACCATTGTTCAGCCCTTTGGCAGGGCCTTCTCCGAGTTGCTGCGCTGTTTTGGTACAGAGAGAACACTGTGCCATCAGCTGGTTACCCGTTGTCAGTAACCATCCCATCAGCGTTATTACACACAGTTTCTTCATCGATTACTAGTTTATACGGTAAAATTACAAAAGAATCGGGAGCATACCCCGGATTTTCCATTAGTGGTAGTAAGGGGAAATCATGATGTACACCACTACGCCTGTAACTGCCACATAGAACCAGAGGGGCCAGGTGATCCTGGCAATTTTCCTGTGCCGCGGGATGTCGTTCTGGAAGGCTCTCAGCAGGGTGAACAGCACGAACGGAACAATAATAGCGGCCAGCACGATGTGGGTCAGCAGCAGGAAATAATAGACGTACCTGATGCCGCCAACGGCAGCCTTTTCAGCGGCTTCCACGATGCCATTGTGGTTAATATCGGCAAACTTCGTTTCCGGCGCCATGGAGTGGTAGGTCACGTAGGAAAGCAGGAAGATGACCGACAGGGCCACCGCGATGATATTACTCACCTTATGGGCCTTAATCTGCTTGTTTTTGATAAAATAGAGGCTGGCCACCAGGAGTACGGCAGTTGCCGAGTTCAGGATGGCATGGAACAGCGGCAGGATCCTGATATCGAAACCGGGATGGAAATCCGGCTTTGGCATGTAAAAAAGGATGGCCACCAGTACAGGGATAACAATTGATACAATTGCTATCGGGACGTTCAGATTCTTATTTTTCAGATTCATGATATTCCGTAAAAGTGAAAGGTGAATAAAGAAAAGGTGAACACCCTTTCTCTATTCACCTTACCTATTTAAGCAATATTATTTTCCGGAGAATAGTCCTTTGAGGAACTTCACGAATCCGGGCCGTTTCTTCTCTTTGGCGAGATGGAGGATGGCCACATCGGTAGCCAGCCGCTTGATATCGGTAGAGTCGAGCCCGTTATAGTATCCGCGAATATGCCTGTCTTTATCGATGAGCACCACTTTCTCGGTGTGAACGAAATCATCCGGGCCACCATCGCCTTCCGTTACGGAAACGAAGAAGTCGTGACGGGCCAGGTCATAGATTTCTTTCTTGTCGCCGGTGAGCAGCCACCAGTTATCAGGATTCACTTTATAGTCGTAACCGTAGTTACGGAGCTTATCCACGGAATCCCTGACAGGGTCCACTGAGAAGGAGAGTATTTGCAGGAGCGAATCATTTTTGATGTATGCGCTTTGCAGTAATCTCAGGTTTTTGGTGAGGGTAGGGCATATACTTGGGCAGGAGGTGAAGAAGAAGTCCACCACCAGGATTTTGCCTTCCATATCCTTCAGGCTCACCTTTTCCCCCAGTTGGTTGTACATGGAAAAGTCTCTTATGGTATGGTAAACCGTATCATAAGAGACTTTGCCGTCTGTCATGATAGTATCGATTCTCTCGGGGGAGTAGTAACGCGGGATGGGGACGACGTTCTTACCGTAGTGATCTACAATCAGATAACCCGTCAGTGGCACCAATATCGCCAACATTACTCCTAATAAAGCCCTGCGTGAGATGATCCTATCTATTTAATGTAAAGAAAAATATTAGTAGTGTTTTCCGTGACCTTCAGCAGCTGGTGCTTTAGGCGCTTCTACTTTAGTACCCGGAGCGAGGTCTTTTCTCATGTTTTTCCAGGAGTGACCATCGTACAGGAATGCGATAATGAACCAAATGAACAGCAGCAGCGGCATAAGGATGGTCATTACCAGGTTCTTGATTTCATGACCGAGGTGCATGAATTCAGCTACGATATAGAAAGCTTTAAAGAAGGTCAGGATAATGAAGATACCGTTCAGGAACATTCTGTTAGGAAATCCTGTTTCCAGGTGTAAGAATGCCAGCCCTACTTCAACAACTGTGATACCCAACAGGATCCAGAACGTTCTCCAGATCTTTTTTGTGGAAGAGTCGTGGTGAACAGGTTCAATTATTTCTGAGGATTGAGTATGTTCCATTTCTATTTCTGTTAATAAAATTCTTAAATCAATTTCCAGTAGTCAATAAACCTTGTAGCACAATCTGTTAGAGCAGGTAGAAGCAGGTGAATACGAATACCCAAACCAGATCTACAAAGTGCCAGTACAGACCTACTTTTTCCACCATTTCGTAATGACCTCTTTCTTCGTAGGTACCTTTCAGTACGTTGATGAGGATAACGATATTCAGCACAACCCCGGAAGTTACGTGTAAACCGTGGAAACCGGTGATAGTGAAGAAGAAGTTGGTGAAGTTGGTAGAGGCTACAGTACCATCTACGTTAGCGAAAGGATTGCGGCCCCACCATGCGCCTTCGTGGTAGAGGTGAGTCCACTCCCAGGCCTGGCAGCTCAGGAACGCGATACCGCCGATGATGGTCCAGGTGAGCCATTTAGCTACTGCTTTTCTATCTCTGTGGTGACCGGCGTGTACGGCCAGTACCATGGTTACAGAACTCATGATGAGGATGAATGTCATCAAACTCACGAACATCAGCGGAAGGTTCGCGTGTCCCATTCCAGGGAAGGATTTGAAGACTTCATTCGGATCAGGCCAGGATGGGCTGGAAAACCGGATGGTACCATATGAAATCAATAATGCGCCGAATGTGAACGCATCTGATAACAGAAAATACCACATCATCAACTTGCCGTAGTTCACATTGAATGGAGAATAACCTCCGGCCCACCATTTTTTCTTCGCTGTAACTGCTGTATCCATTGTTTATTTTATAAAATTTTACAAAGTTTATCTCGCGATACTTAAAAAAACCAACAGGTAAATCCACAGTATGTCTACAAAGTGCCAGTAAGTGGCAGCTACTTCAATAGGTACTGCGCTGTAGGAACGCACACGGGTTCTGTAAGCTCTGAAGAACATTACCAGTAAGGCAACTACTCCTCCGAGTACGTGCAGGATGTGTACTCCTACGATTACGTAAATAAAGGATGCGGAAACGGGGCCGCTGAGTGGTAATCCTTCAGATTTCATCTGGGAAAAACCCAACCATTGGCAGACTGCAAAAACTACTCCCAGCAGCGCGGTAAGCGTGATCAGCTGTTTGTAGCGTTGCATATTCCTTTCCTTGAATTGCTTTAACGCCAGGTGTATGGTCACACTGCTGGTTAAGATCACCGCAGTGGAAAGCCAGAAAATATGTGGCAGTTCAAATGCCAGCCAGTTAGCCTGGGATCTCTTCACAACGTATGCACTGGTAAACCCGATGAACATCATGGTAATACTACCCATGGCGATCCACAGAGAATACTTGTGCGGATGTATCTTTTTACGTTGCATGCTCATTGTTTGCATCACTTCCTCCTGTTTCTGATTAATATTTATCCAGCAGCTGCACCAGTTGCACGATCGTCAGGTAGATGTAGGAACCGAACATCAGTTTGCGGGCAGCGGGAACATCGTTCTTGCGGTACAGGTTCACAGCCCTGTAGAAGAAAAATAATCCGGCTACGATCGCAACGATGGCGGATACGCTACCCGTGATATGTAACAGATAAGGAGCTACGCCTGCTGGTATTATCAACAGTGTGTAAATCACTGCCTGCAGGGCGGTGAATTTATTGGGTTCACCGTTGGCAGGTAAGAGCTTAAAACCGGCCCTGGCATAGTCTTTATGTGCGATCCAGGCGATAGCCCAGAAATGCGGGAATTGCCATAAGAACTGGATAGCGAAAAGTGACCAGCCGCCTTCTGAAAGATTGTTAGCGCCGGCAGCCCAGCCGATCAGCAGGGGCATGGCGCCGGGAATTGCGCCTACCAGTACGGCCAGCGAATTCCATTTCTTCCAGGGAGTGTACACGAAGCCGTATAACACCAAAGACAGCAGGCTAAGGCCGGCGCTCAGCCAGTTGAAGCAGTACCCCATGATGAGGATACCGGCTACACCGGTGATGATTGCCAGGACGATCGCTTCGCCTTCGGTCATACGGCCGGCAGGCAGCGGACGTACGGCAGTGCGTGCCATCAGCTTGTCTGTTTCCTTTTCCCATATCTGGTTGATGGTATTGGCTGATCCGGAAACCAGCAAACCACCAGCAAATAATAAAAGAACTTTTACAATGTTGAACTCCACCTCGGGCACCAGCAGATAAGCCACCACGGATGAAAACACCACCATGAAGGTGAGATTAAACTTCATCAGCTGAGAGTAATCCTTCACCTTGCTTGCTACTGCATAAGATGTCGACAATTTTATGGAGTTTTCTTGCAACATTTTTTTTCTATCCACGTCCTGAATGTTAATTCAGGACAAATTTACAAACATCACAGTTAACAGGTTCCGGCAGATAAATTTAATACCTGCCGGCGCCTGTAAAAATATTGTTAGTGAGCTGATTCGTTCGGACCGATTGGTTCAGTCTGAGGAATGAAGTCTCTACCATCTTTACTGTAGTCATAAGCCCAGCGGTGAACTTCAGGAATCTCGCCAGGCCAGTTTCCGTGACCAGGATTGATTGGAGTAGTCCATTCGAGGGAAGTAGCTTTCCATGGGTTCATGGTGGTCAGCTTTCTTCCTTTGAAGATGCTGTAGAAGAAGTTGAACACGAACAGGAGCTGGGTAGCGAATACGATGATTACCACGAAGCTGATGAACTGGTTCAGTCCTTCGAACTGGTTGAAGGAAGTCCAGGAAGAGTAGTCGAAATACCTTCTTGGCATACCGGCCATACCTTCATAGTGCATAGGCCAGAAGATCAGGTAAGCGCCCACCAGGGTAATCCAGAAGTGGATATAACCCAGGGTGTTGTTCATGAAGCGGCCGTACATTTTAGGGAACCAGTGGTAGATCGCTGCAAACATACCGAAGAATGCAGATACACCCATTACGATGTGGAAGTGAGCGATTACGAAGTAGGTATCGTGCAGGTGAATATCGATAGAAGAGTTACCCAGCCAGATACCTGTCAGACCACCGGAGATGAATGTAGATACGAAACCGATAGAGAACAGGGAGGCAGGCGTAAAACGGATATTACCTTTCCAGATTGTCGTGATCCAGTTAAACACTTTGATGGCAGAAGGTACCGCGATCAGGAGTGTTAACAGTACGAAGAAGGCGCCGAGGAATGGGTTCAGACCTGTTACGAACATGTGGTGCGCCCACACCAGGAAGGCGAGGATACAGATAGCGAACAGGGAACCGATCATCGCGAGGTAACCAAAGATAGGCTTGCGGGAGTTAACCGCCAGTACTTCAGACACCATACCCATTGCAGGGAGGATGATGATATATACCTCTGGGTGACCCAGGAACCAGAATAAGTGTTGGTAGAGGATGGCGGAACCACCTTCGTTGGCGAGGGCTTTACCGGCGATGAAGATATCGGACAGGTAGAAGCTGGTGCCTGCGTGACGATCCATGAGCAGCAGGATGAAACCTGACAGCAGAACAGGGAAAGACAGTACGCCGAGTACGGCGGTGAAGAAGAATGACCAGATTGTCAGTGGCATTTTGGTCATGCTCATACCTTTCGTACGCATGTTGAGGATGGTGGAGATATAGTTCAGACCACCGAGCAGCTGAGATACTACGAACAGCGCCATGGAGGTCAACCAGAGATCCACGCCTATTTTAGAACCGATAGAAGCGTCACCCAGTGCTGACAGCGGCGGATACATTGTCCAACCACCGGAAGCAGGACCTGTTTGTACGAACAGGGAAGCCATCATTACCAGGCTGGCCAGGAAGAAGAACCAGTAGGAGAGGCAGTTCATGAAAGGGGAAGCCATGTCGCGGGCGCCTACCTGCAGTGGAATGAGCAGGTTGGAGAAGGTACCGGACAGACCGGCTGTTAATACAAAGAATACGAGAATGGTACCGTGCATGGTTACCAGGGCGTAATATGCTTCAGGGGTGATACGACCGCCTTTAGCCCAGTGGCCGAGGATGCTTTCCAGCCATGGGAAAGTAGCATCCGGATAGCCGAGTTGCAAACGAAACAGTACAGAAAAGAAAGCACCAATGATAGCCCAGATAATACCTGTGATCAGGAATTGTTTGGCAATCATTTTATGGTCCATGCTGAACACATACTTGGATATGAAACTGTCATGGTGCTCATGATCGTGGTGATCATGCGCCCCCGCGCCGTGCATAACCTCCTGTTGACTGTGCAAAGTTGCTTCGTTACTCATAATCGGTTCGGTATTTATTAAACTAACACCCGGGAAGTTTTGTCGTTTGTCAGTTCTTTTTTAATGTTATTAATTGGACTCCGTCAATAAAATCTTCTTCACAAAATTAAGGCTTACTTGATATTGGCAGCCACAGTTTTTGTGCTATCAGCTTTAGCGTCAGCGGCTGGCGCAGCAGGTGCTGCGGCAGGGTGAGCCAGGCTGTATTGAGTAGGCTGTTTAGCTACCCATGCATCATATTCTTCCTGTGTTTCTACCACAATCACGCCTCTCATGGAGTAGTGACCGGCACCGCACATCTGGTCGCAGGAAATTTCGTAGGTGAAATCCGGGTTACCGGTTTTCTCTTTCATCTGCTTGGTAGTGTATTTAGGAGTGAACCAGAGTGTGGTTGGGATACCAGGTACCGCATCCATTTTCATACGGAACTGAGGCAGACCAACGTCGTGGATTACGTCGCGGGAACCGATAACAAATTTCACCGGTTTACCAACCACCAGGTGAACTTCAGTTGCCTGGAAGTCGTCGTGGGACAGTGGATCGTTCCAGTCGATACCAATTTCATTGGAAGCTGCCGGATCGATCAGGTTATTGGCTTTACGACCGAGCTGACCATCTTTACCTGGGTAACGGATCAGCCAGTTGAACTGTTTACCGGTTACTTCCACTACTGCTGCATCGGCAGGAGCGTCGGAAGTTAACTGGAACCAGTGTTTCAGACCGAAAGCTACGAGTACAGTCAGGGCGATTGCCGGAATAACTGTCCAGATAACTTCCAGTTTATTGTTATGCGGGAAGTAGAAGGCTTTCTGACCTTCTTTTTCCTGGTATTTGAATGCAAAAACGAAGAGGGCAATTTGGGTGATAACGAATACTACACCGGTAATTGCAAGGGTAACATAAATGAGGGTATCCACACCTTCACCCTGCACGGAAGCAGATTCGCCCAGGATTTTCCCTTTCAGCAAATTGTTACAGTAGTAAACTCCTATAAGCCCCAGCACCAGGAATGCTATCAGCAGGAAGCCGTTAATACGGTTACTCTGCTGGCGCGCTTTCTTTTCTCCCTTCAATATGGACACATATTCGCTCGCCTTCGCAATCTGGAAGATGACTATGAATATGAGAACAACAACTAAGACTGCTAAAAATCCTGACATTGCTATATGAAATAAT
>Ga0164243_10005655_pt1 | contig 19058 bp, 18 predicted proteins | sample OricompcompostOP_FD_108781 | JGI IMG/M metagenome (GOLD analysis project Ga0164243, IMG submission 108781) | Organic Plus compost microbial communities from Emeryville, California, USA - Original compost - Organic plus compost (OP) | ecosystem: Engineered > Solid waste > Mixed feedstock >... | reverse complement strand
TTGAACGCGTGTCCGCGAAAATCAATTTTTCTTCGAGCCATTTTTTATGGCCCAGTATCGTTGCGATACCGGGACTTTCAACAAAAGCAATAGAAACAGACATCGCCGCGCGTCCGTAGAGGCGGATGGGTCGAGCAAAATGTCTGGAATGGGCGATAGGCAGCCGCAAGTGCGCAGACGCGTACTTACAAGCGAAAAGAGCTTGGCGGGCGGCCCAGCGCCAGCGACGACTTAACGGTGTCGCGGGTCCACGCCGGGGAAAGCATTGCGAACGATAGACATCAGACGCCTCCCTGGTGGTAAGTGAAATGGTGGAAGAAAGCGGGGTACGGAATGAGGGGCGGTAAACGCCCGAGTACGAATAGTATCAGCCTAGGCTTGACAATGGCAATGCATTCGGTCCTGTTTATGCGGCGGACGCAACACCGCCTCGGGATGGCCTCGCTGGTGGTCGCAGCGCTGGGATCAACGCGCTGCGACCACCAAGACTTCGGCGATCTCCCGGCTGACTGTACGCATGCGGTGCGGCAGTTCTGAATCGAAATACACTGAGTCGCCGCAATCCAGCCGAAACTGCCGTTCGCCGACATGGACCTCGACCGACCCTTTCAGGACCAGCATGAACTCCTCGCCTGGGTGCGGGAATACGGCCTTGTCGGCAGGGAATTTGCGCGGTGGGCGTACGACAAAGGGCTCCATGGTGCGGATCTTGCGCCGGCCGGCCATGGATTGGTAGTGGTAGCCGACATGGGTGCCATCACGCACCAGGGGTTCCCGGTCTGCCACGCGCACGATGCTGGTGGTTTCTTCTTGTGCGTCCATGTCTGCGCCGACCAGCTGCGACACACCGATATCGTAGGCCTGCGCCAGGCGGAGCACCGTGGAAATGGAGGGCTCGCTCAGGCCGCGCTCCAGTTTGGACAGGTAGCTCTTTGTCAGGCCTGTGCGCTGGGCCAGTTGTTCCAGCGACAGGTCTTGTTGACGGCGCAGGGCGCGAAGTCGGTGTGGCAGGTCTTGCATAGGCAATCGGATCAGGTCAGCACGTCAGTATGGGTGCGCAGGGCTCGACGTGCATAATACGCGAAGCCGATCTGTGACCGTTTTGGCGTCAAAATCCAATCGTGGGCCTCCGTGCCGAGCTCCGGCGGGATGGGCCGGATCGTGCCGGCGCTCATCGCCAGCAACTGCATGCGGGCAGCGCGCTCGAATTGCAGCGACAGCACGCAGGCTTCTTCGATTGTCGTGGCTGCGACCAGCATGCCGTGGTGCGAGAGCAGGATGGCGCGCTTGTCGCCCAGGGCCGCCGAGATGATTTCGCCTTCTTCGTTTCCGACGGGCACGCCGGGCCATTTTTCCAGAAACGCGACATCGCCATACAGCGTGCAATTGTCCATGTGCGACACCTCGAGCGGGACCTCCAGCATCGACAATGAGGCGACGTGCAGCGGATGCGTATGAATAATGCACTGCACGTCGGGCCGGGCGCGATAGATCCACGAATGAAAACGGTTGGCCGGGTTCGGCATGCCGTCGCCCTCTTGTACGCGCAGGTCTTCGTCGACCAGCAATAGATTGCTGGCCGTGATTTCGTCAAAGCCCAGTCCCAGGCGCTGGGTGTAATAGCTGCCCGGGGTTTCCGCGCGTGCGGTGATTTGTCCGGCCAGTCCGGAATCATGGCCGCCGTCAAACAAGATGCGGCAGGTCAGCGCGAGACGTTCGCGCTTTGTCCACTGCGAGTCGGCGAACTGACGGCGCATCTCGGCCTGGGCTTTTTCGACCAGTTCTTGTTTGGACAGGTGCATGGTGTCTGCCATGGTGCTTCCTTTCGTGTGGTGTTTGTACGTTGTACGTTATGACTGATTTGTCATGCGCGATCGGTCATCCCTGATGTGCGCGATGAAGTGAGTCATGGGTAGGGAGTTCAAGTTCGTCACGGCCATCAGTCCAATCGAATATGGGCACGTTGGATGATGTCAGTCCATTTCGCTTTTTCGGCGGTGATGAACTGTTGGTATTCCTCGTTGGTTCCTTTGTACATCTGCGTCCCTTGTGAGGCCAACCGCTCGCTTAAAGCGGGCGAGGACAGGGCCTTTTGCAGGGCCGTATTTAACGTGGCGACAATCGGCGCCGGGGTGCCGGCCGGGACATACAGCCCATTCCAGGAGCTGATTTGCAGTTGGGGCACATGCACGTCTACGCTGGTAGGCACACCAGGGGCCGAGGGCAGGGGGCTGGGGTTGGCCAGTACCAGCGCTCTGAGTTTGCCGGCCTGGACCTGCGGCATGATGACAGGTATGGCATCCATGACGACGTCGACTTGGCCGCCCATGGCTGCGTTGACGGCTTCGATACCGCTCTTGAATGGCACATGCGTGATGTCGACGCCGGAGGTAAGTTTGAGCAGTTCCAGGCCCAGGTGCGGTGAGCTGGCGTTGCCCGCGGAGCCGAAATTCAGTTGGCCGGGATGCGCCTTTGCATATGTCACAAACTGCGCAAAATCCTGAGCCTGGACGCTGGGATGGACGGCGAGCATAAATGGTGAGCTCGATACCAAGCCGACCGGCTGAAAGTCGCGGTCCGGGTCATAGGAGATCTTGTCGCGAACGAGAGGATTCACGATCTGTGTGCCGACCGTACCTAGGAACAGGGTATAGCCATCCGGCGCGGATGTGGCCGCGAGCTGGGCGCCGATCACGCCGCCGGCGCCAGGGCGGTTTTCTATGATCACGCCCTGGCCCAAGGCGTCTCCCAATTCCTTGCCCACCTGGCGCGCCACGATATCGGTGATGCCGCCCGCACCAAAAGGCACGATGAGCCGCACGGCACGCTCCGGATAGGATTGCGACGCGGCGGTGCTGCAGCTGACCGCGAAAAGGGTCGAGATAAGAAGTCTGGATATACGCATGATTTTTCCCTGATGTTGATTGTAGTCAAAAATGATTCCTTAATGACACGAAGTGTCCTATAGATTTATATGTGTCATCAAGGTTTGGCGTGTAGGGGATTTCCCTCGAAGGGGCGGCGTTCAGGCCCGGGCACATCGCCCGATGTGGCGGGCCCAGGGTTATTACTTATGTGTTCCTAGGCCTTCTTTAACGTAGGATTGACGTATTGTCATACAATCAGATGAAAGGAGGCGGTCTTGGAGAACCAGGAAATCGGCTTTGTCGGGTTGGGGCGTATGGGCCTGCCTATGGCGCGCAACCTGCTGAAGGCCGGATACGCGGTGCATGCATTCGACGCGTCCGCGCAGGCACGGGCCGCTGCGAAAGAGAGCGGTGCGGTCTTGGCAGATAGCGTCCGGGCGCTGGCGGATCGGGTCGAGACGATATGCCTGAGCCTGCCCACACCTGCGATTGTGGAATCCGTCTTGCTGGAATTACGGCATGGCGCAAAGGTCCGCCGGGTGATCGATCTGTCGACGATTGGTATCCGGGCTGCGCGGCGCGCTCATGAAATCGTCAGCGAGCGCGGCATCGAGTGGATCGAAGCCCCGGTCAGTGGCGGCATCACCGGCGCTGCGGCAGGGACGTTGACCTTGATGGTGTCGTGCGCTACGAGCGTTCGCCACCAGGTCGAGCCGATATTCCAGCCGCTGGGCAAGGTGCTTTACGCCGGCGAGGCGCCGGGCTTGGCTCAGGCGGCCAAACTGGCCAACAACATGCTGTCGGCAGCGGCCTTGGTGGCCTCGTCAGAGGCGCTTTCCATGGCCACCAAGGCAGGCGTCGACCCGGCCGTCGCGCTGGAGATCATCAACGCCAGCAGCGGTCGTAATACGGCAACCACACACAAGATCCCCAACGAGGTGCTGACCCGCCGTTTTCAGGTGGGATTCGCCAACAAGCTGTCCCACAAAGATGTGACGCTGTGCATTGAAGAAGCCGCGTCCATGGGCATTCCCATGCCTGTCAGCGTCGCGATCCGCGAGATGCTGGCGATCACCACAGCGACCTGTGGCGAGGACGCCGATATTTCGGACGTCGCCCGTGTCATGGAGCAATGGGCCGGCATCACGATTCGCGGGCATGCCGATTCCCAGTAGATACCGGTGCGTTCGTGATTTTCACGATCGGCCGCGCTTGACGCTGCAGGCGTTTCTTTCTGGGTGTCAGGCTGTTCTTTTTGATTAATGCTTTTCTCACTGTCAAGGAAGACTATGAACAACGAACTGTACGAAAAAGGCTTGAAAGTCCGACGCGAAGTGCTGGGCGCCGAACACGTGGACAAGTCGATCGCCAATGCGACCGATTTCAATCGTATCGCCCAGGAAATCACGACGACGGCGTGCTGGGGATTGTGCTGGGCCAATGATGACCTGACTCGCCGTGAACGCAGTCTGGTGAATCTGGCCATGATCAGCGTGCTGAATCGTCCGCATGAGTTGTCGCTGCATGTCAAAGGCGCCTTGCGCAATGGCTTGAAAGAATCGGAGATCCGCGGCGCACTGACTCACGTGGCGATTTATGGCGGTATTCCGGCAGGGATGGATTCGTTCCGGATCGCCTCTGAAGCGATCAAGGAATATCGCGAGGCGCAAGCTGCCGGAACCGAGAAATAGCGTATCGGCGTCTGCGGCCGGGGATGACAACACAACACTAACGGAACAGGTCTCTGCATAGACCAGCGCGATAGGCAGCGCAGGGCAGGGCCGTTCATATCCGGTCGTTCATTTTCAATGCTGGACTGACATCCGCCTGAGACAAGGTGGAGGGAGACACTCATGCGTAAATTTCTTCGCCCCATGCTGGCGGCCGCCCTGGCCGTCCTCGCGAGTGCGGCACATGCGGCTTATCCGGAGAAACCCATCACCATGATCGTGCCTTATGCGCCAGGAGGTTCGACCGACGCGCTGGCGCGCATCGTGGCCGAGGCCATGGGCAAAGATCTCGGCACGACCGTCATCGTCGAGAACCTGGGCGGTGTCGGCGGCGTGCCAGGGGTACAAAAGTTCCTGCGCTCGGACAACGATGGCTACACCATCATGTTCAGCAATATGGGTTCGTTTGCGATTGCGCCAACCCTGTATCGCAGTATGAAATTCGACCCCAAGACGGAAATGGAGCCCATAGGCCTGGTTGCAGAGGTACCGATGGTGCTATCGGTCAGCGCGGCCAGCGGCATCAAGAACCTGCCGGATCTGCTCAAGCGGTTGCGCGACCAATCTAAACCCAGCGTGAACCTGGGCAATGGTGGCCCGGGCAGCACGGCGCACATCGGAGCGGAATACTTTCTCTATTTGACGAAGACGAAAGCGCAGATGGTTCCGTATCGCGGCACGGGACCGGCGTTGGTCGATCTGATGGCCGGCACGGTCGACATGCTGATCGATCAGACCGTCGCGATGATCCCGGCCAGCAAGGGCGGGCGCGTGGTGCCTTTGGCGGTGGCCAGCCCCGAGCGTATTTCGCAAATGCCCGACACACCGACGTTTGCAGAGGGCGGCGTGCCGGAATTCGATATCGCGGTGTGGAATGCCTTGGCCGCGCCGAAAGACACGCCCAAGGATCGGATGGACAAGCTCGTCAGCGCGCTGAATTATGCGCTGGACGATCCAAAGGTGAAGGCCTCATTGGATTCGTTGGGAGCGTTGGCACCGCAGGGCGAGCGGCGTGGCCCCGCCGAAATGGAGCGTTTGACGAGCAAAGACCTGGACCGCTTTGCTAAATTGATCCACGACGCGAATATTCCTATCAATCCATAGAACGATATCGAGACAAGACATGACGACACCGACAATCGGATTTATTGGCTTGGGCAGCATGGGCAAGCCGATGGCCCAATGCTTGTTGCAGGCGGGATATTCTCTCGCCGTTTATGACACCAATGCGCAAGCTGTCGCTACACTGGCGCAAAATGAACGTGTCAGCGCGGCGGCGACGCCCGCCGATGTGGCCAAGCGGGCATCTATCATCATCACGATGCTGCCGACCAGCGCGATTGTGGAGCAAGTGCTCAGGGGCTCGGACGGAGTATTTTCTGCGGTGCAACCCGGCTCCATCATCGTCGAGATGAGTTCGGGGGTGCCAGCCGCGACGCGGGCCTTGGCCCAAGAGGCCCAGGGCCACGGTGCAGCGCTGGTCGATGCGCCCGTATCGGGCGGTGTCAGCCGTGCGAATACTGGCGATCTATCGATCATGTTCGGCGGGACAGATGCGAGCCTGTCCATCGTCGAACCGGTACTGCGTGCCATGGGATCCAGCGTCGTGCGTACGGGCGAGGTGGGCAGCGCGCACGCGATGAAGGCGTTGAACAACCTGGTGTCGGCCGGCGGTTTCTTGATCGGAATCGAGGCAATTCTGATGGGAAAACGGTTTGGCCTGGATACCGAAGTCATGGTGGATGTATTGAATGCCTCGACCGGTATGAACAATTCCACGCAAAAGAAATTCAAGCAGTTCGTTTTATCGGGAAAGTACAATGCCGGTTTTGGGCTGGAGCTGATGGTCAAAGACCTAGGCATCGCTCTGGGATTGGATGAAAACCATACGGCCGAGTTCTCGCAGCTTTGTCTGAAAACGTGGCGCGCCGCCGCTGAGTCGCTAGGAAAGGGAGCCGATCATACCGAGCTCGCCAAGTTCATTGCGCAGCGCTGCGATGTGACTCTGCCATGAAAGACGACTGAGGGGCCCGGCGATAGCGGTCGATAATGAGGCCATGAGTATTCAATTTGAACGTGCCGAAGTCTCGCTGAAGAAACAGGTCATCGATAGTATGCGTAATGCCATTATCGATGGCACGTTTCTGCCCGGCCAGAAACTGGTTGAACGCGAGTTATGCGAGCTATTCGATGTCAGCCGTTCTCTGATGCGCGAGGCCTTGCAGAAATTAGAGGCCGAAGCGCTCATAACCATCGTGCCGCATCGCGGGCCCGCCGTGGCGGAGATCACGCTCGAAGAGGCCAAGTCCATTTATGCCGTGCGCCAGGCCCTGGAGGCGCTGGCTGGCGCAGGTTGCGCGCAGCACGCGTCAGAGCAGGATATCGCTGCATTGGAGGTGAGTTTGCAGCGCGTGGCCGCCTGTCAGGGAAGTGCTGACCAGAAAGCCTTGGTCCAAGCCAAAAATGAGTTTTATCGTGTGTTGCTCAAGGCTTGTGGCAACCCCATCGTCCAGGAAATGCTGACAGGATTGAATAATCGCATTAATTCGCTGCGCCGCTTTTCCATGAGCCAGCCTGGGCGGCTGCCTCATACGGTCAAAGAGTTGGAGGCGATCATCGGCGCTATCCGCAGCCGTGATGCCGAACGGGCATCGAAACTGTGTGCCGAGCATGTCGGTAAAGCTGCGACGATCGCTCTGCGCGTGATGGTCGAGCAAAAGCAGCAGGTTTCATCAGCATAGACCTAGCCTTTTGAAGCATCCTGGCGGAGGGGGCTGCCGTCGGCCCTGGGCGGGCTGTATTTGTTAATGTAAATAAAAAACATTATCATGTTCGATCTTATCGATCCTCTGTTATGTCAGCCCGCCGATCTCGCCCGCAAGGTTTTCTCGCCTATTACGAAGAACTGCTCGCGGTCTGGACCCGGAAATTGGGATGCCGGGAGGCGGCGCGGGATCTTGCGCATGACGCCTTGGTAAAGTGCCTGGAGACAAGCTCTGCAGAGGTGGCGCAGCCTCGGGCGTATCTGCACCAGGCAGCGCGCAACGCCGCCGTCGATGCCTTTCGACGCGATCGCGCCAAGGAATGGGTGCCGCTTGATACCATAGCGACCTATGCCGATCCTTTACACGACCCCGTCTCTCAGGCCCGCGCCAGCCAGCTCGGCCGTGCCCTGGAAGCCGCCCTGCAGGAATTGCCGCTCAAGTGCCGCCAGGTATTCGTCTGGCAGCGTGTGGAGGGCCTGACGCAGGCCGAGATCGCTCAGCGCCTGGGGTTAAGCAAAAACATGATCGAGAAATACATGATTCGTACTGCCTTGCATTTACGAGAGCGATTGGGGGCCTATGCGCCGGATTGAGTGTCCGCTCGTGATAGAGGTTTTGCTGTGAGCGCCGCCGTCGGATCCGATCCTATTCGTGCCCAGGCGGCCCAGTGGTTTGCGCGCGCCCATTCAGGCGAGTGGGACGATACGGCGCAGGCCGAGCGGGATGCGTGGCTGGCAGCCGATCCACGCCATGCATATGAGTATCGCGTCTTGGAGTCCATCTGGCAGGCAGCGGCCGACATACCGCAGGAGCGCCTGCAAGCATTGGCCACGGTGCGGCCGAGGCGGTTTGGCGTCAATCGACGCCAGGCTATTGCGGCGTTCTGTACGGGCGTACTTGTGCTCGGGCTGGCGATCTGGCATTGGCCTCGCGGCGTGATCGAGATGGAATACCGCACCGCTTTGGGCGAGCGGCAAACCGTGACCTTGTCGGACGGCTCTGTGGTGGAGTTGAACAGCGGCAGCCATATTCAGGTGCGATTTGATGAAACGACGCGGCGAGTGAAGTTGCTGGCCGGCCAGGCGTTGTTTTCGGTGGAAAAGGACGCCAAGCATCCATTTCTCGTTGACGCAGGCATTGGCACGGCCTTGGTCACGGGAACGCGGTTCGACGTGCGCCGTGATACCGATCAATTGTCGGTGGTGGTCGAGTCGGGTTCGGTCAATGTCGAGGGGCGCGATGATACTGAGCCTGTTGCCGTGGTGGCGGGTAATGCCGTTCGCATAGGCGCCAATGGCCGTGCCGAGTCGCCGCAGCACGTCGACGTGGCGACGGAATTGTCGTGGCGCAAGGGACAGATCGTGTTTCGTGAGACAGACTTGGCCAGCGCGGCACGCGAGGTTTCGCGTTATCGTCAGCAGCCCGTCGTCCTGGCCGGACAACCATCATTGGGAAAGCTGCAGGTCAGCGGCGTTTTCCGGACGGATGATACGGACGCGTTCCTCGCGGCCTTGCCGCATTTTCTGCCGGTGCAGGTGCGTCAACTGGCTGACGGCCGCCGGGAAATCGTTTCCGCAGCGGCTGTTACAAAATAACCGCTCCGGCGATTCAGGTTTTTTTCTGGAGTTTCGTCTTCTCCCTGATTGAGACAGGCGGCGTGGTTGCCGCCGTCAAATAGCATTGGAGTCGACACGGTGAAGCGAAGGAAAGTGGGGAGCGGGGCGCGGGTACGTCCATACCTGGGGCCTGTGGGAGTGGCATTGATGCTGAGTCTGGGGGCTGTCAATGTCCAGTCACAGCCGGCGCCGGTCGAGATCAATATGCCTGCTCAATCGCTGGATCAGGCGTTGCGGGATCTGGCCCAAACGCACGGCCTGCAGATTTTCTATACCCCGCAAACGGTGGCTGGTTTGAATGCGCCGGCAGTCTCGGGGCGCATGTCGCCGCAGCAGGCGCTGGACGCGTTGCTCAAGGGGACTTCCTTGCACGCCCGCAAGGAGGGCGCAGCGATCATTGTCGAGCGCGACACAGCGGCCGACGCTGCAACGGCAACCGATCCGGCGGTCATGGCGCCGATTGAAGTGTCAGCTTCGCGTACGTCGAGCAATCTGGTGAGCCCGGTGCAGCAGACGATTGTGCTGGAGCACGACGCTTTGCAAGAGCTGCGTACGGGATCGGGCAATCTGGCAACGGTGTTGGCAAAGGCCGTGCCTGGCATGGCGGATTCGAGCCGTACGATCACCGATTACGGGCAGACGCTGCGCGGCCGCGGCGTGCTGGTGTTGGTCGATGGTATTCCGCTCAATACGAATCGGGACTCCTCGCGGAATTTGGCCAATATCGACCCGGCTACGATCGAGAGCGTCGAGGTATTACGAGGAAGCAGTTCCATCTACGGCGCCGGTGCGACAGGCGGGATTGTGTCGATTACGACTCGCCCGGCTGGCGGCGAGTTTGTCGCGGAAACGACGCTGACCGGCGTGAGTCCGCTGACGCGTTTGCATGCCGATGGACTGGGTGGGCAGCTGCAGCAGCATTTCGCGGGCAGTGAAGGGATATTGGATTATTCCTTCGACCTGGGCGCGCGTCACAATGGAGCGTCGTACGACGCTCACGGCCGGCGCATTGCACCCGAGCCCAGCCAAGGCGATCTGTTTGATTCCAATATTTATAGCGTCGGCGGCAAGCTGGGATTGCGCATCGACGAGAACCAGCGTGTGCAGCTGTCCGCCAGCTACTACAACGCAGACCAGGACTCTGACTACACCTCTGATCCATCGGTAGCACGGCTCCCGCCGGGCACTGCACGGGCACTGCCCATGAGCGGTCTGGAGCTCGTCGATCAGAATCAGATCCGCAATACGCTGGTGAACCTGGAATACCAGCATCTGAATCTGCTGGGCAGCAAAGTCACGGGGCAAATGTATTACCGCGACTACTTTACGCGTTTCACGCCATTCGACGCTCGTGCAGTGGTCACCCGCGGAAATCAGGTCGATCAGGTCACGCAAAACTCCAAGGTGCTGGGCGGACGTCTGACGGTCGATACGCCTTTGGGAGATCAGTCCAAAGTTCTCTGGGGCGCGGATTTCAATCAGGAACGCAGTGATATGCCGCTGGATATTTTCGATGCGGCGGCGTATGACGCCAGCGGTGGCAGGGTCTTTCGCAAGACCGGCCAGTTGACCTATATGCCCGAATTGACCACGCGCAGCACGGGCGTGTTCGCGCAGTTGGAGCATCGTTTCAATGAGGAATGGTCAGCTCAGGGCGGAATACGTTATGAATATGCGACCGCAAAGTTCGACGATTTTGTGCCCTTGTCTCAATTGCGTGTGCCGTCGCCTGCGACAGTGGATGGTGGGTCAGTCAGCTATGACGCGTTTCTATTTAACGCGGGGTTGGCCTATGCACCTGTAAAGGGGCAGGAGTTCTATGCCAATTTCAGCCAGGGATTCCAACTGCCTGATATCGGCGTGCAGATGCGCAATGCGCGGCCGGGATTCGATATCGAATCGTCGGACCTGCAGCCGGTCAAGACCAATAACTACGAGTTGGGATGGCGCGGCGGTATAGGCAGCAATACCTCGGCCTCGTTGGCGGTGTTCTACACCACCTCAAAACTTGGGGACGTGCAGAGTTTCAACAATGGCCTGATCCTCACGCGTACGAAAGAGCGCATCTACGGTATCGAGGGAACAGTCGACTACCTCACGGATGACGAGAAATGGGGCGCAGGCGGAACCTTTACCTGGATGAAAGGCCGCGAGCAGCCCGAAAATGGGGATTGGCAGGACATGACGGGTTTTCGTATTCCTCCGATCAAGCTCACCGCGTATTTACAGTACCGCCCCACTGAACGATGGAGCACCCGGGTCCAAGCGAACTACTTTGGCGCCGAGGACTATCGTCTGGATGGAAAAGAGGGCTTTGGGCGCCGTGACGTGAGCAGCTATTTCACGGTCGACCTGATGAGCCGGTATGAGTTCACGCCCAAGGACACTTTGATCGTCGGCGTGGAAAACCTGTTCAATCGCGATTACTACCCGCTCTATAGCCAACTGATGCGCAGCAGTACGAACACCAGCCGTTTGCCGGCGTCGGGGGCGTTGTTGACGCTGACGTATCAGCATCGTTGGTGATACGAGTTCAATGCCCGAACCGTTCCGCATCCAGCATGTTTGGATCGGGACGGTCCAGTGCATTCAGTGCAGCCACCTCATCGTCTGATAGCTGAAAATCAAAAACATTCAGGTTCTGTGCCTGTCGCGCCGGGTCGGAAGATTTGGGCGCCGGCACAAATCCGTGCTGGATATGCCAACGCAACACGATCTGAGCCGGCGTGCGGCCGTGACGTTTTGCCACGGCGGCAATCGCCGGGTCGGCCAGCATGTCCCCGCCGCGGCCAATGGGGCTCCATGTTTCCGTGACAATGCCGTGGGTTTGATGCAGCGCGACGATGTCACTGCGCAGATGATACGGGTCCAGTTGAATCTGATTCACATGCGGTGCCAAACCCTGGTCCAGCAGACGCTGTAAATGCGGGACGGTGAAGTTGGACGTCCCGATGGCGCGTACCAGGCCTATTTCCAACAGTCGGGTCAGCCCTTCGAAAGCCTCGACATAACGGTCCTGTTTGGGATTGGGCCAGTGGATCAACAGCAGATCGATATAGTCCAGGCCCAGGCGTTTCAAACTGGCCTCGCAGGCCTGTCGGGGGCCTTCGATGCTATGCCATTCGCGATTGAATTTGGTCGTGACGAATATTTGATCGCGCGTAATACCGGATGCGCGGATGCCTGCGCCTACGCCGGTTTCATTGCGATAGTTCTCTGCAGTGTCGATGAGCCGATAACCCATCTGCAAAGCGCTGGCAACTGCACGCGTTGCCTCGGCATCGTCCATGGGCCATGTGCCCAGCCCTAATTGCGGCATGGCTACGCCGTTGCGCAGTGCTATGGTCGGGGCGATGTTGTTGCTCATGGGCGGCTCCTATGACGAATGCTCTTGCCATGATACGACGAGTGGCCTGAACACGAAATGACACGCGTGTGATCTGGCGTAGGCAAAGACGCGATAGCGGCGAGCAAGGGCGTGGCATGTTCAACGCCTGATGTCCGGTCTCAACGCCTTTGAGTTGCGGGTCCGGCTTACCGTATTCAGCTCTTATTGATCAAACTGACGCCCGCAATCACAGGCGTGCCTGTCTGCGGGTCTTGCATCAAGGTGCAGCGTACGCCGTAAAGAGTTTCGACCAGCTCGGGCGTCACGATGTGTGCGGGCGGACCTTGGTCCACGATCTTGCCTTGCTTCATCGCCACGATGTGATCGGCGTAACGGCAGGCGCTGGACAGATCGTGGACCACCATGACGACCGTCTTGCCGACGTGCGCCAATTGGCGGATCAGTTCAAAAACCTCGATCTGGTGCCCGAGGTCCAGCGCAGAGGTCGGCTCATCGAGCAACAGCAAGGGGGTGTCCTGCGCGATCGCCATCGCGATCCAGGCGCGTTGGCGCTGGCCGCCGGACATGGATTCCAGGGGGCGATCGGCCAAGTCGTTCAGGTCGGCTACGTCGAGCGCAGCCTGGACGACGGCCTGGTCCTGATCGCTCCATTGGCGCAGCAAACCCTGGTGGGGCTGGCGGCCAAAACGAATCAGTTCCGATACCGTCAGTCCATCAGGGGCGCTTGCGTCCTGGGGCAAGAGCGCCAACAAGCGTGCGACCTCGCGGCTGGGCAATGTGTTGATGGCTTTGCCGTTGAGCAATACTGCGCCGCCCAGCGGTTTCTGCAAACGCGATAGCCCCGCCAGCAAGGTCGATTTGCCGCAGCCGTTCGGGCCCACGATGGCCGTGACCTGGCCTGTGGGCAAATTCAGGTCCAGCGAGTCAATAATGAGCCGTTGGCCGTAGCCCATGCGCAAGGCTTGCGTGGCCAAGGTCGCGCGGGTGTCGGCGGATGCATAAAGCAGGGGGGAAATCGGGGCGGTCATAGTCGAATCACGGGCGTTTTTGCGCCGATTGGCGCAGGATGATCCACAGCAGGTATGGCCCGCCGATGATGGCCAGGATGATGCCTACGGGCAGTTCGAGCGGGGCCAGTATCGTGCGGCCTATCCAGTCGGCAAAGACGGTCAGGATGGCGCCGGCCAGTGCCGAGTTCAGAACAGGCACGCCATGTTGTCCGCCGAGATAGCGGGCGGCCTCGGGCGCGATGAGCGACACCAGGCCCACCGGGCCGCAGACGGCGACGGCCAAGGCGGTCAAGCAGACGGTCACGATGAGGGTGGCGATGCGCATGGCCTGCAGACGTACGCCCAGGCCGATGGCCACGCTGTCTGTGAACCGCATGGCGGCCAGGCCGCGCGTCAGCATCAGGCTGAGGAATAACAGAACAGGCAGGCTGTAGCCCAGGAGATGGACGGTGGCAGTCGGGCGCGCGTTCAGACTGCCTACGGTCCAGGGATAGGCGGCATTGGCGGCGTCGATGGCGGCGCGAGCGAGCATCAGATTTGTCAGGGCGCCAAACAGCGCGCCTACCGCGATACCCACCACGATGAAGCGATAGCCGCGTGCGCCTGCGCCCGACGCCAGTATGAAGGTCATGGCCGCAGCCGTGGCCGCGCCGGACAGCGCCAGCGTTGATGGGGCCAAGCTGCTGGCTACTCCCACGATCGACGCCACGGCAAAGGCCGTTGCGCCGTTGTCGATTCCGACGATGCCCGGCGTAGCCAGCCGGTTGCGGGCGAGCGTCTGCATTAGGCAGCCTGCGGCGCCCAAGGCTGCGCCGCTGAAGAGGCCCGCCAGAATACGCGGCACGCGCAACTCCATGACCAGCAGGCGTTGCATGGGCGTGCCGCCGCCCAGCAGCGTGGCAAAGGTTTCGCTCAACGCCAGGGGCTTGGGGCCTCCTGCACTGAGACAGAACACGCATACGAATGCCAACAGCAGCGACAGCAGCAGAAATACCCAGGTACTGCGCTGGTGCAACAACAGCGACAAGCCGCCCGCACGCAGCACGATATAGCCATGAGGGTGGTGAAGAGAAGCAGAGTTAGACATCGGCAATCACAAGCTAGGCAGCCGATGGCCACGCACTACTGCAATCAAAATCGGTGCGCCTATGAACGCAGTCAGTACGCCTACGGGCAGCTCGTACGGACGCACTGCTATGCGGGACACAATGTCGGCCAGCAGCAGCACACAGGGTCCGAGCAAGACGCATAGCCCGAGGAGTTTGCGGATATCCGTGCCGACCAGGCGGCGTGCGATGTAGGGCACGATCAGCCCCAGAAAAGCGATCGGGCCCGCCGCGGCATTGGCGGTGCCGACCAGTAAGGCGACCGACAACAGCGTTGCCAGCCGTACTGCGTGCGGGTGGTGGCCCAGGCCCTTGGCGACGTGCTCGCCCAACGCCAGCGCGGCCAGTGGGCGAATCAACGGCAACGCAATCAATAGGCCCAGGATCAGCCCCGGTAGTGTCCAGGCGAAAGTTTCGAGCGGACGTCCTGCTACGCCGCCGACGACCCAGAACCGGATCTCGTCAGCAGTGCGTTGATCGGAGAGCAGGATCATGCTGCTGCCCGCCTGCAGCAGGCCGGTAAAGGCGGCACCTGCCAGCACCAGACGAATAGGGTCATCGCCGACACCGCGCATGCGCATGACGATCATGACCAGCATGCAGCCGGCCATCGCACCGATAAAGGCGGCAGAGAGATAAGTAGCAGCCGCTGACGCGCCCAACAGGATCGCCAACACCACTGCGAACGACGAGCCCGCGCTGACGCCTAATAAGCCCGGTTCGGCCAATGGGTTGCGGGTCACGGCTTGCATGAGCAGGCCGGCGACTCCCAGCGACACGCCCACCAGTAACGCCAGTTCGGTGCGTGTCCACCGCAGTTCCAGTATGGTGAAGCGCGCATTGTCGGTCCCGCCTCCCAGCAACGCATGCAGGCTATCGACAGGACCTACATCGCCGGCGCCCACTAATAAGCTCAGCAGGCATAACAGCACCAGGCACAGCGCGCTAAGGCCCAGCGCCTTTAGCGGCATCGTAGATTTTGTCGCGGTCATCAGTTCGCCACTACTTCGTCGTTACTTCGCCAGCGATTTCTCCACATCGTCGAGAACGCGTTGCGCGGCGAAGTAACCCGAACTGCTGCTCCAGATCTGGCCGTCGACGCTGACGACGTGCTGGTCCTGGGCAGCTTTCAGGCGAGTAAAGGCGGGTTGATTGCGAGCTTCTTCGACAGCTTTTTTACCGTCGGGATTCAGCGTGGCCAGAAAGATCCAGTCGGCGTCGGCTTTATTCAGATTTTCCAGGCTGAGGATATCGCTGTGCGGGCGTTGCGTCAGGCTTTCAGCCAAGGCATTTTGTTTCAAGCCCAGTTTGCTCAACAAGGAGCCCACAAACAGGTGGCTCGACATCATCTGGGGGCCTTGAGGATTCCAGCGCAGGACGGATACAGTCGTGTCAGCAGGGATACGTTTGCGCAGATCGGCGATGCGCGTGTCGACTTCGGCAATGCGCTTTTCTGCTTCGTCGGATTTGTTGACGGCCTTGGCGTAGAGCCGCAGCGTGTCTTCCCATGGGTCGAAGGAACTGCCCGGAGGCACGACCGTCGGGGCGATCAGACTGAGCTTGTCGTACATCTCTTTGGTCAGGCCGGTGGCAGACAGTATCAGGTCGGGCTGCTGGGCCAGGATGGCTTCCAGATTGGGCTCGCGCACGGTGCCCACCAGCGGTAATTGGCCGGTCTTGTCTTTCAAGTAATTCGGAATGTCTGTGCCGCCGCGGCTCGCCAGTGCGCCGACGGGTTTGATGCCCAAGGCAGCCGTGGCGTCCAGTGCGTTTTCGCCCAGCGTGACAACACGGGTCGGTGTGCCCTCGATCTTGACGTCCCCAAATGCGGTTTGCACGGTTTGTTCGGCGGCCAGGGCCTGCGTAGTGAGGGCCAGACTGGCGATCAGGGCTGCAGCAATAGCGGGCAGGGCGCGAACGGGGGATAAAACGGCAAAACGCATGAGGTTCCTTCGGGTATAGCGGCACAAACGAGCCTGGTCAGGACGTAACTGAGGCAGCCGCCTCTATGACTGATCAGGAATAAGTCTTATTTCCCGAGTTTACCTTCATTTACATCGAGCTGAATTGCAGGCGGCGGCCGCAAATATTGCATTCGATTACGCAGGCGGCGAAATAGGGGCTCGCGGGGTACAGAAATAAAGGTATTTATGCACCGATATGGTGCGTTTGCGTGTGAGTTAGCACAGGAGCGGTGCGCACGATTCATGTATGCCCGGCAAAGAGGCCGAGCGGTTTGCGGTGGGGCGGCTGATATCCCGAGAGGGCAGCTCGGTGCCAGGCCAATATGGCACGGATTTTGCGTGACGGTATACAAGCCTGGATTCCCAATGAGTCCGCCCCTAGTTTGCTGTTATTGGAGTTCCTCATGAGTAAAGCTTGTTCCGCTACCCTGTTAGCCAGTGCCAGCCGCCGCCGTGTGTTGCGTTCCAGCGCCGCGTTGTTTGGCGTACTGGCCGCGCCTGCGCTGGTACGAGCTCAGACCGCGCCCAAAATTCGCATCGGCTTTTGGCCGGTCGCATCAGGGCTGCCGTTTTACGCCGCACTGGAGAAAGGCTATTTCAAAGAGGCGGGCTTGGATGTAGAGGGACAGAAGTTCGCTGGGGCCCAGCAAGTCATGGAAGCCATGCTGGCCGGCCGCTGCGACGGCAGCTCCAACGGTACCGGGTCCGCCAATCTGGGAATTGGCGAGATTGCGCAGCCCGGCCTGTTCAAAATTTTCTGCACCAATCCCACTAACGTCAAAGACGTATTGGATGAATTCATCGTCGCCAAGGACAGCCCCTATAAAACCGTGGCGGATTTCAAGGGAAAGCGGATTGCGTGCGGCCCCGGAATTCAGAACATGACGCTGGCCAAGACGATGCTCGAACGCGCGGGCGCCACGGGCGCGTCAGTCATTGAGTTGCCTATCGGTCAGCACGTCGCTGCGGTCGCGGCGGGCCAGGTAGAGGGGTGCTATACGCTGGAGCCCACCGGTACGGTAGGGCGGCTCAATGGCACGACTCGCGTGCTGGAGGCAGGCGTCGTGTCGCACTACATTCTAGGAGACCCCATGGCGCCTTGGCATGGCGGCTCGGCCAGCCTGACCAGCGAATTCCTGAAAAAGAATCCGGAAGCCGCGACCAAGTTCATCGCAGCCTATCGCCGTGGCATCGACCTCGTGCGCAGTCAGCCTGATGAGGCTCGGCAGTATATGAAAGGCTACACCGCGATCGAAGGCGCTTTGACCAAGGAAGTTCCTCTGGCGGCCTACGTCATGTACGACGAATTCAAGCCCAGCGACGTGGAGTATTTCCAGAAGTACTTCGATCTGTTTACCGAGAAACAGATCTTCGCGCGCAAGATCGATGTCGCTGGATTGATTTACAAGGCCTGACCTCATGGAAAAATCTGCAGTTTCTTCGGGGGCGAGCACGTGGGCTCCGCCTGCCTCGCATGATGCCGCGCCACCGCGTGCGCCATTCAGCGATCGACTGTTGCCTTTTGTCGGGCCGATCGTATTGTTCGTCATTTGGGACGTGGTCGTGCGGATGGGTTTTGTCAAACCCATTTTGTTGCCAGGGCCAGTGGACACGCTCGTGGCGCTGATGCAGGGGCTGGCTGGCGGCGATTTGTTGACGGATTTTCTCGTGACGGTCAGCCGCACTTTACAGGCTTTTGCAATTGCCGCCGTGATCGGCATGCCGCTGGGTGTTTTGTTGGGCAGCAACGAGCGCGCTTATCGCAGTGTTGAATTTTTGGTGGACTTCTTTCGGTCTACACCGTCCTCCGCGTTGATTCCGCTGTTCTTGTTGATTTTCGGCGTGTCCGATTTCAACAAGGTGGCCATCGCTGCGTTTGGTGCATTGCTGATTGTGATCTTTAACAGCGCCTATGGCGTGATTAATGCGCGTAAACAGCGCGTCATGGCGGCCAAGGTCATGGGCGCCTCTCGCTGGCGCATTTTCAAGGACGTGCTGGTATGGGAAAGTCTGCAGCCCAGTTTTGTCGGGTTGCGCTCGGCGGTGTCGATGGCGCTGGTGATCGTGATCGTGGCCGAGATGTTTATCGGTTCTGAAAACGGTCTGGGCCACGCCATCATCGATGCCCAGCAAATTCTGAATGTCAAAACGATGTATGCCGCGATCCTCGCAGCAGGCGCGTTGGGGTATGCCCTGAACATCCTGTTCCTGGTGATCGAGCGTCGTGTCGTACATTGGAGCGGACGATAATGAGTGCTGTATTGAATGTTCCGGCTTATGCCGATGTGCCACCCCCACGATTTACCCCTGGGCCTGCGGGTACGCATATCACGATACGCGGTTTGACCAAGTATTTTGCGGGCTGGCCGCTGTACGAGAATTTCGATCTCGACATCCCGAAAAACCGCATCGTGTCGGTGTTCGGCCCTAATGGCTGCGGCAAGAGCACGTTGATCAACATGATCGCGGGGCTGATCCCCATTGATCGCGGCGAGATTCTGTTTGATGGCAAGTCGCTGAAAGACACTCGCATTGGCTATGTATTCCAGAACTATCGCGAAGCGATGTTTCCCTGGATGCGCACGATCGACAATATTGCCTATCCCTTGATGCTGGAGGGCAAGACCAAAGTCGAAGTCGACCGCCGGATG
>Ga0164243_10005653_pt1 | contig 19065 bp, 15 predicted proteins | sample OricompcompostOP_FD_108781 | JGI IMG/M metagenome (GOLD analysis project Ga0164243, IMG submission 108781) | Organic Plus compost microbial communities from Emeryville, California, USA - Original compost - Organic plus compost (OP) | ecosystem: Engineered > Solid waste > Mixed feedstock >... | reverse complement strand
TTTAGATTTATGCCATTTCATTCTATGCCTTCACCTCTTTGGGCTCGGCCTTGACATCTTGTACAGCTGAAGTGGATTTCTTCTTTGTCTCGTAGATGGCGATGCGGGTAATCTGGACCAAACCAACGCATCCGAGGAAAAAGTTGACTGCGGCGAGCCTATCAAAAAGAAAGTGATTATTAGCAAGTTCTTCTTGGTAAGAACGGAACTCGGATTGCCAGGTGATATGCGGGCAGAACTTACAAGATATTTCTAGGCTTAATGATGAGACACCATCGCGTCCAGATCATCCCCGTCATTGTCAAGGCAAGGTTTTGAGTAAATGACAGCTTCTCTACTGGCCGAGCAAAGTCGGAGACACCGGCGAGGACAAGGGCCCACTAGAAAACATGGTTAGGCATATTGCTTCGTAGAGATAACCGAGAGGAAGAGGCTCTTCGTAGCCGACACACCTTCATCATAGGAGCCCTATAGTCAATTGTTAGTACAGATATAGGTTAAGCCCCATGACCTTGGTATTATACGGCAGTCTTGCTGAGAGGATCCAAAGATGCAACCTACCAGAAATGCACTGTCTTCAGACCAACGGGGCTATCCCACATGCGTTTGAACCAACTTTCACGGGCCCCGGGGCCAGCAGTAGTACTCTGCCACCTCCTACCGGTGTTTTTGGTACCATTTCTGAAGTTGGCCGCCCTGGAAGGGCTAGCACGTGCTGTTGTCCTCCATGTCGAAGCAAACGGCTGGCGGAAGAGAGGCCGCGAGGCGTTAAAGAAGGTTCTGGTTGCGGACATGGTCACGTTGCTATCCTGTCAGACGTTCCTGGGCAGTGAGGATTCGAGTCGGGGGTTCCGGCGATCAGATAGGGGGTTTATATCCTATCGACAGTCGGAGAGATGCTGGGCTTGATAATCATCAAGCTTTATCGCAAACGTTGAGGATGCAGGGACGGAGTTCAATACCAATTTTTGGTTGGGTCGGGGTTAAGAAACGGAGTTTTGAAGGGTGACCCACAAACAACGTGGGTGATGATTAGATAATAAAGCTATGGTGACTCATATTGGATCTTGATTTGCTATCGCTTGGGCCAATCAAAGCAATCCTGATGTTCTTGGGAGACGAATGTCAGCATCAGCGGTTTAATGATTATCCGCTCCGGATAATTGCATCGCGGAGACCATCATCGCAGAAATGCGTAATGGGATGTCTGAGCGGGAAAACTTGTCCAGGGACCGCAACTCTTCAGGATCGCCGCCTTTCCAATTGAACCCGACACGCACCAAACCCGAAGACCCCGAAGATGTCAGGCCGATACGCCTTCACCAAGACAGTTAAGGAGCTTCGGTTCCTTTTCTGCCAGACCTCCGAGCACAGCAATGCCGTCCGGTAAGTAGTGTCCTGACCTGTTGCTGGACATCTGGGATGGGGACCACCGGGCTTGAACAGGTTTCCCTTCAGGGCCTTGTAGTCTTCAGGGGAACGTTGCCTTCCGACAAGTTCAGCAGCTAATAGGTTGAATGCATTTTTATAGGTCTTTTCTCACACGGGCGTATCCCATCATGAAGAAGAACAATCCCCATGTACCGATATTGATCCGCGAGGGCACGGGCACCCTACCACGCGTGTATGCTCGATACGGTATGCTGCCAACTACTCTGCCCCTCTTTTTCGTCGTTCGAAATTCTAAAATGGGTCGGTTGAGTGTTATAAAGGACTAACATGGACATGGTTCACAGAGCTCGGCCAGGAGAAGACTCAGTCATTAGAGGGTATCGTCCATTGTCAAATCCCTAGTTAAGCTTGCGTACACACCGGCTGACATGTTTTCTAAGGCCTTTCCGACAAACAAATAGAAGAAACGGTGACGGGACTGGTTAAGCCCAGTGCGTAGAATTACGAAGGCGTTTTCGCGAGCTTTCCTATGGGAGGACACTGTACATAACCACAGACAATATCAGAATTAGAGGCATGCCCAATGGTGCATCGTGCCATTCTTGTTTGAATACTAGTCTGGGCCCCTTTTCGCCGACATAACGGATCATGGTCGTGAGGCCAGGCGTTCGGGTGCCTGGGCCAAGAGCACCTTGGCGAACTGCCATCTTATCGGAGGAATCCTGCGTCCCGTATGCAAGTTTATGGCGTTCTTCGCACACGAGTTCCGTGGTGCACTTTTAGACCAGCTCGTCCAGTCCTTTGACTATCTTGGCGTGGCTGTTTTTGCTCTCGGCCGCTGAGGCCAATTTTATATCTCACAAGAAGCTCAATTGAAGGAAGCTCAAGACCCTCATAAATGAATAACAACATTAAATTGCATATTAGCCCACATCTGCGTCGGGTAGACGCATACTCTGAAGTTCAATGAAAGAACTGGTACTTATTCAACAATGCAGTGTCCACTCCTTCATGCTTGGAATCACATGCTCGTCCTTCCTTGAAGAAATCCCAACAACTTGACGAGTTGACACACTACGTTCCTCTACAATTGACTTCACACCAATCGCATGGTTTGGATTTGTGCTCCCCACATACTTCGTACCTGGAATGCGCGCTAAGCCTCGGATCTGAGGAACAAGTTAAGGAGACACGCATTGATTAAACCCAATCGATGCGGTGGCCAAAGAGAGCGGTCTGGATTTGTAGTTCAGTACATTGAGACACGCCTCGGCCATTAGGCCACGCGAAACGTGTCACCCCAAGAAGAAAAAGAATAGAAAAACGGCACCTCCCACGTTGAGGAGTAGGAACACAAATCCCACCTGCCCGTTATAAAAGTGAAAACATTTCGATTGCCGACTCAAATATCAATCAGTTTCAGCGTTGCCAAGTGGAGCATTTTTCGATCTGGCATCCCTGGTTGACAGAACGGTCTGTCCCTCTAGGCCGGGCCCTCCTTCCTGCACGACCTTGCCGTCTCCGAAGGATAAGCTGCGTAAACCGCGTTTGCGGACTGAACGGCTCACGGTGTTCCAACCATGCTTCCGCTCCACCTCGTCATTGGCTTAGCTTCTACTACTACCTCATACATGTAGGTTTGCCCTTTTTCTTCGCGAACCTTCGAATACTGCTCACAATGACTGAAGTTGATTCCTCCCAATTCTATCAATATCTCCCGTGGGACTCTGCAACTTGTTCGAGGTCAACCGTGCTGACGATCACTGAGTAGTTGTAAGTAATGGGTTCGGAGGAGACGATGGCCAGGGGGGTCTCTGGAAGAAAAGAGAAACCTCCGCATTCGCACCCAACACGACCGGCGCTTTCCGCCGCCACCCCGCCCAGTCGGACCGTTCTTCCCGGCCCTTTTGCCCAGGCCGTCAGCTTAGCGACCCGTTCCACTTGTCTCGCCATCCGAGCGAGCTCCGCCGTCGGTTCCTATGGTTTCGACGTGGCTAAGCTTGCGAGTCTTTCAAGCTTAGAGCTGGGCCGAAGCGTGGTGGAAGGCATCCTTTCTCGGGCAGGGAGCCATGTCTTAGCCAGATCGACGACAGAACTGTCTCGTGAAGAGGCTGAGAGCGTCCTTGAATCGAGTCTCGCTAGTCTACACCATGCGATGTCAAAAGCCGTGTTCTGGACCACTGCGGGCTTCGAACTGACGGGTACCACATTTTCGATCGCATCCGGGGTATCACAGCTGGTGCTTTCGACCCTGGATCAGTTCTTCGGGTCAACAGACTCCTCTCGCGCCATTGCAAGTATCGTCACACTGATACGCCGCGAGTTTCAGAACCCCGCCACCGGAGCGGACGGAGAAAAGGTCGGTGTTGCGGACCTAGTTATGGGCCTCTGCGCGCTCGCCATTCTTCAGCGTACTTGCCGTAAGGCAGTCGATTCCGAGAGTCGGCGCCTGGGACATCTAGAGATCGTCTGGGATGTCGTTGTACTTAGGGATGGTGAGAGGGTCGATGTTCAAAGTGATGACCGCCTCGACGGTGATGCATCCGATGCTACATTGCGCAGCCCATCTCCAATTGGCCCGGCAATAATGCAATCGATAGAACAGCATGGCAGCATCGAGGAGGCTGGTAGTGAAGACGATGATGGCCTTGACGACGATAGCTTGCCGGAAATACGCCTGAAGAAACAGATCATGCAATCGCTACCGGCGCATACCGCCGTATCCATCTCTACATCCATCACTACAACAAAAACCATTACCGTCGACGTCAGTGGTACCGAGATTCCGGTGCTCGCACCGCCCGCAGGAGTCAAGGTCATTGAGGAGAAGCAGCTGGCTCCTCGGAAGTCCGGCAACGTTTCCTCCAACTCACAGCTCACGTCCCAGGATGCGACACCAACTTACCGCATAGTTTACCGCGTAGATCGAAACAAATTAAAGACGACTGCGTTGCGGCGCTGCGACAGCGATGAACTCCCTTCTACCTCCAGTACAAAGGCGGGGGAAGCACCTACGATTCGCAACACCCCTAGCTCCCCTCCATCTCCACGAGCGCGCGTCAGAAACTCGGCGCCTAGTCCTTCCTATCAATCGCCTCCACAGGCCAGGGACAGTCAGACTCGCGCTCGCCCTGCCCCGTCACGAAGCCGGCCGCCTGCGGTCCAATCTAAGAGTCAAATCCGGGAGTCGCCTCCAGCTTCTTCGCCGGCTAATAAAGCTCCCGTCCCACCTAGCCATGCTGGCCATGCGCGGCTGGCCAATGAAGCAAACCAGAAACGCCTCAGGACCCCATTGGCATCTAGCGACGGGAGAGGGAAGCTCTCTACAACTCGCCAAATATCCTCGGCGGCGCACAAACTATCCACTAGACCGAAGAAAGAACCAAAATCCCCACCGAGCAACACTGGAAAGACATCTGAAAAGAGGACTGGCCTGAGACATGCGCTCAAGATGGGATCCAGCAGCACCTTGTCGAACTTGTGGAACAAGGATAATACTTCGATAGAGCATCCATCGTCGCATTCCATCGCCTCCGGGGTTGCCAAGTTCGCCGGTGGTGTTGGCCGGGGCGATTCTGGGCAGAGGGGAAGAGGGTCTGGGAGTAAAGAGACTAACTTCTCTCTTGACATCGAATACCCGCCGACGCTTCACCGGAGCCCTTCGCGTTCTAGCTACATTTCCGTGCACGAGAGGTGCCGTGACTCGATCGTCTCTCTCACCGACACATATTCGATCCACTCTACCGATGACTGTCGCCCTACTTCTCCTATTCTATCGAGAACCGACGTAGTAGATGTCGACGATCATATCGGTTCTTCCTCACTCGAAATAGAGGAGCCAGATATCACAATTTTGACCCACCCGGAAAGGCGAACTCATCGCAAAAAAGCGCCGAGCATTTGCAGTATCGCGACGAACGAATCCCAAACATCACTGATTCTCTCTTCATATTACCAAAGGAGTGCATACGCCAACTCGGATGCCCTTAATCACCTCCGGCGTACAGGTATGGTAGATGGCACTTTTCCCAGATTTCACATCCTTCGCAATATTACGAGATATGTAAGGTTCTCGACCGCATCATACGGCTCAAGCTTCATGAAATACATGGGCATATCGAAAGAAATGCCCATCCTGGAAGTTCTAGATAATACGCACCATGACATTCGATCTTTCGTCCACCACACCGAGTCCCATGCGGAAAGCATTCTCTTAGCTTCATTTGTTGACCCTCAGGGAGGGTCTGATTCGACTGGTTCAACCAACACCGGGGTTCCCTTGGTCCACTACATATCGCTAGATCACGAGTCTAAGGCAGTTGTCCTCGCCTGTCGCGGAACTCTGGGATTTGAAGACGTCCTTTCAGATATGACCTGCGACTATGACGAGCTCACATGGAAGGGCAAATCGTACAAAGTCCACAAGGGAATTCACGCCTCTGCGAGGCGTCTGTTGTATGGCGCTGACGGCAAAGTCCTCTTGACTCTCAAAGAGGCCTTGGACGAGTTCAAGGATTACGGTCTTGTCCTCTGCGGCCACTCATTAGGCGGTGCGGTAACGGCGCTCCTCGGCATCATGCTAAGCGAGCCTAATTCTTTCGGAACCAATTTTGTCACTTCCGCGGAGCCTCACAGCCGGCTCGGGTTAGAAAATGCTTGTGGGAAAGACGCGAAACACACTCACGTGTGTCTACCATCTGGGCGGCCCATACATGTTTATGCCTACGGTCCACCGGGCACGATGTCCCCGTCACTTCGGAAAGCTACTCGAGGGCTCATAACTACGGTCGTGCAGGGCAACGATCTCGTGCCTTACCTTTCCCTTGGTGTCCTTCACGACCTCCAAGCAGTAGCCCTCGCCTTCAAGAATGACACCAGCTCGGCTAAGGCCGAAATCCGCCGTCGGGTCTGGCATGCATTTCAGGGCCGCCTAGCTGAGAAATGGTACAACCAGGCCAGATTTGCAAAGCCCAGAGATGACGAGTGGGCTTTTGCCACTCTCAAAATGCTCCGTTCCAACATGATCCATGAAAAACTCCTGCCGCCAGGAGAGGTGTTCGTTATTGAGAGCACTCGCGTCCTAAGAAGGGATGCCTTTGTGAAGTCGGATGAAGACCATATCGGGAGGCCGGCAAGGAGAGCGGTTTTGAAATATATCAAGGATGTCGAAGCTCACTTTAGAGAGGCCAAGTTTGGGACAAGCATGTTGCTCGACCATAGCCCAGCCTCGTATGAAGACGCACTCAACACGCTCAGGCTGGGTGTGGGCGGGTCTGATTTTGGATGCTGAGATTGTTAGTCAACTAATGATATCCAGATGTCATGGCGGCATAAATGGATTGGCACATGCACATTCGCAGGCCGATTCAGCGTCATTTAAGAGTTATTGATGGAGAAGGGGCAAGCGCCACGATGTAACGAGGATATGATGATATACACAGGATTATTGATTTACGCGCTATAAAAAGTTGAAAAGGAAAGAGCACCCTCTCCACAGAGATACATAGAGGTTTCTTGTTCATATTTGCCTGAGAACAGACTCACCGAGCACTACATCAGTTGTGATACAAACGGACCTGCCTTCTCAGAAAGCACAATGCAGCATCGATGCCCTTTTTAATTCACCCACCCACGACACAACCGCCCTTGGCCCTTCAGAGCACCCTTGGCTACAGTTCTCCGAGCCTTTAAGCCAGCTGCGCTGCCTAATCCGACTTCATGGTGATGATTTTGCCATTCTCATCGAACTTGATCTCTTTCACCTTGACACTTCGGAGGTGGTCAACGCCCTTGCTCAGCTCACAGTCGTGGTAAAACAGCCACCATCTACCGTTGAACTCGACAATGGAGTGGTGGGTAGTCCACCCGAGGACGGGTTCTAGGATGCGGCCGGAATAGGTAAATGGGCCGGTCGGGCTTGTGCCGGTGGCGTAGGCAAGGTAATGTGTATCTCCGGTGGAGTAGGAGAAGTGGTAGAGCCCGTCCTTCTTGTAAAGCCAGGCCGCCTCAAAGAAACGTCGGTCGTGGTCATCGGCGAGGATGGGCTTGCCGGTATCGGGGCAGAGGATCTGAATTTCCTGGACTTCGCCATCGAATTGGAGCATGTCGTCCGTGAGCTTCGCTACGCGAGCCCCCAGAGCAAACTTGCCCTCGCCGCTAGGTTCCTTGGGACCTTGCCACTCCGCATCGTAAATGTTATTCCCCTTCTGGTAGCATTGGAGCTGACCGCCCCAGAGACCGCCGAAATAGATGTACGCCTGGCCGTCATCATCGACGAAGACAGCGGGGTCGATGCTGTAGCTTCCCTTGATAGGCTCGGGCTCCGGGGTGAAGGGCCCCTCGGGTTTGTCACCAACGGCAACACCGATCCGGAAGATTCCTTGCTTGTCGCGGGCGGGGAAGTAGAGGTAGTATTTCCCATTCTTAGTGGCAGCATCGGGGGCCCATAACTGCTTAGACACCCAGGGGACGCTCTCCGCCTTTAGGACGACACCATGATCAACTACTGGTTCAAGGGGATCCAGAGAGGACGTGCTGAAGACATGGTAATCGGCCATGTCATACTGGTCACCATTGTCATTGAACTCGATGTCGGTCTCCCTGTCGTGGGAAGGGTAGATGTAGACACGGCCATTGAAGACGTGTGCCGAAGGGTCGGCAGTATAGACGTTGGTGATGATCGGGGGCATTGTTACAGTGACACTCTCTCTTCACGGCCGAGCTTGAATAAGCGATGCAGTAGTAGTACCGGGTACGATATATCGAATGCAAGAAGTCGGAGGCAGATGAGAATTATTGAGGCTACTATGAAGGCTGGCCAGGGACGCAGAGGGGGAGCAGCATCGAAGGGTTATTATATACGTCAGTGCAATCCTCATGCCCTCGACCATTCCCAAGCGTCACTTCAGCAAGCGCCCCTCAAACGTGCGAAAGCTTTACGAACCCCTCATACGACTCGTGAGGAGAACTAGTTTCACAAGGCAGGTTGCCCAGCGATGTGGGACTCGGGGACGGGAGGTCAATTTATCCAGGAGCATTTAACCGCTTTTATCCCCCTTGCGCTTGGGGACGGCTCCAAGTGTCCCTTCAATGGGGAAGCCAGACTAGTCTGGGGACAGAGGACGGATCCGGGCGAAAAAAGAACGGTCCCCAAGCTACCCCGATTTTGGAGTTCAAACGACCGCTGTCGCCTGGGCCTATCCGGCTGAATGGGTTCACGGTGGCATTGTCCAAGGAGGAGGAGGAGGAACCTTGACATTCAAAAGGAGCAACGCTGAGTATCAATATTTCAAGCCTGTCAAATCAATGACGGAAAAAAAAAATTCAATACCTTTGTATAGAGGGAAGAAATGAGCAAAGCAAAGAGAAAGAAAATAAAAGAAAATAGACGACTGAGATTGATACACTTGTCGGCCAAACCGCTCGCTTGAGATCCGCTGGTCGATTTTGTTTTGGAGCGCGACGTCACCACATACATACACGCATGTACATACTTTGCAAGTTAAAAATTGTGGGTGTGTTGAACATTTTCGGGTTGACGGCTGCCTGGGCCGGTCTGGGTCTGTCCAGTCCCAGAAGCGTTGTGCTGCATATTCTTATTAGGGTAATGCAAGTGGGCTGGCTCATGGGATCAATACTGGATGGGCGAGATGATTCTAGGAATCATTACCTCCGTACATCAATGATATTGCAATCGGTATTTCGTGTGCGCTGCGTGGAATTGAGTGTTTGCAACAAATTGTTTCCTTAGTGTCGCCTGCATCTCGCGCTTTCACAGCTCTTATGTTGTCGGCAAAAGCTCTCTTCTGGGGAACAGCTTAATGGAGCTGTTGTACAAGTACTGCGTCCCAACTACGAAGTGGACCGCCTTGTCTTCTGCATCGTCCTCGGCTTGCCATTACCCAAAGCCAAGACGAACATGGGCCATCCCCTCTCTTGATATCCTCACAAGGCGATATGCCTGGAAGAGATTTGGTTCATGGGATTCAACGACCGCCACCATGCTATCATTCACCTGTGGGCTGGGTGTGGGTGTGTGTGTCGGGAGGGTCAAAAGTCTTGAATTCCTGTTTCCCCAAGGAGTACCTTCGCCTTCGGGTTATGCGAGCTATCTTCATCTTCCTGATCAATTATCCAGCTCGGTTCCTCATCATCGAACCAGGCATCCTGAGCATCTTGTCTTTCCAATACGTCGAGCTCATCATCAGCATCGACATGGGAATAGTCGAAGTCTGAATCCTCGCCTCGAACAAATCGCCGAGTAAGGAATTCGTTCCAAAGCTCCCGAGCTTGGTCCTTTGTCATGGAGATTTTCTCTTCCTTGCTCGATTCAGTTTCTAGGAGAATTATGTCGCGGTCAAGCCGAGATGGTTGGGGGCCCCGCTCGCTGGCTGATTGTGGTTCTGCAGTCGCACCGTTGTGTCTCTCATCACTAGTAGCCTCGGCCGCAAGTGTGGCGAGCTTGGCCTCCCCTCTCCTTAGGTCACCTTCCAGGATTCGCGAGTAGCCTTTTGCTTCCGCTTCTGCGTCCCTTTCCGCTCGGGATTGGAACTTGAGAATTAACGTCTCGTACATGACGGGATCTGGTCGCAAGGCGCTGTAAGTTCAACAGTAGAGACAGGCAACTCCCAGCCAGAGGCGGATTCGGATTATGAGGTGCGGGGAGGGGATATTTCAAGCAGACAAGAGAAGAAGAGTAAGATAAGAAAAGAAAAGAAAAGAAAAGAAAAGAAAAGAAAAGAAAAGAAAAGAAAAGAAGAAAGGACCCGAGGAGAGCTCTCACAGTGGAAATGTTTGAATAAGTGTCGCTTGACTTACCGGCGAGTTCATGTTCCAAATCTGCCAAATACGCCGGATTCCGACGAAGATACTCCCTCCTCCTATTGCGCACCCTGACCTGGGCAATCGTCCTCGGAGATTTTGGGCTTTGAGTCATGGGCCAACGGCTTTTGAAGTCGGCCGACTCGCCCGCATCGGCGGTCTCTGGCAGAGGAGACCCGACCATGATGCTCCCCCCTTGCAAAGAGCCTGCTGTTCACTTAGCGTCGCAGTGGGCGGATTTTCCTGCAAAATTGGTATCCGGAGTTTGTATTAACCACGCGTGCGTCTCAGGCAGAGACCTGACGAGCTGGGAGTGAGCTGAGGACATATGTGGATCCGCACATAATAGTTGATAGGTATGGGAAAAAGTGCTCGGAATCTCTCCTCGAAGTGCCTGGTTCCTGATGATGATGTTTGATGATTTAGTCTTTGATCCAAGCAGTCACGCCTTCAAGGTATATATCAGGAGTACATTTCATTTCTGCGAATACATCGAAACCTTGAAACCTTGAAACCCACTTGGCCTTCATTTTCTAACATTTAGACTCGTTTAGATTTTTAATCCTCTATGTACTGAGCTATTCAATGTGTAGTTTTGAATTACTTCTCGAGCTGCTCTTCGCAGCTAAAAATTGATCGATGATTGATGGTTTACCTGTGTACTCCGTACTTGGTCCTACAAACTGGAGCCACAGTTCAATGTTGAATCATTTTGATTTGAGGATCGATGACTAACCCCAGGCCTACTTCGTACACTCACTGAATTGACAATGTCATGAGAAACAGCACAGTATTTACGTACGGTATTATTAGAAAATTTGTACATTAGACTCAGCATCACCGAGCAGCTTTAATTCCCGAGCAAGCACTGTGTGCTTCAGTAGATGGGAACTGGAAGGTGGGCAGTTGGCGTTGTTGCTTCGCATCAATATTCCTCCCGCCTAGCTTGGCCGTGAGCGTCGAATACGGCACGAGCAGTGCTTTGCCTCTTCTCTGGAAATGCAGGAGTCTTCAGGATTGGTTGTTCCTTGCACAGTCCCGAGCCATCACCAAGCTTCGCATTTTTGACTCGGTCGATTTCCGAGTCCTCGCCTAGCTCTTGCTGCCTCGTCGGAATTCAACTTGCGAATAGTTCCCCCTCGCAACCCCTGCCTGCATTTTATGGTACCTCGGATTATCGCCTGCTGACGCTGCCTGGAGAGCTCGATCCGTTATTGATGGTCATGAATTTCTATTCTCCCCTGCCCGCGACGACTTCGAATCTCCCAAGATCAACCGCTTCCCAGAGACGATTTCGTTCGGCGCAACTCGACAAGAACACGCTTCGCAATGGCAGCAATGTCGGGCCCGAGTGCCACTAGTGATCACCCACAACAACCTCACGGAAACCCACAAGCGTCCCTTCTTCGAGCCCTGTTGCAAGTGTCCCGTGGCATTGAACCGGATGGAACTTTTAGTGACGGTCTCTTCCCGACCGAACCTCCCGCCTCCATGCGTAAAGTGTGGGTAAAACGCCGCGGGGCATCAGCTACACTCATCGCTGTTTCCACCGATGCTCTGGTAGACGACGTACGCGACTTGATACTGAGAAAATATGCCAACTCTCTCGGGCGTCACTTCGACGCTCCCGACCTTACCCTGCACATTACTTCACGGGACAAGCGACAAGCGCGCCAGCTTGGCCCGGAGGAGGTCCTCGTCAATACGCTTGACCATTATTATCCAGGCGGCCAAGCCGTTGACGAGGCCCTTGTCGTTGATATTCCTCAACAGAGGACTCCTCGGCCCTCACCTCGACCCGCAGCTCCTTACGCTTCCGGTATATCCCACTTTGCCGCGGATAGCGGGCGACCATCTGAAGCGGGAGAAGGCTATTTTCCGCCTGTTGTCGCGACCGCCTCCTCTCTTGCTCCACCCATTGGGGGCGGCAATGACCAAGCCGCTCACAGCGTCCCTACAATTGGCTCCGGCCAAGCGCCGTCGCTACCGTCCCCGGGCAGCGGCCGTCCTCGCGCCTTTAGAGACCGTTCAGAACGTCCTCGTTTGGGGAGGTCGCACACTTCCTCCCCTACCATCCAAGGGAATTCCGGGGTCAAATCCGTCGCGATGGGCACAGGTAGGCTCGTCTCACGTTCAATGTTATTGACTTGTGTCAAGTAGCTAATTCCCTGGGTCTGATAGACCAATCTACTGTGATATCGACTGTCAGCCCTCATCCGTCGACGTCCGTTCCATCCGACCCCGCGCCCACCGCTCAGGTTTCCACGCCACCTGCAAGGGCGAACTCGCCGCGCCCCATCAAAAAGAAAATTAAGAAAGTGATAGAAAAACAGAAACTTCCCGTTCCGCCTATCAATGTGCTCCTAGTGGAAGATAATCCTATCAACCTTAAGCTCCTCGAAGCCTTCGCCAAGGGCTTGAAGGTGAGATGGCAGAGCGCTATGAACGGACGGGATGCTGTCACCAAATGGCGGAGTGGCGGTTTTCATCTTGTCCTGATGGATATTCAGCTTCCCGTCATGAATGGCCTAGAAGCCACGCGCGAAATTCGGCGTCTGGAGCGCGTGAATTCTATTGGCGTATTTTCCTCGCCGGTCGGGAAAGAGCCTGGTGAGGAGGGCGGCATCGTAGAAGATGATCGCCTTGCGAACATAGAGATGTTCAAGAGCCCTGTCATCATTGTTGCTTTGACAGCTAGCTCGTTGCAGAGCGACAGGCATGAGGCACTGGCAGCCGGATGTAATGATTTTATTACCAAGGTATGTGACGCAGTAGTTATCCCTGCTAGATACATGTCTAGTATATTTCTTTTCACGTTGCTTACTTCTAGTCCATCGCCTTAGCCAGTCAGTTTTCCATGGCTCGAGACTAAGGTTAGGGAATGGGGATGTATGCAGGCCCTGATTGACTTCGACGGATGGAGAAAATGGAAAGATTTCTCTCTGGAAGCTGAAAGAAATGAGGCAGCAAAGAAAGCCGCCAGCACGAAATCCAAGACGAAGAAGAATCGCCATCCATACACGGCATCTGCGACTTAACCTCGAGTGCGTCCCGCAGAGGAACAGACGCAACCCGAATTCGGTCTTCTTCTTCTAACTCTTCTGGAAGGATTAGATCTCTCTCTCTCACCGCTTCCCTCGCATTGCGTAGCTCTTCCCTTATGCCGGATTGCTCCTTATATTATATGTATTACTATATAATGGATGGCAGGTTTTGGAATCTTTGAAATTTCAAAGTTGGGGCCAGGCTATTAATAACTAACCACATACCAGGTCGGCGTGGTTGAGCTCCTCCGATTGTAGTCATAGAGGTACGGAATTTATACTGAAGAGTCTGGACGGAGGCGATACACTTGACACCTTTGAAGTGACCATAGTGCCGAAGATCCGGCTGCAGAAAATACTCAATGCTATTTTAATTCGCAATCAGCTGCGTTCATGTTGGAATTAAAAGGAACACCTTTTCCAAGATCATGATCACAAACGCGAAACAAATCACAAAGAGGAGTGCCCCCCTTCATCCGCGTCGACCACGTACTCCACATCGCACCTCCTAACAAATATTTGAACGGTTCGCATCAAAGACGTTACTTCATATGTCTCCTCGAGGAAGGAGATTAGTCACCCACGGATCGCCTTGATGGTGTGTGGCGTAGTTGCGAACAGTGTTATCACGTGTCAGCGTGGTCCGTGCCGCTGATTCTCTTTTCACTCAACCAATCATACGATCGGAAGTACTGTTCTTGTTAAGATTTTTTCATCTCCTAGCTCTTGCTCTCTAGCATTTCTGAGAGCATTCCTTGAACTCTCCCGAGTCTCTCAGGTTTCCGCCATCATATCATCATCCTTCCCCTGAATGCCTCGCCGGGTGGCATTATTTCACTCCGGCTAAAAGGGTTGGTCGCCTACCTTTCGGAGCCCCGAAGTTGCCTGTTCACGATGTCGCCGAACCCGACAGGGAGGGTATTTCAGCATGCCGCTGGATGTCTTCCGAGAGCATTGGCAAGGGCTCGCCCTTTCTCGACTAGTCGGTGCCATAATGAAGTGAGCCGACAACGTAGGGAAATGTTCGAATGGCTCAAGACGCTAGAGCGAGACTTGACCAAAAAGCCGAACAACCCTCACTATCTCGGCGGCAATGATCAGCCGTTTCCCCAAAATCCTCTCTTCCGAAGCCAGCCTGTACTAGATGAAGACGCAAGAGAATTAATATGGCGGCGGGTTAAGAAAAACGGCGAGGCGCTGAAGGTGGTATCGGCGGATCTCGGTGTCGACGTCAGGCGCGTTGCCGCAGTTGTACGACTGAAAGAGGTGGAAAAGCGGTGGATATCTGAGGTAAGAGAATTCCCCATTTCTTTCAATCCCATTTTGAATTCTTTGGGTTTCTCATTTCCAATCCAATGATGAACTGCTTCAATATTTTTCGATTAGTCTTGAAGACTATACGCTGTATGCATGGTTACAAACAAGTTGCGAGCCTCTCTGATACTCTCCGACCGAGACCCCTTCAATGCCAGATCCCCTCGTTACAGCAGGCAGTAGTAGCTATAAAGCTAACCCGCCTCTCTGGCACCTATAGGGAAAACGCCTGGCCAAGCCGTACTCGAAAGCGATTTTGAATATGCTGCCCAAGACGTCGTACCCGGCGAGCGGCCCAAAGCCAACGCACGAACCAATTAACGACATCCATGTTCACGGTTATACGATGCAACAAGTGTTTCTTCCCACGTCGGAGTCGCGGCATTTCACACGAAGAGACGCAGCGAAGGCTTTCCACAGGACCATGCTCCCAGCCGAAGAGAGATCGCAGCATCCTGAGCTCATTGAGATGGTAAAGGATGTATTAGCTGGTGGGAATAGGGCGCGCAGCGCAGAGAAATTCATTAAGGCTGCGAAGCAGTCCGAACAGGAGTTGGTAAGGCAAGCGGAAGAAAATGCTAGGCGCGAGGCCGCCAGGACCATGAAGATCAACTCGGACCGGTTTGAATTTCGCATTCAGTCTTTTGACTCGGAGCGGGTAGGGACGACCGGCCGGGCTAGACATGCTGTGGGCTGGAGATATGGTGCTCCATTGGATGACCGGAAGAGGGGTAAGGTCAAGATCCCTACTCAAGTACCGTGATCGAGGACGTCGTCTGAAGAGGGGATGATGCCCTGTTGGTCGCCCGTGCAGCCTGGCTTGGCTACAAGGAAGAACTTTGGAGGGTTGCCCATATTCTCGGCCGTATATATGTATTATCGACCTGTACTCTTAGCGCTTTTTAGACCCTCATCAGTTGTCTGTAGAACGAAAGCATGTATGGCGTTTCTTTTGATCGCCGTGTACAAATACAACTGTAATTCGTACAAAAACGGATCGCTGAGATTGTGCATCCCAAGGTGATATACTTCGTACTTCGTACACATTTACTACTAGGTTTATGCACTAAACCGGACCTATTGGTGGCCAGCAATTGAATGTGTCAGTATTAATTACATCGATGTTCAATTCAAGTTGGCAAATTGGGCATCATACGCTAATGTCTTGGGATTTCTTGGGATGAATTCGTCAATTTCATTCAATGCCCCAACCTGCTCACACAAATTCTGTCGTCCAAATTTCTACGTTCTACCTACTCGTAGGATTGCGCAGGTATTGAACCACAAGGACCGGGTCGTTCGAGCGCAGAAGGTCCCCCTTGTGCCAGTCGCGTTTCTCTTTTTTCTCAGTGACAAAGCTGAGACCTTCCCCAAGCTCGATACCACGAGCTCATTTGCATCCCGACCTCTTGCATAGCAATTAGCAGAAACTACTGAAGCCATCTTTGTGTCTCTCCCCCCTCCCTTTTCGAGATGAGCGTCTTCACCCTCGGCGCAAGCTACATTGCGTTTTCGGTCCTCCACATCATCCTCTTAATCCTCGCGATTGTAGTGGCAGCTTTATATGGCACGGACCTAGCAGACGGGGCAGGAGACAGTCGATGGATTTTCGCAGAAGTTGTCGCTGGCCTGTCGGCCTTGACAACTCTGCTCTATCTCCTTCCCTTCTTCCTGCGCTTCATGGCCATTTGGATATGGAATTTGATGCTCTTTATCCTCTGGATATCGTTATTTGGTGTCTTTGGCAAGGTTCGGAAGCCTCCCTATTCTTGACGATTCGTTTCTATCTCGACACGGGAGTGGTAGCTATCCTCGTCTCGTGGACAGGGTCCTCTTCCTTTGATATCTACATACCGTGGACGTATTCCCACCTGGGACTGAAGCTGACTACTTGACTCCTACAGATGTATATCAACAAGGCCGCCGACAATGACGATGTTATCCGTCGCATGAAAGTGGCTGTATGGATTGACTTGGTCAGTGCTCTGCTCTGGCTCGTGGCGACGCTGGCAGCTCTAGGGTATTGGTTGGGTCATAGAGAGCGCAGGAGCCGTTTCACGGGGCGAGCCAAGCTCTACTAACAGCAGGAGACTTTGGGACAAAGCTGGGCGATCCTAAGGAGTGTATTTAGTATAAAGGGTGGGCGTAGCCTCTCATATACCCGTTCCATCGCGAAGTAAGCAAAGGTATTTATTAATCGATTGACATGTCATACGGAAGAGAACGGAATAATCGACTTGGCGTCATTTCCTCTCAGTGTAAATTTCATGTGGATTACCAGACTATGGCCAGGCCTCGCCCTTGTACTACTCCTGTATTCCCAGGCACGCCAGAGAGCGTTGAGAGCGTTGACGATGGTTAAAAAGCCAGATGCCAGAAGTTTAGAATAAGAGCCCTTTCTTCATGCTGGACTTCGTACTTGATTGCTAACGTTTGTTCTGCTTCGCAAGATATTGTGGTCCCCACCAAGACAACATTCGAATGACTTGACTCGTCTTGGTATAATAAGTATGGAGTACCTTCATACTTGCAGGTGCTTCAGATCAATTAATGTGGACAGACCAGGCGACGCCGCGGGCAAGTTCCCTTGCCAGGATATCGGGTGCAATTTTGATTGTACCTGTCAATGGACCCACCCCTTCTAATGACTATGACGCAATGGTTGAAACGGGGGTTCAAGAACTAAACTAGTTTACTTGTCCAAAGTAATGGATCGGATTCTCTCAAAGGCTCAACTCTTCTTCCTTAAGATGAGAAGGGGAGACGGCCGATGGTTTTGTTTGCTTCTTTTTGGGGGGTGGGAGGTTCATCAAGTAATTATCGTTTCCCCTCTCTCTCTCTCTCATTCTCTCTCATTCTCTCTCACGAGCCACACAAGTGGAACCTTTCATTCAATCGTTGGCTATTATTAGCCTTCTGGACACCCCACCACCCTCTCAAATTCATCTTGTTTCCACCGGCGCCGAGCCTGTACAGTCCGTGTGGGGTCATTTCAACGTCCACTTGTGAACCCTCCGTTGTCTGCGAGCAAAACCCCGTTCATGTACATTGATGGAATGTAAACAATGGTGGGTGGCGCACCTTGTCATCAGTGATGTGTCTTTTTGGGGGAAACTTGGATTTCGATACAGTATCAATACAATTCAAAGGGCCATTCAAAGATAGCACCCGGAGGCAAAGACCCACCCCCGCCCACCACACTTGGCAACGGCACTTTCAAGTACGTACTGGAAGGAAACAGATGGGCTACCCAACAACAGTAACATCATTCTCCTGGCATCTTCTTTCTGCCTTCACCTCAGTGCCGACTCCGAGCTGTCTTCAATCTCCAAACAACTCAACATTGAAGGCATCTAATACCAGCCAACCCCAGGAACATAGAACCGTGGTTTCCGCCCCAAACTGAGCCCTGCTGGGATATTTCGTGCGATCATCTAGAACCCTTTTTTTCTTCTTTTGTCTTCCTTTCTTTGATGAAACCTGCAGGCAATCTCCCCTACTTTCTTCTAGTCCCTTGAAGAACTGCAAGGTTTGTCGCTCCAAAGAAACTATATTTGGGACCCTTTCGTGTGACCCGCAAGAGAGGACTGGCCTCGTCCTGCCCTACTGGGAAGTTCTAACTCGCCGCAGCTTCAAATGTCACATATAGAACAAGCGCCTTCAACTCGAGTGTATTTGCCTGGTGTTCGGGATCCGGGGATTTTTTTAATGCTGCCAGAACTTCCTAATTTTCATTGGGGAGTATTAAGCCCACCATAAGTCGTGACGCATCAAATCCCAGGAGAGCCGGCCTCTGCCTTCAACAATGTCTAACTACCCACGACCCCGCGACATATCGACCCCTCGTGTACTTGGGCCCCATCGACCACTTTTGAAACTCTTCGACGGTTCACGCACATCATCCAGCTCCCCGGACCTGGATATCGGTGACCAAGACGAAGACCACCCTGAGCCATTTGTCCTCTCTGCGGCGAACACCCCTGGCCGAGAGGATAGACCTAGGCACAGCAGCAGTCCCCACGACCCCACTGCCACCAGTGGGATGTCACAGCCTCCCGAATCTGATGATGCGGGTCAAGTGTCCTTCGGGCTGCCAATTCTTCCCTCAAAAGGGCGCCGCACAAATGCGGCCACGCCGCCCGCTCCTCTCTCAGCAAGAGGGGATGTTCCTGGGTAAATCAAATCCTCGTCTGGCGACTCCAACGATACACCTCAAAGACTAACGCGTCTAACATAGCGGATATTTTCCCTTTCACGAAGACCCAGCCTCGCGTCTTCACCGCCCACATCCCTTTCATCTTCACAAGTCCCAACCTAGATCTCCGTCTCCTGTGAACCAGGGGCAAGGGGCCCAGGCTTCTGGAAATCCCTCCTTCGTGCTGGCCGGCGATGCCCCTAAACATGGCACAGCACCGCCAACTAGCTCTTTAGTCACCTCTTACGTCCCGAGTGGCATCCACGGCAGCTCGTTACCTATGGGAAAATATTACCCGTC
>Ga0164243_10005652_pt1 | contig 19065 bp, 20 predicted proteins | sample OricompcompostOP_FD_108781 | JGI IMG/M metagenome (GOLD analysis project Ga0164243, IMG submission 108781) | Organic Plus compost microbial communities from Emeryville, California, USA - Original compost - Organic plus compost (OP) | ecosystem: Engineered > Solid waste > Mixed feedstock >... | reverse complement strand
GCGGCCCGTGCTAATCTCTACCAAGTCACCAGGGCGGGTGGCGGAACGGCAGACGCGCACGGTTCAGGTCCGTGTGTCCGAAAGGACGTGAGGGTTCAAATCCCTCCTCGCCCACGAAAGTCCCAGGTCCAGTGTGGTCGCGCCCTAGCGGGCGCTCCCCGCTGGACTTTCGTCATTTTGCCCGGGGGGCCGAGCCCCCCGGAACCCCCGCGCTCGGTAGTACCGCGTGTGAGATTTTCTTTGCGCCCTGCCCTCTGGCTCCTATCTCGCTTCTCTCTGGTTCCTTCGCTTCGCTCGGCTGGGTGCTTACTCGGCTGGGTGCTTATTCGTCTTACGCGTTCGTCTGCTTGCGCCAGACGAAGGCGGCGCTGATGGGGTGGTTGCGGAATCGTTGCCACTGGGGCTTTACGGCGAGCCAGTCTTCGTCGATCAGGCGCTCGTGCATTTCGGCGAGGATCCAGCCGGCGGACATGGCCGCCTTGACGTGGTCGCTGATCAGGTGGACGTGCGTGGTGATCGCGATGTCCTCGCCGTCCTCGCTGGTGAAGTGGGTCGGCATGCCGGACGTCATGATGAAGTGCGGGTGGAAGGCGATCACCGAGCACAGGCCGCCCGGCGTCGTGAGGCGCCACGCCTCCTCGTAGAACGGGCGCAGGTCGGCGAGGTGCTCGTCGATCAGCGACGCGATGGCCAGGTCGTAGACCCCGCTGTCCAGGCCCGTCTTCGTGACGTCCGCCTCGACCAGGCGGTCGTGCACGCCGCGGGCGTGCGCCCGGGCCAGCATCTCCGGCGTGAGGTCCACGCCGTCGATGTGCTTCACCCCGTGGCGGCGCAGCCACGCGCCGGTGCGGCCGGTGCCGCAGCCGAGGTCCACCACCCGGCCGAGCCCGTTCCACCGCGGGACGGTCAGCTCGTCGAGAAGTGCGATGTCCATCACATCCTCGACGGTGTTCTCATAGCTCCCGACCCACTGGCCGTATCCCGTCCGCACGTCCACCGTCCGGTAGCCGCGCGCGTCGAAGTCAGCGAAGTGCACCATGTGGCCAGTATCGGCGGGCGATCATGCCCGCGGCCACGGGTTTATCGCCGTACGGCCTGCGGAACGGGATCTCCATGGCCAGGCAGACCGTCGCGGATCAGCTCATCGGGATGCTCGTCGCCGCGGGCGTCCGGCGCATCTACGGCGTCGTCGGCGACAGCCTGAACCCCGTCGTCGACGCCGTGCGCCGTACCGAGGGCATCGACTGGGTGCACGTACGGCACGAGGAGACCGCCGCGTTCGCCGCCGGGGCGGAGGCCCAGGTCACCGGGCACCTGGCGGTCTGCGCGGGCAGCTGCGGGCCGGGCAACCTGCACCTGATCAACGGCCTGTACGACGCGCACCGCAGCATGGCGCCGGTGCTGGCCATCGCCGCGCAGATCCCCAGCGCCGAGATCGGCACCGGGTACTTCCAGGAGACCCACCCCGACCGGCTGTTCACCGAGTGCAGCCACTACTGCGAGCTGATCTCCACCGGCGGCCAGATGCCGCGCGTCGCGCAGTCCGCGATCCAGCACGCGATCGGCCGGCGCGGCGTCTCGGTGATCGGCCTGCCCGGTGACGTCGCCGGCCAGTCCGCGCCCGCCGCCGGCGGCACCGGCTTCGCGCTGGTCACCGAGCAGCCCTCGGTACGCCCGGGCGACGCCGAGCTGTCCCGCCTGGCCGAGCTGGTCAACGGGGCGCGGAAGGTCACGCTGTTCTGCGGCAGCGGCACGGCCGGCGCGCACGACGAGGTGATGGCGTTCGCCGAGCGGATCAAGGCGCCGGTCGGGCACGCGCTGCGCGGCAAGGAGTGGATCCAGTACGACAACCCGTACGACGTCGGCATGTCCGGCCTGCTCGGCTACGGCGCGGCGTACGAGGCGATGCACGAGGCCGACCTGCTGATCCTGCTCGGCACCGACTTCCCGTATAACGCGTTCCTGCCGGACGACGTGACGACGGTCCAGGTGGACGTCCGGCCCGAGCACCTCGGCCGCCGCTCCCGGCTCGACCTGGCCGTGTGGGGCGACGTGTCCGAGACGCTGCGCGCGCTCATCCCGGTGGTCAAGGCCAAGAACGACCGGCGGTTCCTCGACCGCATGCTGAACAAGCACGCCGACGCCCTGGAGCGGGTCGTCGGCGCGTACACGCGGAACGTGGAGAAGCACACGCCCATCCACCCCGAGTACGTCGCGGCGATCCTCGATGACGAGGCCGCCGACGACGCGGTGTTCACCGTGGACACCGGCATGTGCAACGTGTGGGCGGCGCGCTACCTCACGCCGAACGGCCGCCGCCGGGTGATCGGCTCGTTCACGCACGGCTCGATGGCCAACGCGCTGCCGCAGGCCATCGGCGCGCAGCTCACCGACCCGGAGCGCCAGGTCGTCTCGATGTCCGGCGACGGCGGCTTCGCCATGCTGATGGGCGACTTCCTGACGCTCGCGCAGTACGGCCTGCCGGTGAAGATCATCCTGTTCGACAACTCCTCGCTCGGCATGGTGGAGCTGGAGATGATGGTCGCCGGCCTGCCGCCGTACGGCACCACCAGCGTCAACCCCGACTTCGCGGCGATGGCCGGCGCCGCCGGGGTGTACGGCGTCCGCGTCGAGAAGCCGTCCGAGGTGCGCGCGGCCATCCGCGGCGCGCTCGACCACGACGGCCCGGCGCTGGTCGACATCGTGACCGACCCGAACGCGCTGTCCATCCCGCCGCACATCACCGGCGAGCAGGTCGGCGGCTTCGCGGTCTCCACCAGCAAGCTGGTGCTCGACGGCGGCGTCGGCCGGATGGTCCGCATGGCCCGCGCGAACCTGCGCAACATCCCGCGCCCGTGACGTACGTCTACGGCATCCGGAAGAAGATCATCGGGTTCCGCCGCGGCGTGCGCACGGCCGCGTCGAGGCCGAGCTCGCGCTTGACGTCCATCAGCCGCGCGTGGTCCTCCGGCGCGCGGGCCGCGGACGCGGTGAAGTACGGGACACCCTCCTCGGCGAGCCAGGAGGTGATCACCGAGCCCTCGCTGAACGGCTTCGGCCGGCGCCCGTGGAAGACGTCGTGCACGCTGACCGGCGTGCCGGACGGAACCAGCGGGAACAGCCGGTCGAGGTACCAGCGGGCGAACCCGGCGGTGTGCGCGGCGTCGATGAACAGGTAGCCGATGTCGTCCGGGAGCTCACGGAGATTGCCGCGGACGTCGCCGTGGTGGAACGTCCAGCGGCCGTCCGCCAGGTCGGCGGGCACGGTACGGGTCGCCCGGTCGATGAGGTCGTAGGAGTGCAGCTCGCCGCGCCGCCCGTCGGCGTCGGCGTCGTGCAGCGCGCGCAGGATCCACGTGGTGGACCAGCCGTGCAGCGCGCCGAGCTCCACCACGGTGCCGGGCGAGCGGTCGCGGACGAACAGGTACGTCAGCTCGGCCTCGATGTCGTCGAGCTGGGCCTTCGCGCCGTCGCCGGCGTTCAGGAGCGTGCGCTGGGCCGCGCGGGCACCGGCCAGCGCGTCGCGGTGGGTGCGGTACAGCGCGGCGGCGTACCGCTGGTCGATCGGCGGTACGGTCGGCCGGCCGGCCGGGTTCGTGCGGGTCACGGCTCCCCCCTCGGTTCGGAATCGCGTTCATCGAACCGAGCGGCGACCCGATCGGGCGTCGCCCCGTGGAGCCAATCCGGGCGTGGCCATCCGGGGGTACGGGCGTCCCCCTACGGGTGCGTTACCGGGCGCCCGCCCGGTACGGCTCGCTGACGAGCGCCGACACCACGCAGGTCCGCAGGAAGCGGCGGACGTCGGCGTCCGTGCGGTCGTGCGGCGAGGGCACGGTGATCAGCGAGAACACGATGCGCAGCACGAGCTCGACGGCGTCGGCCACGTCGATCTCCGGGCGGATCTGCCCGGAGGCCTGCGCCTGGTCGAAGTACGGCCGGACGTACGCGGTGACCAGCTCGACGAGCGCCGCGTCGCCGCCGGTGATCTTGCCGGTCTGCCCGGCGAACTCCGGCGCGAACAGCAGCGCGAGCCGCGGCCGGCCGCGGACGTAGGCGACCGCGCCCATGATGCAGTCGACCAGCGCGTCGCCCGCCGAGAGGCGGCCCTGCAGGCGCTGCTCCAGGTCGGCCAGGAACACGCCCACGTCGCGGACGATGACCTCGCGGATCACCTCGTCCTTACCGCCGGAGAAGTGCCGGTAGACGGTCGCCCGGGACATCCCGGCGGCGGCCGCGATGGTCTCCACGGTCGTCTTCGCGACGCCGTGCCGCTCGAAGCATTCCTCGGCGGCCTGCACGATGCGTTCCCGCACCGTGGCCGTTTGCCCGGACCGGCTCATGTTCGGAGATTACCGGGGGTGGCCCCGGTCGATGTTGAGACAAGTGTTGAGTTTTGTCTCATCGGGCGTATGGTGAATACGGGACCGAGCCCTCGTACTGGAGGTCACCAATGCTGGGAAGCCTGCGCGCGGCGGTCGCGAAGTCGTACTGGGACGCGACCTGGAAGGAACCGCTGCCCGGCGTGCAGTTCACCGACCCGCCCGGCGACCCCGGTCTGTACGGCCCCGGCTCGGCGATCTGGTACGCGCACTCGGACGTGTCCGGGCTGGTGGGCGGCGTCGCCGGGCTGATCATCGGTGGCCTGAACGAGCCCGTCACGCACGGCACCAACCAGCATTCGGCGTACAGCGACGACCCGGCGCGGCGCCTCGGCCACACGGTCTCGTTCGTGCACGCCATGACGTACGGCGGCATGCCCGTGGTGAACAAGATGGTGTCGATGGTGCGCAAGATGCACACCCGGGTGCACGGGAACATGCCGGACGGGCGACCGTATTCGGCCGTCGCGGACACCGAGGTCGGCTCGGCGAACATGATCTGGACCGGCGTGACCCAGGCGTACGGCATCATGCTGGCGCACCGGCTGTACCACCCGCGGCCGCTCAGCGACGCCCGGGTCGATGAGTACTACGCTCAGTACGCCAAGATCTCCCGGCTGCTCGGCGCGCAGGGCGACATCCCGGAGACGCAGGCAGAGGTGGACGCCTACTTCGCGGAGATCCGCCCGCGGCTGACGTACTCCGAGGAGACCGCCGACCTGCTGGACTTCTTCACCAGCCCGTACGGCGAGACGCGCACCACCCGCGCGGGCAGCGTGCTGATCAGCCGCGCCGCCATCGACGTCATGCCCCGCTGGGCGAAGGACCTCTACCGCGTCCAGACCGGCCCGGCCCACTCGGCCGCCACCCGCGCCACCACCCGCACCCTGCTGGCCGTCCTGCGCTCCTCCCTGGGCGAGCCCTTCACCTCCTCAGTCTCCCGCCAACGCGCCGAGGCCACCCCCGCAGAGGACCCCGCGACCAGCGCCGCCTAGGCGACCGGCTCGATCGCGATGCCGTGGCGCTCGGCGCGCCGCGTGCCCCAGTCGTACAGGGCCTGGAGCGCGGGGCCGAGTGAGCGGCCCTCGGCGGTCAGGGCGTACTCCACGTGCGGTGGGCGGCCCGGGTGCTCTGTGCGGGCGACGATTCCGGCGCGTTCGAGCTCGCGCAGTCGCTGGGTCAGCATCTTCTCGCTGACGTCCGGCATGCGCCGGCGCAGCTCGCCGAAGCGGTGCACGCCCTCCTTCAGGTGCGCGAGCAGCACGGGCGTCCACTTGCCGCCGATGACGTCCATCGTCACCTCGACCGGGCAGTGGTAGCCCGCGGTCATGTGCTTACCGAAAAGTGCGTACTTGTGGTGGCCATGCCCCCATGATGGGCTCTTTCCGTGATCAGGGAGTACATCCGATACCGCATCGCGGAAGACGCCGCCGAGGCGTTCGAGGCCGCGTACGCCGAGGCCGCCCGGCAGCTCGCCGCGGCGCCGCAGTGCGAGGACTACGAACTGGCCCGCTGCGCCGACGAGCCCGCGTGCTACATCCTGCGCATCACCTGGACCTCCGCCGAGGACCACCTGACCGGCTTCCGTAAGGGCGAGCACTTCCCCGCGTTCTTCGCGGCGATCCGGCCGTACGTGGACGCCATCGAGGAGATGCGCCACTACGTGCCCACGCCGGTGGCGGGCGACGGCGGCGCGCGGCCCTCGCTGTACGTCTGGGCGGGCGGCGACGAAGCGCTGCGCCGGTTGTTCACGACGTTCTACGCCCGCGTACGTGACGACGAGCTGATCGGCCCGCTGTTCGCCGGCATGGACCCGCACCATCCCGACCACGTGGCCACCTGGCTGGCCGAGGTGTTCGGCGGCCCGGCGCGGTACACCGCCGAGCACGGCGGCTACCCGCACATGCTCGGCAAGCACCTCGGCCTCGCCATTACGGAGGAGCAGCGCCGCCGCTGGGTGAGCCTGCTGCACGACGCGGCCGACGAGGTGGGGCTGCCGGACGACCCGGAGTTCCGCGCCGCGTTCGCCGGCTACATCGAGTGGGGCACCCGCCTGGCCGTGGCCAACTCCCGCCCCGGCGCCGAGCCCATGCCGGACGCCCCGGTACCGCACTGGGGCTGGGGCGTGGCCCCACCCTGGACGGGCTGACCCGCAGCGCCTCCCGGCCGGGCGCTCAGCTGGAGCCGGCCGAACTGGCGGAGGCGGCCGCGGCGGCCGAGGCCGCGGCGGCGGCCTGGATGCCCTGGATGACCTTGCGGACGGCCTCGCTCGCCCACTCGCCCTCGGAGATCTCCTTCGCGCGCCGCTTCAGCACCTTGCGCTCGATGTCCGGGAACAGCTTGCGGTCCATCCGGCAGGCGCTGGTCAGCGCGATGAGCGCGGCGGTGCGCGGCGTCGGCGTGGCGCCGCTGATCGCGTCGCGCATGCGCGCGGCGATCTCCTGGGCCGGCCGCGGGTCGAGCTGAGGAAAGCGGGTGTACGGGAACAGCCCGAGCGCCTTGCGCTCCTCCTCGCGCATGATGCCGCGCGCGGCCAGCCCGGCCTGCACCCGGCGGGGGAGGTCCCGCTTGTTCAGCCGGGAGACCAGCCACTCCGGCTTGCGCTGCCGCGGCTCGGCGGCGATCCAGGCGAGCACCCGGTCGAGCTCGGCGTGCCCCACGGGCGCGGGGCTGAGCACCGCCACCCGCCGGCTGTCGAGGTCGACGCGCTCGGCGATGGCCAGGTCGGCGAGCAGCGAACCGGCGGTCGCGACGTTCAGGCCGGTGCCGTCGGCGATGCGCCGCCCCGTCGCGGGGTCGTGCCCGAGCAGCATGAGTTCCTCGGCGAGAATCAGGTGCGCGCTCATGCACCCACCGTACGAGGGCCGCGTACGGTGTGTCGTCATCCGAAAGTCGTGACCCGCTGCCACTTGTGGCCGTTTGGCAAACTTGGGACATGCCCGAACTGCCCGAGGTCGAGGCGCTGACCGGATTCCTCCGCGAGCGTGCCGTCGGCCGTCGTGTACGCCGCGTCGACGTCGCGGCGATCTCCGCGCTGAAGACGTACGACCCGCCGGTCACCGCGCTCGCCGAGCGGGAGATCACCGGCGCGGCCCGGCACGGCAAGTTCCTCGACCTCGACTGCGACGGCACGCACCTGGTCATCCACCTCGCCCGGGGCGGCTGGCTGCGCTGGCGCGACGACCTGCCGGCCGCGCCGCCGAAGCCCGGCGGCAAGAACCCGCTGGCGCTGCGCGTGCATCTGGACGACGGCTCCGGGTTCGACCTGACCGAGGCCGGCACGCAGAAGCGGCTGGCGGTGTACGTCGTGACCGATCCGGAGCAGGTGCCGGGCGTCGCGCGCCTCGGCCCGGACCCGCTGGCCGCGGACTTCACCCAGGAGACGCTCGCCGGGCTGCTGAACGGCCGGCGTACGCAGATCAAGGGCCTGCTGCGCGACCAGAGCGTGATCGCCGGGATCGGCAACGCCTACTCCGACGAGGTGCTGCACGTGGCGCGCATGTCCCCGTTCAAGCTGGCCGCGAGCCTCACCGATGACGACGTGGCCACGCTGTACGAGGCCATCGAGTCCACGCTGGCCGACGCCGTGGAACGCTCACGCGGCCTGGCCGCCGGCGACCTCAAGGCGGAGAAGAAGACGGGCCTGCGCGTGCACGGCAAGGCGGGCCAGGCATGCCCCGTCTGCGGCGACACGATCCGCGAAGTCTCCTTCGCCGACTCCTCCCTCCAGTACTGCCCCACCTGCCAAACCGGCGGCAAACCCCTAGCCGACCGAAGAATGTCCCGGCTCCTGAAATAAGTCGCCAGTCGGCAAACGCCGCCACGATGAGCAGACCCTGGGAAGAACCCCGCGCGCCGGGGGTTCCGGGGAGGCTCGGCCCCCCCGGGCCAACACCGAGGGCCGTCGCGCGTGCCCCGAGTCGCGCGCGACGGCCCGTCCATGACCCCCCGGTACTCGGGGACGTACGGTCAGGTCTTCTGGTTGAGGACGGTCCGGATCGCGTTCCAGCGGTCGATCTCGCAGCCGTTCTTGCGTGAGTACGTGGCGTCGACCTTCGCGCCGTGCCAGGTGCCGTCGATCTTCGCCTGCTGCGGGCCGCCGAAGATCTGCGTGCACATGCGGTTCTTCGGCGTCGCCTTGAACGGGCTCTTGGCCTTGGCGAGGGCGGCGCACGCCTTCTTCGCGTCCGGGTGGCTGCCACCGGGCGGATCGCACTTCAGCGTCCACTCACGCGGCTTCGCCCCGGGTTTCGCCGTCACGCTGACGGTGAGATCGGTGGCCGATGCCTGCGTGCTGCGATGTTGCTCCGGTCCTACGGTTGCTTCGTTGCTGCCACAGGCGGCCGCCGAGGCGACTACGAGAGGCAGCACGAGCAGGGTCCAGCGCCTCATGCGGGTTGGACGTGACCGGGGTCCGCGTGGTTCCGTGCGATCCGACATTTGTTTTTCCGTCGCTACTGAAGGGGCGATGACCAGTGAACTTCGGGGGGAACATCCCCGCGGTCGAGCCGACCGCGGTGCCCGAGGACGGCTTCCTGCTCGACGTGCGCGAGCAGGACGAGTGGGACGCTGGCCACGCGCCGAGCGCGATCCACATCCCGCTCGGCTCCCTGGCCGACCGGGCCCAGGAGATTCCCACGGACCAGGACGTTTATGTGGTCTGCCGGTCCGGCGGCCGGTCCGCCCGGGCGACGCAGGCGCTGAACCAGGCGGGCTGGCAGGCGCACAACGTCTCGGGCGGCATGCAGGCGTGGGAGGCGGCCGAGCGGCCGATGGTGAGCGCGTCCGGCGGGCCCGCCAGCGTCGCCTAAGTGGGCATTCTCCAGGTGATCATGGTGTGCCGAATGGCACGATGGCCTGCGTGAATCCCGTTCATCTCGCCTCCGCCGCCGTCGAATCCGCCCCCGACGCGATCGTGGCGCTCGATCTCCGGTTCCGGGTGACCCTCTGGAACCGCGCGGCGGAGCGGCTGTTCGGCTGGCCGACGGAGGAGATCCTCGGCCGCGAACCGGCGATCGTGCCGGACGAGCTGATGGCCGAGCACCATGCCGTCCTGGAGCGCGTCGCGGCGGGCGGCGACGTGTCCATCGCGACGCGCCGCTTCCGCCGCGACGGCACCCTCGTCGACGTCCGCATCAGCACCGGCGCGCTGCGCGACGACGACGGGCGGCTGACCGGCTGGATCAGCGTGCTGCGCCCGTACGAAGAGGACGAGGCCGCGCAGCACCACGTCGCCGAGCGGGCGCGGCTGGTCCGCCGGCTGACCGACGTGGTGGCCGACATCAACACCGAGCTCGACCTCGCCTCGCTGCTCGACCGCATCGTGGTCAGCCTCACCGAGCTGACCGGCGCGGACGCCGGGGGATTCACGCTGATCGAGGGCGACCGGCTGCGCCTGGTGTCGCTGACCGGCCTGCCCGAGCACCTGCGCAACGACACCGCCGACCTGGAGACCAGCCTGGTCGGCGAGCTGCAGCGCAGCGGCAAGGCGGTGATGCTGGCCACCGGCGTCACCCGCTCACTCGACGACCTGATCTGGTCCGAGCTGTCCGGCCTGCACACGATCGCGCTCGGCATGTCCTACGTCCAGGGCCGTCCGTACGGCGCCCTGTACGCGCTGTACAGCCAGCGCAAGGTCGGCCACGTCGAGCTCGAGCTGCTCGAACTGCTGGCCGGGCACGCCGGGGTCGCGCTGGCCAACGCGATGGCCTACGCCGACCTCAAGCGGCAGCGCGCGCACGAGCGCGCGGTCATCGACTCCTCCGCGGACGGCATCGCGGTGCTCGACGACGCCGGCCACGTACGCCAGTGGAACCCGGCGGCGGCGGTGCTCACCGGCATCAGCGCCGAGGAGGTCATCGGCAAGCCGCTGCCGTTCCCGCTGCCCGACCAGGACGCCTCGGTCACCCACCAGCTCGGCAACGGCCGCTGGCTGGAGATCCTCGTCGCGGGGATCCCGGAGACCGGCGAGCGGGTGGTGGACTTCCGCGACGTCACGAAGTCCAAGGAACTCGACGAGGCCAAGGACCTCTTCATGGCCACCGCCAGCCACGAGCTGCGCACGCCGATCACGGTGGTGCAGGGGTTCGCCAGCACGCTGGTGAACCGCTGGGAGCACCTGTCCGACGACGACCGGCACGGCGCGGTCGCGACCATCGCCGAGCGCGCCGGCTCGCTGGGCCGGCTGGTGGAGCAGCTGCTGCTCGGCTCGCGCGCGGGCACCGGCCAGCTCAGCGTCACCAACGCGCCGTTCGACCTCGGCAAGCTGATCACCGGCACGTCGCTGGCGTTCCGTACGCTCACCGACCGGCACACGCTCGTCGTGCACGTCCCCGACGACCTGCCGTACGCCTACGGCGACGCGATGGCCAGTGACGTCGTCGTAGGCCAACTGCTGGAGAACGCCCTGAAGTACGCCCCGGACGGCGGCACGATCACGGTGACCGCGCGTACGGAGAAGGCGCCGGATCCCGAGGACCCGGACCGGATCATCGTGGAGGTCGAGGACGAGGGCGTGGGCATCGCGCCGGGGGACCACGAGCGGATCTTCGAGCGGTTCGTCCAGGGCGAGGCGGGGGACCGCCGCCGGTTCGGCGGCATCGGCCTCGGGCTGTACATCGTGCGCCGGCTGGTGCACGCGCAGGGCGGCGAGATCACCGCCGAGTCGCGCGAGCCGCGCGGCACGTGCATGCGGCTGACCTTGAACGCCGCGGAACGACCCGACGGTGAGTGACGTCCGAAAGGGCGTTCACGTACTTCGGGGGAAAGAGTTGCCGTTTTTCGCGTTGGAACGTGACATCGCGAGGTGTTCCTGGTTCTCGCAATTGACCCCAACGCGGCGCCGGTCGACCGTAATCTTGTGGAACCTGAGGCTCCCTCGTATCGCCCGATGTCCGGAGCCGGACACGGACGGTACGCCGAGAGCGTGGGACAGCCGCGGACATGGGGGGTACGACAAAGCCGTCATGACCCGACATGACCATGATCCTCGTCACGTCGCCCGAGTGCGCCGGACGAATGCGGGAGACCGCCGTCCGGGAATTCCGTGCATCCTCGGGCGAAACGCGATAGGCGGCAGGGAATCGATTACCGGTCGTAATTGCGCGACAACGTGGCGCGTGTGTTTCTCTCGCGGTTTAGCTGGGCATTTCGGTCGTACCGGGTGTTGGAGATCTCGGTGGCCGGAAAGCCGATCAAGGGAGGTCGACAGAGGGTGAGTGCGCCGAGCGTGATCTTGCTCCCGCACGATCCGACGAGTGTCGGCCTCGCGCGTCACCGGCTCGGAGATGAGCTGGTCGACGCCGGTGTGCTGCGTGCCGTCGTCGACGACGCCGTGCTCATCGCCAGCGAGCTGCTGAGCAACGCCCTTCGCCACGCCCGCCCGCTCCCCTGCGGGAACGTACGCATGGCCTGGCGGGTCTGCGGCGACGGCGACGTCGAGGTCTCGGTCAGCGACGGCGGCGCGTCCACCGAGCCGCGGCTGTCGCACACGTCACTGTCCGCCCTCGGCGGGCGCGGGCTCAGCATCGTCGACCGGCTGTCCGACCGGTGGGGGGTGCGTCACGAGGACGGCTCCACCATCGTGTGGGCCGTACTCGCCGACGGCGCCCTCGTCGCCATGTCGGACGAGGGCGCGGAGTCGCTCGACGGCGCGGCGCGCACGTCCTGACGCGCGCCCGTCACCAGTTGGAGCGGTGCCGCCGTCCCCCGCTGATCCGGGTGTACAGGCCGAAGCAACCGGCGATGACGATGCCGATGAGCGCGATGAAGAGCAGGAACTTCAGCGCCGCCCACAGGACGCTGATCAGCAGCAGCCCGACGCAGATCGCGACGAGGATCCAGATGAATCGCATCATGGGAGCCACGATATGTCGCGTCCCGGTGGAACGCACCCCTGAACTTCTCCCCTAGGGGACCGGAAGCGGGCGCTACGGTTCGCCGCCCAGCACGTCGGAGAAGGCGCGGAACGTGGGGCAGGGCCACCGCCACATGCAGCTCCGGCAGCGGCGGATCGGGTGGGAGGGGTCGCTGGTGATGCCGCCGGCGTCGCGCGGCCGGTGCAGTTCGAGCAGGCGGAGCGCCACGTCGGCGAGCGCGATGACATCCTCGCGCGCCCGGGTCAGGAAGGTGATGTCCTCGCGGTTGAGGTGCGCACGGATCGTCACGTACCCCTCGCGGTTGAGCAGGCCGGTGTAGACGCCCGCCTGGTCGTGCCAGGACTGGGCCTTCTCCGAGCGCTGCCGCATCGTCTCCAGCTGATCGCGGACGCGAGCCTGGTGCGGGTCCTCGTGTTCGCCGCTACCCACCGTCGTAGTGTCTCGCAGTCAAGGAGTGCGGTGAAGCCGAACGCGCCTTCACATCTGATCGCGCGGCCGGTCGAATCCCCGCCGAACACGCATAAAATCGTCGAGATCGCCAAGGATTACTACGACGGCACAACGGCGATTCTCGAGGGACAGGTCGATGCTCATGACGCTCGTCATCGCCGCGGCGGTCGCGGCGATGCTGCTGCTCATCGGGGTCAGGCCGCGCTCGCACCGCGTCGAGGTGGAGCGCTGGCACCGAGAGATCGACGCGCTGCGCAGCGCGGCCGACGCGGCAGGTGGCGAGCATCGATGGCCCGACGAAGACGCGATCCGCGGCCACGTGCGCACGCTCACCTCGGATTCGACGGCGGACTTTCACTGACGTATCCGGGCGTTGCGGATCGCGGGGCGTCCGTGTTCTGGCCCCGGAGCGGGGCGACGGGTTAGTGTCTGCGCTGTGGAGCTGAAGGTCTCAAGCCGATCTCATGGTGATCACACGGTCGTCACCGCTGGAGGTGAGATCGACCTGTACACCGCGCCGCGGTTGCAGGCCGAGTTCACCAGTGCGCTGCGGGAGGGTCCGTCACGCATCGTGGTGGACCTCAGCGGCGTGGAGTTCTGCGACTCCACCGGCATGAACGTGCTGCTCGCGGCCCTGAAACGGGCCCGCGAGCGCGGCGGGTCGCTCGAACTCGCCGGCCCGCGCCCTGCCGTGCGCAAGATCCTCCAGGTCACCGGTCTCGACACGGTCTTCTCCGTGCACGACACCGTCCTCGACGCCGCCGCCGACTCCGCCCGCAGCTGAGTCGTACGCGAAGCCGGGCCCTCGGGCTCGGCTTCGTCCGCGCGCGCTGATTTCCGTCCGCGCGTGCCGCCGGCGTTCTTCCTACTAGCATCGGCGTATGTCTTCCACCGGCACGTCCGGCGACAGCGCCGTCGCGGTCGTCATGCCCGCGAAGAACGAGCAGGACCGCATCGCGGCCACGGTCCGCGCCGCGCACGGGCTCCCCGGAGTCGACCTCGTCGTGGTGATCGACGACGGCTCGACCGATGGCACCGGCGAGGCCGCCCGCGCGGCCGGCGCGCGCGTCGTACGGCACGGGCGCAACCGCGGCAAGGGCGCGGCGATGGAGACCGGCGCGGGCGCCGTCCGGTTGCTGGACGAGACCCAGGGCCGGGAGAACCCCCGCCACCTGCTGTTCCTCGACGCCGACCTGGCCGACACGGCGGCCGCCGCGGCCCCGCTGATCGACCCCGTACGCGTCGGTGAAGCCGACATGACGATCGCGCTCTTCCCGAGCTCGCGGCTGAAGCTGGGCGGCCACGGCTTCGTCCAGCGGCTGTCCCGCGACGGCATCCGGCGCGCCACCGGCTGGCTCCCCGACCAGCCGCTGAACGGCCAGCGCTGCCTGACCCGCGCGGCCTTCGAGGCCGCCCTGCCGCTCGCGCACGGCTTCGGCGTGGAGACGGCGCTGACCATCGACCTGCTGCAGAAGGGATTCCGTGTCGTCGAGGTGGAGGTACCGCTCGAACACCGCGCGACCGGAACCGACTGGCGCGCCCAGGCGCACCGGGCCCGGCAGTTCGCCGACGTCGGCCGGGCGCTCGCCGTCCGGGAGGCGCGTCCGTACCTCGCGGGCCGCGTCCGCCGCATCCGGCAGCGGCTCGGGCGCTGACATCGCGGCCCCCCTGAACGGCGGTCCCGGCCGCGCGGCCGCCCGCACCGGTACGGCCGGTCTCGCGGGCATCGCCGCCAGCGCGCTGCTCACGTTCGTGACCGCGCTGCTCGGCCCGTCCGTCGTGCAGCCGCGGCTGCCCGGCGGCGGCCCGCCGTTCGCCCTTCCCGTCCACCCCGGCCCGCACCTGGTGATCGGGCTGTCCGCGGCGGCGCTCATCGCCGGCGCCGCGGGCCTGGGGCTCGCGCTGCTCGCGTCCGGGCGCGGCTTCACCGTACGGCCGCGCACCCTGCTCATCGGCGGCATCGTGGCCACAGCCGCGCTGGCCCTGGTGCCGCCGTTCGGCTCCGCCGACCACCTGAACTACGCGGCGTACGGCCGCATGCTGGTGCTCGGCCACAACCCGTACACCACCGGCGCGATCAACCTGCCCGGCGACCCGATCGCCGACACCGTCGAGGCGCCCTGGCGCGAGGAGGTGTCGGTCTACGGGCCGCTCGCGTCGCTGGAGCAGGCGTTCGCGTCGTGGATCGGCGGCGACTCCGTCCGGCTGACGATCTTCGTGCTCGCCGTGCTCAACGCCGCCGCCTTCATCCTGGCCGGCTGGCTGCTGTACCGGTACGCCCGCGACCCGGCCGGGCGGCTGCGCGCCGTACTGCTGTGGACCGCGAACCCGCTGCTGCTGTACCACCTGGTGGCCGGCCTGCACGTGGACACGCTCGGCATCGCGCTGTGCGTGGCCGCCCTGGTGGCGCTGCGCCGGGTGGCCGCCGCGCGGCCGCGGTCCGGCCTGGCCCCGGGCGTGCTGCTCGGGCTCGCCGTCGCGGTGAAGGCCACCGTCGGGCTCGCCCTCGCCGGACTCGTGTGGGTCTGGCGCGGGCGGCGGCGGGTGGTCGCGTGGATCGGCGGCGGCTTCGTCGTCACGGCGGGCGTCGCGTACGCGGCCGGGGGACCGCACGTGCTGGACCAGACCCGCTCGGCGGCGCGCATGGTGTCGCTGGCCGTGCCGTGGCACCTGGTCGCGCCGCACCTGGACGGCGCGCTCGGCCACGCCCTGTCCCGGCAGATCATCAGCGTGGCCACCATCGTGCTCACGCTGGCGCTCGCGGTCCTGCTGCTGCGGGCGCTGCCGTACGTCCCGGACGACCTCGACGGCTCCGGTACGGCCTTCCGGATCAGTGCGGCGCTGAACATCGCCTGGCTGTTCGGCTCGTCGTACGTGCTGCCCTGGTACGACGGCGTGGCGTGGGCGCTGCTCGCGCCGCTGCCGCGCAGCCGGTTGGACGGCGTGCTGCTGGCCCGCACGCTGGTGGTGTCGCTGGCGTATCTGCCGGCCCGCGTCGTACCGCTGCCCGCCGACCTGAACTGGCTGCTCACCGTGGGCCGCGCGCAGATCGCGCCGTGGCTGATGCTGGCGATCCTGCTGGCGCTGGTGATCGTCGCGCGGCGCGGCAAGGCGCCCGCGGCCCTGCCGTCAGCCTGAGTCGTCGCGGGTCACGATCTTCGGCCGCGGCGGAGCCGGGTCGGGCCGCCGCGGCGGGCGTACCGGACCGAGGTCCAGCGCGCGCAGCGACGCGGCCAGCGCCAGCGGTACGGCGACGGTGAGCGCGAGCGCGGGGATCTGCACGCCGGAGTCGTTGACCAGGCAGCCGACCACCGCGGTGGTCATCGCGGACGTCAGCCCGGCGCGCAGCGCCGGGGCCCGCGCGTACGCCATGTCCAGCGCGCTGGCGCGGTACTGCGTGGGCCGGCGCAGCACCAGGAACAGGAAGAGCAGCGCGAAGATGGCCAGGGCGGTCACCCACACGTTGCTCAGCGAGTGCAGCATCGCGGAGAGCTTGCGCAGCAGGACGGGGCCGGCGTCGCCGTCGATGACCTGCTGGACGAACACGCCGAGGTGCGTACGGTCGGCGGCGGGCCGCAGGTAGTCGGCGACCGCGATCAGCGCGATCACCACGACGCCGGCGCCGCAGAACAGGCCGAGCCGTACGAGTGAGACCCGCTTGCCGGCCACCATCAGCGCGGCGACGGCGACGCCCGGCACGATCGCGATCACGCCGCCGAAGTCGGCGCCCCAGCTCGGCCAGCCGTCGAGCAGCACCGCGGCAAAGCCCACGGCGATCACCACGGCGACCGCCGTACGCGTGCCCCACCTGCGGGACGCCAGGTGGGCCGCGCCCGCCGCGGCGAGCAGCGCGGAGGTGGCGAACACCGCGAACGCCATGTTGCCGAAGCCGTAGTACCGGCCGCCGACCAGGAAGGAGTACCCGGTCGGGCTGTTGAGTTGCAGATTGGAACCCGTCAGGACGTCGAGCCCGAGCGTGAGCGCGGTGACGCCGGCGACGATCGTGGTGGGCGCCATCACGCCGCGCCGCCAGCGTCCGGCGAGGGCGAGCGCGACCACGAGGACGTCCGCGACCACCATGCACGCCACCACGGACGGCAGCGGGTGGTCGGCCCGCCACCACGGCACCAGGTTCGCCAGATAGCTGGCCACCGGGCCGGCGGCGCCGGCGAGCGCGACGACGCGGGTGCCGGCCAGCACGCGCCGACGGCGGCGCGGGCGGCCGGCGAACCGGCGGCGCAGCACCACGGCGGCGCCGATGTACAGGATCGCCTGCACGGCCACCAGCACCACGAAGAACGGCGCGAGCACGGCCGCCGACGTACGCGCGGCGGAGTCGGCGGCGACGAGGTCGGTCACCGCCGCGTGCAGATCGGCCGGCCGATCGGCGCCGTTCTCCCAGGGCTTGCCGGCCAGCGCGTCGCTCGCGTCGTCCGCGCCCGCGGCGGACATCAGCGTGGGCGTGATGTCGGTGAGCGTGGCCAGGCCCCGGCGGTGGGTGGCCGCGGAGGTGAGGAAGTTCGTGTCGTACGCGCCGTCCTCGGGCGACGGGCCGACGGCGATGCCCGCGCGCAGCCGCGTGTCGGCGCTCTCGCTGGACACGCCGGCGACGAGGATCGTCGACGTGGCCGGCACCCGCTTCAGTGCCGCGGCCACCCGCTCGTCGGCGTCGTGCGCGGCCCGGGCACGGCCGGCCGCGCTGACCCCGGCCTGCTCGCCGCCGAGCGTCACGCCGGCGTCGACGTAGGTACGGGCGATCTCGTCCACGTCCACGACGGTCAGCCCGGCCTCGTTCCACACGCTGGCCGGCACGCTCGACGGGTTCGGGCCGTAGTGGTCCACCCGGCCGTTGCCGTCGGCGGCGGCCAGCGCGCCGCCCGGGCCGATCGCCAGCGTGGTGCGCCCGGCGGCGTGCATCGCGTCGCCGAGCCGGCCGAGCCGCGCCTGGTACGAGGTGTGCAGGTTGGTCGCGCGCAGCCCGGAGAAGTCGGTGACCTGCGCGCCGTGGCCCTCACCGTCGTGCGACGGCGCCGCCGGCAGGCCGCAGACGTTGTGCGTGTGGGTGTTCAGCGTGGCCCGCTGGCCGGCCGACACGCTGAGCCAGCCGTCGGTCGGGCACGTGGTGGCGGTCACCGTGCGGACCGACAGGTTGCCGATGGCCCCGCTTCGGGCCAGCCGCCACAGCGTGGGCGTGTTGTGCGCGTTGATGTCGCTCCACAGCAGCCCCGGTACGCCGATGAGCACGGCGTGGCCGGTGGCCGCGCGCTGTGCGGGCGGCCGTGCGTGCGCCGGTACGGTGGCCATCGGGAGCAGGAGCAGGGCGAGGGCCATGAGGAGCAAGGCCCGCCGTGCGAGCTGCACCACCGAATGACCTCCTCACCCAGGTGAAATCGTACAAAACGCCCAGGATGGACACGTGTCGACCTCGATCACGGTAGCCGGTCGCGGCAGGGGGCCGTACCAATGTCCACAGGCTTGACCGGTACGCGCCACGAAGGCGACCCCCGGATGACCCTCCGCTCGGCCGTGTACTGGGCGGGCGCCGTCGTCATCGTTCTGCTCGCCGTCGCGCCGCTCGTCGAGTACTGGCTGACCAACCAGCCGGACCAGCGGCTCGTGGACCTCGACGTCTACCGCACCGGCGGGCAGAGCGTCCTGATGGGCCGTCCGGTGTACGACACGCTCACGCCGCCGCCGCAGCTCCTCCCGTTCACCTACCCGCCGCTCGGCGCCGTGCTGGCGATGCCGCTCGCCATGATCCCGTGGCCGGCCGCGCAGTGGGTGTGGACGGGGATCCTGTACGTGGCGCTCGTGATCACCGTCGCGTACGGCTTCCGCCCGCTGTTCGCCCGGATCCGTACGGCCACCCGCGGCCGCTGGGCCGTGCCGCTGGCCGCCGGGGTGCTGGTCGCCGCGCTCGCGTACGTCATGCCGATGCGCGACCAGGTGCGGTTCGGGCAGGTCGGGATCATCCTCGTGGCGATGTGCGCGGCCGACTGCCTGAAGCCCGACGGCGGACGGCTGCCGCGCGGCGTGCTGGTCGGCCTGGCCATGGCGGTGAAGCTGACGCCGGGCGTGTTCGTCATCTACCTGTGGCTGACCGGGCGCCGCCGGGCCGCGTACACCGCGGTCGGCACCGCCGTCGGCGTGACGCTGGCGACGTTCCTGCTGCTGCCCGGCGACTGGGTGGACTACTGGTTCGGCGCGCTGTTCAGCAGCGACCGGCTCGGAGCCAACGCCGGCACCACCAACCAGGGGCTGCGCGGCATGCTGATCCGTACGTACCTGCCGGACCTGCTGGTCAGCGTGCTGTGGCTGGTGTGCGTCGCGGCCGTCGTGTACGTCGGTTACCGGGGCGC
>Ga0164243_10005649_pt1 | contig 19072 bp, 23 predicted proteins | sample OricompcompostOP_FD_108781 | JGI IMG/M metagenome (GOLD analysis project Ga0164243, IMG submission 108781) | Organic Plus compost microbial communities from Emeryville, California, USA - Original compost - Organic plus compost (OP) | ecosystem: Engineered > Solid waste > Mixed feedstock >... | reverse complement strand
TTTCTGTAGTTTGCCGCCAATTCAGCCGGCCCACCGGCATCCAGATGCACCCGTAGCTCAGCTGGATAGAGCGCTGCCCTCCGAAGGCAGAGGTCGTGAGTTCGAATCTCGCCGGGTGCACCACGAATTTCAAGACCTTAGCCGACGTTTCGTTTGCTACCGCACAGTTTCCGCCCAGATTGTGTCGGAAACACACGGCCTTTAGGTCTGGTTTTGGCCGCCCGCCGCGTCTTTAGGTTTGGGCGGGACAAGCCCCCGAAGCCCCTGCAAAAGCTGGGATCGGACTTTGCCATCAAAGGAGCGCACGCCGTCTCCGCCACCTCCATTGCCATCGAGCCCATCTAAACCGCCCGCCGGATGCCCTGACGGCCCCGCCCCGGACTTATCTTTGGGGTCTTTCGGTTCGTTCGTGCTTTTGTCGTTGTCGCGCTTATTGTCGGAAGAATCCTCAATGGCCTTCGCCAAGTCATCTGCCGCCTTCAGTTGAGATGGCCCGCGCTTGTCGTGCACGGCGTTTCATGCCTGCCGCACCGGCCACTTCTTCAAGCGACAGCCCCGATTCGACTCACCATGTGACACGGGTGTGTCGTAGAATGTGCGGTGTGCACCTCGCCGGCAGTCCGGCGAAATCAAGAGCTGTCGCAAGCTCCTGCCGATATCCTTGATCGGCCCCCCACCCCAATTTACGACGCGTAGCAACGCGGTGGCGCCACTGTCACCGGCCTTCCGGTCAAAGTCCTCGCGCGCTCGCTCGTCGATAGCCTTCCAGCGCAGAAATGCGCCAGTGCGGCCCGCCCGAGGCGAACCGATGGCTGGCGCTTGCTGGTCTGCACTGTTCGAATATTAGCCTCGTGAATTTCCATTCCTATGGCAGGAGGGGGTTGGCATACGCACCCGCCAGCAAACCGGGGCTTTACGCTGTCGGGAGTTCGGAAATCAAGGTAAAGGTGGAGCCGCTCTGTCTAATACCGGCGATGGCATCCTATGGGAAAACTGCAATCACTGCATGACCGCTAACTTCGAGAGCCGCAGCAACACAGGTCGTGGGGCCCGAACTATCGGCACGGGTGGCCCTGTTCTGTTCACTGGAGGTGATTACTCCGACAACACCGCGGGGGTGTTCGCCTTTACCGGAGCCGCGCACCACGGGGTAAACGTCATCACAACGTCCGGCGCGCTAGGGAGCCTGTCCGGAATCGGCACGCTATAGGTGATTATTCTCCGGGGGTTAGTGCGCGCGTGCGGATCCGATGGGCGCTTCCCGCAAGCTTTGCCCCTAGGCGTTGGCCGGGCACTTCGATCCAACGATGAACTGCCCAAATCAGCAGGAGTGTCGAAGATCCGCCTGTCACCAAAGCGAGGTTGATGTTTCCCCACCATGTCCAGAGGGAGAAGATCACCGACATGCCGAATAGACTGTGGATCAGGTACATTGGGTAGGAAATAGCTCCGGCGCCCCTCAGGAACCTTGCGAGTCCCCAAAGTTGGCCATTAAGCAACCCTGCCTTCTCAGCAGCCAGCACCATTGAAATCAGGAGCAGGGCTCTAAGCCCGTCCTCAACGTAGTAGGTCTGACCCACGCCGTTCGGTCCTATCAGGAACGTGGTTGCGAACACGGCAAAGAGCATACCAGCCGCAATGATCGTCTGTGTCGTATTTATCCGCTCATAGCGCCAAAGAAACAGGATTGTCCCCAAGAGCATGTAGAGGATGTAAGGGGAGGCATTGTTAACAACCCGGTAGAAGTAAAACACCCACCAGTAACCCGTCTCTCCCGACAAGCCGAGCATGTATGCGTAGTCGGAGTTCCCGCCCCCGCGATCGAAAAACGGAACGGACAATACCGCAAAAAAGCCCGCCATGGCGGCGATCGTTGCAAGGGATATACGACCAGCCAGCGCTATCATCGCGGCCATAGCGATGTAGAACTTCACCTCGACTAACAGCGTCCAGAAAGCGAGGTCGATGCTGGGAAGCCAGTACCAGTCGTGAATGAGGAACATATTGGCGAGAATTTCCGCCCAGCTGAATTGCTGTCCATTGGCATAGCCGACCCCCTGCAAAACCGCGTTGAGGATGAGCCACAAGGCAATAGCAACCCAGAGAGTGGGAAGAAGCCTGAACATCCGCCGCAGCCCGAAAGAAAGCGGAGTGTGTTTTTCGACAGATAGCGGGATCACAAATCCTGAGACGAGGAAGAAGATCAGGACGCCACCGCTGGCGAATCTGATGTCTAGAAGCCAGACGTGATGCGCCAAGGCCGACCATTTGCTGAGCAGCCAACCTAACGCGTTCCCTGAGGTTTCTTGGGGAGCGACGGAAAGGTGAAGAACTGACGCCTGTGCCTTGGGATTCGCGCCTATGCCCGACCAGTGCGCCAGCAGCACCATCAGGGCGGCGACACCTCGTAGATAGTCCAAAACATAGTTTCTCGCTGGCATGTGCTGCTGCTCTGCAGCCTTGCCGTCAGCCTCACCGCTCATTTGGTAAGAACAAAGTAGCCGTCACGCCGACAGCCTTCAATTGCCTCCGTAGTCCAGGGGTAGGTGCCTGGCGGTATGAATGAATAGGATTGCCATTCAAGTGGAATACTCTCTCTGAGTTGGACGGCATCTCGGTCGAGAGTTACCGCCATCAGTCTCTTGCCACTGTCCGGCACGCGACAATACCAGCTCACCAGAACTGGCGGAACGATTTCAATCAGCACTTGAGCCCCCTAGGCGAATACAACCTTGATAGTGCTCATAGCGAAGTTGGGCAATATGGAATGCTCGCGGTTGATGGCCGGTCCTGCCGCAATGGTTGGTTGCCGTCTCCGTAAGCGCGCCCAGGCGCCTACCATTTAAAGAGGGCGAGCCGCACGCTGGCGGCCCCCTTTCAAAGAAGGACTCAAGGTCCAAACCTCGTTGGGAGGCCCCTATCAAGGTGGTGCATCCGATCGTCTGCGAGGAGATCGGATGCACCACTAGGCCCGAGTACCTGACAGGACAAAAGGCAGCGTGCTCCTAAAAGTTTGGGGGCTCGGAAGGATGCATGTCGCCCTTCTACAGTCTAAGGCGGGCAAAAACTCTCGAGCCTCGACTTCGATTCCCACCGAACAACCAGTTCCTTTTTCTCATCGATGGGAGGCCAAAATGGCCAAAGGCGATCTGCCAGCAGTGCTGGCGGAAACGCTCGCCTATGAGGGGGGCTATTCGGCCAATCCCAAAGACCCCGGCAACTGGACCGGTGGGAAGGTTGGGGTCGGCAAACTGCTGGGCACGAAGAGTGGTATCGCCGCGGCCTCGTACCCCAAAACGCGACATCAAGAACCTGACCGGCGCGGAGATCGAAGCGATCCACCGGCGGGACTTCTGAGACGCGGTACGCGGCGACGATTTGCCGGTAGGCGTCGACCTGTCGGTCTTCGACTATGGCGTGAACAGCGGTCCGTCGCGGTCCGCCAAAGACCTTCAGCACGTCGTCGGCGCCAAGGTCGACGGTGTTATCGGCGCGGCGACCATCGCGGCCGTGAAGGCGGTCTCGCCCAGGCCGGTGATCAAGGGCCATCGCCAGGCGCCTCGGCTTCGTCGAAAGCCTCGATATCTGGACCACCTTCGGTAAGGGGTGGTCGCGGCGTATCGCTGGCATCGAGGCCACCGCTCTGTCCTGGGTATCGACCAAGGACCAGCTCGAGGCGGACGCCAAGGCGCTCGCAACACCAGTGTGGGGCAGGCGGGAGGTGTGGTCGCCACCGGCACCGCCGCCGTCACTGATCAGGCCAACCATATCTCCGGCCTCCCCTTCGGGGTCATGGCCGGGGGCGTCGTGATCGTGGCCGCCAATCCTCTTTGTCCCTTCGTCATCAACTCTCAGCGGGCCACCGCGCTCGCCAACGTGGCCAAGGAGGCCTGATCTATCCAATGCATGCTCTCTGGGATTTCATCGTTCGCTGGCGAACCCGCCTCTTCGACGGCGTCGGCGCCTTTCTAGTGCTGGTCGCTCCTCTCCTGGGTGCGCCAGAGGTGCAGGCTATCATTCCGCCGACGTATCTGCCCTACGTGATCGCGGCCGTTTTCATCATCAACGTCTGGATGCGTCCGCGCGTGGCCGTCCGCGGTGACGACCCAGAGGCCCAAGTCAGCCGCCTACGGAAGGCGTCTGACGAGTTCAACGGAGGGCAGGTCTGATGGATTGGCTCTTTGGCACGATCCGAAACTTCCTACTCGCCTGGGTGCCGGGCTGGGCATGGTTCATCGTGGCCATGGTGGTCCTCGGCTGGGTCTGGCGCACATTCGGATGGCAGGGCTACTTGGCGCGGCCCTCGCCATCCTCACCCTTGGTGCCTATCGGCAGGGCTGGCGCGATCGCGGCTCCGAAGAACCTCCCAAGACGCGCATGTCCTCCGAAGGCAGAGGTCGTTAGCTCGACTCTCGCCGGATGCGCCAATAATTTCAATGGCGTAGCATTTTTCTTCCTTGCCAATCGGCAAACAGTGTCACCATATTTTCACCGATCGCGCCAACTCTGGTCTCGCAGCCGAGGAGTAGGCCAGAGCCGTAACACAGAACGAGAATGGAACTGGCAGTAGTAACACCGCGCGTATCCCAGAAGGTTCATGGGACCCCGGCGCCTGCACCCGGCGCTCGCCGCGGAGTGTGTAGGAGAGCCCAATGCCGAAGCCTTCCTGGCGAAGGTGGGCTCTCAATTTCCGGACCGAGGGTGGACGAACCCGGCCGGCAACTCTGGCTGCTAGACCAACTCGACTACGTCCTGCTCGAGCATAGCGACGCCGAGGTCGCAGAGCTCTTCGTGACCAGATACAGGCATGGCTCGTTCGGTAAAGGTGGCAAACGTGGCTATGAGGGTGGCCGTTTCCATCGGCTCCTAGCCGCGCCGCATGAACGCGGTCTTTGCGGCCGGCCACGTCGGAGAGCCGAGCTTTGAAGCGTTTCTCTTTCGGGTAGGAACCGAGTATCCGCGACCGCGTGCGAACAGGGTCGCCGAAGGCTGTGGGAACGAGATGATCTCGACTGGGCAATTGGAGTGGCGGATATTCCACGCGCTCGATGCGGGCGGACGATCTGTAGCCATGCCGCCAGATTCATGACCAACGAGCAACTGCGGGAGCAACTTCGAGCGCTGACGGCTGCGAATGACGCGCCTATTCCTCGCCAAGAGTGCTCTGGTTGGCAAGACCGATAGCAAGGCGGTCCATCATTTTTTCGATCGGCGCGCTGGGTTGCTTTCCTCTGAAGCGACACTCGAGGTTGACGGCGAGGAGCACTGCGAGGGCTTCTAGGCCACTGGACTTGCAAGAAAATCGTTGCTGGTATGGCAGAAATCGGCGCGGCTCCGAAGGAGGGAATGTTTCGAAGTGCGGCGCCGAATGATTCAAGTCGGACTCGCCGTCAAGCAAGTTTCGGTCACAATAGTGCCTGTCCTTCTTTGTCTTGCAAATTCAGGCGCCGAACGCGACAAACTGCCAATCGTCATTCTAGCGAAGGCCTATCCGTGAATTTCTATGGTCAGTTTGAAGTCCCTGTAGATCGTTTCATTTTTGAACGATATTTTCCGGACCGCGGTATTCAAGGCACTTTCGTGGAGTGTGGAGCCTTCGACGGCCTGACAGAGTGCTCATGCAAGTTTTTCGAAGAGACTATGGGTTGGAACGGATTTAACCTCGAGCCTGTTCCAGCCCTTTTCGAGAAGCTAAAATCAAACCGTCCCAATGCCACCAATCTAAATGTTGGTCTTTCGAGCAGTTCAGGCACGGTGGCGTTTCACACCGTTGAGCACCCACACTATGGTGTAGATACTACGATTGGTGCGATAGAACATGATCCGGCCTTCAAGGCCGCGCTTTTAGGTGATGGTTGCACCTTCCACGAGATCTCCGTCGACGTAATCACCTGGGCGGAATTTCTAGCGCGATCCGGCGTTCAGACAATTGACTTGATGGTTTTGGATGTGGAAGGGCACGAGATGGCTGTCCTTTCTGGCATGAAGGGAAGTGCCGTCCTGCCGCACGTCATGTGCGTCGAGTTCGGTCATGTGGGCTTTGATCGATTGCGTGAGGCTATGTCTGATCTCGGCTATGAGTATGATATAACATCATTCGCAAATGCATTCTTCGTACGTCGCGACAAGGTAACGTTGTTTGCGCTCCGGCGTGCCGGTAGCAGCGCAGCCCGGAGCCAGCCGGAGGCTCCAAGTCTCGTCTCGGAGGTGCCGCCAAACTACGCTCGCGTAAGAGAATTGGAGGCCCACGTACATTCCCTGGAGAAATCTTTTAGTTGGCGGGTTACCGCGCCGCTTCGCGCGATACGCTCATTTTTCTCCTGAAGAGCAGCGCCTCATAACATCTATACCCAAAACAGAAACGGCAGACCTCTTGCCGAGGTTGTCGTTTTTTTGAAGTTGAACTTGAGTTTTTAAAGCGCGTGAATACAATCAGATTGCTGTCCTGAAGAGAAAGTTTCCGATCAATTGTCTGTCGAGTGTATTGTCGCAGCCGGATGCGTCTCTAAGTAATCACTACGAAAGAGGGATAATCTACATATTGCGTGTCTACGCTAATTTTGTGACAAAAGAGAGGTTTTCTCCAGGTAGTATTCGATGGTGTCATCAATTTTCCCCTGATGTACTATTTTGCCGTGATCGAGCATTATTCCTCGATCACAATATTTCTTAAGGGAACCTAAGTCGTGTGATGAGAGGACCACTATTCTCGACCTTTCGAGCAGGGCCTCAATTCTCTCCAGTGCCTTCTTCCTGAAACCTTCATCGCCTGCACCAATGACCTCGTCCAAAATGAGGATGTCCGGCGGGAAATGGGTCGCGATCGAAAAAGCCAACCTGAGATACATACCAGTGGAGTAGGTGTGCACCGGCAACTCTATGAAGTCGCCAAGTTCGGAGAAGCTCACAATCGCTTCGGTGGCCCTCTTTGCCTCTTCGAAGGTTCTGCCCATAAACACGAGTCGGAAAAGAATGTTCTTGAGGCCTGACGCATTGGCTTCCATGCCGAGCGTCACATCGGTTAGCGCACTGATGCTTCCGACTACATTCACCTTTCCGGTTGATGGTGGATAGACTCCCGTCAAGACGCGAAGCAATGAGGTCTTTCCTGCGCCGTTGTGCCCAACGATTGCCAGCCGCTCTCCGTCTTGCACCTTTAGGTTTATCTCAGAGAGAGCCTGAACGTAGGGGCTGCCTCGCTTTTCGGATCCAATAAGCCCGCCGACAGCGCCGTACACTGCTTTTTGCAGCGAGTGGGCATTGTTGTGCATTAGAGGATAGCGAAGAGAGACATCGTCGAGCTGAATCATCGTTCAAAGCCAAAAAATAATCGAGCGGCCCCACGTCTTGTGGGCCAGCGCCGCGATAATGACAGCTATGCCGACCCAGCCGAACAGCGCCAGGTACGCAATATTCTCGGTCGGCATGCCCAGTATGGGATTTCGGAGAACCTCAAGCATGGACGCAAAGGGGTTCAGAATAAGGAGGTACGATCGATACTGCTCAGGAAGGAAGCTGACCTGCCACATTACCGGGGTAACAAGAAACATGACCTGCATGGTTGCACCGACCAATTGGATAAGGTCTCTAAAGCGTGCGCAGATGAGCGAGAGCGTGTAGGAGGAAAACACCAAAAACGCCAGCGTCGTAGCGGCCCCGAGAAGGAAACCGAGCCCTATTTGAGGTGTGAAGGACTGTAACCAAATCCAGACAACGATAATAATTGGAATGTTATGAGCCAAAACGAGGCCCTGACGATAGACGTGCGCCATTGTCGACAGTAAGAACGGTGTTTTCTCGTTGATATAGATTCTCGAGTCCGACGTGAGTGCAGTCGAGCTTTCATTCACAGTGCCGGCGACAAATTGGTACAGAATATGGCCGGAAGCCACATAGGGGAGGTACTCTCGTATGTCCATGCGCCAAATGAGCGACCATACTAGGCCCGCGCACATGATGAGCAAAAAATTCGAAATCGTTAGCCAGAACTGCCCTAAGCGGGATCTTGCATATCGCGCCCTTAGGCCCGAAATTCCAACTAGGTGAACCAACCGCCAGCGCTTACTGACCTCCAGAAAGTCTTGAATCATGAGGTCGGTGTCTCGCGGACAAAGCGGTCAAAAAGAGTCGCGTATCTACTAGCGGCGTCGCCCCACTCAATACGGGCTTTATTCGCGACCTCTACGTTACGTTGCGCCTTTGCTTCGTTGCTGAGCAGATCTTCGATCGCGGCAATGGTTTGGTCGATTTGCGCGAAATCGACCACGAGTTCGGTTGCTTCCGCCAACTGGTCGATCAACTCGCTTGTATGGCGTCCTGAGTTCATCAGCGACGGAACCCCGACAGAAGCTGCCTCAAAAGTTGGGTATGTCCCGACGCCGCCTTCTACATGACTGGGATGCAACACCAACGAGGAGATCCGGTATATGCACATGTGCTGGATCGTTGACAGGCGCGATAGCTCGTAAATTCGACTAGTGGACCAGCTATATCGGTCCTTAATCCGCTTGGGGACCTCCCCAGTAAAAAGGAACCGATAGTCGTTACCATCGTTCCTGCGAACAAGGGAGTCGTATATCTGAAACAAACCTTCAAACCCCTTGTAGGGGCGATACTGTGTAGAAACGAAGATGACCTTGGTTGTCTTTTTCGTGTCGGTCTTGAGACGAAATAGGATCGAATGATTTAGGCGGTCATCAATATATGCGGCTGAAGCGCGTTTTCCAGATGCATCGGTCCAAGACGCAGGCCAGTTGTTTGTTAGTTTGTATAAATCTAAATCCGTCGGTATTTCGGAATTGGATTCATGCCTCCACTCCAAGCGGGAGTAATCTGGGGAGCCGTTGTTGATGACAGATATTGAATCTGCATCAAGCCCAAGAACCTCCGTTAAGTACGACTTATTTGCCTTTGATTGAGTGATTATCGCATCTGCCGTCGATATTCGTTTGCAGAACAGTTTTAGGAGTGATTGTCGATTTCCGAAATCGCTATACTCGAAAACAAATGGATCCCAGAATGAAACGATTTTCTTCATGCCAGATATCGGTCTCACATCGAATGCCAATTGTGGCACCCAGATCGCAGAACAATTCTTAGCTATCATCCGGCGGCGAAGCATAAGATCGGTAAAAAACTTGGCCACAAGATAGCGGCCAGCAGCCACTATCGATGTTGCCTTACGAGTGAAACGTGAAACAACGCGACTCACAACGCCCGTATCTGCCTCGTCCAGAAGGTCTTGCGCGGTTGCGGTGTTCGTCCGAACGAAGGCGGCTGGCCGGCCGAACCAAGTCATCGTCTCAAGGTTAGATCGTTGGGCAAAAATCGATGTGATCGTAGCCGCTGCCTCGCTCGAAGTCAGGACCGTGATCTTCTGATCCGACGGTAGATTGAGTAGAATGTTCTCGATCGTCTGCGCGATCCCTTCACCACGCCAGTGTGCGTGAGGGGGAAGCGGTATGTAAACGAGAAGGCGACGATCAGACATTCAGGTCGGCCCAGCCCTTAAAGTGTCTGGCGCGATCATCGATCCATACATCGGCGATTGGTTTGCCCATAACGATCTGATCATAAGCAAAGCCGTTTTCGTCTAGCCAAGCTTTGGTCATACGATACTGTTCCCAGCCACGAGCGGTGTACAGGATAATAGTATTTCCGTTATCTTTCAGCATCTTCAGCGCTTCGATTGCGCCAGGAAGTGGCTTTGCCAATGACCGTTCGAAGGTGCGTTCTTCGGTACAAATCGTACCGTCTATGTCGATGGCAACGGTACGGTTGGCGAGGTTAGTCAAGGAAGCGGTAAAAGTCACGACGCGCTCTTTTCATCTCAAGTGGCCTAAAGTTTCGCTCGCTGATCGTTCGCCCTGTGGCATCTGCCAGCAAGCGCTCTATGATCGGTATGCCCGCTGCTATTGACGCTGTCACGCCTCCGCCAAGCCGCGAATTGATCTCAATCAGGCTTAGGCCTTTGCTCCCACGGATTGTTTGCACGGTGATCGGGCCTGCGAATTCGTGCGAGGCTACGATCTTAGATATGATCAAGCGCTCATCGTCAGTCGGCAATCTCACTACGCAATGGTCGACTTCTCCATCGACGACGGCAATTCGATCGCGCGAACCAATGCTTATTCGGCCATCTTTGGCCACATAAACATCGTGCGTCGTCTCCGGGCCTTCTATGAAGTCCTGAATGACATGTGTTTCGAAGAGGGCAGGGTCGATTTCATCTGCACTCAAGGCGACCGTTATTCCTTTTCCCCCAAATCCCTCACGAGGCTTGGCGATCACCTTCCTGTCGATGTCATCCCTATTAAAGTACTGGCGTGGGTGATCTATTCCCAAAGCTCGGCAGAATTCTGCGGTAAGTGATTTGTCGCCGGCGATCCGGGCGCCTCGCGCCGTCGGTCCGAGTATGGTCGATTCTCCAAATCGTTTTCCGACCATTTTAGCCAATGGGTGGACTGCAAGATCCATACACGCGAGAAGCACGGGATTATCGTGCTTGGCCATCATTCCGGCCAGAAATGGCTCGAAGTCCTCGGACCCAAAGCGCGGTCCTTCGACAACTTTCGCCACGCTGGAGATAGGGTAGAAGCCATCGTCTCGCTCCACGGAGTAGAAACTGGCGTCTATTCCATTGGCTAACGCTATGCCGCTGATCTGTTCGGCCAGGGTTACCCGTCTGGCGCCGCCCAGAAGTACAAAATCAACCTGGAGGTTTTTCATTTTCCGAAGAATCTACGAATGGATTCGGTTACCACTTCCAGCTCTTCAATCGTAAGGCCCGGAAAACTCGGTAAGTTGATTCCGGATGCGCTTAGCTTTGCCGCGATCGGCGCCTCTGCATACCCTGCGCAGTGCGGCATGGTGTGCGTCAGAGGAAAGAAAGGTCGCGTCTCGATGCCGTTTTCTGCCAAGTGCTGGCGCAACGCGGTGCGGTCGGCCGGGTCCTCTAGGATAATTGAACACATCCAATATGAGTGGTCGACAGGGCCGACCGGATTGTGGAATCGTAGGGGCAGACCCTGGAGGGCGCTTGAATAGTGGGCGGCGACGGAACGCTTGCGCGCTAAGATGTCTTCGGCCATCTCCAGCTGGGCCAGACCTATCGCCGCCTGGATGTTAGTCATGCGATAGTTAAACGCGAGGCTATCATGCCAGTATTCGCGCTGTTTGGAAACGCCCTGACTTTTCAGGTGCCGGCAGCGATCGATAATCTCCGGATCTTTAGCCAGGATCATTCCGCCTTCACCGGTGGTGATGGTCTTGTTGCCGAAAAAGCTGAAAGTGGCCACATCTGAGAAAGTGCCAACGTGTTGACCGCTAATTCTGGAGCCGAAACCTTCTGCCGCATCCTCGATAACGTACAGGCCGTGCTGCGTAGCCAGGTCAGACAGCGCCTGCATGTCGCACGGGTGGCCATAAAGATGGACCGCCATAATAGCGCGCGTGCGCTCATTGATCGCAGCTTTCACCGCGCTGGGATCGACTTGGAGGGTGTCCGCGAGGGAGTCCACAAACACCGGTACCGCACCGACTTGTAGAATTGTGTTGACGGACGCGACATAAGTGAAAGTTGGCACAATCACTTCGTCGCCAGGATTGATACCTAGGGCGACGAGAGCAAGGTGCAGCGCTACGGTCCCGTTGAAGACGGACGTTGCATGCTCGGTGCCAACGTAAGCGCCGAAACTCTTCTCAAATTCATCGACGTATTTTCCGCGCGACGAGACCCACGTACTGTCGATGCAGTCATCGACATAGGCACGGACATTCCCTCCTAAGAAGGGCTTGTACACTGGAATTGAAATGGTCGTCATTCTTGCGCCTGGAAGTACTTCAAACCATTGTCGCGCATAAGGTCTTCAGATTTGGCCAACTCCAAATCGGCAACCGCCATTTCTTTGACCAGCTCCTCGAAGCTGACTCGGGGCGTCCAGCCAAGCTTTTCGCGCGCGAGTCGTGCGTCCCCCAACAACGTTTCTACTTCTGTAGGGCGGAAATAGGCCTCGTCGACACTCACCAGACACTTTCCTGTCGCCGCATCGTAACCCTTCTCGTTGACGCCTTCGCCTTCCCAGCGGATGTCAATATCGAGACACGCAGCTGCCAAGGTCGTGAACTCGCGAACTGAATGCTGCTCGCCAGTTGCGATAACGAAGTCCTCTGGCTTGTCTTGCTGAAGCATGAGCCACTGCATTTCGACGTAGTCCCGAGCATGGCCCCAGTCCCGCAGCGCGCTAAGGTTTCCCAAGAACAGCTGATCCTGCAGACCTAGGCGAATACGGCCCAGTGCGCGAGTGATCTTTCTCGTGACGAAGGTTTCACCACGGACCGGCGACTCGTGATTGAAAAGGATGCCGTTGCAGGCATAAATTCCATACGCCTCGCGATAATTTACGGTGATCCAGTAGCCATATAGCTTAGCGACCGCGTAAGGCGATCGAGGGTAGAATGGGGTCGTTTCCTTCTGGGGAACTTCCTGGACGAGACCGTAAAGTTCCGATGTGGAAGCCTGGTAGAAGCGGGTATGTTTCTCCATACCCAAGATGCGTAGCGCCTCTAACAACCGAAGTACGCCAACGGCGTCTGAATTGGCAGTGTATTCAGGCTCATGAAACGAAACCGCAACATGGCTCTGTGCGGCCAGGTTGTAAATTTCGTCCGGCTGAACTTTGGCAATTATCCTAACCAAGCTTGAGGTGTCGGTCATATCGCCGTAGTGCAATGTCAGGTCGCGCCCCCTCGTGTGAGGGTCGTGGTAGAGGTGGTCGATGCGATCGGTATTAAACAGCGACGCGCGACGGCGGATCCCGTGAACCTCATAGCCTTTTTTTAGCAAGAACTCGGTGAGATACGCTCCGTCCTGACCGGTGATACCTGTAATGAGTGCCTTGCGTTTCATTTTACCTCTGAGGTCGACTATCTCGGGCGATGCGTCAGCCGGAGTTGCATATCCTCGGACGGCTCGGCATCTCGTCGAAGCCGTCTAGCATCATATTGAACTGCGAGTAAACGCGGACGAAGGTGTGCGGCGGTTCGGTAGCGATTAATATTGTTTGTGCTGTGGATTTTGTCTGACGCGCCCTTTGAGCATTGGCTAAAGAGAAGGCCAGAACGAGGCGGTTTCGTGCCGCCATGGCCCAGGATTGTGACAGGTTGTATTTTCGTGAATGACGTGGAATTGGACCCTACCGACGACCGCGGTTCTCAGCGACTGGTGATTGCGCATGACTATTTCTCAATCAGAGGGGGAGGGGAGCGCCTGATCCTGACGGCCGCTGAAGCGCTAAATGCCCGGCTAGTTTATGGGTTTCGTACGGAACAGAGCTATGAGGACGAAATGTTTCCGTCGGATAGCATTTCACTTTCGCTGCCCGAAATTCTCCGGCGACCTGCAATACGACCTATGGCGCTTGCTCTACGCTTCGCGTTCTCCAGTGGACCCTTCGAAGGGTTCAGTACTCGGATGTTCAGTGGGGTTGCGGCGCCTTTCGCAGCGAAAAGAACGGCCGGGGTAAAGAACGTCTATTACTGTCACACACCTCCACGCTTCGTTTACGATCAACGTGAGCACTTTTCGCGAGGTCTGCTCAAGCAAAGCATCGGTCAGCCACTTATAGAGGGCTATCGCCTTGGCTTTGAGCGTGCCATGGACAGCATGGATCTAATAATTGCGAATTCTGAGACGGTGCGGGATCGGATTCGGCGCTTCCTTGGACGTGAGTCGACTGTCGTTTATCCACCGTGCAACACCGATGATTTCAGGTGGGTTGGTCAAGGGGACTTTTATCTCTCGACCGCCCGGTTGACGCCGCTAAAGCGTGTCGATCGGATCGTGGAGGCCTTTCTGAAGATGCCGCAGCACAAGCTCGTGGTGGCCTCTGGAGGGTCAGAGATTGCTCGCCTTCGCTCCATGGCAGAGGACGCCAAAAACATTGTGTTTCTTGATTGGGTTTCGGAGCAAGATTTACGGGATCTGGTTGGACGCTGCATCGCTACCATCTATGTGCCTGTTGACGAAGACTTCGGTATGTCGCCCGTTGAATCGATGGCGGCAGGTAAGCCTGTCATCGGTGTAGCTGAAGGAGGGCTCAGGGAGACTATTGTGGCGGGCGAGACGGGTGCTCTTTTGCCACCGGATTTCACGACGTCAGACGTTGCAAGTGCGGTTTCAGTTCTGACGCCAACAACGGCTGCAACCATGAGGGGGGCATGCGAAGCAAGGGCGCAGATGTTCACTAAGGCCAAGTTCGTTAGTAACCTGCGAGACGCGATTGGCATCGCATAGCGAGAGCCGGAAAGATGGCAATAGTGGTCACGATGCAGACCACACCGCTGCGAACAAAGTTCGTTTCCGCATCATCTGCGTGACAATTGGGCTCTAAACGTTCCCGGGTTCCGGGCCTTCTAGTTCGCATAGCGGATGCTGCTAGTGTTGAGCGCTTCTTAATCGTTGATAGAGCCCAAGATAATCCTGCACCATCCGGTCTTGTTGGAAATAGGTCAGATACCTTAACCTCGCTTTCTGTCCCATTTGTCGGGCTAGCTCCGGGTTGCTAGCTAGCCGCAGCATAGCAGCCGCGAGTGCCTCACTGCTGGCCGGCGGCACAACTATGCCGGTTATTCCATTAAGATTAATAAAACTGGTCCCTGTGCCGATCTCTGTACTTATGAGTGCTTTGCCGGCGCGGGCAGCTTCGAGAAGAGAAATCCCGAAGGCTTCAGATCGCAAGTGAGATGGAAAAACGAAACCTTGGCAGAGTTGGAGAAGAGCAAGCTTGTCAGTCTCTCCGACCTCGCCGAGCACAGTTACGTTATCGGGTACGTTGGGCCCCAGGATCGCGGGGTCGCCGCCGCCAGCAACGACCAGCCGCAGCCTGGTTTGACGGGCAGCTTCTACAAGAAAGGGGAGTCCTTTGTAGTACCGGAGAGCTCCCAGGAACAAAAAGAAGTTGTCTCCAACTCGGTCTTTCCATTTATCCATCAAACGTAAAGATGCGCGTTCATCCGGAATTCCGATCGGGATTACAGTCGTTGTCTGGCTGAATTTCCGCAAAGTCGCGCTGGTCTCCAGATAATTCGGGGATGTCGCCACGATGCTGTCCATCGATGATAAGAACGCGTGCTGTACTGGGGAGTACAGCTGGGCCAAAGAGCGCTGCCTCACTATGTCCGAGTGATACGTCACAACTCTTGGCGCTGGATAGCGTGCTGAGAAGTGCAGTAGGTCTCCGAAAGGCCAAGGGAAATGGTAGTTCACAACATCCGTGTCCTGTACCAGTCGTCTAAACAACTTGAATGCGGACACTGAAATGCCCGTGGAAGCAATCTCAAGGTTGCGACGAGCTATATGTACTTTATGGGTTCCGACGGAGACGCACGCTCCCTCATTCTGAGTTCCAACAGTCAACACCGCTGTCTCTACCCCAAAGGGGGCCATCCCCTCCGCTAGAGCATGGATAACGCGGGGGACGCCGGTAAAATCATCAGGCAGATACGTCTTGTAAACGTGCAGTATCTTCACGAGGCGTGCTTTTGTAGTGAGGGTTATTTGCCAGTCTTGTGCGTCCGCGGAGATAGAGAATGGCTACGTCGTTGTCGAGTGTCGGAAGGTATGTCGTTACAATTTGAGGGCTTCTCGCTTCCGGTGGTCTGAAGTATCGGTCTTTCTGCTGCCAAATGTGGCATCACCGTGTTGGAGCCCCGCAATGCCAGAAACCGACGATTTACGCGGATTGGAAGCCGTAATCGAGATGGGTGCCGGCTTGAGGCGGCAGTCGTACGGTGATCTGTTAACGTCGGCGATGCCCAGCGGCGTATTGGCTTTCCTAGTCGCAGCTGGGATCTACGTCCTGGTGATGGTCATCGCTGGCCGGTCAGACTGGGGCAATATCGCAGGGGTATCTCTTGCGGTTGCTTCAATTCCGGTCTTGGCCGTTGCGCTGCTGGTAGTGGGTGGGAGGCGGACCCATCCTTTCACTCTTTCGCTTATCGTAACTGCTTTCTCCGCCTCTCTTGTCGTTGCCGTTGTGTCGGCTCTGAGAGTGCCGATTAGCTACGCTGGCGTCTTGCTCACCTTGCCCTCAAGTGCGTGTCTTGTCTGTTTGGCAAATGTCACGATGGCCAGAGTGGTGCGTAAAAATGTGGCGTTGCTCACTTTTCCTGGAGCGGAGGCGGTAGCGTCTGCGGCCCCGTGGCCGATTCCCATTGTCGATCCAAGGGACGTCGATGTCCACTGGAAGCGGATATTGATTGACCCAGCGTCGCATCATAGCCCTGAGTGGACGCCTATTCTGACCCGCCTTTATTTGCGAGGTCATTCTTTAGAGGCTTGGCCCAGTTATCTAGAAGGTGCTCTGGGAAAGGTGGATCTTTCGTCTTTCGATTTGGCGGACATCTCTTACAGCCCCTCGCAAGTGCTATACTACAAGGTAAAGCGTGCCATTGACGTTGTCGGGGTCTTAATATTAGCAGTGCCGGCTGCCTTTGTTTGTGCAATTATATGGATATATATTCATCTATTGGATGGCGGCCCTGCAATTTTCGTGCAGTCCCGTCGCGGATATGGAGGGAGCGTGTTCTCTTTGTACAAATTTAGAACTATGTACAAAAACTCCGATGGCAGTTCGACGTCAGTTGACGACGTTCGAATTATTCGCGGTTGTGATTTTCTTCGTAAGTCGAGGCTTGATGAATTGCCTCAGCTTATTAATATATTGAATGGGGATATGAGTTTCATAGGGCCGCGCCCGGTATCGGTTTCGGTGGCCGAGAATTTGGAGTCTCGCAACCCGATCTATTTGAACCGCCAAATATTGCAGCCCGGCCTCACGGGATGGGCGCAGGTGTCACATGGATATGCGCAGACCGAAGATGAGGAAATGGAGAAACTTTCGTTTGATCTGTATTATCTAAAGCACGTTTCATTCGATCTTGATGTTATTATTGCATTTCGGACGGTGTCGACGATTTTATTGAGGATTGGATCCAGGTAAAGGCTGACGATTGATTTGCCTTGCTATTGCATGAGGGGGCTTCGTGTTGTAGGCGAGGATGGAGTTTTGGGTAGTAAAATGATTGTTCCTGTTATTCTCGCCGGAGGTCAGGGGACCCGTTTGTGGCCGAAGTCGCGCTCAGCGCGGCCCAAGCAGTTCATCGATCTCATCGGGGAAACCAGCCTTTTCCAGCAGAGCCTTGAGCGCGTAAAGGATGCCGGGCGCTATGAAGCGCCTATCGTCGTCACCGATGGCGAATATCGTTTCCTCGTCGCCGAACAGGCGCAGGAGCGCAGCATTGCACTCGGCGCGATCCTGCTCGAACCGGTGGCGCGAAATACGGCGGCGGCGATTGCCGCGGCCGCGCAGGTGGCGATGAGCCAGGACGAGAATGCCGTGATCCACGTGCTGGCGTCTGACCACCTGATTCCTGCCAGTGCGGAGTATTTTGGCGCGGTGGACAATGCCGCGCTGGCGGCGCGCGATGGGAACCTCGTGACCTTCGGGATCACGCCGGACCGGCCGGAAACTGGCTATGGCTATATCGCCATTGGCGAGGCGCTGTGCCATGGTGCGCACAAGGTCGGGGCCTTTGTCGAAAAGCCCAATCTGGAGAAGGCCGAGGCCATGTTGGCCAAGGGTAGATTTGCCTGGAATTCGGGCATGTTTATGCTGCCGGCAAAGATCTTCCTCGCTGAATGTGAGAAGCTGGCGCCCGACGTGTTTTCGGCGGCGCGCGGCGCGGTGGCGGGGGCCAAGCGCGACCTCGATTTCATCCGGCTCGATGAGACGAGCTTTGCAACATCGCCCAATATTTCGGTCGACTACGCGATCTTTGAACGTACCGACAAGGCAGCGGTTCTGCCGGTGTCGTTCGAATGGTCCGACCTCGGGGCCTGGGACGCGGTGTGGAAAGGGCAGAGCCGGGATGCGCAGGGGAACGCCGTCACCGGACCGGCGCTAGTTTCCAATTCGACCAATTCGCTTGTCGTCACCGAAACCGCGCATGTGGTGGTCGATGGGCTCGACGATGTTGCTGTCATTGCCACGGAAGACGCTGTTTTCGTCGGGCGGTTGAGCCGGGCCCAGAATGTGGGGGCGATTGCCAGATCGCTCAAGGCCGATGTGGCGACGCGGGCGCTGACTGAGACTCACAAGACCTCCTACCGGCCATGGGGCGGATATTCGTCGATCCTGATGGGCGACCGGTTCCAGGTGAAGAAACTGTTCGTCAAGCCGGGCAAGAAGCTGAGCCTCCAAAAGCACCATCACCGCTCGGAGCACTGGGTGGTGGTGCGGGGCACGGCGGAGGTGACAGTCGATGGTGAGGTGGCCATGCTGACCGAGAACCAGTCGATCTATCTGCCGCTCGGCTGCACGCACAGGCTCGCCAATCCGGGAAAAATCGAGCTCGAATTGATCGAGGTGCAGACGGGCTCGTATCTGGGCGAGGACGACATCATCCGCATCGAGGACGAGTTCGGTCGGAACTGAGGGGGCGGCGGCGGCAGCGTATGCACCCCGCCTCTGCGCCTAGACCATTTAGAACGGACGACATCGCGTTTCGCTCGGATGTAGCCAGGCCGAAAACAGCGAAAGTTGCGGCCCTGGCGTCCCGAATGACGGGCCAACGGTCCTCTATTCCGGGGTCCCAGTTGGCGGACGTTCGGTGCTCAAGTAACGCAGCAATCCGATCGACTGGACAGTGTGAAGCAGCATTGCACAAACACCCCCTAGGCAGCTGGGCCAAGAAAGCAACGGCGCCACATACTTCTGCTTGGGATTGGTCGTGGAACTCCAGGCGCTCAAATAGCCCGGTCTATTTCCATGCCTTGCCAACGGACAGACCTCATCGCCCCTCGCACTCCAAAGGCAGAGGTCAAAACACCAACGTGCCGCGCTTCGCCCCATACCCTGGCCCCTTAGCCCTTTCTTCACGACGTTCCCCACCCCGGCTAGCCCCGAACAAGCGCTTGTAGATACTCTTGCATCTCCTCTTAGAGGCAATTGTATGCGCCTGCTCGTTGTTGATGATAGCCGCTCGAGTCTTGCACTGATCGGGTCGATCTTGA
>Ga0164243_10005648_pt1 | contig 19072 bp, 16 predicted proteins | sample OricompcompostOP_FD_108781 | JGI IMG/M metagenome (GOLD analysis project Ga0164243, IMG submission 108781) | Organic Plus compost microbial communities from Emeryville, California, USA - Original compost - Organic plus compost (OP) | ecosystem: Engineered > Solid waste > Mixed feedstock >... | reverse complement strand
GGGATTTTACAAATTCCTGCGTCAAATCATGCTTACGATGGAAAGGAGTAAGGCTGTGAACAGAACGTTTTGGCGATTATGGACTGCTTGCACTACCGGATTGCTGGTGATGGTTGGGATGTGGCCCGGATTCAGCTTTGCGGCTGCCGAACCGACGCGGTCGGCGATTGAATGGTCCAGGGATTACGGAAGCTATTCCGGCGGGGAGGGGGTCATCCCTACGTCAGACGGTGGCTATCTAGCCCTGGGCGATATTTATGACTCATTTCAAAAGGCCTATATCGTAAAGCTGGATGGAGAAGGGCAGGTGGAATGGGAGCAGAAGCTGGCTTATTATGACTGGGGGTCCAGTACGGCATACCGGGCTATTGAGACCAAGGACGGGGGTTACCTCATCGCGGGGAACACGGGTGAAGAGTTCGAGCCGATTCGGCAGCTGTTCCTGATCAGGCTGGATGCATCGGGGAATGTGGTGTGGCAGAAGGTCCTGGATGCACAAGGATATGATCAAAACCCGAAAGCCATTGTCGAGACGGAGGACGGCAGCTTTTTGATCGCCGGAAGCGGGATCGTCCACTGGGTTGCTTATGACAGAGCTTATATCGCCAAGATCGATCAAAATGGGAATACGCTGTGGTACAACCAGTACAGTTTTTCGGGGAGCGACTATTTAACCGATCTGATTCCCGCGAGCGACGGGGGTTACATCGCTGTCGGCCACGCAGGTATGGTGGAATATGAATCGAGAGAACATGATGCGATGCTGGTAATGAAGATCGATGATCAAGGCAAAGAGGTGTGGTCGAAGCAAACGGTCGAGCCGCGCAGCGGCTGGACAGCCTACTCGGTCATTCCGGCCGAGGACGGAGGCTATATGATCTTGAGCCGTAAATCCGTCAACGGCAACGGCGTGCCGGTACTTACCAAGACGGATCTGACCGGACAGGTGCAATGGGAAAAGACATACCCGGATGGTGCCAATTCGCAAAATTTCAATCGTCTGGTCCAGACGGAAGAGGGCTACGCGTTGCTGGGTGAACATGTTACATACTTGGACTGGAGCTCAGAGTGGAAGCATCAATACAGCGTGTTAAGCGTCGATCGGAGCGGAGGGCTGATCAGCAGGGAATTGTTCAAGGGGCCTCCGATCTACAGGGTCGGTACCGCATCGGGAACTCCGGACGGAGGTTATATTTTCCCGGGAACCGTTCAGCGGGGGGACGGAGCCAAATTCCAGCTGATGAAGCTCACACCGCCGGCGGAGCAGCCGCCTGTTGAGCGAACGATGACAGGCATCACATTTTTGGATAAGGAAAAGAAACTGAAAACAGGTTCAAGCGTCTCCACTGTGCTGCAAGCGGTTTATGACGACGGAACCCGAAGCGATTTGTCCAACGCCGCAGTCTACGTTTCGGGGGACGCTGCGATTGCCGAGGTCGACGGGTTAGGCCGAATCACGGGAAGGGAGCCGGGGGACACCTATGTGGAAGCAGCTTACGAGGGCTATACAGCAAGATTGAACGTAACTGTACTGCCGGAAGATACGGGCGAGTATGATCCCCTGAATGGCTATCTCGAGCTGGATTCGTCCCAATACTCGCTTTCGGAAGGTTCGACGCTGGATATCAAGGTTTTTTTGTATGACTATTCGACACAGACGAGATCGGATATTACCAAGCAGGTTCAATTCAGCAGCAGTCATTCGGACGTCGCCGAAGTGGACGGGGAAGGAAATCTGATCGGTCATAAGCCGGGCTTGACCCAGATCTCTGCCCAATATAAGGGAGGCAGAACGATGGCCTCGGTCCAAGTCGTCCGTGCTGCTGCTCCAATCGGAAATGACCTTCCGGATCAAGGCGGGACGGATAGCGGGAAGGATCTGAAGGATTCTGCAGAGGAATGATCGTGTAAAGTTTCGTCTGGTGGAAACATGGATGAACAAGGCTGGCTCTGAACAGGGCCGGCCTTGTTCTACTTTTTGGGCGCTGCAGGTATTTCCTAAATGTTCCCTGATTTCCAGGGACCAGGCGTATTTAAGACCATAGACCTGTTTTATACCAACATTTGGAGTGTTTATTTGTGTAAAAAGGGCCATGCGGTTTCTCGATCCTCCTGCCTATAATGAGAGCAAGCGCTAAGCAGGCCGGCGTTCCCCGGTTTCTACAAGCGACTCAGACATCTCAAGGAGGAATGAAATGATTAACATCAAGAAAAGCTTACTCGGATGCCTGCTATTATCCGCTGCCATTTCTGCAGCCGTCATCATCCCGACCGGACATGAGGCTCAAGCGGCGTCGGCATCCAGCCAGGTTCAGGCACAGGGCCAGGTCGGCGTTATCCAGGCCTCGGTGAACCTTCGGGACAAGCCTTCCCTGTCCAGCAATGTGCTCGGTTATGTGAAAAAAGGAGAGACCGTGCAGATTTTGGAGAAAAGCACGGCTTATTATTATAAAGTGAAAACTTCGTCGGGCAAGGTCGGTTACGTCAGCACCCGCGAAAAATACATAGCCGTTAAGGGCACCGGTTCGGCATCCCAGCCAAGTACCGGATCCTCTGAAGCGGCACCACCCGTCTCCGCGGAAAATACGAATGCCATGATCGAAAAGGTGATCCAGACCGGCATGAAGTATCTGGGAACCCCTTACGAGTTTGGTTCCAACCGGAATACGACGACCACGTTCGACTGTTCGGATTTTACCCGCCAAATCTTCAAAGAGGCTGCAGGCGTTGTGCTTCCGGCAGATTCCAGACAGCAGGGCTCCTGGGTGAAGGAACACAGCGGAGCTGTATACAGCACGGACCAGCTGAAGCGGGGAGATCTCGTGTTCTTTATGAGTTACCGCGGATCCAGCGCTTCCGCCTATCAAGGCGTTGATAAGTCCAGCCAGCGGATTACCCATGTAGCGGTATATCTGGGCGACGGCAAACTGCTGCATACCTACTCCAATCAGGCCGGCGGCGTTACGGTATCGGATTTCAGCAACTCTTGGAAGCTGAGATTTCTGTACGGTGGCAGCGTTCTGAAATAAAGGCCGCGTAAATGCAAAGGACCGGAGAATTCTCCGGTCCTTTGTCGTCCCCCGCAAAGGCTTCGCTGTACGGGAGGTTTGATGATATTCTATGTAGAAGGAACTAAATGACGCCGACACCCGTTAGTAAACTCCTTAGTTCTTTCTAGTACTGGCATGTTGCTTTTAGGATGTCTTATTTTACGAGAATCCAGGCCGTTCCGAGCCACGTGTAAACTTCCACCCACTCACCGAGGAGCGATCCAACGCGGTTGCCTGTAGTGTCCACCACTTGCGGGGCCAGGACGCTTGCGACTTTACCGCCGGGCTCAAAGTAAAACGGTGTATTTACAGTCAGGATGAGAGGCACCGTAGGCGTTGTTACTTCTTCTCCTGCCGAAATGATCGGCTCAGGTACCAGCTTGGTAGGTTCGGCAACCGTCTCCGACGAGCCTGTGGCCGAAGTCGTGGTGGACGGAGTGCTGTTCGTTGTGGACGTTGTGGATGCGCTGTCCGCGAACGCTGCGGTTCCCATGGAAGCCATTAATCCGAGTGCTGCTGCAATAGTGATGATTTTTTTCATAGACTGTGTTCCTCCTTGGATATAGTATGCTTCTACACTATCCAAATAACCCTCTTACAGACAATTGAACCAAGTTATCTAGTAGATCGTAGAAAAAAAGATTGTTTTAGTTTACCATAAATATGGTAGAAGCGTCAGGGAGGATGGTACCAAAAATCCCGGCTGCCTGCTTTTGAAATAGGCCAAAAATAAAACTTTAGAAATGCGCCGAATGGTGGAGTGAACTTGCTTTTCGGCAGAAAGGGGGCGGACATGCGCCTGGGGAAGTTTTTGTTTCGGTTCATAACAACGATCATCATCGTGGTCATTATCGCCGCCGGCGTGCTGATCTGGTACATCGCTCCGGACCGCAAACTGAATTTGAACTATACGGATCTGAATATCCAGGATAAAGCGATGCAGATGCTGAAGACGAAGAAACCGGAAATTACGCTGAACAACGAGGAATTGAATGAGCTGGCCAAGAAAGAGCTCATCAAGCACATGGGTGATATGCCCCCGCAGGTTACCGTTACCGGAGCCGAGTTCCAGTTCCATGGGCAGGAGGTTACGGCGGATATTAACGGCAAGTGGGAGTTTATCCCTTTTGGTGCTGAGCTGACCTTCACGATGGATGCGGACGGCAGCGTCATTGTGCTGAAGCATGAATCCACGAGGATCAAGTCGATCCGCGTCCCGGCGGAGACCTGGGGGCTGGGCACCCTTTCCGTGCCGCTCAGGGAGCACTTGCCGGACATCCTTAGAGTGGACGATGTTCAGTTCTTGGATGAAGGCGTCAAGCTGACGTTCAAGCTGAACTGGCTGGATCTGCCGTCGCTCTTTTAATGAAACAAAGATTGCGGGCATTAAAAAAACCAAGCGCCTTCTATCCGAAGGACCGCTTGGTTTTTTTGCTCATTCTAACCTTTTTCTTATCTCTTTGGGCTTGTTCGTCTTCTCGTATCAGCTGCCCTTATACCGTTAAGGCGTTCGGCTGCGGCCGGTAAACAGGGAGATGATAAAGAGAACCAGGAAAATGAAGAACAGCACCTTGGCAATCGTAGCCGCCGCAGATACGATTCCGAAGAATCCGAAGATTCCGGCGACGATCGCAATAATTAAGAAGATAATCGACCATTTCAACATCTTGCTCACCTTTCTTTCCTGTAGAGTTTGGGCGATAAATGACCGGACATACGCCGATAAACCAGCGGGTCCCGTTCACCCTCGTAGTCATACTTAACCGGGCCCAAGGGGAATGAAACAAGCCCTGCCTTTGGTAAAAAACGGCGCTGTTTCGTCATTTGGGCGATAGGGTAACTAACGCTTAAGCGAGCCTTACAGGAAGCATGGAAGGCATCTTGAAGAGACAAGAAAGAGAGGTTATGCACATGATTATGTCGCTTAGTGTCGCGTTAATCGCGGTCGCTTTTGCGGTCCTGGTCGTTTATCTCATTAAAACGCTGCTGGCCGCGAAAAGTTCGCTCGAGAAGACGACGCAAACGCTCCAGGAGGTTCAGCAGACGATCGACGAACTCAGCTATGAGATCAAGCAAATCGTTCGGCACGCCAACGATATTACGGCGGATGTCGAACATAAGATGAAACAGATTGATCCGGTCATGAATTCGGTGAAAAACTTGGGTGAAGTGCTCAGCGAGTTAACCCTGGCTGCGAAACAGGCTTCCACAACCTTGATTCACAAGTTCAAGCAGCCTAAGCACCAGGTAGAGTCCCGTCCGCGGCACATGCTTGCCTCCGCGTCGACGCCGGAAGAGCGCACGATTGAGTCCTATTCGGCTGTATATGAAACGGGAGCAAAGGCCAAGCCTGCGGCTAACGTGGTGAAGTGGATCGACACCGCCGCGACGGTCTGGCAGAGACTGCGCCGGTAGGACCTATGGCTCAGGCTGGATCCATTGACAACAGAAAGGATGAGAATCATGTTGAAAATGATTACGCTGCTGCTTGGAATGCTGTCACCCTTGTCCTTCGTGTCCGCTGCCCAGCCTGACCCGGGCCATACGGCGAATGCCCAGACTGTCCGGCAGGCCGTCCAGCAAACCCCTGATCGCTTTAGCGCGTTTGATACGATGAACGGGGTTTCCCTGAACGATACCAAGCAGGAGGTCCTCGCCCACAAGGGCGAGCCGCTGAAAGTGACGCCCGATCCGTTCACCGGCTGCTCGGCTTACGTCTACCAGGATGCGGCGGTCGTGCTCTGCGACGGCATCGTGGACTACGTTCATGTGGGAGCGGCTGCAGGGAAGATGCAAATCAACGGTTCCTGGATCCCTTTGAGCAAATACCGGGTTGCCGATGCTTTAGGGCAGCCGCAGTTCCGTGCGGAGGATGGTGACGTCTACCTTCGCGGACACCATGCCGTCAAGGTTTACACGGATCCGGAAACGGGAAGGCTCGCGGGAGTCGACTTTTTTGACCAAGCGAGTGAATAACCCGCCGTTTCCTGGAATCGGCGTTTCAACGATACCCGCAGAGGTTAATTAGAACATGTACGGGATCAACAAAGAATAGGAGAGTGAGAACGATGAATTCATCAACCAATACCAAATCATTTGCGAAAGTTGTGGAAAACGGCGTCCAAGCGGTGGAAGAAGTCAATCAGCTGCGCAGCGCGGGTTATGTGTACGATGATATTTTCGTACTGGCCCATGACGGCGACCGGACCGACCGGATTGCGGACACGGCAGGGGCAAGTGAGGTTGGCATTAAAGAAGAAGGCATGTTTGATGCTCTTGCTAATCTGTTCCGTTCACGCGGAGACGAGCTCCGGGCCAAAATCACGTCGCTGGGCTTCACGGAGGCTGAGGCTCAATTTTATGAAAAGGAACTGGATCTGGGCAAGGTGCTGGTGGTTGCCAAAAAGGCATGAGACCGGTATTTCCCGCATACAGATGCATGTCAAAAACATAGATAAGGAATGGGATAACGCTTCCCATTCCTTATCTATGTTTTTGGAACAAGTGGGATATCATGCCCCGAGTTCCAACGACTGATAGACCTTAGATGCTGAAATATTCACACGGTATGGTATATAGTATATAAATAGAGATTTCAACAATTTCATAGGATCGTAAGGAGAGGGTTATGAGAATATTAATTGTTGATGACAATCCGACTAACGTCATAATCATCCGGGAGATTTTAAAGAAAGAAAACTACCGGGATATCGATAAAGCCTCATCGGCAAGAGAAATGTTTGAAATCTTGGGAGCGGAAGGCTATGCCAAAGAGGGTCAGCCGAAGGCGTCCGATTTTGACTTGATTCTGCTCGATATGATGATGCCTGAAATGGATGGGATCGAGGCCTGTCAGGTGATCCAGAAAAACGAACATCTCAAGGATATACCGATCATCATGGTCACGGCGGTGGGAGATTCCAAAAAGTTAGCCGAGGCGCTGGATGCCGGAGCGGTCGACTATGTGACCAAACCGATCAACAAAGTGGAGCTGATGGCCCGGATCCGCCTGGCACTCCGTCTCAAACATGAGAAGGACTGGCATAAGGAGCGCGATCAGCGGATTCAGGAGGAGCTGAGATTGGCTGCGCTGGTTCAGAACGCGGTGCTGAGTCCCGCTATTGAGGACGAGCTGTTTGAGGTCCACGCCATTTATCAGCCTTCCGCCGAGCTTGCCGGTGATCTGTATGCCTGGTATTCCCTCGGCAACGGCCGTTACGGTGTCATTCTTTTGGATATGATGGGCCATGGCATTTCGTCGTCCCTGTTTACGATGTTCATCGCGTCGGTCCTGAAGGATACGGTAACGACCTATGTGGAGCCGGAGAAAGTGATCCAGGAGCTGAACCGCCGGTTCAACCAGCTTCACATCGAAAATCAGCTTGTCCAATATTATTTTACGGCGATTTATTTAGTCGTGGATACCTCAATGAAACGGATTGACTACGTCAACGCCGGGCATCCCCCGGCTATATTTTTCCAACAGAACGGAGACATGCTGCTGCTTGACCGGGCATGCTGTCCGGTTGGCCTATTCGACAAGATGGACATCGATCCGCAGACCTTGTTTTACGAAGGGGAAGGCCATATTGCGCTGTACACCGACGGCTTGCTGGAACTGGTCCAGGGCGATCATGACGAACAAGTCGACTTTTTGGTCAGCCACCTGAAGCATTCGCATGAATGGAATGAAGAGAAGATGTACCAGGCATTTTTTGAAGACCACGGAACCCAGGAGCGGGAAGACGATAAATGTCTCGTCTGGATTTCGTTAAAAGAGGGAGCGAATGAAGAATGAAACTGAAGACTAAGCTGGTGATCGGCTTCGGTTCGCTCATGCTCATTTTGATTGCTTTGACGGTGGTAGGCTACGATCGCATGAATTATATGAACAAGCAAATGGATCGTATCTATGAGGACCGGTATTTGAAAGTGCGGTATTCCACCGGGGTCCGGAGCGAAGTGAACGATATGTCCAGGTTCGTTATGAGTATGATGCTGAATCACAACGTGGCGACAGATAACAGCACTTCCCAGATCAACGATATGATCGCCAAGGGCGAACAAAGTTTGCAGAAGCTGAATGCAACCACCACCTCTCCTGAGGAAAAACAAATGCTGAACCGCGTTCAGAAGGCGTGGTCGGATTACAAGGAATATATCAACAAGCAGTCCGCCTTGTTATCCAAAGGGATGATGGACGAAGCCAACACCTATCGAAATGGGAGCGGAACCCCGATCCAGCAGGAAGCGATAGACAGCATCAATGCGCTTTCCGAATATCAGGATCTGCTGGTCGATCAGCAGATCAGTAATGTCAAAGCAGCGTACAACCGGTCCGTTCAAATCACGACCGCCATTATGATTGCCGGTCTGCTGCTTGGACTTGCCGTTATTCTGTGGGTCATCTCCACCATCACGAGGGGACTCGGCGTCGTGAACATGATGATCAACAGCTTTGCCAAAGGCCGGATCCAGGCCATCCGCCGGATTAAGGTGACCTCAAGAGATGAAATCGGCCAGGTGGCCCATGTGTTCAAGGAAATCGCCGAAGACCTGGAAGAGAAGCAGGAGCTGGAGCAGAACTACCTCCAGGCCCAGAAGGACCAGAACTGGCTCAATTCCAATGCGAGCCGGGTTACCGAGCTTCTTCGCGGCATCAATTCCAGCAAGCAGGTGTCCCAAATGTTCATCAGCGAGTTTACGCCGATCATCGGGGCGGCCTATGGGGCTATATATATTCAGGACGATGATCAAAATCCGAATATGCTGTCTCTCGGCGGAACATACGCCGGCCAGGGGGAACGCTCGCCGAGGGCGAGAGTCGAAATCGGAGAAGGCTTGGTCGGGCAGAGCGCTTTGGACCGCAAACCGATTATCACCGAGCTGCCGGAAGACTACCTGTCCGTGGACTCGGCCTTTGGTTCGGCGAAGCCGGCTCATCTGCTGATCTATCCGGTCGTGTTTGAAGACGAGCTGCTCGGCGTCGTTGAAATGGCGTCGTTCGAGCCGTTCAGCGAGCTGGCCAGACAGCTCTTGTCCCAACTCACCGTGAGTCTGGGCGTCATTATTAATAACATTAACCGCCGCGTTCGCGTCGAGGAGCTTCTGCGTGAATCGCAGGCGCTGACCGAGGAGCTGCAGTGCCAATCCGAGGAGCTGCAGACCCAGCAGGAGGAGCTGCGCCGCTCCAACGAAAATCTGGAGGAGCAGACCGAAGCGCTCAAGCGCTCCGAGGATTTGCTGCAGCGCCAGCAGGAGGAGCTCGAGCATTACAATACCGAGCTGATCGGCAAGACGCGCGCGCTGGAAGAGCAGATGCAGCAGCTTGAGGAGAAGAACATCGAGGTTGAGGATGCGAAGGCCAGACTGGAGCAGCAGGCGATGCAGCTGGCGGTGACCAGCAAATACAAGTCGGAGTTCCTGGCGAATATGTCCCACGAGCTCCGCACGCCGCTCAACAGTCTGCTGATTCTGTCGCAGCTCCTGTCCGAGAATAAGGAAGGAAACCTGAGCGATAAGCAGAAGGAATACGCTCATACGATTTACATGTCGGGCGCCGATCTGCTCAAGATGATTGATGAAATTCTGGATTTGTCCAAGGTCGATGCCGGCAAAATGGAGATCAACTCCGAAACGGTGCCGATCGAGGAATGGCAGACCTTCGTCAACCAGAATTTCAAGCCGCTGGCCAATTCGAAGCAGGTTGCGCTCCACGTTCACGTGGACAACGATGTGCCCGATTCCGTCGTTACCGACGGATACCGGGTCAAACAGATCCTGCGCAACCTGTTGTCCAATGCCTTTAAATTCACCAGCCAGGGTTCGGTCGTGTTCACGGTCCGCCGGGCGGATCCGGAAGCCCTGCCGGGTTATCTGGACCGGAACAAGGAATATATCGCGGCGGCCGTCAAGGATACGGGCATCGGCATACCGAAAGATAAGACCGACCTGATCTTTGAGGCGTTCCAGCAGGTGGACGGTACGACCAGCCGCAAGTATGGCGGTACCGGACTTGGCCTTTCCATCAGCCGTGAGCTGTCCCGCCTGCTTGGCGGAGGGATCGAAGTCGAATCGGTCGAAGGGCATGGCAGCTGCTTTACGCTGTATCTGCCGGTCACGGAGGAGAAGCCGGAGGCGTCTTCTTCCGCTCAGGACGAGGCTGCCGTTTCCATCGAGCTGATGCTGCCCAAGCCGGCGCAGACCATGGTGGATGAAGAGGAATCCGCCATCAACGCGGCGGAGCCTCTGGAAGACGACCGCGAGCGGATTGCCGATAAAGATAAGGTACTGCTCATCATTGAGGATGACATCAAATTTGCCCGAATTCTGATGGATATGGCGCGGGGGAGAGGCTTTAAGGCCCTCGTGGCGATGCAGGGCGATATCGGCCTCGATATGGCGAAGACTTACCTGCCGGATGCGATCATCCTGGACATCCAGCTTCCGGTCATGGACGGCTGGGCGATCCTAGGCGAGCTGAAGGGGGATTCGGCAACCCGCCATATCCCGGTTCACATCATTTCGGTATCGGATGAAGTGAAGCAAGGGCTGAAAATGGGGGCTATCGCCTACTTGAAGAAGCCTTCCACCAAAGCGTCCCTGGAGCATGCCTTCTCGCATATTGAATCGTATACCGAGCAGTCGCTGAAGCATCTCCTCATCGTCGAGGACGATGACATCCAGCGCCGTTCGATTATTGAGCTTATCGATCACGATGACGTGGCCATCACCGCCGTGTCCACCGGCAAGGAGGCGCTCAGCGAGCTGCGGAAGAAACGCTACGACAGCATGGTGCTCGATTTGATGTTGAGCGATATGACCGGCTTCGAGCTGCTGGATCAGATCCAGCAGGACGAGAACCTGGGCTACCTTCCGATCATTGTGTACACCGGCAAAGATCTCGACAGCAAGGAAGAAATGCGCCTGCGCCAATACACCGAGTCCATTATTATCAAGGACGTGAAATCGCCTGAGCGCCTTCTGGACGAAACTACCTTGTTCCTGCACCGTGTGGAAGCCAATCTGCCTGAGGACAAGCGTCAAATTTTGCAGAAGCTTCATAACAGGGAAGCGCTGTTTGAAGGGAAGAAAATCCTCCTCGTCGATGACGATATCCGGAACGTCTTTGCGCTATCGAGCGTTCTGGAGAATTACGGCATGGAGGTGACCTTCGCCGAGAACGGACGCGAGGCGATCGATATCCTGACCGGAGGCCAGCCGTTCGATTTGGTGCTGATGGATATGATGATGCCGGAGATGGACGGCTATGAGGCGATGCGGCAAATTCGCCAGATGCCTCAGTTCTATAAGCTTCCGATTATTGCCTTGACCGCCAAGGCGATGAAAGAAGACCGCTTCAAGTGTATCGAGGCCGGTGCTTCCGATTACGTGAAGAAGCCGATCCAGACGGAACAGTTATTATCCCTGATGAGGGTTTGGTTGTATTCGTAAGGGCAATAACGGGGTAATAGATAATAGCATTACATTTTCATCTTTGAAGCAAACGTAAGCAGGAGGAAAGAGAATGGATTTGGGGCATACAGATCAAGACATCCCCGTAAAGGATGAGACGGAACGGGAAGATATCGAGCTTGAGCTTCTTCTGGAAGGCATTCACCGTTTATATGGTTACGATTTCCGCAATTATGCGATTCCGTCGCTCCGGCGCCGGATATGGCATTTTATACGAGCGGAAAGTTTAAGTAATATTTCCCAGCTTCAGGAGAAGGTGCTGCATCACCGGCCCGTTTTTGAGCGGCTGGTTCATAATCTGTCGATTCCCGTCACAGAGATGTTTCGCGATCCGAACCTCTTTCTGACTTTTCGAAAAAAGATCGTCCCCCTGCTGAGAACCTATCCGTATATCCGTATCTGGCATGCAGGCTGCTCCACCGGAGAAGAGGTCTACTCCATGGCGATTCTGCTGCATGAAGAGGGACTTCTGGACAAGGCGAGGATTTACGCCACGGATATGAACGACCGTTCCCTGGAGCAGGCGAAGCAGGGGATCTTCGGGATTGAGAAAATGAAGCTGTATACGAAAAATTACATTGAGGCGGGCGGGACCCGTTCCTTTTCCGAGTATTATACCGCCAAGTATAACTCGGTGATTTTCCAGCCCTTTCTAAGCAAAAATATGATCTTTGCGGAGCATAATCTGGCAACGGACCGCTCCTTCAACGAGTTTAACGTTATATTTTGCCGTAATGTGATGATCTACTTTAACGACACGCTCAGGGATCATGTCCACGGCCTGTTTTATGAAAGCTTAAGCCGTTTCGGAATTCTGGTTCTTGGAGCAAAAGAGTCGATACAGTTTACGGAATACAGTGATTCTTACGAACCGCTGGATCGTGTGGAGAAAATCTACAGGAAGATTAACTAGAGAAGTGGGAGGATTCCATGGGGTCTCAAGAACCGATTCATATTCTGCTGGTAGATGACCGTCCGGAGAACTTACTCGCCCTGGAAGCAGTGCTGGAGAGTGAGCAATATAATCTTGTGAAGGCGACCTCCGGTGAGGAAGCGCTCCGGTGCCTGCTGAAGGATGAGTTTGCTGTGATAATACTGGATGTTCAAATGCCAGGTATGGACGGGATTGAAACAGCCAAATTGATCAAGGCAAGGGATAAAACGAAGGACATTCCGATCATCTTCATTTCAGCGAACAGTAAAGAAGCCGAGCATTTATTCGCAGGTTATTCAGCCGGTGCGATTGATTATATGGTGAAGCCGTTTATCCCGCAAATCCTGAAGTCCAAAATTGAAGGTTTTGTGGAAATGTACTTGACCAACAAAAAGCATAAAACCCAGTCCATGCTGCTGCAGCAAAAAACGCAGGAGCTGGAAAAAGCCAATCAGGAGCTGATTAAAGCCAAAGAGGCGGCTGAAATCGCGGCCAAGGCCAAAACCGAATTTTTGGCGATGATGAGCCATGAAATCCGCACGCCGATGAACGGCGTGATCGGTATGGTGGATCTGCTGATGGAAACCGAGCTTAAGGAAGAGCAGCTGGAATATACGGAGATCATCCGCAAAAGCGCCGACGCACTGGTCACGGTGATCAACGACATCCTCGATTTTACCAAGATGGAATCCGGGAAAATGGAGATGGAGGAGCATCCGTTTGAGCTGCAAAACTGCATCAAGGAAGTATTCAGCCTCTTTTCTATGGAAGCAGGGAAAAAGGATCTGGAACTGGTGTACTTTATCGATGAAGCAATCCCGCCCATCATTTACGGGGATATGGCCCGCCTGCGTCAGGTGCTGATCAATCTGATCTCCAATGCGTTGAAGTTTACGCATCAGGGCGGAGTCTATCTGATGGTGTCACTACGGGAAAGAGCCGAAGACGGCAGCCTCATGATCGAATTTGCGGTAAAGGATACCGGTATCGGCATTACGCCGGATAAGCAAAACCGCTTGTTCCAGCCGTTCTCCCAGCTGGATTCTTCGATGACCCGGAAATACGGGGGCACGGGGCTGGGACTGGCCATCTGCAAATCGCTCGTTGAAATGATGGGCGGCAGCATTTACGTGGAATCGACCGAGGAGAAGGGTGCCACGTTTATCTTTACGATCCGGACGAGCGAGCCTGAATCGGATGACGGCATGATGGGCATGGGCGACGACCTGCTTGTTTCCCTGCCGTCTGCAAAAGACGAAGAACCGCTGATCCTCGTGGTAGACGACCATCCGGTCAACCAGAAGCTGATGGTGAGCATGCTGGGCAAGCTGGGATTGAGAGCAGAAGTGGCCGAGGACGGACGGCAGGCGGTGGATAAAATCCGCGCCAATCCGGTGTACCGGCTGATCTTCATGGATTTGCAAATGCCGGTCATGGACGGACTGGAGGCCACGGCCCTTATCCGCGAGATGCAGCCACCGGGATACCGTCCGGTGATCATCGCCATGACCGCCAATGTGATGGAAGGCATCCGAAGCCGGTGCAGGGAAGCCGGGATGGACGATTATATCAGCAAGCCGGTCAATATGAAATCGGTGAAGGAGATTCTGATGAAGCATCCGGTTCCTGCACAAAGCAAAGGCTTGCAGACCTCCGATGCCAACTCCATGTGACGGTGTCCAAATATTGCCAGGCATAAGCTTGCGTACAAGCTGATTCAAACGGGGGAATTTAGGGTTAACTGTTCTTATACAAGAAAAACAAAAAATTCGGGAGAGAATGTCTATGAATACGAATAAGAACGAAAAATTCAATGCAACGACAGAACGCCGTGAAGGTTCCTGCACGGTCTACCTGAGCGGGGAACTGGATTTATCGGTGGCGCCTGACTTCAGGCTTGTCATGGAACCGCTTGTTGGGGATTCCGAAATCGATCTAGTGATTAACTTGAAGGATCTGAAATATATCGATAGCACAGGGATCGGCATTCTATTGTCCATATTGAAGGCCAGACATGGGATGGATGCCCGTTTTGTCGTGGAAGAGGTTCCTTCCCAAATCCAAAGGCTGTTTGACATGACGGGTATTGCGAAGTTTTTTGCCGCGAGTAGGAATTCCCAATAGGAAAGGATCGAAGACAGTATGAATGCTGAAGTTCAAAAAGTCGTAATAACATTACCGGCCAATGCTGATTTTGTAGATATCGTAAGATTGAACTTGTATGGAATCGCATCGAAGATGGGCTTTTCTTATGAGGACATTGAAGATATGAAGGTAGCCGTATCGGAAGCTTGTAACAACTCCGTTTTGTATGCTTATGGTCAGGAAGGCGGCATGGTGGAAGTAACGTTCGAAATCGGCAATGACCAATTGTCCATCAAGGTCAAGGACGACGGGGAGAGCTTTGACCGGATGAACCGTACCGAAAACACCGTGACATTGCATGACAAAGACCTTCATGATGTGGAAATCGGGGGACTCGGCTTCTACTTGATGGAGGCGCTCATGGACGATGTGATGGTAGATAATGAGGCCGGACGCGGCACCCAGGTGGTTATGACCAAACGGCTCATGAGAAGTGAGGAGAAAGTATGAATGATAAGGTGACTCCCCCCGAGTCCATGAGCGAGGCGGTCGGTCTGATCTGGGAATACCAGCAGACGAAAGACAACGATATCGCCACCGTGCTTATCCAAAAATATGAACCGATGGTCAAGATGGCCGCGGGTAAAATCGCCCGTAACCGCCCGGACCTCTACGAGGACTTGTACCAGGTCGGCCAGATGGCTCTGATCCGGCTGCTCCAGCAGTACGACATCAGCTTGGGCATTCCGTTTGAACCGTATGCCATGAAGAGCATGATCGGGCATATGAAAAACTTTTTACGGGATAAGTCCTGGTATATCCAGGTTCCAAGAAGGATCAAAGAGAAGGGCGCACTCGTCCAGCAGGCTATTGATGAGTTAACCGTCAAGCTGGAGCGTTCGCCGGACGTCCGCGAAATCGCCGAATTCCTGGATCTGTCGGTGGAAGAAACGGTAGAGGTCCTCGCCGGACGCGAATGCTACCACTATGTTTCATTGGACTCTCCGCTGTCCCAGGAAGAAACGGGTGCAACGCTCGGTGAACTGATCAGTTCGGACGTCAACGACTATGATTCGGTGGAAAAACGGATGGACCTCCAGCAGGCGATGAGCCAGCTGAAGGAACAGGAGCAGAAAGTGCTGCTGCTTGCCTTCCAGGACGGTGAATCCCAGCGCTCAATCGCCCAGAAGCTGGGGGTTTCCCAGATGAGCGTATCGCGGATTCAGAAGCGTGCAACAGAAAAGCTGAAAGAAATCATGTCTAATTCATACCAATGACGGACAAGCTTATGTTAGGTAACGAGTCAACCGGAAGTTCGTAAGGACACGCCAGTTCTCCCTTGAGAATATACGGCGTGTCCTTTTTGGTGAACAGAGATATGGATGGTGAGATAGAGGAGGTGGGTCATATGGCGGCTGAGGTTTCAAGCAATATATTATCTTTTGCAGGCCACTGGACATGGCATGATCTGGTGGTGGAGGACTGGTCATCGGAAGACTTCAGGCAGCTGCAGGAAGCGTGCCCTTTGATCGAGGAATGGCTGGAAGTCATCCCGAACATCGCACAGAACTATATGTCCGTCCGGTTTCCCAACGGCGTGGATGCCGTTATGTTCGGCACGCTGCCCTACTCGGTCAAAGCGGAAGTGGAGGACAGCGGTCACGTGGACCGGGTTCACTTTTACGTCCAGCGCGACAAGCTGATTACGATCAACCTCGATCAGAATACCCGCGAAATCATGGCTACCGAAGAACGTACGGCCATGCTGCACCAATGCCACAGCGCGGTGGACGGTATGTTCGTGCTGGCCCGGACGATTCTGCACTATTTTCATCTCGGGCTGGATCATTTCGAAGCGAACCTCCGCAAGCTGGAGCATGCGATGGAGATGGATAACCAGCGGTACTTGATGGACAAAATCCTGAACTCGCGGTTTGCTTTGCTGTATTGGAGCAATTTGTTCACGCCGTTTCAGGAGCTGATCGCGGCTGCCAGAGAGGGGTATTTGGACAAGCTGGAGAACAGCCGGCCGTTCATGCAGCTGCTGCACCGGATCGAGCGGATGGACCGGGCGTTCCGCCATTACGAAGATGAGATTGATACACTGATATCCATCGATGATGCCATTTCGGCGTTCCGCGGCAACGAAATCATGAAGACGCTGACGATCCTGACGGCGATCTTTACGCCGGCAACGGTAGTAGGTGCAATTTGGGGGATGAACTTCGAGAACCTGCCAGGCATCAAGGTGCCATGGGGATTCGTCGGGATCATGCTGATTACGTTCCTCAGCACCACCATCATGTACCTTTGGATGCACCGGAAGGGATGGACCGGCGATTTGCTCAAGGTCAAATCCAAAAAATCGAAGATCTAGCATCCCGCCGAATATCAAGAACAGGACTCGAGTTAATCGGTTAATCCCGCACGACGGATAGATCCCCTGCAAGCAAACAAGTGCTGAGTTAGCGCACAGCCGTATGCTTGGAGGGGATTGTTCATTTAACGACGCTACCAGCGGCCGATAACGACTACGATCGCCAGCACCAGAAACACGATATTGATGCCAATCTCTTTATATTCCTTCCGACTCACATGAAAAGCGGCTCCGAGCAGCACGGTCACGGCCAGGCCAAGTGCAGCGATCGGTGTTAATATTGGTGCGATCCCCGTGGCCAAAGGCAAAATCACCCCGAGAACCCCGGCCAATTCCATCAATCCGATCCCCCAAACGAGCGGTTTAGGTACGTCTCCAACCCACGGCCAGGCTGTCCGCGCTTGTTCATGCCGAAACGCCTTCATCCAACCGGAATAGATGAATCCGGCTGCCAAAATTCCTTGCACAATCCAAAGTACAACGTTCATGTCTTCACTGCTCCTTATCCTGGCTCTGTTTCGTCTTCAACCATGGATATATAATAGGGAGTAAGGGTGGGATGATGGAAGTAGGCACTTTAAATAAACGTAGTATCGAAAAATATACCTTAAGCCAATCAAGGGATAGGAGGATGTACGTGAATACTTACTGTAAGTTTGAAACGGCGCTGGATATCCTGATCGGGAAATGGAAGCCCGTGATTTTGCTCCGTCTGTTGAACCATGGAACGATGCGGTTCAGCGAGCTTCAGAAATCGATCCCGGACATCACGAAGAAAATGCTGACCCAACAGTTAAGGGAACTGGAGTATCACGATATCGTGCATCGTGAGGTCTATAAGGAGATCCCGCCAAGGGTCGAATATTCCATTACTGACTACGGCCAACGCATGACGCCATTGCTGCAGGCGATGAATGACTGGGGAGTCAATCACATTGCCCACCTGCAGGAGCTTTATGGGGAAGAGCGGGCAGAGTGATGGGGCATTTTCTGCATGCGGCATCGTTCAAGGGAGCCTTTCTCAACGAATAGATCGAAAACAGGAAGCGCCTAAAATGAAACAGCCTTAGTCCGGTGGAATACCGTACTAAAGCTGCCTGGTTTATTCCTATAGCTGTCTACTTCGCTGGGCGGAACACCAGTCCCGACCGTACGCTTGTTATTGCTTAAAGCTTCGTGTTCGCCGTGTTCGCGGCAACCGTCTCTCCGGGAAAGCACTCCATCTCGGTCAAATAGGTCACTTGGGGCTCCAGAGCCTTCCTGCGGATCATTTCGATCATCCGGTTGACCGCCAGCTCGCGGCTCGCAGGGGCCACGTAAAAAGTGGTCAGCGGCGGCTTGCTCAGCTTCGCCAGCTCCGAGAAGCCGTAACCGACGAGGCTGACCTCGCCGGGAACCTGTACGCCATGCTCCTTCAGCCACTGCAGGGCACCGAACTGAATAACCGTATTGACGGAAAATACAGCCGTATAGCCGATATCGAGCACATTCATCCGGGCGCACAGCTCGTAGCCGTCTTCGCCGCTGCTGGCCTGGACCAGCGATTTGTCCAGTGGAATCCCGGCTTCCTCCAGCGCGCGGTAGTAGCCGTTCAGGTTTTTCTGATGAATGGGAATGTTCAAATTCCCGCTGAAGAAGGCGATCCGTTGGTGCCCGAACGACAGCAGATACTTCACGGCCTCGTAAGCCCCTTTTTCATGATCCATCACGATGCTGTTCGTGCCTTCACGGGGGATGCCCCCGTAGAAAAGATAGGGTACCTTGGCTTCGGTAATCAGGTCGATCGCTTTATCGTCCAGATCGCCTGTCACGAAGTAGCCCTCCGCTTCCTTGCTCAGGACCGCCTTGCGCATCTTTTCGAGCCCCTCGGCATCCGCCTGCACGTTCATAAACAGCAGCGAGAAATGGTGGCGGCTTGCCGCCTGCTCAATCGTCGCGAGGTCGTACATGTACCTGGGGTCGTCGGGGGCGCGTCCGTACAAAATAAAGCACAGCTTCGGCGTGACATCCGCCCCGTTGTACCCGAGTTCCCTGGCGGCCTGAAGGATCCTTTGGCGCGTCTTTTCCGAAATCGTGCTGCCCGGCGCGTTATTGAGAACGAGGGAAACCGCGGAGCGGGACACGCCGAGGTACTCGGCAATTTCTTTTTTT